>VOFE01000845.1_pt1 | contig 108000 bp, 157 predicted proteins | sample 5384071 | NCBI WGS metagenome assembly VOFE01 (sample SAMN12384724, study PRJNA508395) | human gut metagenome | isolation source: healthy gut D | host: Homo sapiens
CTTTGGGGACATATAGATGACATGAGGTTTGGCTGCAATCATTTCACACACCGCCTGATAGCAGTTGTAGATTGGTTCGGTCTGCATCAGCATCCCCTTGCCGCCGCCGTATGGGGTATCATCCACCCTGCGGTGCTTGTCCTGGTGTAGTCGCGGATGTTGTGGCAGTGTATCTCCAGTTTTCCTGCCCGTCTTGCCCGTCCGATGATGCTTTCACCTAGTACCGCCTCGCACATCTCAGGAAAAAAGGGTAGCAATATCAATCCTCATCGTCAAACAATCCCCTCCAGCGGACGAATCTTCATCACACCGCCGTCCAGGTCCACCTCCAGCACCACCTGCGGGATGGCTGGGATCAGACGCTCCTTGCCATCGGCAAAGCGGATGTGGTAGACGTCGTTGGCTCCGGTCGGACTGACCTGTGTCAGCTCACCGTAAAGGTGTCCGTCGTCAATATCCACCACCTTGAGTCCCATCAAATCCTCGGATGAGGTATTCGCCCTCCTCCATCGGGATGTCGTCGCGGTGGATATAGATGATCTTATCCCGCAGCTTTGCCGCATCGTCGATCGAATGGATGCCCTCCAACTTCAGCAGCGGCATCTCCTTGGCAAAGCGCACTCCTTCCAGTGTCATCGGTTTTTGTCCCTTGGCATCAAGATAAATCGTTTCGATATCCGAAAACATCTCGGGTCATCACACCAGGGATACAGCTTCACTTCTCCCTTTACTCCGTGGGTGGTCACGATTTTTCCCGCTTCGATATACTCTTTTCGCATACGCTTCCCTTTCGTTTTCCATCAACCGGCAAATGCGGCATGCCATTTATAAAGCTTTTTTCCTCGGGAGCCGTCCGCTGATTAGCAGCTTCTCCCAAGATAATCTTTTCCCCCTACTTCTAAAATATGGTTTCTATCTACAAAAAGGACGCCCAGGGCTTAAACTGCCCTTGCGCCCTTTCGGATGATCCTGTTCAGATACCGGAAGCAGAGACCGTTTAGTCGATCTCTACAACTACCTTCTGCTCAACCTTACCGGCAGCGGATCTTACGATTGTACGGATTGCTTTTGCAATCCTGCCCTGTTTTCCGATGACACGACCCATATCGTCTGGTGCGACATGGAGGTGGTAGACAACCGTTCCGTCTTCCTTCGGCAAATCGACGGTGACAGAAACAGCATCCTTATCGTCTACAAGACCTTTCACAATAGTAATAATCAGTTCCTGCATGTGCGATTACCTCCTACAGGATATTGTTCGCTTTGAGCAGGGATCGAACTGTGTCGGTTGGCTGAGCGCCGTTGGACATCCATTTCTTTGCTTTTTCAGCGTCGATCTGTACTGTTACCGGAGTTTTGCCGGATCATAGTAACCGATCTCTTCGATGAATCTGCCGTTGCGTGGATAACGGGAATCAGCTACAACGAATACGGTAGAATGGAGCTTTTTTCGCACCCATTCTGCGAAGTCTAATTTTAACAGCCATTTCTGTCACCTCCTGAACCTTTCTAATCTCTATATCAATTTCCTCACAAATCAGGAATTTGATAAACTGTTTTACATGGGCGGCATATTCTTGAGCATTGCGGGATTAATGGGCATTCTTCTGCGGCGTTTGCTGCCTTTACCCTTGCCTCCGAGCATCTTCATCATCTCTTTCATCTGCTTGTACTGCTTGAGAACACGGTTGACACGCGGTACGTCGGTGCCGCTGCCCGCTGCGATTCTGCGCTTTCTGGCAGGATTGATGATGTCCGGGTTTGCTCTTTCTTCTTTGGTCATCGAATTGATGATTGCTTCCAGATACTTAATCTCCTGCTCGCCCGCCTGCGCCGTTTCATCGGTAATCTTGCCGGACATTCCGGGGAACATCTCCAGAATCTTTCCCAAAGGTCCCATATTTCTAACCTGCTTGATCTGTTCGAGCAGGTCGCTCATATCAAAAGAATTTTCCTTGAGTTTCTGGGCAACTTCCATTGCCTTCTTCTCATCGACCTCATCCTGTGCCTTTTCAATCAGGCTGAGCACGTCGCCCATGCCGAGGATGCGCGAGGCCATACGGTGGGGGATGGAAGACCTCCAGATCCTCAAGCTTTTCGCCGATACCGGCAAACTTGATTGGCTTTCCGGTGACCGCCCGAACCGACAGTGCTGCACCGCCGCGGGTGTCGCCGTCGAGCTTGGTGAGGATGACGCCGTCGATTCCCAGCGTATCATTGAAGCTCTGTGCTACATTGACTGCGTCCTGACCGGTCATCGCATCGATTACCAGCAGAATCTCGTGGGGATGGACCTCTGACTTGATGTCCTGCAACTCCTGCATCAGCTGTTCGTCGATGTGCAAGCGTCCGGCAGTATCCAAGATTACAATGTCGTTGCCGTAGTCCTTGGCGTGCTTGATTGCATTTTTTGGCAATCTCCACCGGACTGATGGTGCCCATTTCAAAGACAGGTGTATCGACCTGTGCTCCGACTACCTTCAACTGCTCGATAGCCGCAGGACGATAAACGTCGCAGGCGACAAGCAACGGACGCTTGCCCTGCTTGCGGAACATCCTTGCCAGCTTTGCAGAGTGGGTGGTTTTACCGCTTCCCTGCAGGCCGCACATCATAATGATGGTCGGAAGCTTGGAAGAAAAAATTGATGCGGCTGTCGGTCGAACCCATCAGCTCGGTCAGCTCATCGCGCACAATCTTGATGACCTGCTGTGCCGGAGTCAGACTGGAAAGGACCTCTTCGCCGACCGCTTTTTCGGTGACGTTTTTTGACAAAGTCCTTGGCGACCTTGTAGTTGACGTCCGCTTCCAACAGTGCAAGGCGGACCTCACGCATTGCTTCCTTTACATCATTCTCAGAAAGCTTTCCCTTTGAGCGAAGCTTTTAAAGGCTTGATTAAGCTTTTCGGCAAGTCCTTCAAATGCCATCGGTCTTCCTCCATTCCCTGTTGATTTTATTCTTCAATCTGTTGGGCAAGCTCGACGATCTTCTCAGCATTCTTTTCTATCTTTCTGTTCAGCGCATACCGCTGTGCCTCAAAGGCGATCTCCTGCGCACAGGAGGTGATCTGCTCAAGCTTTTCCTGATATTCTCTGAATTTTCTGGCAAGTCCCAGCCGCTGCTCCATCTCCAGCAGGGTGCCTTCTGCGCGCTTGATGCTGTCGCGCACGCCCTGTCGGGTGATGTTGGCAAGCTGTGCAATCTCCGCCAGCGAAAGGTCCTCGTTGTAATAAAGCTGTGCTACCTCCAGCTGCTTTTCGGTCAGCATCTGACCGTAATAATCCAGCAGAATGGAAATCTCCAGATTCTTTGCCATGGTACAGCTCCCTTTCCCTGTCGATCCCCATGTAAAGGCAAACACCTTTACTGAACTTACCTTTGCTATTATACCTGAGCCGCGTCCATCTGTCAAGGCTTTTTCCTTTACACAGTTTCAAAAAGTTTGCTGTGAAAAACTCTTTCTTTTCGTTGCTTTTGAACAAGCTGCACCGCTATTGCCCACTTTCCCAGCGGATTTCCTTTGCAAACTCCTCTGCCTGCTCTTTCGTCAGCGCATCCTGCGCAAAGGATACCGTCAGATAGCAGGCTTTGTTTTGATCGAAGCTTGCCACCCCGATGCCCTCCAGATAAGGCACCTCTGCCGCCGATTTCCCGCTGCTCATCTGCGCCGGGTCCTTGTGATAGGTGGTTGCTACCACACTTTCCACACCGTCCTGTGCAAAAACAGGCTGGTATGGCTCAAACTCCCAACCGGCAACGCTGCCCAACCGCAACGAGGCGTAGGCAACCTTGTAATGCTCCTGAGGCGGCACTCCCGATACCGGCTCATATTCCTCCACCGACAGCTCTGCCATCTCTTTTCCCTCACAGTACAGTAAAGCCTGTGCGAGCACTGCATCCCGTTTGGGTGTTTGCTCTTTCAGCTCCCAGCCATCCGGCAGAGAAAGGGCGATGGAAAACGCTTCTCCCTTCACTGTCCGGCAGGCAAGGCTTGCAGTGTTTTCCGGCTGTTCTTCTGTGATACTTTCCTTTTATCGGCAGGATTGGGATTTTCTTGTGCTGTTTTAGCTGCACATCCTGTACAGAGCAGCAGCGTCAGCAGAATCAGTAAAAGCTTTTTCATCTTCCTTCTCCTTTCAAGGCGGATACTTTGTATCTTTCCTTCATTATAGGGCAGGTTTTCACAGGCTGTCAACCAAAGAACGACAAAAATAAAACCGGTAAGGAAGGCGCTGATTACGCCTTCCTTACCGGTCAAAGTTTCCTCATGGACAGACACCCTTACAGAGCGCGGATGTCCTCCAAAAGCTGCTGGACATTCTGGTCCTGTGTTGCCCAGCTGGTGCAAAAACGTACAACGGTATGGGTTTCATCATACTCTTCCCAAATCTCATACGAATACTTCTGCGCCAACTTGTCCATCTGCTCGCGGGTCAGGATTGGGAACTGCTGGTTGGTCGAGGAATCGCTGTCCATCTGGATTCCTTTTTTCCTCAAAGGCGCGGCGAATCGCCATCGACTGCTCGACCGCCTTTTGCAGATGGTAAAATAGAGGTCATCTTCGAACAATACATCAAACTGGATTCCCAGATAACGTCCCTTTGCCAGCAGACCGCCGTGCTGCTTGATGGTATAACGGAAGCCTTCCTTGAGAGCCGGATTGGTAATGACCAACGCCTCCCCCATCACTGCGCCGCACTTGGTACCGCCGATGTAGAACATATCGCACAACGATGCGATGTCCTGCAAGGTAACGTCCGCATCCGGGCTGGTCAGTCCGTATCCCATGCGTGCGCCGTCGATGTAGAGCGGGATTCCGTTCTCATGGCAGGCGGCGCTCAGCTCCTTCAGCTCCTTCTTGGTATAAAGGCTGCCGATTTCGGTCGGGAAGGAGATGTAGACCATCCCCGGCTGCACCACGTGCTCCCGCATGGTATTGGTCTGGTGGCTGTGACAGAATTCACGGACTGGTCTGCGGTGATTTTTCCATCTACGCAGGGAATCGGCAGGACCTTGTGACCGGTTGCCTCGATGGCACCTGTCTCATGGCAGGCAATGTGACCATCGTGTGCTGCCAGCACGCCCTGATATGGGCGAAGGATGGAAGCGATTGCAGTCAGATTGGTCTGGGTGCCACCCACCAGAAAATGAACGTCTGCATCCGGGCAGCCGCACGCCTGACGGATGCGCTCTCTTGCGCTGTCGCAGTAGTGGTCGGTGCTGTAACCGGTCAGCTGCTCCATATTGGTGGAGAGCATCTTCTCCAAAATTTTCGGATGTCCGCCTTCCGGTAATCACAGTTAAAGTATATCATCGAATTTTCCCCTAGATTTATTACAACAAGAATGTCGCCGGGCACAATTCCGGCTGGCTTTATCTGCCCTGAACCTCCACCTGCACGCCCTGCAGGATGTCCAGCGCTTTTTCATTCATTCCATCGTCGTTGCTGGCTGTGCAGCGGGCATCGACGATCAACTTTGCTTCCGGCAGCGCCGCGGCTTGAGCAGTACTGCATTGGACAGTACACAGATATTGGAAACCACGCCGCACAGCTCAATGACATCGAACTGCTGCTCCCGGGCATACTCTCCCAGCTCCCACGAACCAAAGCACGGCTTGTCAAAGCAGCGGTCCTCCGGGCAGCGCAGCTGCTCAACCTTTCCATACAGCTGCCATCCGTCCGAGCCCTTTTTATAGTGCTCAATCGGCAGATTCCTTCCCTCCTGGGTTTGCAGGTAATCGTCCCCGTGGGTATCAAAGGTAAAGAGAATCTCTTCACTCTGCTCCCGCGCCTGCTCGATTTTGCGGCAGATTGCCTGCTCGAGCTGAACCGCCTTTTCAAAACCCAGTGCGCCGTCCACAAAATCCTTCTGGTAATCGACCACGATCAGAGCCCTTTTCATCTGTGCTCCTCCTGTGCCTTAACCCAGACGGGACATGGAGGCAATGCCGTGGATAGCATCGTAGATTTCGGTAAAGCTGGTGCTTTCAAATTCCACCGTGCGTCCTGCGGTGCGATGAATGCCCGGCATCTGCTGCACATGGTCGCACTTGGCTGCATTGGTCAGGTCCATGCGGCAGTGGTACGGAGCCTGCAAGGTGTACAGCTGCGGACGTTCGTTTTCATCCAGTGCCTTTTTAACTGCTGCGATGGTTTCTTCCTTCAACAGCTTCTTGGGTTTGTACACCGCAGAAAATCTCGAAAGCGACTGCTTGGTGCAGACAAATTCAGGCCACGGCATCATGCCCTCGCCCTTCATCTGACGCTCCAGACCGGAGTCACCGATAATCAGTCCGACCGGAACCTTGTGAACAATGCCGGCATAGGCGGAATTGATGGTGCCTTCGTTCATCAGCTGACCGTTGATGTAGACATTCTGTACCGATGCGCCCGAGTAGGTATGGTCCATCGAGCTGGCAACTTCTCCCGCTCCTGCGTGGTAGCCGACTAAGAACACCATGTCAAAGCTGTCGTCCATTGCCGGCATCATATACTGCGGACGCGGGCTGCCGCTGACCAGCCATACCCTTTCGTCCTTGTCGTTGAGCCGGTCGTAGGAAAGGTTCTGTCCTCCGCCGTGAGAATCTGCAATGTAGATGTGGGTGATTTCCTTGTTGTGCTTGGATTTAGAGATACCTTCCAGCACCCACTCTACCTGTTCGTTCATTGCATTGCGGAACCGTTCTCTGTCCTCTGTTTCATCCTTCCAGTTGGTAATTCCTGCCAAACCTTCCATATCGACCGAGATGTACAGTTTCATAGATACACTACCCTTCTGTTTGTTATTTTTTATCATTTGACCTAATTGTATCACTGCTCTGCTCGATTGGAAAGAGCTTTTTTATACAATTTAGTCAAAAAATAATCAAAAATTTTATGATATTTGCAATTTCTCCTTCATATTTCCCATTTCCCGGGCAATTTTTTGCAATTCTTTACCAGAGCTTGACCTTACACTTCTTGACAGCTTTCACAAAATCCTTTATGGTAAATGCACAGGTGTTTTTTTATCTGGATTTTGCCTGCTGTCCATGCAGGAAATCTGTTCAGGAGGAACCAACTATGACTCAATTTTCAAAGCAGGAAAAAAGCTGGATTTTGTACGACGTTGCCAATTCCGCTTTTACCATGCTGGTGTCGACCACCATCCCCATCTATTTCCGCTCGCTTGCCGAGCAAAGCGTTTGAAGCGACCGCATCGGGCATCTGGGGACTTGCCACTTCGATTGCGGTGCTCATTCTGGCGGTACTCTCTCCGTTTTTGGGAGCGCTTGCGGACTACCGAGGAATGAAAAAAAGATTTTCTCTGCCTTTCTTGCCGTGGGTGTCGTCGGTCTGCTGCTGCTTTCCTTTGCCGGCAGCTGGATTTCCTATCTGATGTTGTTTGTTTTGACCCGACTGTGTTACAGCGCCTGCAACATCTTTTATGATTCGATGCTGGTGGATGTCACACCCGACGAGCGAATGGACCGCGTGTCCTCCTACGGATATGCGCTGGGCTACATCGGGCTGTATTCCCTTCACCATCGGCATCCTGCTCATCCTGCTGCGCCCGTTCGGTCTGTCCACCCAGTCTGCCACCCAAATTTCTTTTATCATCACTGCTGTCTGGTGGGTGCTGCTGACCATTCCGCTGTTGCGCAATGTCCGTCAGACCCATTATCTGGAGCGTCGCAGCAATCAGGTCAGCCACGCCTTCTCCCGCGTGGGACAAACGCTCAAAAAGATTCGGTGCAATCCTTCCATCTTTTACTTCATCCTTGCCTACTTCTGCTACATCGACGGCGTGTACACCATCATTTCGATGGCAACCACCTACGGCGGCGAGGTCGGCATCAGCGATACCAGCATGATTTTAGCTCTGCTGCTGACCCAGTTCGTTGCCTTTCCCTGTGCCATCCTCTCCAGCAAACTTGCCGAAACTGGGCACTCTAAAGGTCATCCGCATCTTCATCCTCATCTACTGCGGCATCTGTGTCTTTGGCTATCAGCTGGACAAAAGCTGGGAATTCTGGGTGCTGGCAGTGGTGGTCGGCATGGCACTGAGGGCGGCATCCAGTCGCTCTCCCGCTCCTACTACGGCAGAATCATCCCCAAAAACGAATCCAACGAATACTTTGGATTTTTTGATATCTTCGGAAAATTTGCCGACTTTTTCGGTCCGCTCATCGTCTCCTTCTGCGCCTTCATGTTCGGCACCTCCACCTATGGCATCCTGGCTCTGCTGGTGCTGTTTGTGATTGGGTATTTGCTGTTGAGGAAGGTGCCCGAAGCCTAACGCTATCTTAGCGTTTTTCATAGGATGTGCCCAAGTTTTTTTAAAGTAAATCCTTTCTTTAGTATAACATAATTAAATCAATTTGCAACAAAAACACGTTCCTGTTTGCTCAGGAACGTGTTTTTCTGTTTTGTCCAAATTTTACGTTATTTTTCGATATGGAACAGCCGCAGCAGTTTCTGCCAGAAGGTCAGTTTTTCCTCCTGCTGCTCGACCGGCTGCTCAATTTCCGGCTTTTCAATCGGGTCGGTCTTGATGACAAACTGAACCGACTGCACGTTGGTGTTCTTTTCCGAAACAAAGGAGGTCGTTTCGTGGTCTCCGCCGGTGATGTTATCAATCATCTCGTCAATCTGGTCGGTGATTTTGGTGTCCATGCCGTCGGTTCTGTCGCGCATCTCAACGGTGCCGTCCTTCATCTCCTGTGCGCCGTCGTTGAGGGTGATGATACCTGCCAGCAGGTCCGCTACTCCTTCGTCCAGCTCACCGGTGCCATCGCGCAGTGTGCCGGTCGCATCATAGAATTCCACAATGCCCTCCAGCATATCCACTGTGCCGTCATACAGGTCACGGCTGCCGGTCACCAGTTTACCGCTGCCGTCCACCAGCTGTTCGGCTCCATCGGTCACCTGACCGTATCCCTCCAGAATCTTGCCAACTCCTTCGGTGTACTGGTTGATGCCGGTATCCAGCAGCTCGTACTGCTCGGTCAGGGTGCTGATGCCGCTCTTGAGTTCACCCATCTGGGTCAACATTCCTTTGAGCATCTCTGCCAGTTCCCCGATTTTTCCGTTGAAGGTTTCATAGTTTTCTTTCAGTTTGTTGCTTCCTTCTATCAGTGCCGGAATCGATTTTTCTACCGTTTCAAAGTATTTTTGGGTACCGGCAATCATGCCAACATTTCCCACCAGCACCTTCTGCAATCCTTGCAGAGAAGCAATCTGTACGTCCAATTGCTCAATCTGATTTTCCAGCTGATTGATTAAATCCTCGTTGCTCTGCCCGCTTTGGTTGGTGTCATTCTGCTCGTTCTGCTCTGGAGCGGTCGTCTCCGGTCCTGCCATCAGGTCGGAAAGCTGGCTGCTTTCTCCGTATCCGAATCCGCCCTGCTCGCTTATCTCGTCCTCATGATTGGAAGTACCTTGCTGCTCCTGATTGCTTTTCGCTGTCACCTGCATCGGTGTTTCCTTCTTCGGTAGTGTTGCCATCGGATTTGTCGCTTTCAGAATGACCGTCTTCGGTATTCTCTCCTTCGGTACTGCCCTCTATACTCGTATCGGTTTCGACACCGCCGTTGTTTCCCTGTGCGTCACCATTTGTATCTTCGGTGGAAGTACCATTGTCTGTTGTTTGACCATTTTCCGTCTGTTGTCCTTCTGGAACGGTGGAATCGGTCTGTGGTGGAACGGTCGTCTGCTGCTTTAGCTCTGAAACGATTGCCGAAAGAGTTTGCTTTGTAGATTCCAAATTGGAAATCGTCGCTTGTAATTGCATCATCTGTGTAGTATTTGCCTTTGCCAGTCCGCCTACATCAATGCCTGCCTGCTGCAACGCGCCGCTGTATCCAGCATAACTGATTGCCTGTAGTTGCTGAGCACCTTTCTGCAATGCGATGATTCCCTCGTTAATCTGATTGGAAGCGGTAACCAGTGCTTCAATTTGGTCGGCAGAAACATTTACCTGGTCCAGCGCTGCCTTGATGGTGTGCAGCGCTTTTTTGACCTCTGCCGAGCCTTTGGTCAGGGTACCGGAGTTGGAATCCAGCTCCCGCAGCGCTTCGTCCACCTGCAAAATGCCGTCATCCAGTTTGTTGAGTCCATCGTCCAACTGCTGTACGCCGTCCTTGAGGTCAAACGCACCGTCGTTGAGGTCAACGCCGCCGTCCCTTAAATCCGAGGCTCCGTCATGCAGCTCGCCTGCACCGTCATTGAGTTCGGTAACACCGCTTTTGCAGGTCGTTTTCCACACCGTCCTGCACCTCGTCCACGCCGTCCTTGATGTCACCCGCGCCATCGTCCAGCTTTTTGATGCCGTCCAGCAGCTCATAGACCTGGTCCATCAGCTCCTCGTCATCGACCTCCACATTCAGCGACATCGAAACGCCGTTGATGGCAATGGAAGGCATCTCAAAATCCTGCACATCCGCCGTAATCAGGATGTCCTCCTCCTTGCCCGGCAGGATGGTATAGGTCAGCTGCTTGTTCTTACCGACGTTTGCCCTGGGTCGCACCTTCAGCTATGATGTTGCTGCACTGGTTGGTGTCCAGCGTAAAGGAAGCCTCCACCGCATAATCTTCAAAAAACTGCCGGAGCATTCATCATTCTTGCGCACCGTCATGGTAATTTTCAGCGCGCCGCTTTTTCCACCGATTTCCTCCGGGCTGTACTCCTTGCCGTCGATGTAATAATGGATGTCGAACTTCCACGGCATCACCTTGCTGTCCAGCGTACCTTCATAATACAGCTTGCCTGCATCTGCGTCGATGGTGACCTTGCCGTTGTCATATCCCACCTCTGCGGTGGAAGTCATATCCACGCAGCGCGGTGTAGGAACCATAATCGACAATCTGCCCCTTCTGGTCCAAATCAAAAATATTGACAACATAAACATTCGATACCGAACCGTCGTGGTTCAGGTTTACATAAACAACTTCCTGCTTTGGCGTATTTTCTTCTTCAGCTGCAAAAGCGGTCATCGGAGCCGACAGCAGCATACTGGCTGCCAGCATCACCGCCAGCGCTTTCTTCGAGAGATTTCTCATTGTACTGCTACCTCCTGTTTTTCTTTCTGATTTTTATTCTTCTTATCGTGATAGTTGTGTGCTTTTCTTCCAATAAAGATTCCGTCCAGCAGGTACAGCATACCCGGAAGGACAAACAGGACAATCAGCATCGAGAAGATGGTGCCGATTCCTAAGAATTTACCCAGCTGAGCCAACAGCCCGTGGGTAGAGATGTAACCCATCAGGAAGCCGACCACTGTCATAACGCTGCCCGATGTCAGGATGGAAACGGTGACTGCCGAGATGGTTTCCACAATCGACTGTTTTTGTCCATCGTCTGTCTGCACTCGCGGTACCGGTCGGTCAGCAGAATCGCATAGTCGACCGTAGCACCCAGCTGCACCGAGCTGATGATGAGGTAGGAAATATAGAAGACAGTATTTCCCCGGAAATACGGAACCGCCAGATTGATCCAGATGGCGGTCTCGATGCTGAGCACCAGAATGACCGGCAGGGAAATCGACTTCATCAGCATGAGCAGCACCAGAAATACGGCGCCGATTGCCAAGGCATTGACCTTGAGCATATCATCGGTGATGGTATCCATCAAATCGTAGGTGCTGACGCCTTCTCCTGCCAGATAGTAGCTGCCCGGGTAGTAGCTGTCTGCAATCGAACGAATTTGTTCCACCAGCCGGAAGGTCTGTTTGCCTTCATAGTCGGTGTCCAGCGAGATGACCATGCGGCTGTAATTGGGCGAACGAAGCTTTGCAAGGGTATCCGCATCCAGATATTCCAACGGAATCTCAGCTCCGGCTGCATCCACATAGGAGATGATGCTGGTCACCTGCGGCAGCTCGTGCAGACTGTCCGAAAGCTCCTTTTCGGTTGCGGTGCTGTTGTTCGGAACCATCAGCACATAGGTGTCGTTCTGCCCAAATACATCCTCGATTTCGGCAGTATCTGCACCCAGCTGTGTCTGCACACCAAAGATGTGGCTGGCTCCGTAGTAGTAATCGTTTTGGTTGGATGCCAGGTAAGCCGGAATAAAGATTACCAAAAATACACAGACCATTGGAATCATCAACCGGCGCACCAGCTTGCCCCCAAGCCACGACAGGAGGGAACCAGCTCGCGATGGCGGGTTTTATCCAACAGACGGTAGGTCACCAGAATCAAATCCGGCATAAAGACAAAGACGGTGATCAAGCTCAGTGCAACGCCCTTTGCCAGTGCCAGTCCAAGGTCAGGTCCGATTCGGAACTGCATCAGCACCAACGCCAAAAATCCGATAACGGTGGTCAAACCACTGGAAAGGATGGAGGTGGTGGATTTCATCAGGGCATCCACCATTGCCGATTTTGCATCCGGGTTTTCCAGTCTGCATTCCTCAAAACGGTGAATCAAAAAGACCGAATAGTCCAGAGAAACCGCCAGCTGGAGGATATTGCCTGCTGCATTGGTAACAAAGGAAATCCTTCCAAAAATCAGGTTGGTGCCGCTGTTGATGGCGATTGCTACCCCAGTCCGCCCAGTACGATCAGCGGCTCAATCCAGGACGGGGTGGTAATCAAGAGAACAATCAGAACAAACAGCACGGCGAAAGCGGAAATCATCATAACCTCTTTAACGGTGCTGGTGGTTGCAACTGCGGTGGAAACCGCGCTGCCGGTCATCGCATTGTCTTCTCCAATCAGTGCGCGAATATCTTCTACTGCCTGAATCCTCTTGTTTTCATCAATCGTCACGGTAAACAGCGCTGCATTGTCCTTGTAATAGGTCTCCAGCGTGTCCCGGTCGATGGTATTCAGCGGCACATGAATATCCGCCGCATCATCCAACCAGGTCACCTCGCTCACACCATCTACCTGTTTGAGTTTTTTCTTTATACTCCAACGCCTGCGGTATCGTCAGGTCGTGGATCATCACCCTGGCGTTTGGAATCCCACCTTCAAACTCTTCCTCCATCACATCCAGTGCAACGGTGGAGGGCGCATCCTCCGGCAGGTAATCGTTGATGTCATAATCGACCGCTACCAAATCCTTCATAAAAATACTCAGTACGGTCAACACCAGAAATGCGGTCAGCACTGTCTTGGTATGCTCAACGATCCACTCGTAAAATTTTTCTCATTGCGTGTTCTCCTCTCTCAGAGGACGTCCGGTCCCGTTGAGTGCAAAATGGTTCTGTTTACTTTGCAGCTCCAGGTGCAGCTGATTGCTGTTCACGCTTCCTTGCGCTGTATACTCGATCGTCCTCATAAAGGTGATGATTTTTCCATACAGGTCACAACTCCCGTCGCTCATCACCCTACCGTAAAACGGCTCCTGATGTCCCAACAGACGCAGCCATCCGTCTGCCTGCTCCCCCACTGATATGCATTTTCATCGTTCCGCGCCGGATTCCCAACGGGGTGGACAACGCGACATCATACAGATATTCGGGCATTCCTTTCCACTTCTTTCCTGTCTTTCCCACTTCTTTTCCAAACGGTCTATCCATTCAGCTTGCGGCAAAATTCTGTCAGCGCCAGCGCCGTCTGGTCGATTCCAAGGGAAGCGCTGTTGATACAAACATCATAGTTGCTGATGCTTCCCCAGCTGCGTCCGGTGTGATGGTTGTAATAATCTCTGCGCTGTGCATCGGTCTTCTTAATCAGCGAGCTCATCGCTTTGGCATCCATACCAGTCAAGGCACATTTTCTTTTCCAATTTTTTTTCAAATGGCGCTGCCACAAACAGGCTGATGTGTTCCACATCATTTTGACGCAGCACCTGGTCTGCACATCTTCCGACAAAGATGCAGCTGCCCTTTTGCGCCTGTTCCAAAATCAATCTGCTTTGCAAAATGAACAGGATTTCGTTGGCAGGCTTTCCACGCAGCTCCTTGTCGTTCTGGTCGTACCAGACACGGTGCAGCCAAGGGTTCGCCTTCTTTTCATCCACCGCCGCCAGCTTTTCTGCCGGCAGGCTGCTTTGTTCGATTACCTGATCCAGCAATTCCTTGTCCCAAAAATCAATCTGCAAATTTTGTGCCAAACGTTTTGCAATCTCATGTCCGCCACTTCCAAATTCTCTTCCTACGCAGATGATCATTTCCATTTCCTCCTTTTGGTTTTGTTCTATCCAGTATTTTATCCCCACCTGACCATAAAACTATGGTCAAATCGTCTACTTTGTGGAATTTTGGACACTTGGGGCAATTTGTTGGTCTATCCTCGGCAACTTTCCCCTTGCCCTTGCTGTACAGTCCTGTATAATATTCTTGTGGAGGAAAAAGTTATGAAACAAGATCAAAAAACGCTCAACACCAAAAAGCCCTGGCTGCTTCTCTAAAAAATTTATGAAGCAAAAAGCCACTTTCCAAAATCACCGTCAGCCAGTTGATTTCTGATTGTAATGTCAATCGCAAAACCTTCTATTATCATTTTGAAGACATCTATGATCTGCTGAAGTGGACGTTGGAGGAGGAAGCCATCGAAGTAGTCAAGCAGTACGATCTTCTGGTGGATTACCCGGAGGTCATCACCTTTGTCATGGATTATGTGGAGGAAAACCAGCACATCCTCAACTGTGCCTACGATTCGCTGGGCAGAGAGGGGATGAAGCGGTTCTTATATGCTGACTTCATTGGTATCCTTTCCACCTTGATTGAGGGCATCGAACAACAGGAAAACATCCACGCAGATGCGGAATTTAAACAGTTTTTATGCGAATTTTATACAGAGGCACTCAGTGGTATCCTCATCAGCTGGTTCCACGATCCCAAAGGACGCGACCGCGACAAAACCATCCAGGACATCCTGCTGATCCTGAGTACTTCTCTGCCAAATGTGCTGCGCGCTTCCCAGCAGCTGCGTGAGTCGAATTTTAACAATTAGCTGCTCTTTTGTTTTTACCAAAACCATTCTTCTTCCTTAAAACGGATGTATTTGCTTTTGTCTGGTATTTTTATCCGCTCTTTTCACTGTATCTCTCTGTGTTTTTCTGTAATAAATAAATATCTTTTTTTCCATTTTATCTTTTATTTTTGTTGTAATGTAATAAAAAACATTGCTCTTTCTATACAAAATAAAGTGTTTTTTCTTTATTTGTTTGGATATTTTCCCCGATAACCTCCTTTTATTTTTGCATAAATAAATTTTTGACCCTTAATTTTTAGATATATCGTCATCTTGACATTCATTTACTAATCATATATCCTTGATTTAACAGGAGAGAATCCATCACATTTCCTGTCAGAGCAGGCTGTCCTGCCGTTTTGTAAGGAGGGGGTCGTCTTGGAAAAAAAGGAGTCTGTTTCCAAAATTTTAGGTTTAGTCACAATGTATAATCAAAAGCTTTCCCAGTATGTCAAGGATTACCGCAACTACGGTACACCACAAAAGCTGCGCTCTGATCAAATCCACCTGATTTGCCACATCGGACGCAACCCCAAGTGTAATCTGCGCTATCTTGCCGAAGCGACCGGTGCCTGTTTTCCAACCGTTTCTTTGCAGGTAGACCGATTGCGCAATATCGGACTGGTCACCAAAACCCGTTCTTCCTCTAACCAGCGGGAAATTGAAATCGCGCTGACCGAAGATGGCACCGCAGCTTTTGCCTATCATCAAAAGCTGGATGCGGACTACTTTGCCAAAACCTCCGCCTGTTTGGAAGAATACACCGAGGAGGAATTGGCTACCATCCGTAAGTTTGTAAATCAAATGCTGGAGACTGATTATTTTAATAAAAAACAATCCTGCTTAAAAAACAGGATTGCCCAAAAGAAAAGCGGCTGCGAAACTATCGCAGCCGCTTTTGTGTTGTCTTCTTATTTCATGGTGTCGCGGATGACACGGTACATATTGTCGTAGGTCAGCTTGTCCAGCTCGCTGGAGGTAAAGCCTTCCTTGTGCAGACGGTCGATGAGCAGCGGAACCTTGTCCACCGAGTCGATCTCCAAATCGCCGCGGATCCCGTCCAGTCGCCGCCCAAAGCCATGCACTCGATACCGCCGACCTGATACATATGTTTCATGTGGCGAACCATATCGTCGATGCGGCTGGTATGGGAGTGGATGTCCGGCGAGATAAATCCTGCCGAGAAGTTGACGCCGATAGCGCCGCCGCACTCTGCGATGGCACGAATCATCTCATCGGTCAGGTTACGGGAATGTGGGGTCAGGGCACGGCAGTCGGAATGGGAAGCTACAAACGGTTTATGGTTTTCCTTGCAGATGCGCACAACATCCCAGAAGCCGCCGTCGGACAGATGGGAAACGTCGGCAATGATGCCCATGCGGTTCATCGCGTCGATCATCTCACAGCCAAAGGGTTTAAGCGGCAGTGCCATCTTTTCCGGGTCAAAGGAATTTGGATAGCCCAGGCAGTTTTCATGGTTCCAGGTAATGGAAATCAGACGGATTCCCATTTTGTACATCTTTTCCAGACCTGCCAGCGTGCCGTTAATTCCGTTTCCGTCCTCTGCGGTCAGGAAGCAGGAAATCTTGCCTTCCTTTTCGTTGCGGAGCATATCGTCCAAGGTTGCCTGCAAAGGCAGCATAATCGCTGTATTTTTCCAGATTTTTATAGAAGCATCCCGACAGTGCATCCATAAAGTCGGCATCACTTGGTTTTTTTTCATTCCCTTTGCCAGAAGCTTTCCTCCGGCATCAGGCACATTGCATAAAACTGTGCGGTAAAGCCGGCTGCCTTCAGGCGCTTAAAGTCTACCGCTTTATTATTTTCGTACAGGTCAATCTCTTCCCCGTATCCTGTTCCCAGCAGTGTGTCGCAGTGCATATCGATCATTTTCAAGACAAATCCCTCCAAAATAATATAGTTTTGTCTAAAAACATTTTACGCTTAACATTCCTTTTAGTCAATAGTTAATAAAAATTTTGTTTTTGTTCAACTTTTTTAAAAAAGCTTTTTGTTTTTTATCAAAACTGTTTAAAAAACCAAATGTATCTGCTTTATTCTTTCATTTTCAAATATAAATTTTACGATAGTAGAGAAAATATTCATCTGTTTTTCAAGAATATAATATCCCTTACAAGGAATTTTTAGCAAAGCGGCTCTCCCAAATCCAGGCTGCGAATCCTGCGTCGCAACGGCAGAACGCTGGCTGCCGACACATTGAATCCATCCACGCCGGTTCGGATAAACCAGTCTAACATCCGCTCATCGTCCGCCATATCTCCGCTGACGGTCACCTTGATTCCAACAGTATGTGCAGCATCAATCACCATTTCAATCATCCGCATCACCGCCGGATGCCGGGTGTTGTAGTAGCTGTTCACCCGTGGATTCTGTCGGTCCACCGCCAGCGCGTACTGCACCAGGTCGGTGGTATCGATGTGGAAAAAATCAACCTTTTCTGCAAGTTCCCGACTTAGAATCACGGAGGCAGGTGTTTCGATGACCAGTCCAACACGTACCTGCGGGTCAAATTCCATCTTATCCCGCTTCAATGATTCTCTTGCAGCCTGTAAATGCCGCAAAATTTCCTCCAGCTGCTCTACACTGTCCACCATCGGGAACAGGATGCTGACCGGACCATAGCAGGCTGCCCGATAGATTGCCCGCAGCTGGGTCTGAAACATCTGCGGCGTGGCAAGGCAGATGCGGATAGAGCGAAATCCGAGGGATGGGTTCATCTCCGGTTTGTTTTTCGGCAGCTCGGTCAGCTTGCGTGCGCCAAAGTCCAGCGTGCGGATGACCGTCCGTTTTCCCTTCATCTGGCGGATGACCTCGCGATAGGCGCTCACCTGCTCCTCTTCGCCGGGCAGTCCATCCCGTTTCAAGTAAAAGGAATTCGCTGCGCATCAGTCCCAATCCGTCCGCATCACTGCGGATAACCTGCTCGATGTCCAGCGGCTCGGTGATGCTGGCAAAAATTTTCACCTCTCTACCGTCAATGGTGCGGTTGGGTTTTCCAATCAGATGATTAAGTCCCTGTAGCCGCTCCTGCTCTCTGCGCTGCTTCTCTTCCAATCGGTGCAAAGTAGCCGGGTCCGGGTCGATGTACAGTCTGCCGGTGTAGGTGTCCACCGCTGCCAACAGTCCCTGGCAGCTGCGGTCCAAGCCTTCTCCCACGCCCAGCAGATACGGAATGTTGCGGTCACGGGTGATAATTGCTGCATGGGAATTTTCTGAGCCGGATTTGGTCACAAATGCTAAAACCTTATCACGCGGCAGCTGGATGACCTCGCTGGGCACCAGCTCATCGGATGCCAGGATGGACTGGTATTCCGGCACAACAGCTCCACCTTCCCATAGGTCAGGTTGCTGATTAAGCGATGCGCCACATCTTGACATCGATTGCCCGCTGCTGCAAATATGGGTCGGGGATGGAGGAAAACATCCTGTAAAAAGGTTTCGGCTGCCTGCTGCACGGCATATTCTGCGCTGGTGTGCTGATTTTTGATTAGCTCCAACACATAGCCGTTAAAATCCTGGTCCTCCAACAATAGATGGTGCGCCTGAAAAATCGCCGCATTCTCGCTGGAAATTTCCCGCAGCGCCAGCTTGTGAAGGGTCTGCACCTGCATCACCGCCTGCTCTTTTGCCTGCCGGTAACGCTGCACCTGGGTCTGTGTGTCCTCTTGTGTCTGTTTTTCAACATGAAACAGCTGCCTCTCATAAAAGACCAGCTTCCCCACTGCGATGCCTTTGTGTACTCCTGTTCCTTTTAAGGATAACATTGCTCCGCCTCCCCTCTGTTTGATGTACCTTCATTAAACCTCTTTTTTTACAAAACCGCAAGCGTTTTAGACATTTTTGTAAAAAACAGTTCATCTTATCCTTTCGATTTTTAGCTATATTTCCCTACATTTAGCTATTTGTATAAAATATTTTCCTCTTGCTTTTTTATTTCTTATCCAAAATCCAACAAAATAAACTGATGGAGAACAGGAGCCGCGGGCAACCTGTATCTGACCGCGCCGCCTGCCATGATGTGCGGATCCATGCAAAAACGCGGGCACCATCCTTCATCGCTGCTGCCAGTCATCTGGTGGCGCAGACGGTGGCTCAAGCCCCACGACAGTGCCACCAGGAGCAGCTGCGGCTCGAGGACCAACCGCATCGACAACCGCTTTTCCTCACCGGCACATCGGTCGAGCAGCAGGATCTGACCATCCCGGCGTTTATCGCCATGAGCATGGGATCTGAACAGCTCCGCTCAGCGCCTTCTTCAGCATTCACCTCCTGATTAATGTCATCGGCCTGTTTTTCCAGAATTTCTGGAAAGGGCATCGACGCCCTGACTAAATCCTTCCCGGCGTGGACACCGCCCTGACCAACATTGGAACGTCAACGCGGCGGTGCACCCGTCTGGTCATCGACGGCATCTTTATGGCAAAGGGTCAGCGTGCTGATCGGTATTCTGCCCATCATCGTCAGCAGGTGTGCATCGTGTTCTTCTTCCTCTTTTATCCATGCTGGATGGATACCGGCTACATGGCGCGTGTCGCCTTCTGTGATGGATAAGCTGCTGCGCCGCATCGGCCTGTCCGGCCGCAGCATCGTGCCCATGCTCATCGGCTTTGGCTGTACCGTGCCCGGCGTGATGGCAAGCCGCACCCTGCCCTCGGTGGGCTGCCAGAGCAAACGCCAGTCCCACTGCCATCCCTTCCGGGATGTTGTGCAGAGTAACCGCCAGCATCAGCATGGTGCTGCGCTGCCATTTGGAATCCAGTCCCTCCGCCTGTTTGGCACCCGGATGCAGATGCGGCAGCAAACTGTCAAGCAGCATTAGAAAGGCAACGCCCAGCACAAAACCTCCACCGGCAGGCAGCCATCCAGCAACACCTGCCGCCTGTGCCTCCTCCATCGCAGGAATCAGCAGACTCCAAACCGATGCAGCAATCATCACCCCTGCTGCAAATCCAAGAAAAATCCTCTGGATGTTGGCGCTGACCGCCTTTTTAAAAAAGAATACCATCGCTGCCCCTAAGCTCGTCATCAAAAGGTAAAGCCGGTACCACCGACTGCCCAAGCAAGCGCATGACTCATAAAATCCTCTCCTTTTTACAGTTAGCATAAGCTAATTTATAGTTATAGTATACTGTATTTGTCCAGAAAAGTCAACTCCTTCCCTTTATTTTCCTCCATCATCTGCCCACGCTGTAAAATAAACAGGACAAGTTCTTCGGCACCGGTTAGTGCCGAAGAACTTGTCCTGTTGTAAAGGGAGAAAAAGGTGGTGTATGTCAATTTTATAGAAGATTTCTAAAGAGAATGATTGCAAGCACGGTGCAGATATTCATCCAGCTCCTGCGGTGTGGACAGCTGCATTGCCTGCTCTGCCACCTGCTCTACCTGCTCTTGGTTCCATTCCGAGATGGTCTTTCTGGTTTTCAGAACAGAGGAAGCGCTGACGCTGAACTCATCCAAACCAAACTGCATCAGCAGCGGAATCAGCAGCGGGTCGGCAGCCGATTCGCCGCACATACCGACCGGGATCTGCGCCTGCTTTGCCGCATGGATGATTCCACGGATGCTGCGCAGCACCGCCGGGTGCAGGGCGGTATACAGCTGCTCTACCTTGGCATTTCCGCGGTCCACCGCGATGGTGTACTGGGTCAGGTCGTTGGTGCCGATGCTGAAGAAGTCTGCCTCCTTCGCCATCAGGTCGGCGGTCAAAGCAGCAGCCGGTGTTTCAATCATCACGCCCAGTGCAATCTTCGGGTCGTACTCCAAGCCTTCGCGGCTCAGTTCCTGCTTACATTCCTCCAGCAGGCTGCGGGTTGCGCGGATTTCCTGCACGCCAGTGACCAGCGGAAGCATAATCTTGATATTTCTCTCCTGCGCTCCCGCACGCAGCAGCGCACGCAGCTGGGTTTTAAAAAGCGACTGCTCGCTCAAACAGTACCGGATGGCGCGCCATCCCAAAAACGGGTTCTGCTCGCTGCCCATCTTCAGATAGGGGACCTCCTTGTCCCCTCCGACGTCCAGCGTGCGGATGATGACCTCTCTGCCCTTCATCAAACGGGAAACACTGCTGTACGCTTGCAGCTGCTCCTCCTCGTCCGGCATAGAAGGGCGGTCCATGAATAAAAACTCGGTGCGGAACAGCCCGATTCCTTCCGCTCCGTTTTCCAAAGCAGCCTGCGCCTCCATCACGCTGCCGATGTTGGCATACAGCTGGTAGCTTCTACCGGAGGCATCGACCGTCGGCTTGTCCCGATAAATCGACAGCATCGCCTTCTGACGCAGCTGCTCCTCCCGGAGCTTGGTGTAGTGGTACAGCGTTTCCGCATCCGGCTCGGTCAGCACCTGACCGGTGGCACCGTCCACAATGGCAGCCTGTCCATCGGTCAGCTGCTGCAAAGCATCCGGTATACCCAGCACTGCCGGTATCTCCAGCGCACGCGCTAAAATGGCAGAGTGACTGGTCTTTCCTCCAACCTCGGTAACGATGGCGCTCACATTCTCCTTTTGCAGACCGACCGTCATCGAAGGGGTCAAATCCTTTGCCGCCAGAACCGTTCCCTTTGGTAGCGAAGCCATGTCCACACTCTCCACACCCAGCAGCAGACGCAGCATCCGGGTTTTGATGTCCCCGATGTCGGTGGCACGCTGCTTCATCAATTCGTCCTCCACATTGGAGAACATCTCGATGTACATCTGGCAGACGGTGTCCACCGCGGCTTCAGCACAGCTTCCGCTTTGGATGGCATCCTCCATCTGGCTGACCATAAACGGGTCGGAGAGCATCATCACCTGTCCGCTGAGAATCTCCGATTCCTTCTGACCGACCCGCTGGCGGATGTCCTCTGCCATCCGCTGGGTCTTTTCGCAAAAGGTCTCCACCGCCTGTTTTAAACGAGCCTTTTCCTGCTCTGCTCCTTGATACTGCACCTGGGAATAATCCAGATTCTGCTCTCTGATGCAGATGACCTTTGCACTCCCGATGCCTGCCGACGCGCCTACTCCTTTGAGCATAGCGTTTGCACCCCTTTCCCGTTTCTGCCGGATTACTCTCCCAGACCGGACTCTACCAGCGCAACTGCTGCCTTCAGGCACTCTTCTTCGTTGTCGCCGCTGCATTTGATTTCGATCTCGCTGCCCTGTTTGATGCAGGCTGCCATCAGATTCATAATGCTTTTTCCGTTGATGTCCTTGCCGTTAAAGTTGATGCTAACATCGCAGCCGAAGGGGTGACTTCCTTGATAAAAAGCTGCGCCGGTCTCATGTGCATTCCCATTGGATTGATTACCTTTACCTTTGCCGATACCATAGTTTCATCCTGCCTTTCCAGATTTTCGTCGTCATTTCTTCTGACAGATTTTATTCTGCCACTTTATCTTTTTCAATACGCCCAGCAGCAACATTCCCACCAGCGAACCGGCTGCCAAAGCGATGAGATAGCCAACCACATTTCCTACAACCGGGAAAACGAAGATGCCGCCATGCGGAGCGCGCAGGGTGCAGCCGAACAGCATCGACAGTCCTCCTGCCACCGCCGAACCTGCCACGCAGGATGGGATGACACGCAGCGGATCTGCTGCTGCAAACGGGATCGCACCCTCGGTGATGAAGCACAGTCCCATGATGTAGTTGACAACGCCGGATTTTCTTTCCTCAGAGGTAAATTTTTTTTTTAAAGAAGGTAGTTGCCAGAGCGACCGCCAGCGGAGGAATCATACCGCCAATCATAACCGCTGCCATCACATCATAGTTGCCGCTGGCAATCGAAGCAGTTCCAAATACATAAGCTGCCTTGTTGAAAGGACCGCCCATGTCGATGCTCATCATGCCTGCTACGATACAGCCAAGCAGAATCTTGCTGCTGCCGCCCATCGAGTTGAGAAAACTGGTGATGCCGGTATTGATTGCCGCCATGGTCGGGTTGACTGCAAACATGAACACACCAATCAGCAATACGCCGAACAGCGGGTAGATGAGAACCGGTTTGATACCTTCCATGCTTTCAGGAAGTTTGTCCGCCAGCTTTTGATGCCCAGTACCAGATAGCCCCTACAAAACCAGCCAAAAAGCGCCGCCAGAAACCGCCGGAGACTGCATTTTCACCACTGATGTTTGCAAAAGAGTTGCCCACCTTGGCAATATAGCCGCCTACGATACCGACGGCCAGGCCGGGACGGTCCGCAATGCTGTATGCGATGTAACCGGCAAGGATTGGGAGCATGAAGTCGAAGGCGACCGCTCCCACCGTCTTAAAGAAGGCTGCCAGCGGGGTGTTCATACCAAAGTTTGCCGGATTGATGGAGTAATCGTCCAGCAGGAAAGCAATCGCAATCAGGATACCGCCGCCGATAACAAACGGCAGCATATGGCTGACACCGTTCATCAGATGCTTGTACAGCTGTCTGCCAAAGCTTTTTTGCCCTGTTCCTGCTGCTGTACAGCTGCCTTTTCTCTTTTTCATAGACAGCCACCGTTCCGCTTTCAATCTGCTCAAGCAGCTGCTGCGGCTTGTGAATGCCATCCGACACCGGCACAAACAGCACCTTTTTCCCCTGCAAATCGTGCGGTCTCTACATTTTTGTCCGCAGCCACAATGATGCCGTCCGCCTGCTCGATCTCCTGTGCGGTCAAACGGTTTTTTTCACACCGGCGCTGCCGTTGGTTTCCACCTTGATGGACAGGTTCATCTGCGCAGCCGCTTTTTCCAGTGCCTCTGCTGCCATATAGGTATGCGCGATACCGGTCGGGCAGGCGGTCACTGCCAGCACCCGATAGCCTGCTTTTTCTTCCACCGGCTTTTGCTCGGTGCCGCCGACCTCCTGCGGATACTTTTCCTTTTCAAATCGGTCGATTACTGCCATAAACTGCTGTGCATCTGCTGCGCTGCGCAGGGCTTTGACAAATTCCCCGTCCATCAGCAGGACCATCAGTCGGGAAAGAATCTCCAGATGCAGGTCGCCGTTGAGTGGTGCTGCAATCATAAAAAACAAATCGGAGGGCTGTCCGTCCATTGCACCGTAGTCCACACCCTGTGTCAGTGTCATCGCTGCCAGAGAAGGAGCGCTTACTGCGTCTGATTTTGCATGGGGAACGGCGATGCCCTGCTCGATGGCAGTGCTGCTCATCTCTTCCCTTGCCAGAATCGCTTTTCGGTACGCCTCCCGGTCAGCAATGCAGCCGCCTGCCATTTGCAGCTCCACCAGTTTGTCAATTGCCTGCTCCTTGTCGGAAACCTGTGCACCCAGCGCAATGCGGTCGGTGCTGAGTAAATCAATAATCCTCATGCTCTATCTCTCCTTTTTTTATTTGAGCGTCTGATACAACGCCAAAACCTCTTCTCCTGTCGCCAGCTGGTCGGAAAATGCCGTAGCGCTTCCGGCGGCAGTTCCCATCTTCAAGGCAGTCCGGTAGTCCTTCGACTGCAAATATCCTGCTAAGAATCCTGCCACCATCGAATCTCCTGCGCCCACCGAGTTTTTGACGGTTCCTTTCGGCGCGTTGATTCGATGAAATCCGCCAGTCTCATCCAGCAGGATTGCTCCGTCGCCTGCCATCGAAATCAGCACGTTGCGCGCGCCCATCTGCTGGAGCCTGCCGGCATACTCCCGAATCTGCTCTTCTGTGTGAAGCTGCACTCCAAAGATTTCACCCAGCTCGATGTGGTTGGGCTTTATCAAAAACGGATGATATTTTAAGACGTTGCACAAAAGTTCTTTGGTGGCATCCACCGCTGCCAGAATTTGTTTGCCTTCCATCCGCTCCAGGATATTTTCATAGATGTCGCTGGGCAAGCTGCTTGGGATGCTGCCCGCCAGCACCAGAACATCCTCTTTCTCCAGACGGTCCAGCCGTTCAAACAGCATCTCCAGCTGCTCGAAACCGATTTTAGGACCCTGTGCATTGATTTCACTTTCACAATCTGCCTTTAGTTTTACATTGATACGGGTCATTCCCTCAGGCAGGTGGATAAAATCGGTATCCACTCCCATCGTTTGCAGCTGGTTTTCCAGCGCCTTTCGGTAAAACCTGCCACAAATCCCAGCGCACAGTTTTGCACACCGATATTTTTAAGCAGCACCGAAACGTTGATTCCCTTGCCGCCAAACTGGATTTCTTCGCTTGTGGTCCGGTTGACCTGTCCCAGTTGAAACTGCTCCATTCGAACCACATAATCCAGTGCCGGATTAAAGGTTACTGTGTAAATCAAATCAATCCACCTCTTTCACCAGTGTTTGTTTACAATAAGACGCATCCGGGAGACGGTCGGTCAGGATACACGCCTTGTCAAGGGAAGCGATGGTGACCGCCGATACCTTTCAAATTTACTGGAATCTGCCAGCACATAGCTGACATAGGAGTGGTCGATTGCCAGTGACTTGATGAATGCCTCCTCGATGTCCGGCGTTGTATATCCATGACCGAGTGAAATCCCGTTGGTTCCGATAAATGCCTTGGTAAAATTGTATCGTCAATCGACTCTCTGGCTGCCGCACCCACCAGAGCCTGTGTCCCCGGCTTTAGCAGTCCGCCTGCCACATACACCAGCAACCCTTTTTTCCACCAAACGGCGGGCACATTCGATGCCGGTGGTGACAAAGGTCGCCTTGGAACCCTCCAGATATTCTGCCATCCGCAGGGTGGTCGTTCCTGCGTCGATAAAAACAAAGTCCCTGGTCGTTAACCTGGGCTGCCGCATATCGGGCGATTCGGTCCTTCTGCTCGGTGTACAGGGTGGACTTGGTCAAAACATCCGGTTCCTGGCTTTCAAATTCACTGACCGGGAGCACTGCGCCGCCGTGTACCTTATTCAGTTTGCCCTGACGGTCCAGCTCGTTCAAATCCCGCCGGATGGTCGCCTCGGATGCACCTGTTTCCCTGGCACAGCACAGCGACCGTTGCCGCTCGCTTTTCCTCCAGCACCCGTAAAATCACCCGCTGTCTTTCTTCTGCCAGCATGGTTGTTCCCTCCGTATCCTTTGCTCTTTGTTGATTTGATTATAGCACAGCCCTTTCGAAAAATCAATCATTTTCAATCATAATAATTCAAAAATAATCAATAACATTTTTCCTTTTTTCTCGTATTTCTCGTATAATTTGACCGAATCAGAGTTTTCCCCTGTTTTCGCCATTTGTTTTGCTCGTTGAAATGATTTTGTTGATTGAATTTGATTGTTTCCTTGTCTCTCTTACCGAGGATAAGGGACAAAAGGGCAGAAAAGAAAAAAAGGCACAGCTCTCAGCGATTGCTGCATGGGAAAACTGTGCCTTTCTGTGGGTAATAATCTTAAAACGAAAACAACCTAGAACTTGCTTTCAAACTCACGGATGGAGATGCTCTTTCCATGGTTGACTCTGGATTCCTCAGCTGCCAGTGCCATCACATGGCTGTGTACCGAAGCATCGATGGAGGTCAGGTTATGCTCCAGGTCATCCTTTCGCAGGATGTCAATGATGTTGTCCACCAGTCGGGTATCTCCTCCCGCGTGACCGACATGACCGACCAGCTGTTTGGAAACATCGATGGTTTCGACCTCGTCGCTGTTAAAAAGGTTTGACCTCAATGGTTCCCTTGACCGAATCGCCCTCCAGCTCCCCGAGGGTACCCATCACGCGGATGGTGCGGCGGGTGTTCTTGGTGAAAGCAGTCATGGTGAAGACTGCGGTTGCACCGTTTTCAAACTCCATATCCACTACCTCGTGGTCTACTACATCGTTATCACAATGGTAAACACAACGTCCGTACGGACCGGTCTTGATGGCTTCATAGACATTTTCCTCGGTCGGGTCCACGCACAAAGCGTTGCATGGCCAGCCGCCGTGGTTGTCCCGCACGCCGGTCTTTTTGTTGGTGATGTAGATTTTCTCTGCATCGTAAGGACATTCGTCCTTGCACTTGCAGCCGCCCAAGCAATACTCGGTCGCACCTTCCGGCGCTTTGTCGGCACGGAAGTGGCTCAGAGAACCATAGGAGCTGATGTACTCGCAGCGCTGCCCCATCAGCCATTGCAGCAGGTCCATATCGTGGCAGCTCTTTGCCAGAATCATCGGACTGGTTTCCTCGGAGCTTCTCCAGTTACCGCGGACAAAGCTGTGCGCCTGATGGAAGTAACCGACGTCCTCATGGGCAGAGATGTTGCGGATTTCTCCCAACTTGCCGCTGTCCATAATCTGCTTGACGGTCTGGTAGAACGGGCTGTAACGCAGAACATGGCAGACGGTGACCACCCTGTTTTTCTCGTGCGCTTTTTTCTGCAATTCGATACATTCGGACAACTCCGGCGAAATCGGTTTTTCCAGCAGAACATGGTAGCCTTTTTCCAAAGCTGCCAGCGCCATCGGAACGTGCTGTCTGTCCTGTGTGCAGATAAACATCAAATCCGCCAGCTTTGGCTGTTCGAGCATCTGCTCGGCGCTGTCAAAAGCACATCTGCTCCGGCAGGTTGAACAGCTGTTTTGCCGCATCCACCTTTTCACGGACGATGTCCGCCACTGCAACCACCTTCATAGCGTCTGGATGCTCCAATGTGTACTGGGAATAGCACTGTCCACGCAGTCCGTATCCCGCTACTGCAATCGTGATCACCTTTTCCATTTTGCAATTCCTCCTTACCGTTTCGCTGCCGTACGACATCTGTGCAGGCAGCTAAAAAAATCTCCTCTTAATTAACCTATTATATCACCTTACCTCTTGCTTGACAATCGATTAACAGGGTCTTTTGCAATTTCACTTCCTTCTATCCACCACTTTTTTTTCTCTTTTTCTACCGATTTTACAAGTTTCATGCAAAACTTTTGCTCAATTTCAATCCTTTCTCCTGCACAAAGCAAATCATGGGTAACGCTTTTGTTAAAAGTGTTACCCATGATTCCATTACAGACCCAGCACCAGCTGAGCAATTTTAAAATACATAATCAGTGCAAATGCATCCACGATGGTGGTAATCAGCGGTGCTGCCATAATGGCAGGGTCGCATTTGACCAAACCTGCCACCAACGGGAGCAGAGAACCGATGGTCTTTGCCATCACAACCGTCAAAAACATCGCCAGCGAAACGGTCAGGGCAATCTCTGCCGAATGGGGAGTGGTCAGCAACAGACGCAGAAAATTGACTGCGCTGAGCACCGCACCTGCCAGTACACCCACACGAATTTCTTTCCACAGAACGGCAAACAGGTCGCGGAAATGCACCTCTCCGGTCGCCATTGCACGAATCACCATGGTGCTGCTCTGCGAACCGGCGTTGCCACCCGTATCGGTCAGCATCGGAATAAAGGTGACAAGCATTGGTACAGCGGCAAAGGCACTTTCATATTTTGCCGGGATGCTTCCGGTAATCATGCCAGATACCATCAGTGCCATCAGCCAGAAGATTCTGTTTTTGCCAAGGTAAAAGCCCCTGTGTGCAGGTAGCCTCCCTGTGTTGTCTGTTCCTGCTGGCAACGGAAAATCTGCTCTGCCTGCTGCGGCTGCATCTTGCAAGCCACTGCAAAGCGAAGCTCCTCTTCCTGAAAGGACAACCAACGAGCTGCCTGCTGCGGCTCCATCCGGCTCAGGCGTTCACTGATTGCCTGATAATCTCTTTTCTCTTGCCAAGGTGTTCATGCCCTGGGTCGGCATATCATTTCTTTTTCCTGTGCAATCGCTGCTGCAAACATCATTTTTTCATTGTAAGCTCCTCCTTATACTGTCATTTTTTAAGGGACAGCAAAGTACAAGCCAAACAAAAGCGCACAGTACAAAGACTGTGCGCCGATTTTTGCAATCATACGGTCAACAGAACAAGCCACTCCAAAATCTGTCCAAGCTGGCAGGAGGAGGGTCTTCCATTCGATGATTCTCATGATGGCAAAAATCGCGCCGGGTTTTCTTTGTACTTCTACTGCGATCTTCCACGTTCCTTCCTCCTTTCAAAGATTCAAGAGTTGCCTCTTTACCGTTTATATTATAACTGCCTTCCGGTTCGATGGCAAGCCCAATTTTTTAAAATTTGGTTAAATTTGGTTTAATTTATCCATTTTCACCGAATATCGTCCATTTTGACTGCTTATCTGTTGTTATCTTGTTTTTTACTTGTTTTCTCCCAAAAGGATAAAGTAATCGCACCGGGACCTGCATGAGAGCCGATAACCGGACCGATGTGGCTAATCATGGTTTTCGCAATTCCCAGTCGCTCTTTAATCAGCTGCGCCAGATAATTTGCCTCTTCCAGACAATCTCCATGGCTGATGTATACGGTATCATTTTCCTTCAGGAAGCTACCAACGTGTTCCTCCATCTGCTTCACCAGAGTCTGTATAGACTGCTTTCTGCCGCGCACCTTTGCACACGGAACCAGATTACCGGTTTCATTCAGCTTCAAAATGGGTTTGATGCCGATGGCGCTTCCCAAAAACGCACTGGTTTTGGAGACCCTTCCGCCGCGATAAAGATGCTTCAAGTCATCTACGGTTGCATACAGGCAGGTGTGCGGAACTGCATCCCGAATCCACTGTGCTGCCTGCTCGAGTGTCTTTCCTGCTTTTTTCATGCGGACTGCCCGCTCCACCAACATTCCCTGCGCAAGGGTACCGACAAGGGTGTCGATGACGGTGATGGTGCGCTCGGGAAATTCTTCCTTGAGTTCTCTGGCTGCCATCATTGCGCTGTTGCAGCTGCCGCTGACTGCGGAGGTCAACGCAAGATGAAGGATGTCCTTGCCCTGTTTCAGGTAGCTGCGGAAGGTTTCCATCGCCTGATCCGGGTTGACCTGCTGGGTCTTCGGCATCATGCCTGCACGCATTTTGCATAAAAATCCTCCGCGCTCATCTGCGGCTCGTGTCCCGGTCCATAGGTAACCCCGTCGATGGTATAATACAGCGAAAGCACGCCGATCTCATTTTCCTTTACAAAACTCTCCGGCAAATCTGCCGCATTCTCGGTGGTGATTACATATTCTGCCATGATTCCTGCTCCTTGATTCCTAAAGTGTTTTTTAAACGACATTATATCGTATATCTTACCGTAAAACTCCCGAAAAAGCAAGAAGAAGATGTAACTAAAGTTACACCTTCTTCTTATTGCACAGTTTTCAAAAAATAAAATATGGGGATTATAGACAGAATCCTGCTGTATCTAGCGTTTTTCTCCCATAAAGAAAAAGCGCTACTGTTCCGGACCCGCATGGGAACCAATAGTAGGTCCGATAAAGCTAATCATAAAGTCCTCATAGCCAAAGCGCTGTTTGACCAGCTCTGCCACATAACGGGCATCCTCCTCACAGTCTCCGTGGCTGATGAAGATGCGCTGCTTGCTGTCGCGGTAGCTACCAATCTGCTGTTCCATGCGGTCCACCAATGCCTGAAGCGACTGCTTTCTGCCGCGTACCTTTGCCAGCGGAACCAGTTTGCCCTCATCATCCACGTGCAACACCGGCTTGATACCAATCATGGTGCCCACCAGAGCTGTGGTCTTGGAGATTCTGCCGCCTCTTTGCAGATACTTTAAGTCCTCAACGGTGAACAGGTGGCACAGGTGCGGGATGTTTTCCTCAAGCCACTGTGCGACCTCTTCGATACTCTTTCCCGCTTCCTTCATGCGGATGGCGGAATCAACCAACAGACCCTGTCCCATCGAAGCACACAGGGAATCGACCACCATGATTTTTCTGTCCGGAAATTCCTCTTTGAGGGTTTCCGCCGCCAAACGGGCAGCGTTGACAGTACCGCTCAGTCCAGAAGAAAAGGCAATGTGCAACAGGTCTACCCCTTTGGATAAAATAGTACGGAAAAGCTTTTTCTGTATCTTCGATGCCTGCCTGCTGGGTCTTGGTCGGCGCGCCCTGACGCATTTTATTGTAAAAAGATTTCAGATCTTCCAGTGTAGGAGATCCGTCCGATCCCATTACATCATCAATGCTATAAAACAAGGTCACCAGCGGAAGCTGATGCTGCTGTACATATTCATAAGGGAAATCACAGGAAGTATCGGTAGAAATCATATATTCTGCCATAGGACACTTCTCCTCTCGCAGTAGATTTTATACCTGTCTATTATACTCTATCCGCAGATGTCTTTCAATTCTTTTCTGTTAATTTATGGATTTTTTGTTCACATACCCCTTGGCTCCCATTTTCTTTTGAGGGGATTTCTGCTATACTGATGGTAAAAGCAACCGATAGGAGGAACGGTATGACAAGAGAAGAAATCTATGCTTCCATCTACACCCACGAGGAGATTTATCGACCGCCGCAGGAGGAAAACTGCGCCTGCCTGGAGGTTGCGCTTGGATGCAGCTGGGGCAAGTGCCTGTTCTGCGACTTTGCCAAGGACCGCTTTCAGGTCCATTCGATGGCAAAAAATCGAGTGGAACCTGCGGATGCTCGGGCGGTTGGAGCCGGAGAAGACCCGACTGTTCCTGCTGGGCGAAAACGCTTTTTGCCTGAGCTTTGAGCAGCTGAGCCAAATCTTTTCCCTTGCAAAAACCTTTATGCCCAACGTCAGGGAATTTGCCATGTATGCCCGCATCGACGATGTCCTGCGCAAAACGCCGGAGGAGCTGCGGCAGCTGCATGAGATGGGACTGAGCGACCTGCACATCGGTGTGGAATCGGGCAGCGACCCTATCCTGCTGTGGATGAACAAGGGTGTCACCTCTTTTGAGATGCTGCAAGCCTTCCAGATGCTCGACCGGGCAGAGATCGGATACTTTGTCACCATCATCCTCGGTCTGGGCGGCAAAACCTACCGCAACCTGCACGCGATTGAAACTGCCAACCTGCTCAACCGTATCCACCCCAAATGCATCTGGGCGCTCAAGCTGAAAATATGGGAAGACACTCCTTTGGAAAAGATGGTCAAAAAGGAGAGTTTGTCCCCATGAGCAACCGGGACATCCTGTTTGAGGAGAGGCTGCTGCTGGAATCGCTGACATTGGATACCTACTTTATGGATACCACCGTGATGGATGCACTGACCATCCAAGGCTATCTGCCCGAAACAAAGGATTCGATGCTGCGGGTTATCAACCGCCTGCTCAGTTAAAAGTGAAAAACACGCTGCCTTTTTTGAGGAAGGCGGCGTGTTTTTGTTCTTAGCAGAAAGAAAATTTTAAAAAACAGGTCAAAGGGTGTCGAAATTTTATTTTTATTATGATAAAATGGTAGAAGAAAATCTTTGCCAGAAAGAGATGATAAAGTTGAAACAAATTTATGCTATTTTTCTTACCTTCCTACTTCTTTCTCTCTCGGTTTGTGCCGACTCGTTGAATGACCCCTGCACCTCCAACCAGTCCACCACCACCCGGGAAACCTACAACCGGCTTCTGCCAACCCGCTCTTTTTCGATGCCGGGCTACGCAGACCTTGCGGACACCAGCGCTCTGGCAGTGCAAAATCCTGCCCAGTACGGCGAAATCGTCTACTCGGTCAAGCAGGTGGACGAACTTTCGGTCGACCTGTACCGCAAAGACTACGCCTCCTTTGCCGTCAAATCGCCCGACGGTTCTTTAAGCTACAACCGCCTGCCCGACAAGGAGGACCAGCTGTTGGATTTATGGATCGACGAGCAGACCGACCTTGTCTACTGCATCGACGACGGCAGCTACTATCTGCTGTACTATATGGAGGAAACCGGAGAATATCTCTTCTCAAAGCAAAGTGATACCCCACAGGGCGAAGGCTCCTACCACGAAGATACAGGCGAGGAAACTTCTGAGGAAGAAAATCCAGAAGAAGAACCGACGCCCTTTGCCGACTGCTACCCGCAGGGAGAGCTAATCCCCTACGGGCTGCACCTGCTGCAATCGTTCGACGGAAAATCCTTTGAAGAGCTGCCGGTCAAACGGGTGGAAACCACTCTGTACGACCGGGACGGCATCTTTCTCTTCGACGAGCAGTTTGAAGTTGCGCCTTCGACCGACTGCCGCTATCTGAAGGTGCAGCTCAAGCAGTTTTTCCCGCCTGCCCTACCTGTCCGAACAGGGTATGGAAATCATTTCCGATGTCAACAAACCATACCTTTCCATGATTCGGCAGGTCCGCTGCTCGGGTCCCGTGCAGCCGCTCAACCCGGGTGATGGAGCCGACCTTCCTCTCGGCGAAGAGGAAACCGATGAAGAGGAAGCAAAAAGAAAGAGGAAAAGAAAACGGTGTCCTCCACCAAGAAATCCTCCGATTCCTCCAAAAGCTCCTCCAGCGGGGACTCCAGGGTAGAAACCACCACCTCCCACTTCGACCTCTACCTCCAGTTCTAGTTCCACCACTGACTCTAACAATTCCACCACCACCTACACCACCAATTACATCTTTGTCGGTTCGTCGCCGGAATCAGCCGCTGCCCTGTGCGATATACTGGGCATTGAACCGGATGCCCTGAAAAACTTACAGGATATTTTAGGAAGTACCGATGAGGTACTTCCTAACAGCAGCAATTCCGGGGAGGAAAAGGCTGCTGTCGCCACGGTGCTGTACCAGCAGCCGGTGGTCGGTCTGTCGCAGCAGGGGAGGACGATTCTGCCTTTGCTTTTTGGCAGCGAGGAGGACAACGACCTCATTCTTTATCTGTGCATCACCGCTGTTGCAGTGGCTGCCTTCTGTGTGATTGCACTTTTCATCAAAAAATCGTTGGCAGCAAAGAGAGAAAAACCGACACCGATTCGCAGGAGGATGATTTCGACAACCTGTAAACAAGTGCTGTCCCATTGCCAAAATAAAAAATCCACCCCGCTTCCATTTGGAAACGAGGTGGATTTTTGTTTTTGCATTATTCTTCGTCGGATTCCCAGTTGTGGTAAACTTCCTGCACGTCGTCGTTGTCCTCCAGCAGGTCCAGCAGCTTCTGCATCTTTTCTGCCAGTTCCGGGTCGTCGATCTTGGTGTAGGTGGAAGGTACCTTCTGGATGTCCGCTTCCACAAAGGTGTAGCCCTTTGCTTCCAGCGCTTCACGAACCGCACGGAATTCGTTCGGGTCGTTGGTTGCAGAAACTTCGATGACGCCGTCGCCAAACTCGAAGTCCTCGGCTCCTGCTTCCATGCAGTCCTCCATGACCTGGTCCTCGGTGTATTTTTCGTCCTCGTTGTCGATGACGATGACACCCTTTTCGCTGAACATGAAGGAAACACATCCGGTCTGACCCAGGTTGCCGCCGCACTTATCGAAGTAATGGCGCAGGTCTCCGGCAGTTCTGTTCTTGTTGTCGGTCAGTGTGCTTCTACGATGACGGCAACTCCGCAAGGACCGTAGCCTTCATAGACCATATCCACATAGGTATTTTTATCGCCGTCGCCTGCCGCTTTTTTGATGATGCGGTCGATGTTGTCGTTTGGCACGTTGTTTGCCTTTGCCTTTGCAATCAGGTCGCGCAGTTTGCCGTTGTTCATCGGGTCAGGTCCGCCCTCACGAACCGCTACTGCCATTTCACGACCAATCTTGGTAAAGATTTTTCCCTTCTGGGCATCGGTCTTTTCCTTTTTACGCTTGATATTATTCCACTTAGAATGTCCGGACATCGCCAAAACTCCCTTTCCAATATTGTCATACGGTCAAGTGACCGTCCTGTTCTTTTGAGCAGCTCCTTTTCGGACCGCATAAACCGAATCCATTTTATCACAATTCAGCGGATGATACAAGCGTTTTTTCGACCAATCATTCTCAGCTCCACACCGATACATATGGATAAACCTTATGAAAACCGTTGGTACCCTGCATGGAGGCAAAGCAAAGATAGGCAAAACCCGCCGCTACCGCCAACACCGCCAGCAGCACCATGCTCTCCCGGCGCTGGCGCTCCAGATGTTTATTTTCCTTTTTTCCTGCCCTCTCCTGTACTGCCGGAACACTGACCACCATCTTTGGCAGCAGCAGCATGGCGTAAGGAAACAGGTAGATGGAAAAACGCTCCAGAATCATGTGGTGGGTGCTAAAGACATACAGCAGCATCACATAAAAGGAGCTGTTGATTAAAATGCGGTTTTCTTGCCCCTCTGCAAGCAGCCAGCACCGGGTCAGCCATGCCGCTGTAAAGTACAGAATGGGGAATATCGCATAGCGGTAGCCCAAGCCTGCCCAGTAGCGCGAACCGATATAGCCTGCATAGTTCGGGAAGAGATATTGGGTCACAAGCTGCGCCGCCTGGTTGCTGAACAGGTAGACCGGTACTGCCGCCAGCGCCAGCTCACCCAGCAGTCTGCCGTCACATTTCCAGTTCAGAATCCAGTAGAACGGCAGGAAGAACAGCACCGAAGTGTGAAAAGCAGCTGCCAGCAGAACGACCAGCACGAAGAGCAGCAGTTTTCTCTTTTTTAAAAACGGATAGGCAAGCAGACAGATGGTAGCTGCAATCGACTGGCGGAACAGGTTCATGCTGTGCGCAAAAAATTGCAGGGTCAGATAGAAAAACAAGCTCATCCACGGCAAGGGCGAATACCGTTTGACAAACCACAGCACCACCCCGGTCATCAGCAGATTGATGACCAGCAACAGCGAACGGTAATCCAGTCCCGCCCGATACAGCAGATGGGTCAGCAGAGAATAGCCGATAAATTGCTTGCCGAGCGGGTCCTGCACCAGCTGCGCTGCCGTCATTGGACCCAGCTGCTCATACAGCCGCTCATAGTTAAAATAATCGTAGCCGATGCCATACCGCATCGTTGCCATCAACACAAACAGCCCGCCTGCCAAAAGTAAAAATGTCCATTGCAGCCGAGCCGTTCTTTTTTCATCGGCAATCCCGTTGGAAAAGCCCAACTCCCTTGCCCACAGCACCGAGCCAAGGCATAAAACAGGCACAATGCCAGATAAACCGCCATCCTTTCCACCATCCTTCCAAACGATTTTCTTTTTATTATAACGAAGATATTCCTTTTTATCAAACATCAAAAGCGCAAAAAGATACATCCACCGTCTGCAAAAGGCTCTGCACTCTGCCCTAAAAATTTTTATTTTACAAGCCACTCTCTGATAAAATTGGCTAAATTTTTATAAAAAATCAAGCAATAGCAACAAATAATATTGTTATCATCGCAATAAAATGCTAAAATTATGAAATATTTATAAATCATTTTTACTTGTTGTTATCAAAATCCATCTCAAAAGAAAGGACGGAACTTTCATGTTCTCCAAAAAAGACCTTCAGCGGCTGATTGTCCCGCTGATCATCGAGCAGTTTTTGTCTATCACCATCGGCATGGCAGATACCGTTATGGTTTCGGTCTGCGGAGAAGCTACCGTATCCGGCGTTTCTCTGGTAGATGCCATCAACATCCTGCTCATCAACATCTTCTCCGCCCTTGCTACCGGCGGCGCCATCGTTTCCTCCCAGTACATCGGGCGCGAGGAGCCGCATCAGGCGTGTGAAGCAGCCAAGCAGCTCATCCTGTCGGTGTTTGTCCTCTCAACTGCCATTGGTACGCTGTTTGTCTTTGGTGGTCCGCAGATTTTAGGCTTTATCTACCATGATGTCGAATCTGCCGTTATGCAGAACGCCGAAATCTACTTTTTTCCTAACCGCACTATCCTACCCATTCATCGCCCTGTACAATGCCGGAGCAGCGCTGTTCCGCGCAATGGGCAACTCCCGCATCTCGATGGTCATTTCCATCGTGATGAACTGTATCAACGTCGGCGGTAACGCTCTGTTTATCTTCGGGTTTGATATGGGAGCCGCCGGTGCTGCCCTTGCCACCCTGATTTCCCGTATTGTCGGAGCCATCTTCATCCTCATCCTCCTGCATCGTTCAAACAACGTCATCCACATTGATTCCTACCTGCACCTGAACTTCCATCCGGGTATGATTAAAAATATCCTTGCCATCGGCATTCCAAACGGCTTGGAAAACGGTATGTTCCAGCTGGGCAAAATCATCGTGCAGGGAATGATTGCTTCCTATGGCACCGCTGCCATCGCTGCCAACGCTGTCTGCAACTCGATTGCCGGCTTCCCCATCATCCCCGGCACTGCCATCGGGCTTGCGATGATTACCGTAGTTGGTCAATGTGTCGGTGCCCGTCAGTATGACCAGGCAAAATCCTACATCTACCGCCTGACCGGACTTGCCTATGTCTTTATGCTGGTGCTCAACATCCTCATCGCCGTCTTCTGCCGTCCAATCATCGGCTGCTTTAGCCTGTCGCAGGAGGCTGCCCACACCGCCGAACAGATGATGCTGTGGCACAGCCTGTTCTGCGCTATCTTCTGGCCGGCTGCCTTCACCATGCCAAATGGTCTGCGTGCTGCCAACGATGTCCGCTTCACCATGATTGTTTCGGTAGTGTCCATGTGGCTGTGCCGCATCTGTCTGGGCTATGTGTTCGGCACCATGATGGGTCTGGGTGCGCTGGGTACCTGGTTTGCCATGTTTGCCGACTGGATTTTCCGCATCTTCTTCTTTGCTTACCGCCTGCACTCGAACAAGTGGCAGCACCGGGAATTGGAAAATAAGCTTGCTGCTGCCGACTAACCCTAAAGGCGGCAGCCTCTGGACTGTTACCTGTCAAAACGACCGATGCACAAGCATCGGTCGTTTTTTCCGGTACCCCCTGTGTCCTTCGGACACTTCCTTGGGAAGGGGAGGTTAATCCGCACATAGAAAAACAAGCACAGCGTAAACGCTGTGCTTGTAAAACGCTGTGCCTGTAAAATGCCCATTAAGGACGCTGATTGGATCTGGTCTTATCATTTCGGAGCAGATAGCTCCGGCAAAATCGGTTCGACATCCAGCGCATCCAGTGTGAACCAGAAGGTACTTCCTTCCCCTACTCTGCTTTCCACACCGTATTCCGCACCGTGCAGTCCCAGCAGCTCCCGCGCAATGCACAATCCCAGACCGCTGCCCTGCGCCACGGATTGTTTGGAGCGCTCCATTTTATAGTAACGCTCCCCAAATGCTAGATAACTTGTCCTCCGGTATTCCTTCTCCATTATCGATAACCTGAACACAGACCTTCTTTTCCTGAAGAATCTGACGAACAATAATCTTTCTGTCCGAACCGGTATGGCTGTATGCGTTGTTGATAAAGTTGTATATCACTCTTCCCAAGTGAACCGGGTCTGCTTTAACCCAAATACGACAATCACTCTCAAAAGATAAACCGCTGTCTCCCACCATTTTCCGGTAACGTTTTACCATATCTGCCAACAAATTTGTTAAACAAAAGGTAGTAAATTGTAACTGTTTACTACCCTTTTGGAGCTTGCCAAGTTCCAAAAGGTCGCCTGTCAATTCCGCCAGACGCTGCGCTTCATCCAAAATCACCTGAAGATTTTCCGGTGTATTTTCCTGCGGAAGCTCCTGCATCATCTGTGCATAGCCGATAATCATCGTCAACGGAGAACGAAGGTCATGCGAGAGATTTGCAAGGGTTTCCTGCTGTTTTTCTTTTCCGATTCCATCTTCTGAAAGACATTGTTCATCCGGCGTCCCAGTGTGCGCATCTCATAGCAGCCCTGCTCGGGAAAGCGGACTGTGCTGTCTCCCCCGTTCCATGCAGTCTACACATTGCTGCATCTGCCGAAGATTTCCGCAGGTGAAGCGACGGCAGAAAAACACGGCAAAGATTCCCGCCAGTAGCAACGGGATAGAGAGTGCCCACAGCTGTGTATGGATGACCGAAGCGCCGATGAGCGAAGGGGTGACTGCCGAACAGATGAGCACCAGGCAGGATTTCTCCTGCGAAAGCTGGACCATCTTGGCGCAGGTCGCCAGATGATAGGTTTGCGAGCGCTGTCCGCTATCTGCATCATCATAGACCATTTTTACATGAGTCACCTGTTTGACGTTGGTTTCTCCATAAGCGCGTGCCTGTCGATAAAACTCTGCCAGTTCCTGCTGGGTGTAACCAGCAAGAATACAGCCGCTTTCTTGATTGACATGAGCCCAATCTTTCCCCTGAGCATCAATGACCCGGATGTCAATATGATCCATCCTAAGCTCTTCTGCAATCTGTGGCAGCTGCTCTTTGCTCAGGTTTCGACTGACTTCTTCCATGACCGCTTCCAGTTTCCACGACTTAATGAAGCGATAGGCATCCTCAAAAACAAAAGTTGCACCGCCCAGACCAGCAGCATAACTGCGCAAAAGACACAGCAATGCCGGAGAAAGGATTTTCTTTCCCCTCTCCTTCCAGCTGTGGCGTTTCCCTTCTGTCTGATTAGCCTTCAAAACGATAGCCAACTCCTCTGAGGGTGACAATGTACCTGCTGTATTCTCCCAGCGCTTTTCTCAACAGCTTAATATGGGTATCCAGTGTGCGGTCATCACCAAAGAAATCGTAACCCCACACATCGTTGATCAGCTTTTCTCTGGTCAGGGCAATGCCTCTGTTGCGCACCAGATAAAACAGCAGTTCATATTCCTTTGGAGAAAGGTTGACCTTCTCCTCATTGACATATACCAATCGACCGGTAAAGTCGATTTTCAATCCTTCAAACTCCAAAATCTCCTTGTTCGGTGCAATGGAGGAGTTGCTGCGCTTGAGGATTGCCTGCACACGAAACATCAGCTCCTTGGGCGAGAACGGTTTGGTGACATAGTCATCCACACCCAACTCAAATCCATGGATTCGATCGTACTCCTCTCCGCGCGCTGAAAGCATCAGCACCGGAACCCTGGGAAAACTTTCTAATCTCTCTGCACGCGGAAAAACCATCCAACTCCGGCATCATCACGTCCAGGATAATCAAATCAAACTTTTCCTGACGACACAGCTCGATGGCCGACATTCCGTCGGCAGCTTCCTCTACCTCGTATCCTTCGTACTCTGCATATTTCCGAACTAGGACTCTTATCTTTTCTTCATCATCTACCACTAAAAGTCGGTACATATTTCACATCCTCCCTAGTCATCTTGCTGCATTTTTTCTCAGCATGATATACTGTTTCCCAAAAAAGTAGTTTATCAAGGATAAACCCACAAAATTTATCCTATCATGTATTTGTGACGATGGAATGAACAAAAAGAGGACTTTCAAAAGATTGCTGAATCTTTGCTGATTCTATCACATTCTGTCTGTTTTCCTTCCCCTTTCTTATTATCATATCATTTTATTTGACGTTTTACCATCATTCTGATGAAAAAGCCGAAAGAAAAAAGCCTTCCTGTGGGAAGACTTTTTTTCTTTTGCAGGACAAGCTTCTGTCCTTTATTACTGTCGTTTACTGCCAAACAAACCACTGACGCTGTTCCAGAAACTGTCTTCGTCGTCATCGTCTTTTTTGTTGGTCTTGTCGTTCCTATTCAAAGACGGACGCTTTGAGCCACCAGAGCTATTCGAATGATTCGAAGAGGAACCACCCTTATTCTCATCATTTTCGTCCTCAAGCTCGGTGTCGGTAGTAGAACCGCCGCGGTGCAGAATGCAGGTAGACGGAATGTAGGTTTCCTTGTACCATCCTGTTGCTGTGCTCGGGCAATTTTCGGTAGCAAGGTCGCCCGATTCGGTGCAATACTGCATTGCCTGTACATTTTCTGAATACTCAAAATCCTTGGCTTCCAGATTCTGATGAATCGGCAGCATCAGATTTTTCCAGAGAATCGGGGTCGGGTAGGTGTAGTAGCTGATTTCCTCCTGAATATCATAGCCCATCCACACACCACCGATATAATACGGGGTGAAACCGATGAACCAGAGGTCCGGGTTATCAATATCTACCGGACACCGTTGACATATTTGACACCAGTGGAAGAACCGGTTTTTGCCTGCGGTGGTGATGCCGGTTTCATCTTTTTCATGTTGGCACGCGCACCGGTACCCTGTGTGACAACCGTTTGCAGCAGACGATTCAGTACGGTCGCTGTCTCTTCCGACACCACTCGAACCTGTGTGGTATCCTTCTTCAGAATGATGTTGCCCTCGGTATCGGTAACGTGTGTATAAGTATACGGCTTTACATACTTACCGCCGGTGACAAAATCTGATAGCAACCGGTCAGCTCCTCCAGGGTCATACCGGTGGTCATGCCGCCGAGCGCCATCGAAGAAAGGCTGGTCGCATCCAGCTCGTGCAGGGTGCTGACCTGGAATTTGTTTTTCAGAGTATCGTAGCACACCTGAGGGGTCAGAATATTGACAATCTGCGCCGGCACAGTGTTGATCGACTGCTGCACTGCATACTGAACGGTCATCGGCGCTTTGGTGTAGGTATTGGTGTAGTTCTGCGGCCACTGGAAGGTCTTTCCGTTCTCGGTCAGGGTCAGCGGCTCATCAATAAAGGTGGTCGACCAGGTAATCAAATCCCTCTCAAAGGCGTTCAGATAAGCCGAGATCGGTTTCATGGTGGAACCCGGGTGCCTCTGCGACTGGGTAGCGCGGTTGAACAGACGGTTGGAGGTCTTTTCGTTGCCGCCAATCATGCCCTTGACGCTGCCGTCCGGTGCGATGACGATGGCTGCCGTCTGCGGATATTCTGCATTTGCCAAATCAGGGAAGGTGGCAGGATTTGCATAGGATTCCTCCAGCGACTTCTGCACATCCGGGTCCATCGTGGAGTAGATCCGGCAGCCACCGCTGTATACCATTTTGGTCGCATAAGCGCGGGTATAGTTGTACTCCTGCTGCAAATCGGTGACGACATCCTCAATAACCTGGTCGGTGTGCCAATCGGTCAGGGCGGTCAAACCGTCCGAGGTGGATTCCACATCCTTTCTTGGAGCCAGCTGCACATCATAGTCCAACCACTTCTGGTATTCGCTCTGGGTCAGCATCTGCAACTTGTACATCTCTTCCAGGATGTAGTCGCGGCGCTCTTTGTTTTCTTCCATGCCGGTTCCCCAGCCGTAGTCCTCGTTGGCGTTCATGCGCAGCGGGTTGTACTTGGTGGGCGCATTGGTAATGGCAATCAGGGTTGCTGCCTCTGCCACGTTCAGTTCGCTGATGTCCTTGTTGAAATACAGCTTGGATGCGCTCTGGATGCCATAGCATTGATTGGAGAAGAAGGCGATGTTCAGGTAGGTTTCCATAATCTGCTCTTTACTGAAGTTTTTCTCCAGCTTGAGAGCGGTGAAGATTTCCTGCACCTTTCGCTCCGGGGTGACCTCGTCGTTGCCGGTCAGGTTCTTGATGACCTGCTGGGTGATGGTGGAGCCGCCCTGTACACGGGAGGAACCTCCAAAGTATCCAAGGGTGGAACGGATGGTTCGCAGCCAGTCCACGCCGTGATGCTCCAGAAAACGTTTGTCCTCTGCTGCGATGGTAACATTGACCAGCATCTCCGGTATCTGGTCATAGCTGACCCACTCGCGGTTTTGTCCTGAGTACAGCTCCTTGACGATGGTTTCCTCCTGAGTTTCCGGGTCGGTCACATAGATATAGGAGGTGTTGTTGAGGTTGACCTCCACGTTGGAAAGATCGACCACCGGTGCGCCCTCCAAAGAATCGAAGATATACAGCGCCATGACCGATACCACAATCGAGCCGGTGATGATCCCGATAAAAATCAAAATGGCAAAAGCGCGGCCCAGGGTACCAAAAAATTTTCTGACCGGTCCACGACGTTTCGCTGCTGCCAAATAAATCCTCCTCCTTACTTGTTGTCACACTGCAAAGGATATGCAGCAAGGGTATTCTGCGGCATTTTTTGTGCCATTGACAAATGTGTTTTTATGTATACGACCTTTATTATATCATATTAAAAGTGAAAAATCTTAAAACTTTGCAAAAAATTAGGAAATTACCTAAACTGTATTTTTTTCACCTTCCATTTTTGTACAGATTTTCTTTTCGATTTTAAACTGTATAATCGTCCCTCTGCTGGGCACAATCTCCATCAGACGCCTGCTGGCATCATCAATAGAAAGGGTGAGCTGTTTTGAAGAAAAATATACTGATGACCTGTGCGGCTTTGGCTTCGGTATGCATCATCACCTCCTTTGTGCTGACCGTTTCCGACCTGTCCGCTCCCTCGACCGCTGTGCCGGAGCCTGTTCCCGGTGAATCCGCTTCCGACTCTGTCAGCTCCCCTGCCGCCGAAGCAATCGAAGGGATACCTGTCAACGCAGTGCAATATTATCTGCGTGAGCATAATGGAAAGCTGGCGGTTTTGCTCCCGATAGCGATGTTCCCGAGCTTGTCTTTGATGTCTACCTCTCCACCCTGCCCGCCTATGACCGCGGACAGCTTCAGATGGGAATTCCCATTTACAGCTATGAGGAACTGGTGCAGCGCATCGAAGATTACATCAGTTGAAAGGAATTGCTGTGCAGGGTTACCAATTTGTAATGAAACTTTCATCTAAAAAGGAGGAAGTCCGCTCTTTTGTAGTATATAATAAAGACATAAAAACAAAACTCAACCGGTCCTAACCAACCGGCTATTGTAAGAACGAGAGGTGATACCAGTGAACTTCAAATTTGCACACAATAATATCAATGTTCTCAATTTGGATGAGAGCCTTGCCTTTTACCAAGAAGCACTGGGTCTGACCGAGGTTGCACGAAAAGTTGCAGATGACGGTAGCTTCATCCCTGGTTTACCTTGGTGATAACTCCACTAAGCACCAGCTGGAACTGACCTGGCTGAAAGACCGCCACGACCCTTATGACCTCGGTGACAATGAAGTACACATCGCCTTCTCCACATCAGATTTTGAAGCCGCCCATGAAAAGCACAAAGCAATGGGATGTATCTGTTACGAAAACAAAGCAATGGGAATTTACTTCATCAGTGACCCCGACGGCTACTGGCTGGAAATTATTCCAGAAAAGATGTAATTACTTTTTTCTCATAAATTACTCTCTAACCTAACAAAAAAAGGAACCTTTTCAAAAAGGTTCCTTTTTCGTGTCTTGTGTTCAGCAAAAACAAAGCGGAAAGTGCAATCACTTTCCGCTTTATCTTTTGCGTTTGATTATTCAGCTTCTGGAGCGCCTACTGGGCAAACGCTTGCGCAAGCACCACAGTCGATGCATTTGCCGGATCGATTTCGTATTTGTCTGCTCCTGCAGAGATAGCGCCTACTGGGCACTCAGCTTCGCATGCACCACAGCTGATGCAATCGCTTTTAATTTTGTAAGCCATACCGGTTTACCTCCATTTTATAAATTTTTTCCTTCTTCAGGATAACTGCAAGCAAAATGCCTGCCGCTATCCTTCGCACCTCTATTTTAACATATCACAGAAAAAAATCAACCAATATTGCAAAATTTATTGCGCAGAATTGTTATCCTGCCCTATTTTTCTGCGCAGATTGTGCGAAAAGGTTTCGATTTCCCTCTTAATTTTACAGCATGATAGACATTTTATATGGTTCTAACACTGTTCTATTACAATCTTTTCTCTGTCTCTCCCTCGTACAAAAGAACTGCATCTGATTATCGATTCCAATCGGGATCGACAGCAGGCGTTCTCCGCAACGCTTCATTCCCTGATGCTCATAGAATCCATAGTTGCAGCTACTGTCGGTGTACAGATAAAAACTGCCCACTCCCTGCGCTTTAAAATATTCCTTCACTTCATTAAACAGCCGTTTGCCAATTCCTGCTCCGCGGCATTTGCTGTCGACCGCAAAAAGCAAAGCTCGCCATCATATTTTCTTCCGCACTCTTCCAGCAGCTGCTTGTCCACCGAGTCGATGCCGGAGAATACCTTGAACACCTTTCTATCCTCCCGATGCACCAGCATGGACAGCTGCGCACCGATTGCTTTCCAGGTAAACCCACCCGATGCTTTTTGCGCAGGTCTCGTCCCATGATAACGCCGACCGGTTTGCCACCCATAACCGCCACCCGGACAAAGCTCTGGCGCAGCAGGCAGCTGTACAGGTACACCCGTGCCAGACGCTGTGCAGTCTGCGGTGGGCTAAAGCGGTCGTAGTTCCATGTTTCTCGAATCACCTGTTCGAGCGCAGCAGCATCTGTGTCAACAAAATTTCGAATCATCAGCTTTTCCATTGTAATTCCCTTTACCTTTTGTCCATTCGTTGATACAATGAGTGTAATCTATCCAGTAACTGTAATGTCAAGGGGGGAATTTTAAAATGAAATCACTTTATTTTACCGCCGGTCAATTTGCGCGCCTGCATCAGCTGAACAAACGCACCCTACATTACTATGACGACATCGGTCTGTTCTCTCCGGCTTACAAAGGGGAAAATGGCTACCGCTACTACACCTATCAACAGAGTGCTCAGCTGGAAAATATCCTTGCCATGCGTCAGCTGAATATGTCCATTGAGGAAATCGCTGCCTACCTCAAGCATCCAAACCCGCAGGATTTTCTGGAGATTTCCCAAAACAAAATTGAGGAAATCGACCAACAGATTCAGCAGCTACAGGTACTCAAGCAGGTGTTTGAACAAAGGCAGCAGTCCCTTGCCCGCAGTGAGCAGATTCACGATGGTCAGATTGAGGTGGAATCCTTTGCTGCCCACCACTACCTGCTCACCCCTATGCCTGTGGAGGATAATCCGATGAGAAATATGCAGCAGATTATGCAGCATCTGCAATCCGCCTGGGAACACAGCTCCTATAAGGCGGGGTGCGGCAGCTATATATCGCTGGAAAAGGCGCTGCAAGGACAGTTTGATGTATACGACGGCGTGTTTACTCCGGTTGACCCACAGGACGATGACTCGCTGTTCCTGCTGCGTCCGGCAGGGCAGTATCTGTGCGGATACAGTGTTGGCAGCTGGGACAAGCTGCCTGAACTGTATTCCCACATGATTGCTTATGCCAAAAAGCACCACCTTGCCCTCACCGGAAATTGCTACGAAATCGGGCTCAACGAGTTTGCCATCTCACGCCCTGAGGAGTATGTTGCCCGCGTCTCTATTCTGATTGACCCTAAACAATAAACCAAGAGGAGCTGTCGAATGTAAACCGACAGCTCCTCTTTTTCCTACTGATTTTCCAGCTTTTTCAATTCTTTGTTGGTTTTAAAGTCGATGTCCTCCCGCTGTGGGCGGGCATCTCGGATAACCTTAACCGCCTCACGTTCAAAAATCATCGGAGCGCCATCGCTGGCTTTGTCCATCCTGACCTTGACCAGCCCGGTCAGAAGGCTGACCTCGGTGACCGTTCCTTTGCCTTCGCCGGTGGAAACATAAGCTCCCACCCGCGGTGTAATGCGAAGCAGGTCCTCATAGGCGTTCTGTTCATATTTGAGGCAGCACATCAGCCGCCCGCAGGTTCCCGAAATTTTGGTCGGGTTGAGCGACAGTCCCTGTTCCTTGGCCATCTTGATGGACACCGGCTGGAACTCTCCCAAAAAGGAGCAGCAGCAAAACGGTCTGCCGCAGATTCCCAGTCCGCCCAGCATCTTGCTTTCATCGCGCACACCGATTTGGCGCAGCTCGATTCGGGTCTTAAAGACCGATGCCGGGTCTTTGACCAGATCGCGGAAATCCACCCGGCCGTCGGCGGTGAAATAGAACAAGATCTTGTTGTTGTCAAAGGTGTATTCGACGTCCACCAGCTTCATTTCGAGTTTGTGCTTTTCAATTTTTCCAGGCAAAGCCGGAACGCCTTTTTCTCCTTTGCCTTGTTGTCCTCAATGCGCTTGAGGTCCTCTTTGTTGGCAACGCGGATCACCGTTTTCAGCGGTTTGACAATTCCTTCGTCCTCGATCTCCCGGTTGCTCAGGGCAACCTCTCCGCACTCAATGCCGCGCGCCGTTTCTACAATCACCTTTTCCCCCACCGGCATCTGCACACCGTTGGGTGAAAAATAATATATTTTGCCCACCTGTTTAAAGCGGACTCCAATTACTTCGGTCATGGTTTCCTCCGTTCCAAGATTCTTTATACAAAAAGATGACTCTCTTCTTATGTCAATCCTTTGACACAAAATACCGTCCTACTGCCGCTTCATCTTGACAGCGGCACAAAAACGCAGCGGCAACCAGACTCAAGCTGACATTCTGCGAAGCCTGGGCGACCGCCGTATCTATTCTATCAAGAATCTGCATCGCCTGCAACGTCGAGAAGCGATTTTTCACCGTTGGAGGAAGCGGTTCCCCTTGAGATACCAGACCATGCTGCTGACGAATCCAATCGACCATGCAGCGGCGAACCTCCTGCATCAGCAGCAGAAAGTTGGTCCGCTGTTTATTATTGGTGTATTCCTGAAGGCTGCACAGCAGCTCAAACTCCTGTCCTACACAAACCATCTGTGCAATCCGCTGGGCATCGCACGCCAACTTTAGACTTCCCTCATCCTGCAAAATCATCCGTGCCTTGCCGATATTTCCGTGCGCCAGACGTGCCGCCTGCGCAATCCGTTCCGCTGTCATCTGCGGTTCCAGGGTATGCAGGGCAGTTTCACACTCCTGCACACTGCATACCGACAAAGGCAGAACTGCCGCCCTCGACAAGATGGTCGGAAGAACCCGCGCGCGGTTGTTACAGGTCAGCAGAAAGACCACCTGTGCCGGCGGTTCTTCGATGATTTTGAGCAGGGCGTTCTGCGCCTGCTCGGTCATATTGTGGATGTTGCGCAGGATGTATACCTTGTATCCGCCCTCGTTGGGACGGATGTAGGCATCCGCGCGCAGCTGACGTACCCGGTCGATGTGAAAGCCTTTGAGCTTGTCCTCGTCCCCGATGACCGATACATCGGGATGGGTGTCGGACAGCACCCGTTTACAGTTTCTGCACCGACCGCACGGGCGCTGCTCGAGCGGCTGTTCACACAGCAAAGCAGCGGCAGTCATGTGTGCAAAGGTCAGCTTGCCGCAGCCATCCTCGCCTTCCAAAAGGATGGTATGCGGAAAACGCCCGTCAGTTAAAAAATTGACGAGCGTTTTTTTAGCTTTATCATTCGAATAAAACTGTTCTAACAACAATCTGCGTTTCTCCTCACAGTATCAGGCTGAAAAGTACAAGCGTGGCTTATACCTTTTCAAATCTCTCGACATCCATGACGAAGATGGTAGCGCCGCCGACCTGTACCTCTACCGGGTAGGTGGTGTACATACCAACGCCGTAAGAAGCAGAAGATGGAACCATCTGTTTGCGTTTCTTGGAGTGGTCTGCGATGATTGTGATTACTTCATCGACCTTTTCATCCTGAGGTACCAATCAGGAAGGTGGTGTTGCCCGAAAGCAGGAAGCCACCGGTGGTCGCAAGCTTTGTTACAGAAAAATGATTTTTTTAGTCAGTGCAGAAGAAACTTTGGAACTGTCATCATTCGAAACGATCGCAAGAATTAATTTCATATATAACCCCCCTCTGTCCAAGTAGAACATTTTTCACTACTTGACCATTGTTTTAAGCGGAAAGCAAAACCGTTTCAGCTTTCCATGTATCTATTCTACCACATCCACAACAAAAATACCAGACTTTTTAATATTTTTATTGAATCTTTGTGCAATCTTTCTCCCGGCATGACCAATGGGATGCCCGGAGGACAGGTAATACGCACCTGAGCCGATATTTTTCCCTCTGCCTGCTCCACATCAATCGAACACCTTGGAGAAAGCATTGCCTCCCGCAGTCCCATCACCCGCTGCGCTTTTACAAGCGGGAAAGGCGTGACAGCAGCCTGCTTGGGAGAAAGGCTGCACAGCAGCTGCTCCACCCGCTCATAGTCGCACGGGCGGCTGAACGGAGAAAACAGCAGAACGCACCCGCTGTCGCTGAGATATTCCTCCATGATATGATGCGACCGCAGCAGCGGTCGAAAGGTTTCTGCGGTATAGCCGGTGCCTGCCAGCGGCAGGGTCAGCCGCATCGGCTCACAGTGTTCCGGCATCACAAATCCCTGCTGCTGTGCCAGCTGCCGCAGACGCGCACAGCGCTCCGCCGTTTGGTTGATCTGCTCGGCTCCGTCATCCAGCAAAAATCCTGATGCCGCATCAATAGACAGCATGATGAGGTAGTTGGGACTGGTGGAACCAAACATCGACATCGCTCCCTTGAGCTGGCTGACATACCGCTGGTTCATGCAGTGCAGCAGAGCCGCTCCTGTCAGGGAAGGCATCGTCTTGTGCAGCGAATCACAGCACAGGTCTGCTCCCAGCTGGGACGGATGCAGCGGTTCTCCCTGCAAAAAACGCAGATGCGCACCGTGGGCGTTGTCCACCAGAAGCGGAACCCCCGACTGTGGGCAACCTCTGCCAGCGCGCGGATATCCGACATCACACCAAAATAATCCGGCGAGGTAACATAGACCGCACAGACCTCTTCGCCTTTTTTGAAGCAAAGCATCCAGCTGTTTTCCACCTGCTGCGGGTCCAGCCGACCAATCAGCCGTTCCTCCTCGGTCCCGGGTCGGATAGACCCACTCCGGCTCCAGTCCCAGCAGCGCCATTGCATTGACCGCCGCCGCATGGATATTGCGTCCTGCTACGATTTTTCCATTCGGTCTTGCCACCATCCGCAGCATCGCCTGGATGCAAAGGGTCGACCCGCCCGCACTGATGACCGTCGAGCGGGTACCGTACAGCTTGGTAAAGATTTCCTCCAGCTCCTTGAGCGGTCCATCGTCCTCGAATAAGCTGTCGGTGCCCTCCACCTCGGTCACATCATATTCCATCAAATTGCCAAACGGCTCCAGCGCCGCACCCTTGTGCCCGGGCATATGCAGGCGCGACCAATCGGCTTTTTCTGTATTCTTCCAGCGCCGCGCGCAGCGGTGTGCTGATTTTACTGTTCATCGCTTTCCTCCTGTACAATTTTGATGTTGCGCAGGATGGTGTTCCTGCCTCTATAGTTGTATGCTCTTGTTTTCAGCAGCTGCTGGGCGTTCTGTTCATCCATCACGGCCACTGCCGACTGCAAAAATTCCGGCACCGGCGTCAGCTGCGGTTGTTGGTTGCATGGGCAGACGTCATTGCAGATGTCGCATCCCCACACCAGTCCTCCCTTCCGAATCTGCTGTCGCTCCCCAGTCGCTCAGTTCGCCTTTTTTCTGGGTGATATGGGAACGGCACCTTTCAGGCAAACGCTGCCGTCCTCCTGCAAGGCTCCCTGCGGGCAGGCGCGGATACATTTTTCCGCAATTCGGGCAGCCGGGTGGAACCAGCGGCTGATCCGCCTGCAAATCAAATCGGTGACAATCTCCCCAATAAAAATATAGCTGCCGTACTGCGGATGCAGCAGCAATCCGTTCTTTCCCCAGCCGTCCCAATCCAGCCAGAAAGGCGGCGCTCACCTCCCGAATCGGTGAATTGTCGGTAAAATGCTCAAACTGATACCCCGGAAACTGCTCCCGCAACACCCGGCACATCCGTTCCAAATACTCGCCGGCAATCTGGTGATAATCGGTCACCATCGCATAGCGGGAGATATTGCGCTCGCAGTGTGCGCCGGTATAATAAGGGAACAGGCAGACCAGCACCGATTGCGCTCCCTGCGGTATCCGCTGCATGGCACGGCAAGGGCAAACAGGGCTGTACCTGCTCAAAGCGGCAGATTCCAAACGGGAACGGCTGCGCACCTGCCAGTAGCCGCTGAGCCATCTGTCTAATAATTTTTCCTTTTCCATCCCATTCTTCCTTCCCTTGCTTATCCAATTAACTTTATCACACCTTTTCTCCATCTGCAAGACTACACACCACCCCAGTTTTTTATATCGCCAGATAATACGAAGGAAAGTCGAGTTTCTTCTTTAAAATTCGTCCTGTTTGTGGTACAATGAATCTTAGGATAATAACTCCACACCTCAAATCCACAACAGGGGGAATTTTATATTATGAACATCAGTATGTTTGATGTCCTGGGTCCTATCATGATCGGCCCATCCAGTTCACATACCGCCGGCGCACAGCGCATCGGTAAAGCCATGTACAACATGATTGCAGACAAGCAGCTCAAAGCGGTCCACTTTATTCTGCACGGCTCCTTCCACCTAACCCTGCGCGGACACGGCACCGACCGTGCGCTGGTCGGCGGCGTACTCGGCATGAATTCCTATGACCCACAGATCAAAAACTCGCTGGAGATTGCTAAAGAAAAGGGCATCAGGTCGAGTTTGAAGGAGGAGACCTCGGTGACGTTCACCCGAACACGGTTCGCATCACTGCCTACACTACCGACGGACAAACGACCTCCCTGACCGGCTCCTCGGTCGGCGGCGGCAACATCGAAATCATCGACATCAACGGCACCGCTGCCAAATTCACCGGACGCTATCCGGCTGTCATCATCAACCACTATGACCGCCTGGGTATCATCAGCCACCTCACCTCCATCCTGGCTATCAATCAAATCAATATCGCCACCGTCGTCAACTCCCGCGATGCAACCGGCAAAAATGCCGTCACGATGATTGAAACCGAATCTCCTGTGGACATCGCGGTGAAAAAGGGCTGGAGAGCATGCCTCCGGTCAAGAGCGTTGTCACCATGGACAAGGTCAACTAATCCTGCCACCTATCTGCCAGAATCCATCTCGAAAGGAAAATAGATTATGTACTTTTCTGCTCAGGAAATGCTTGCCCAGCTTGAGGGCACCGACGAGCGCATCTGCGACCTTGTCATCAAAAATGAGATCGAGCTGTTCCAAACCTCCTACGATGAAATCATGAAAAATCTTGAGGAACGCTATCAGATCATGTACAACTGCGCACATGACGCCCCTGGAAAAGGAAATCCGCTCGCTGAGCGGTCTGACCGGCGGCAGCGCTTTGAAAATGTGGAACTACTACAAAAAAGGAAATTCCATATGCGACAATACCGTCATCCGCGGCGCAGCATATGCCCTATCCTGTCTGGAGGTCAACGCCTCGATGGGTCTAATCGTTGCTGCTCCTACCGCTGGAGCCTGCGGCATCCTGCCGGGCGCTCTGCTCACCGTTGCGGAAAAATATGATGTGGATCACCAGAGAGTGCTCGATGCTCTTGCCACTGCCTCCGGCATCGGTCAGCTCATCATCAAAAAAAGCCACCGTATCCGGCGCAGAGGGCGGTTGTCAGGCAGAGTGCGGAAGTGCGGCTGCCATGGCTGCTGCTGCTATCACAGAGATGCTTGGTGGTACCCCAAGTCAGGCATTTGATGCAGCTGCTATCGCTATCCAGAACATCATGGGGCTTGTCTGCGACCCAGTTGCCGGTCTGGTTGAAATGCCCTGTGCCAAACGAAATGCTTCCGGCGTAGCCAACGCCTACTGGTCAGTGCAGACCTTGCCTTGAGCGGCATCTTCAGCGAAATCCCATTCGATGAGGTGGTCGAGGCAATGTACAAGGTCGGCAAAGCCCTGCCGTCTACCCTGCGCGAAACAGCACTTGGCGGCGTTGCCACCACCCCAACTGCCCTTGCCATGAAAGAAAAAAATCTACGGCAAAGGTGATGTCGGCTGCTGTGGAGATTGTGCAAGCTGCGGCGGCTGCTAATCTCTTTTGCAGGAAAAAAATCAAACAGGAAGGCGCACCCCCTTCTTTTTGTGCTGAAAAACTGCACAATTCAAAAAGGCGGATGTGCCTTTTTCTTTTATCTTCTTCTCTTTTTTCGCTAAACTTTCCCTTCTGAAATAAGCAATACTTCTAATTTTCTTCCTTTAGATTGTCTTTTTTTATATTTAATTGTTATAATAAATACATCAAGGGATTCCCCTAAACGAAGGAGAGTTTATCAATGAAGGAAAAACACCATTTTCGCCTTCCGCCGATTGGGATGCGCGTCTTTAAAACGCTGCTGTCGGTGCTGCTGGTCACCCTGACCTACGACTACCTGCTGGGAGGACGAAATGCCTGCTTTGCCTGCATCGGAGCAGTGTACGCTATAGGCAACCATTTCCATGAAGGGTTCAAGTTTGGATTCAACCGCTTTGTGGGCACCCTGTTTGGCGGCTTGATCGTCATTCCGTTCTACTGGCTGTATTACAATCAGCCTCTGGGAATTCCCAAGGAGGTTTATCTGGTGCTGGGGTTGCTGTGCCTGATGTATCTGCACATCTTATCGGGCGCCACCACCGCCATTCAGCCGGGCGCTGTTATCTACTTTGTTGTGCTGTTCACCCAACCGATCACCAACTACATCCCTTACACTATTGCCCGTGTCATCGACACCGGTATCGGCGCAGCCTTCAGCCTGCTGCTCAACCTCTTCTGGCCCTCCCGTCTGGATAAGCAAAAGGGCTTTGACCTTCCACATACCATCGACCGCTGGCAACAGAGCAATGAGCGTCCGCCGCAGGATCAATATCCCAGTGAACCGCCTGCCTCAGAATAATCTTTTTTTGTAAAATCAACTCTTAAAATACATTTTGTATTTTCGCTCTACTCTTCAATAAACAAAATCCTCCGACTGCCAAAGCAGTCGGAGGATTTTGTTTTTATCTTCGCCCGGATGATGGATTTCCCTTCTCTTTTTGTCCCATCACCTGTTCTGCATGAAAATACAATTCATCTGCATTGTGAATTTGATTGGTGTTCTGAATCAAAGAACCCTGCACATCCTCCGACAAAGTCAGAAAAACTGCTTTGCCTTTTTATCCTGTGCCAGCAAATCGTTAAGATTACGCATACACGCAGCCACACCTTTCTTCTCTTGAAATTTTACCATGCGGCATTTGCCGCATCATTCCCCTTTAGTTTGGCTGTTTTGTCAGTGTTTATTCCTCTGTATAATCACCTTTTGCCCGGTTCGCTGCTATACTGTAATAAGCTTGCTTACAGCTTACTTATCAGTCTGCTCGTGATCTTACAAGGAGGTTTGTTCATGTCTGAAACTGCACCGATTTGTTTTTTCTTGGCGCCAACTCCCCGCAGGGATTTGTTTCCCGCTTTGACCAGCTGGACTGCGGTGACCCACAGTGGCACACCTTCATCATCAAGGGTGGTCCGGGTTGTGGAAAATCCTCATTCATGCGCCGAATCGCAGAATTGTTTGCACCGCACTGCCCATCTATGCAGCTGATTGCCTGCTCCTCCGACCCGGATTCATTGGACGCGGTCATCCTGCCGGAGTGGAAGGTTTCGATTGCGGACGGCACCGCTCCGCACATTTTGGAGCCAAAGCAGCCCGCCCTGAGCGAAAGCCTGCTGTGCTTCGGCAGCTTTCTGGACCCTTTGCTGCTGCTGGAACACGCCGACACCATCCGCAGCATCTCCCAAGCCACTGCCAAAAATTATGCGCAAGCCACCGACTGCCTGTCTGCTGCCAAAAGCTTTTTAAGCGACTCCCGCCAGATTGCACTGAGCTGCCTGCAAACCGAAAAGCTGGCAGCTTATGCCCGCCATTTTCCTGCAAGCATTTTCCCCGCAACTCCCGACGCGGCAGAGAAGAGGTGCGTTTTCTGACCTCTATCAATGCAAAGGGCATCACCAGCCTTGCCGCTACCGCCCGCAGACTTTGCCAAGATGTCTACTTCATCTGCGACCGGGAGGGTGCGGCTTCCTCCCTGTTTTTGAGTGCATTGCCCAGCCATGCGCTGGAAAACGGTCACGACGTCATCAGCTGTATGTGTCCTCTGGCTCCACAGCCGCATCGACCACCTGCTCATCCCCGACTGTGGTCTGGCACTGTTGACCGAAAATCCATTCCACGACTTTTCTTCCCTCGTACCCGACCGGCGCATCCACGCCAAGCGGTTTTTGGAGGTCGAAGGGATGCGCTCTTTTAAAAAGCGGCTTGCCTTTAACCAGAAGGCGGCAGCCCAGATGATCGAGCAGGCGGTCGGCAGTCTACAGGACAACAAGCTGCTACACGATCGTCTGGAGAAAATTTACCTTTCTGCGATGGATTTTTCGATGATGGATGTTGTGTTGGAGGACGTTGCCGGACAGATTGTCGAGCGAAGAGCTGCCCGGGAATCCACCCTTTTATAAACGACAGCGCACAGATAAAAACAGACGAAACCACGCGGCACGATGGTGTCTGCGGTTTCGTCTGTTTTTTGTTTCAAAAATTTTTAGAGGAAGAATCCATTTTCTGCGCTTATCTCCACCAGCTTGGCAGCAGTTCGCGCAGCTTTACCACTTGCTTGGTTTCATAGTCGCACAGGATTTCTGGTTCTATTTTAGTCATTCAAAATCATGCGGTAGACATTGACATAGTCGTTTGCCGATTTCTTCCAGCTAAAGTCGCTCTCCATCGCATCGGTCATTGCCTCATTCCACAGTGCCTTATTGCCAAACAGACCTTCTGCTCTGCGGATGGCTCCGAGCATATCGTGCGCATTGTAGGTTTTAAAGGTAAAGCCGTTGCCGTTCTCTCCGCCCACGTCATGGATGCTGTCCTTCAAGCCGCCTGTTTCACGGACAATCGGAAGGGTACCGTAGCGTGCTGCCACCATCTGTGCCAGTCCGCAAGGCTCGCTCTTAGAAGGCATCAGGAAGGCATCTGCGCCTGCATAGATCTTCTTGGACAGGCTTGGGATGAATCCAATGCGAACAGCCACCCTGCCCGGATAACGGTTCTGCATCTCGCGGAAGAAATTCTCATACTCTGCATCCCCGAACCGAGCAAGACAAAGGAAACGTTGTCACCCATCATGTCATGGAAGATATAGCGGACCAAATCCAAGCCCTTGTGGTCCACCAGACGGCTGACCATGCCAATCAGCATCCGGTTTTCGTCCGGCTCCAGACCCATCTCCTTCATCAGTTCCAGCTTATTGACCTTTTTCTTCTTTTCAGCGTTTTGACATCATACTTCTGATAGATGCCTTCATCGGTAGCCGGGTTGTTGGCTTCCACATCGATTCCGTTGAGAATTCCAATCACCCGGTCACCCTTTGCGTTGAGGATTGGGTCCAGTCCATGGGAATACCACGGGTCGTGAATCTCCATCGCATAGCTTGGACTGACGGTGTTGACAATATTGACCTGCATAATAGCAGCCTTCATCATATTCAGGCAGCCGTTATATTCCAGCACCGGATACTGATATTCCGGGATTCCCAAAACATCCCATGCAATCTCCATCCCGTACTGACCCTGATACTGGATATTGTGGATGGTAAACATGGTGCGAATATCGTGGAATTTTGGGATACCGCGGTAGAAGGTGTTCAAATACACCGGAACCAGCGCGGTGTGCCAATCGTTTGCGTGTACGATGTCCGGGTCGAAGTCGATGTAGTTGAGCATCTCCATCGAAGCCTTGGAGAAGAAGGCAAAGCGCTCGGCATCATCATAGTAGCCATACAGATTGTCCCGTTTAAAATAATACTCATTATCCAAAAAGTAGTAGGTCACGCCCTGGTGTACTGCCTTGAACACACCGCAGTACTGGTTGCGCCATGCCAGCGGCACATTAAAATTGCGGACAAACTCCATCTTTTCCCGCAGAGCCCACGGGATGTTTTTGTACATCGGGATGACCACTCTGCACTCGTTGCCGGAATCACACAATGCCTTGGGAAGTGAACCTGCGACATCCGCCAGACCGCCGGATGCGATAAAGGGTCTTGCCTCACTTGCTACAAACAGTATTTTCATTCCGTATACCCCCGTTTTAAACTTTCCACCGCATCATACACCGCGGCTTTGGTGGAAAAAGGCGTTCCTCCCCAAAAGGGAGGAACTGCCTGTTTTTTAAATTGCACGTCCTTTTTCAATAAAGAACGGATACTCCTTACAACCGTTCAGCTTTCTGGAGTCACGAATCATAACATCCTTGTCGGTGATGACACAGTCGAGCTGGCAATTTTCTCCAACGACCGAACCCTGCATGATGATCGAATTTTTTGACTACCGCACCTTTTCCAATCTTAACGCCGCGGAAGATGATGGAGTTTTCCACGGTACCTTCGATCACACAGCCGTCGGCAATCATCGAATTGCTGGCAACCGCATTGATTCCATATTTAACCGGAACCTCATCGCGGACCTTGGTGTAGACCGGACGCTCGTTCGGGAACAGCTCCCGTCTGATTTTCGGATTCAGCAGCTCCATGCTGCAATCATAGTAGGACTCCATCGAGTTAATGTTAGCAACATAGCCATTGTACTCGTATCCGTAAATTTTCAGGCGCTGGTTGCCCATCTGCAAAACGCCCTGGGTAAAACTGTAAAAGTTGGTGCTGACCGCATCTCCCACGATTCGCTCGAGCAGACGTTTGCTGATGACGGTGATGTTCAGCAGCACGTTGCCTTCCTTCGCCTCCGGGCTAAAGTAGGCGCCGTTGACCCGACGATGTTCATCCATACTGATGGTGGTGACATCGCGGTGTACCGAATCGGCAATCGCCTTATTCTGATAGACGACCGTTACATCTGCATCCTTTTCCTTGTGGTAACGCAGGATGTCGGAATAATCGATGGAAGCGATGTTGTCGCAGTCGGTCATAATGACCAGCTCCGCTTTGGATTCCTTGATGTAGCTGTAAATATTTCCCAGCGCTTCCAGTCTGCCGCGGTAGAAAACCGATTCCATCCGTCCATACGGAGGCAGGATGGTCAAACCGCCGTTTTTGCGGGAAAGGTCCCATTCTTTGCCGTTTCCGACGTGGTCCATCAGCGATTGGTAATTACTCTTTGTAATAACGCCAACATCTTTTACATCAGAATTGATCATGTTGGACAATACGAAATCCACCAAACGGTATCTGCCACCAAACGGCACCGACGCCATTGTACGGTTTTCTGTCAGCTTGCCCATCATCGTATCGTGCATATTGAGAATACAATTCCCAGTGTTTTACTCAACATCGCCGCTCACCTCCGGTACATCCTTTTCAATCATGGCTTTTTGCAGGAACCTTTGCATTCTTTCCGATATGGATGCCCTTTGCAATAACGGTAACACCCCAATTTGCTTTGTCCTCAATATTTTCCGGTCGGTCACCCACCTGTGCATTTTCACCAACCACAACATTCTCTGCAACGATAGAATACTCTACCACCGCTCCTGCCTTGATGACTGAACCCGGCATGATGATACTGTCGTGTACCACCGCACCCTTTTCAACGGTAACTCCTGCAAACAGGATGGAAAAATCAACGTCACCCTCCACAATGCAGCCTTCGCTGATCATCGAATTTTGGGTCACCGCTCCTTCTGCTACATACTGTGGCGGCATAACGGGATTACGCGCATAAATCTTCCACGCATCATCATACAAATCCAGCGGCACATTCGGGTCGAGCAGGTCCATATTGGCTTCCCATAACGAATCGATGGTACCAACGTCCTTCCAGTAGCCCCGGAAGGCGTATGCGTACATCCGTTCGTTGTTCTGAAGCATGGCTGGAATGACGTTCTTACCAAAATCGTTTTCCGATTCCGGGTTTGCCTCATCCTCCTCCAGATATTTCTTCATCTTGGACCAGGTGAAGATGTAAATACCCATCGAAGCCAGGTTGCTCTTTGGTTCCTTTGGTTTTTCTGCAAATTCATAGATTTTTTGTCCTCGTCGCACGCCATGATGCCAAAGCGGGAAGCTTCTTCCCACGGAACCTCCATGACAGCGATGGTGCAATCCGCCTGCTTTTCCTTATGGAACTCCAGCATCTTGGAGTAGTCCATCTTATAGATGTGATCGCCCGAAAGGATGACAACATACTCGGGAGCATAGCGGTTGATGAAATTGATATTCTGGTAGATGGCGTTGGCAGTACCGGTGTACCAATCAGAATTTGCAATCTTCTGATACGGCGGCAGCACATAGACGCCTCCGTGTATGCGATCCAGGTCCCAAGGCTGTCCGTTGCCCAAATATTCGTTGAGTTGTAGCGGCTGATACTGGGTCAGTACACCGACCGTATCGATGCCGGAGTTGACACAGTTGGACAATGGAAAGTCGATGATGCGATATTTTCCTCCAAACGGCACTGCCGGTTGGCAATATCTCTGGTCAGCGCATACAAACGGCTGCCCTGTCCGCCTGCCAGAAGCATCGCAATCCATTCTTTTTGACGATCATCTTTATTCTCCTCCTCTAAATTCTAACCTCTATTTTCGGATGATTATTCCTCCGTCGAATCGGCGGATTTTTTCGTTGTTGTTTTCTTTGCGGAAGTTGTTCCCGATTGCGTTGCTTTACGGGTGCGCTTCGGCTTTGCTTCGGCAGGAGTTTCTACCGATTCTTCCTCTGCCTTTGGAGCTGCCTTTTTGCGGGTGCGCTTCGGCTTTGCTTCGGCAGGAGCTTCTACCGATTCTTCCTCTGCCTTTGGAGCTGCCTTTTTGCGGGTGCGCTTCGGCTTTACTTCGGCAGGAGCTTCTGCCGATTCTTCCTCTGCCTTTGAGCTGCCTTTTGCGGGTGCGCTTCGGCTTTGCTTCGGCAGGAGTTTCTACCGATTCTTCCTCTGCCTTTGAGCTGCCTTTTTGCGGGTGCGCTTCGGCTTTGCTTCGGCAGGAGTTTCTACCGATTCTTCCTCTGCCTTTGGAGCTGCCTTTTGCGGGTGCGCTTCGGCTTTACTTCGGCAGGAGCTTCTGCCGATTCTTCCTCTGCCTTTGAGCTGCCTTTTGCGGGTGCGCTTTGGCTTTGCTTCGACAATCGGCTCTGCATTTGGCTGCTCGGTCAGCGCCTCCAAATCAATGATTTTTTTCCTGCTCATCCTCCGGCTGTATGCTGGAGGGCTTTAGGTACATCACCGACATCGGTGGAATATCGACTGCAATAGAGTTTGCCTTGCCGTGCATCGCAATCTTCTCCGAAAGGATGACTTCTTTCTCCGGGATCCCGGTTCCGCCATAGCGGATGTCATCCGAATTCAGAACGATTTCGTAATTCTTCTGCTCCGGGATACCAAAGCGGTAACCGTCGCGCTCAACCGGAGCGAAGTTGCAGATGGCAATGACATCGTCGCCCTCGTCGTTGGTGCGCCGGAAGATGACCACATTCTGGGTGTTATCGTCGTGTACCAGCCACTGGAAGCCATCCCAGCTGTCATCGATTTCCCACATAGCGGAATTTTCCAGATAAAATGGTTTAAATCTTTGACAAAGGTCTGCAATTTGCGGTGGCTTTCATAGGAAAGCAGCTGCCAATCCAGCTCTTTTTCAAAATTCCACTCGATGAACTGACCGAACTCCTGTCCCATGAACAGCAGCTTCTTGCCCGGGTGTGCCATCATGTAGCCGAAGAAGGTGCGCATCCCTGCAAATTTCTGGCTGTACTCGCCCGGCATCTTGTTGATCAGCGAGCATTTGCCGTGTACCACCTCATCGTGGGAAAGTGGCAGGACATAGTTTTCTGAAAAAGCATACATCATGCTGAAGGTCAGTTTATCGTGGTTGTAGGCGCGGTAGATTGGGTCCAGAGAAATATAACTGAGCATATCGTTCATCCAGCCCATATTCCACTTGAAGTTAAAGCCCAGTCCGCCCACATACGGCGGCTTGGTGACCAGCGGCCATGCGGAGGATTCTTCGGCAATCATCAACACATCTGCACGTGTTCGCCCAAAACAGCCGAGTTGAGCTTTTTCAAAACTCCACCGCTTCCAGATTCTCGTTGCCGCCGTGGACATTCGAGTCCACTCCCAAGATTCCCTGCCGTAATCCAGATAGAGCATGGATGCAACCGCATCTACACGCAGCCCATCCACATGGAATTTATCCACCCAGAACATCGCACTGGAAATCAGGAAACTTTGTACCTCCGGTCTGCCAAAATCAAAGACACGGGTCCCCAGTGCGGATGCTCCCTCTTCTGCGGGTCCTGATATTCATAACACTGGGAACCGTCAAACTCATACAGTCCGTTTTCATCCTTCGGAAAATGCGCCGGCACCCAGTCGATGATAACACCGATATTGTTTTCATGGAACTTGTTGATGAAATACATCAAATCCTTCGGTGTTCCGTAGCGAGAGGTTGCAGCAAAATATCCGGTCACCTGGTATCCCCAGGAAGGGTCGTACGGGTATTCGGTAATCGGCATCAATTCGATGTGGGTGTAGCCCATCTCCTTGACATAAACCACCATCTCATCCGCCATCTTGCGGTAATCAAAAACTCTCCATTCTCATACTGACGCCGGAGCCCAAGTTGACCTCATAAATATTGATTGGTTCCCCTACATGATTTTGCAGCTTACGTTTTTCCATCCACGCCTGGTCCTTCCAGCATACTTGCCCAGCTCATAAAAGCGGGATGCCGATTCCGGTCTGGTCTGCATATGATAAGCATAGGGGTCTGTTTTCAACAGAATGTCGCCTGTCGATGTTTCAATGCTGTATTTGTACATATCGTACTGCTTGATTTGAGGGATAAAGACCTCCCACAAACCATTTTCGCTGATTTTTTCCATCGGGTCATTGGCTCTGTCCCAGTTGTTAAAATCGCCAACGACCGAAACACTCAGGGCATGCGGAGCCCACACACGGAACACCGCGCCCGAAACGCCTTTTCTCTTTGACGAGTGGGAGCCCAAAAACTCGTACGCCTTATAGTTTGTTCCCTGATGGAACAGATAGATTGGCACTTCATCTTTTTTATTTACTTTGTACACACTATCAACCCCCTCGTGTTTAGCCTTATCATACCAGAAAACGCGTGTTTTTTCAAGCGCTTTTGGGCAAAAGGATGGAAAGCTGTTTCATTCTTTACAAAAAACTTTGTAGCAAATTAACAAAGCGCACTTCCTCTACCGGTTTCTCCACGAAAAAGTCTTAAACGTTTTCATCAAAATATCAGATACTTTTTAGCAAAAATCAAAGAAAGACGTCAAAACTAACCCTTTTATCATTGGTTTCTAGTGTAAATTGCCAAGATGTACCTTTCTATCCTAGCATAATCCGGTATAAAAAATAATCAAAAAAAGTCTGCTGATTCCTTTTCCTTATTTTTTCATAAAAAAGACCAAAGCCCTTTTGGACTTTGGTCTTTTGAAGCTACCAGAATTACTGAGCATCAACAGCAGACATATGTTTGATCAGCTCGAGAACTTTGTTGGAGTAACCCCCTCGTTGTCGTACCAGAAACGAGTTTTACAAAGGTTTCATTGAGCATGATACCTGCTTTTGCATCAAAGATGGAGGTTCTTGGGTCGCCCAGAAGTCAGAGGATACAACCATGTCTTCGGTGTAGCCCAAAATGCCCTTCATGGTGGTCTCGGAAGCCTCTTTTACCTTTGCACAGATTTCTTCATAGGTGGTTGGTTTTGCCAGTTTTACAGTCAGGTCAACAACAGATACGTCCAGAGTTGGTACACGGAAGGACATACCAGTCAGTTTGCCTTTTACCTCTGGGATAACCAGTGCACAGGCTTTTGCAGCGCCGGTAGAGGATGGGATGATGTTGCCGGCAGCAGCACGTCCGCCTCTCCAGTCTTTCTTGGAAGGACCGTCAACGGTCTTCTGGGTTGCGGTGGTAGCGTGAACGGTGCTCATCAGACCTTCAACAACGCCAAAGTTGTCGTTGATAACCTTTACCAGTGGTGCCAGACAGTTGGTGGTGCAGGATGCGTTGGAAACTACCAGCATATCCTTGGTATATTTGTCTTCGTTTACGCCAACAACAAAGGTTGGAGTCTCTTTATCCTTTGCAGGAGCGGAGATAACGACCTTTTTAGCGCCTGCTTTGATGTGAGCAGCTGCTTTTTTCGGTGGTGGTGAATACGCCGGTGGATTCTACAACGTACTCAGCGCCGCAGTCACCCCATGGAATTTCGCTTGGTTCTTTGCAGTCATAAACGTTGATTGCATGACCGTTGACAACAAATTTGCCGTCTTTTGCTTCGAGAGTACCTTTGAACTGACCGTGCATGGAGTCATACTTGGTCATATATACCATGTAATCGAGATCGATGAATGGGTCATTGATGCCTACAACTTCAAAAACTTCCGGCTGAGCCATCGCTGCGCGAAAGACCAGTCTGCCGATACGTCCAAAACCGTTGATACCAATTTTAATTGCCATGAGAATCAACCTCCTGTTAAATCTATCTATTTTATCGTCTGCCAGCTTTTGCTTGCAACTATATATTACTCTATTTTCTCAAATATACAATCCCTTTGTTATATTTTTAACTATTTTCATCATTTTTTACTCGTTTTATAGATTCTTTTTTTCTCAAGCTGTGCAAAAACACCAATCTTTTTTTTTTCAACATTCTCCCCTATTTGCAGGATGAATGGCAAAATTATGTCAAATTTCCTTCTTTTTCGCTTGATTTCTATTTTCGAAGATTTGATTTTTCGTTCAATATTCTGTATACTGTTTGATAATATATCTTCTATCTTTCCGGCATATTCATATTGCTTCCGCTAAAGACAGCTCTCTTCTTCTGCCTTTTTTTATTTCCTTTTTAATTTCTTTTTTCGATTACATACCCAAGGCATTTTTTCTCAGAGCAGACTTCTACGCCTGTCTTTACACAAACAATCAACTCCCACCATAGTTTTATCTCCAAAGTGGGAGTATGTTTCCTGATCCAGCATCAGAAAGAGGTCATCATGCACAACGATTTTATTTCCATCATCGAAAAATATCTTCAGTCCACGATGGAAGCTTCCAACCTTGTTCCGCTTCCGATTGCGATTGTTGATGAAGAGCTTAAACAGTTTTGGGAAAACTGTTATATGAAGGAGAACTACCCGTTTTTATGCAGCAAGGACAATACCCGCGCGCTGCTATCAGGGTATGACATCGACGCTCTTTTGCTTTTCGCTGCGCAGCCAAGATTCCTCTGTTTCCTGTGTCTCCCGTCTGCCGATGGTGCAAACCACCCTCACTCTTTCTCCACTGTACGACGAAAACCGTGTCTTCATTGCGGCAGTGGTTCACTTTGCCGTCAGCTCCACCGAGATGTTCCCCAGTGATGTTAACCGTGCGCAGCAGATGCTGCAAAACTTCAACACCACCCTGCGCGACCCGCTCGGTATGATTTTTCCGGCATTATCTCCATGACCCGCCGTCTAGAAGTGGATGATACTGCATCCTGCGAGCAGCTGTTGCAGCAGCTAAACAACTCCTGCTATCATATGCTCAAATCCTGCAACAGCCTTTCAGAATATACCGGCTACTCAACGGTCTGACGCTGCTCAATTTAAAATCGGTTTTTCTTAACCTGTTTTTGGAGGACCTCTTCCGGCATTTACAGATGTTTGCTCGCCGCGCCGGCATCGAAATGACCTACGCGCTGCCCAAACAGGAAATCCAGATGAATCTGGACCCCGATAAGCTTGTCATCGTGCTGACCAGCCTGATGTCCAACAGCATCGCCTTTTACAAGACAATACCGAAGAGCGGTACATCCACATCGAGGTCCTTGCCAGCAATCATACTGTCCGCTTCATTTTTTCGGACAACGGTCCGGGATTCCTTCGGAGGCTCTACCGCACGTCTTTGAACCGTACTTCACCTACGGACGACACGACCGGCAGTTCACACACTGGGACTGGGACTGACCATCTGCAAGATGATTGTCAACCACCACGACGGTGATATTTCCATCCTTTCTTCTTCGGATGGAACGGCTGTCAGCTTCACCCTTTCCCGCGATTTAAAAGGGGATGAAGATACCAAGCTGACCTTCTGCGACAATCCGGTGGAATATCTGACCAACTCCTACTCGCCGATGTATGTCTATCTGTCCGACGTCTGCGAGTGGATTCCCATTTAAATTTTGACTGTTAAAAAGGAGCACTTTTAGCGCTCCTTTTGATTTTTCTGTTTTAAAAAGAAGGGCTGTGACGCAGCCCTTCTGAAAAAGATTTATTCAACCGAGATAATAAGTAGTAGACCGGCTGTTTGCCTTCAATCAGAACAACCTCGACCTCGTCACCCAGCTTTTCCGCTACCGCTTCCCGAATCTGCTCTGCCTGCTCCTCTGCGACGTCTTCGCCGTAGATCAGGGTTACAAAGCTGCTATCCTTGGTTTTTCTCATCAGATTATGGGTCAGCTTGACAACCGTCTTTTTTCAGGTCGGTTTCTACAAACGCCATTTTTCCGTTTTCCAGAGCCAGCAATTCGCCTTTTTGATGTTGTGTCCTTCATAGTCGCTGTCGCGTGCTGCAAAGGTGACCGAACCGGTGCCGACACGTTCATACGCCTTGACCATGTTCATCATGTTCTGCTTGCGGTCCGCCTCCGGGTCGAATGCCAGCATAGCGGACAATCCCTGCGGAACGGTGCGGGTCTGCAAAACATATACCTTGCGGTCTGCCAGATTGGCTGCCTGCTCCGCTGCCATGATGATGTTCTTGTTGTTTGGCAGTACAAACACCCGCTTTGCCGCTGTGGCATGGATAGCGGAGAGGATGTCCTCGGTGGACGGGTTCATGGTCTGACCGCCGCTGACCACATTATCTACACCCAGGTCGGTGAACAGCTGTTTGATGCCGTCGCCCGCAGCCACCGCTACAAAGCCGTACTCCTTCTCCGGGTCTACTGCCTTGTATGGGAATGCCGGTTTGCCTTCTGCTTCCAGGTCCACCAGCTTATTGTTGTCGCCGTGCTGCTCCTTCATGTTGTCGATCTTCATATTGGTCAGATAGCCCAGCTTGAGCGCTGCCTGAATAGCGTTGCCCGGCTCATTGGTATGTACATGACACTTGATGATCTCCTCATCGTCCACTACAACGACACAGTCACCGATGGATTCCAGATAGGCGCGCAGAGCCAGTGGGTCTGCGTTCGGGTCCTCTTTATTGATGATAAACTCGGTGCAGTAGCAGAAGTGGATGTCCTCTTCGTTAAATTCTGCTGCCACGCCGTGTGCTTTCTTTTCCTTAGAGCTGCCTGCTGTTCCTCCAGAGAAGCAACAATCTCGCCGCCCTCGATGACCGACAGCATACCCTTCCAGACCTCTACAAAGCCCTGTCCGCCCGCATCGACTACACCGGCTTTTTTGAGCACCGGCAGCATCTCCGGTGTCTGTGCCAGAGCGTCCTGCGCACTGACCAGGATTTCTTTCCACATCTGTGCTGCGGTCAGCTGCTCTTCCTGCGCTGCCAGCTGCTGTGCGTGCTCTCCTGCCAGTCTTGCTACGGTCAGGATGGTACCTTCCGTCGGCTTCATAACTGCTTTGTATGCGGCGGTGACACCCATCGACAATGCGTTTGCAATGTCCTTTGCATCCGCTTCCTGTTTGCCCTCCAAGCCTTTGGAGAAGCCGCGGAACAGCAGAGAAAGGATAACGCCGGAGTTTCCTCTTGCGCCACGCAGCAAAGCAGAGGCTGCCTTTTTGGCTACCTGCTCAACGGTTGGGTCATCCCGCAGGGTTTCCAGCTCCCGTTTTGCCGCATTGATGGTCATCGACATATTTGTTCCGGTGCCGCCGTCCGGTACAGGGAATACATTGAGCGCGTCTACCTGCTGTCTGCAATTTGAAATGCTGTTTGCGCCAGAGATAAACGCATCCCTGAGCTGAGTTCCCTTTATCACGATAATACACTCCTTACCAAAAGATTCATCCATGACGCTACTGCTTCATATCGTCAACAAATACGTTGACCTTTGCCACCTGAAGACCGGTTGCCTCCTCGACAGTGTAGCGTACCTTGTTGACAATGCTCTTGACGATGGCGGAGATATTAACGCCGTAGGTAACTGCGATGTGCAAATCAATGACAAGACCACCGGCAACGGTGCGCACTTTAACACCCTTGTCCTGTGCCTCATCCTTTTTCAGAATATATCTCAGTCCCTGGGAAGCCGTGCTTTCTACCATACCGGCAACGCCAAAGCACTCGGAGGCAGCATGGCCGACCAGGTTTGCAAAATAATCCTGTGAGATCTCGATCGCTCCAAGATGATTCTCAAATTTAATCATAAATCACACGTTCCTTTCTATGCGTCCGACCGACGCTTTTTAAGGGCATAATTGTCAATGAAATAATTATACCGTATTTTATGCCTTTTGAACAGGCTTTCTATTCCATTTTCATCCATTTCATGCTTTATTTACAAATCCCCGCTGCCAGAAAGAGGTCGATAGGTGAAAATTTAACAACCGTTACAAACTTTTTTAAGACTGCCAGCTGTCGATATTGTAAAACAAATCGCTGCGCAGAGCGGTCACCTTCAAGGTGTGCTGCCGCGAAAAGCAGAAGGAACCGCTGCGAAAAGCAAGCGGAATAACGGGATATTCCTGCACAAACTGCGCTGCAAAGGCATCCCAGCTCTCACCTGTGGAGTAGGCGGTCTGATACAGGGAGAACAGCTGCTGCGAAGGAGCCACACCGTAGCCGTAATGCTCCCCTGCGGGTGAACAGATGGCTCAAATCCATGTCGTCCCCCAGCAGCAGCTCGCCCAGATACAGGTCATAGCTGCCCGATTCCAAGGCAGAAAAGTAGTCCTCGCCCGATCTGCCGTCCAGCGTGATTTGAATTCCCACCTGTGCCAGCTGTGCTGCCAGCTGGTTTGCCAGCTGCGCCCGGTCCGCGCCGTCGGTGCTGTACAAAAGGGTCAGCTCCAGCATCTCTTCGCCATCCAAGGCGCCCGCCCGGGTCAGCATCTGCTTTGCTTCATCGATGTTCTGTGCCGGAACAGTATAGCCTTCCATTGCAAAAAAAGTCGGGATGCAGCGGCAGGTCGCTTGCCTTGCCCGAGGTGGTCAGCGAGGTGCGCATCAGATAATCGCGGTCGATTGCCCGACTGATTGCTTTGCGGATTTCCGCATTTGCCGTTTGCCCTCGAGAGGCGTTTGCACCCAGAAAAATCAGCTGATTGGCGGTCACCGGATAGCTGCCTGCCGACAGGTTGCTGATGTCCGCCGAAGCGCCGTCGATGTACAGGCAGTCGATCTTTCCCAGTTTCAGGCTGTAGGTTTCCACATCCGTTTTTTTCAATGGAATCATTTCGATGCGCTGGATGCTCGGCTGTTTTCCCCAATAGGAAGGATTGCGTTCCAAAAGGACGCTGTCCTCCCCCTGGGATGCCAGACGGTACCGTCCTGTGCCGATATAGCGGCTGCCATCCCACTTTGCTACCGGAAAGGTCATCAGGTTGGCAAACAAAGCATCCGGCTGATTCAATGTGACCTGCACGCTGTCCCCAAAACTTTGTGGCTGGCGATATTTTCCAGCCGTGCCCGATAGTAGGAGCCTTCTGCCAACGCCAGCGTCAAGCTGTCATCGATGTGCTTTGCTGTCAGAAGCGAGCCGTCCGAAAATTCAATGCCCTCTTTTACCGTCAGTGTCCACTCAGTCCCACTGCCGGAAACCTCCGCCAGTGCCGGCTGGGTGGAAAAATCGGTCTGAAGGCTGACCGGTGCATCATACAGCAGTGTAGCTGCCGAACGGCTGTTCAGCTGCGCACAGTTCGGGGCGAAGCGGTCAGCAGGTCGTAGTCACCCGATATTTTCAGCTGCTCCAGGTGCTGCTGCTCCTCCTGCTGTGTCTGCTCCTGTTCGGTCACATTGGGGCTAAAAGCCTGCTTTTCTCCAATCTGTGCCTGTCCGCATCCGCTCAGGCTGCCGGCAAGCAGTCAAGCACGACCAGCGCCGCCGCTGCCTTTTGATTCAATCGTTCTTTCATTTTCTATTCCTTCTCATCTTTCCACATCAATCCGCAACGCTGACCCGCTGGATGCTCTGCGCCTTTCCGGTGGACTGGTCGACGGAAATTACCACGCCGTTCAGTTCAATTTCCTTCGGGTCATACTCAAAGCGGGCAGGCATATTATCAATAAACTTTTTGATGATGATTTCCTGCTTGACCCCAAGCACCGAGTTTTGCCGCCGCACATCCCGGCATCGGTGATGTAGGCTGTCCCCTTTGGCAGCACCCGTTCGTCTGCCGTTTGTACATGGGTGTGGGTGCCGACCACAGCGGACACCCTGCCGTCCAGATAGTAGCCCATCGCCTTTTTTCTCGGAGGTCATCTCCGCGTGCAGGTCCACCAGAATATTTTTTGTCCCTGCCTTTTGCAGCAGACGGTCGACCGTTTCAAAGGGATTGGCACAGTTGTCCATTGTCATCTGTCCCTGCAGGTTGATGACGCACAGCTGCCAGCGCAGGCAGTCAAGCACAAACATTCCGCTGCCGGGCACACTTGGGTGGTAATTTGCCGGTCGAAGGATTCCCTTTTCTTCCTCAAGCAGCGGATAGATCTCCCTTCGCTTGAGGACGTGGTTGCCGGTGGTGATGACATCCGCGCCTGCATCGAACAGCATCTGCGCACTTTCCGGCGTGATTCCATTGCCCTCGGCAGAATTTTCCCCGTTGATGATGCAGGCGTCGATGGCATACAGTTTCTTTAAGCTGCGCAGATGGCGCATGACCGCCTGACAGCCTGCTTTTCCGACAATGTCCCCTAAAAATAAAATATTCAATTTCTCTTTTTCCTTCCTCTCAAAAACTTTGCATCCTCTTACTTCCAGCAAACCCTTTCGCCTGCATCGACTCAGATTGAGGCAAGCAAAGGCAAGATAAACCACAATGGAAACGATGGATGCCTCGATGCCAAAGTCGCCGCCGGTCAACAGCAGCGAATCGCTGTCCAACAGATACTGCGCCCATACGTCGCTGTCTGCGACCGTGCCGATGTGCAGCAGACCGCCGACCATCACAAGATTCCATACCCCGTGCATCAAAGCTGCCGACCAGATGCTGTTATTTTCCAGCGTCACCAGTGAAAACAGGATGCCCACCAGACTTCCTGCTATCATCAACTGCAAAAAGCTGGGCAGGTCCATCGGTCTGCCAATCAGATGCAAGGCGGCAAACAGCACCGAAGGGAGCAAAACAGCCGCCCAGCGTCCCACCAGCCGTTCCAGCACCGTGAAAAAACGCCGCGAAAAATTGCCTCCTCCACGATACCGGCTCCCAGCCCGATGACACAGACCGCAGCACTCAGCAAAGCCGCCAACTGTTCATGAGAGAGCGGTGCTACCTCCCAGCTGCCGGGCAGGTTGAGTAAAATCAGGCAGACGATTCCCGGCATTGCCAGCGCAATAACCGTCCACAGCAGAGAAAAGTGAACCGGAAGAATGCGGCAATCGGCAAACGAGAGTCCGAGCGCCCTGCAAACCCAGGACAGTCCGTACAGCACCGACAGAACATACACCACACCGACTGCAAGATTGCACAGGTCGACCGGAAATTGTGCAAAACTCAGCAAAGTGCCGACCGACTGTGACAGCAGCTGCCCGGCTGCCAGCACCGCCAGAGAAAGCAATGCAAGCAGCCCTTTGCTCCATGAAAGTTTCCTGCTCCTCGCTGTTCGTTCCTTTTGCATGACCCCACCTCTTTTACATTTGATTCAAAAACAGTGTACCATTCCCTTTTCAATAAGTCTACATTTGCCAAAAAACTTTTACAAAATCTTGATAAACAAAAAAGGAGAGAACTGCTCTCTCCCTTTGTCCTATCCTTTTAAAATCCGCTCTGCCAGCACCGCCATGTCCTGCGGCAGCGGACAATCCACCGTGATTTCCCTTTTATCCAGCGGATGCGGAAAGCAGATTCTGCGGCAGTGCAGCGCCTGTCGGGCAATCCGGTCGCTTGGCTGACCGTACATCCCGTCTCCTAAAACCGGACAGCCTAGATGCGCCATGTGCACCCGTATCTGATGGGTGCGACCGGTTTCCAGCACAAAATCGACCAAGCTCAAGCCCTCTGCCTGCGCCAACACCCGATAGTTGGTCACCGCCCGCTGACCGTCCGGCGCCACAATGCGGCGCATCTGCTCGGGCTGCTCCCGACGGATGGGGGCATCCACCCTGCCCTGCGGCTGAGGTGGCTCTCCCAGCAGGATGGCTTGATAGGTCTTATGAAAATTATTGGTCACTGCCGCTGCGGCATAGCGGTTTTGGCAACCAGCACCGCGCCGCTGGTGTCGCGGTCCAGTCGGTTGAGCGGGCGGTACATCAAGTCCACACCCAACCGGTCGCAGTGGGCAGCAAAGACGTTTGCCAGTGTGTCCGCTGCGTGTCCGCAGGATTGGTGGCAGGGCATATCCGCAGGCTTGTTGAAAACCAGCAGGTCCTCGTCCTCATACACCACCGGGACCCGGCGATTGGAGCGGATAAAATGCTCCACCCCATGCTCGCTGCTGTCCAGAAAGGTAATCTGCAAGCAGTCACCCGCCCGAAGAAGGTCGATGGTGCGGGTATGTTCCCCGTTTAAGCGCATCCCTGCTCATAGTGCTTGAGCTTGACAATCGTCCTGCTGGAGTAGCCGTGTACTCCCTTGAGGTAACGCTCCACCGACATTCCTTCCTGCTGTGGTGTGATGTGGTATTCTATCGTTCGCATCGGTTCCTCCTGTTGCGTCTGCTCAAATCCTTTATTCGATGCTGACCGCCTGCGACAGGTCCGGCATCTCGATAGCAAATTCCTCGTTGCGCTGCTGAATCAGGCTGTGAATCTCCATGCTCAGCTTGCAGCTTTCCGGCAGCTGTTCCAGTTCGGTGCTGTCCGGCTGCAAGGTTGCAACCAGCTCCTTGAGCGCAAATTCCAGCTCCATGCGGATGGCCTGGTCGTTGATTTCCTTATCTTCGATGAGCATATCACAGGAAAGCGAACCAATCTTTAGCGAATCGAACAGCTTTCGCTCCATCTCCAAAACCATCTGCACCTGCTGGTCAATCAACGCCTGCAGCTGCTCTCTGTCCACTTCGAGCGCCTGTCCCTGTCCCATGCTTTCAAGCATCTGGTCCACCTGCTGCTGCACCGTTGTGCGCAGCTGCTGTTCCATAGCCGGCAGCAGTTGGTCATTCATCATACTACTCATCTGTTGCTGCATGGTGTCCAACTGTTCCTGCGGCATGGTAAACTGCACCCGCAGTCCCTTCTCTTCCTCGGTAAAGGCAAAGTCCTGTGCCTGCTTTGCCGCCTCCACATAGACCTCCCCCATCTTGTCCTGTCCGAAAGTCGCCAGCTGTCGGCAGTCCAGTCCGGCAGTCGCCGCTGGCATCTTGACATAGTTGCCGCTGGCTTCATCGAGGGTGTAGCTGAAACCGTCCTTCTGGTAGGTCTGCGTCTGAATGGGCTGTCCCATCAGCTCTCCGCTGACCTGCATTGCCATGGTTTGCAGCTGGTCCTGAAATTCCCCTTCTATCGACAGCTCCATCGGGATGCTGTCTGCGCCCAGCTCCACCTGCGCGGTCATTTGGGCACTTAACTTTCCACTTTCCATAGTGGAGGAGGTCAAAAGTGCCTGACGCATCTGTTCGATTGCCTTTTCCTGATTCATTCCGCAGCTGCACAGCAGCAGGCAAAGCAGCAGGGTCGTCAAAAAACAGCCAATCCATCTTTGTGTTTTCATCCTATCGTTCTCCTTTCCGGTGATACACCATTTCTATTTTACATTCTTATAGTACAGGATGCGCAGTCCTTTGAGCAGAAGATTCGGGTCCTGAATGATGGAATGGCGGCAGTAAGGGAGTCACCTTTTGGAAAGTCCTCCGGTCGCGACCGCCTGCACCGGCTGTCCCAGCTCCTGCTGGATGCGGTCAATCATTCCATCGAGCATCGAAGTCGCTCCATAGATGATGCCGCTGTCCATTGCATCGACCGTATTGCGCCCGATAACACTTTTGGGTGGGATGAGGTCGATGTGCGGCAGCAGCGAAGCCTTGCTGGAAAGTGCTTCCAGCGACAGCCGCAGTCCCGGCATGATGGCGCCTCCGATAAACTCTTCCTTTTCGTTGATGACCGACATGGTGGTCGCTGTACCCATATCCACCACCAGCAGCGGCAGCGGGTATTCACTGATGGCTGCCACGGTATCTGCTACCCGGTCGGCACCCAGAGAAGCCGGGTTGTCAGCTTGATGTTGAGTCCTGTTTTCAGTCCCGGTCCAACCACCATCGGCTTTTTTTGCCGGTGATTTGCTTGAGGGCGGTCTTCATCACCGTGGTCAGCGGCGGCACCACCGATGAGATGATTGAGCCTTCCATCTCTTTGGCGCTGTATCCGTCTAGATGCAGAATCTGGTGGATTTCCACCGCATACTGCTCCTCGGTGCGCAGAACATCGGTGGCAACCCTTGCTGTGAATGAAATGTTGTCGTTTTCAAAACCGCCTATGACAATGTTGGTATTGCCAATATCAATCGCTAAAATCATCCTGCCATCTCCTTTATAAAAACAGCGTGAAACATCCCGCGTACTGCGACATTCCACGCTGTTTTGATTCTATTCTGTTATTTTCTTTCCATTGCCAGCAGCACCTTACCGACTGCCGCCGTAATCAGCGCCGCTACGATTGCCTCCGGGATGCCGTTGGTCGCAATGATGCCCAAGATAGTAGCATAAATCACATCCGCTGCAATCCCTTTGACCGCAGCCCAGCTTTCCCCAAAGAAGAGGTAAATCATGTTCATCACCAGCAGCGTGTTGACCATCGAGCCGACAAATCCCGATACCGTCAGACAGGCTGCATCACTTTTAATAAGCTTCTTCATTCCCTTGTACACAAAGTAGGGGGCAACACCCACCAAAATGCGGGGAACAAAGCAGATAACAAGACTCCAGCCGTTGCCGCCGGTTTCTCCCAACGAGTAGAAGGGACTGAAAACAAAGGAGGTCGGGTTTGGGGTAAAGGTGTTGACAAGAAGGCTGGTCAAGCCGAACAAGCCGCCCAAGGCAGCTCCTTTTTCCAACCCAGCAAAATCGAGGCCTAGGATAACAGGGATGTGGATGGTGGTTGGACGGATGACTCCCCCAAGGGCAGATAACCCAGCGGTGTCATTGCCAGCACGACAATAATCCCTGCAAACAGTGCCAGTTTTACCATTTCCTGTGTCTTTTTTGGTTGCCTGATTCATATTCAATTCTTCCTTTCGCTGACGTTCTTCCCTGTTGGCACTGCCGGCGGAGCCGCAGACTTCGTCGGTGCTCCAGAAGATACGTCGCAAATAAAATTTTTAAACAGCTCAATTATATAGTATCCTTTGGCGGATTGCAAGAGCCGATGACAGAAAAATTGCAGCACCCTCTGCAAAAGGGATAGCACAGCAGCAGTTTTTGCGGTATAATAAAATAAATGAACCACGAAAGGAACTGGTATCTATGTCAGAACGCTATCAAGTCAAGGTGATTGCCCGGATGCACAGCCTGTTTCCCACCAAATTCGGCATCCCGCGTCAGAGCGGTCTGGTCGAGCAGCTGCACTCGCTGGTCGTCTTTGAACCGGAATACCGCGACCCGCAGGCGCTGCGCGGTATCGAGGAATTTTCTCACCTGTGGCTGATCTGGCAGTTTTCCCAGGCGGTCCGCGAGGACTGGTCCCCACTGTGCGTCCACCCAAGCTGGGCGGCAACCGCCGGATGGGCGTCTTTGCTACCCGCTCTCCCTTCCGTCCCAATGCCATCGGGCTTTCCTCGGTCAAGCTGGAGGGATTGAAAAGCACCCGCAGTACGGCATGGTGCTGCGAGTTTCGGTGCGGATTTGATGGACGGCACACCGATTTTGGACATCAAACCCTATCTTCCCTTCACCGACAGCCATCCGCAGGCAACGGGCGGCTTTACTGACGGACTGCATCTTCAGCCGCTCAAGGTCGTCATCCCGGAGGACTTAAAGCAAACCATCCCCGCCGACCAGCTTGATGCGCTGACCGGTGTGCTGGAGCAGGACCCGCGTCCCTCCTATCAGGATGACCCGCAGCGGGTGTACGGCTTTTTCTTTGGCAATCTGGAAATCAGCTTCACCGTCTGCGAAGGCACCCTCACCGTCTGCAAGGTGGAGGTTAAGCGGTAAATCTGAACAGCAAAAAAGGAACGCACCTCGGTGCGTTCCTTTTTTCTTTACAGCGAAAGGAATCGGTCCACGTTGGCGATGGATTTGTCGGTCAAACGGATGATTGCCTGATAGGAGCCGCCCGAAAATCCGCCAAAGCAGCTGACGTTTTCAAATTCGCGCAGTGACTGGTCGCCCAACGCCATGTTGTTGTCGCAGAAATAGTAGTTGTCCCCATGAGCCAACCATTTTTTCAGCGCATCCAAATCGCTTGCCGGAGTCAGACCGGTGTTGAAGAAGGATTTTGTGGTTGCCAAATGCCTCAAATTCCGGCTGGTGCAGCAGGGTAACAAATTTATTCAGACAGGTGCATACACAGATGTTCTTTTTCAGCAGCTCTTCCAGCGGCAGATATTTCACACCCTGCTCTTCGATGTCCGGCTTGCGGCTGCGGTTGTAGTAGGTCAAATCCGCTCCCAAAAATTGCAGTGCGCGGGTAACGACCCGTCCGGTCGCACCCATGCCGATGATGCCCACCGCTACACCGGTCAGCTCCAGCGGATGATCTCCCCAACGCTTTCCATTAAAGCCGTTGAGCAGGCTAATCAGCTGAGAAACAACATATTCCCCGACCCCGATGTCTCCATAATCGGACACACCATAGACGGTGATGCCATGCTCACGGGCACAGCGAATATCCACGCTGGCACTGCTTTCATCGTACAGACTACAACACATCCCGATGTAGCGCAGCTTTTGGGCAATGCTCGATGATGTTTGCCGTAATTTGCGTGGACAGGTTGACCAGGATTCCGTCGGCATCCTTTGCCCTGCGGATGACCTCCTCCTCGCTGGAAGGAACATCGTCATAAAAGACATATTCCTTTGCACGTTTGGCAAATTCCTCGTTTGCTCCTGTAAAGAGGTTGAGTGCTTCTACAGCAACCAGCTTCTCGAACTTTTTGTCTGGCACAAAAATACACCTCACTTTTATTTATATAAAATAAAAAATTCCTGCTTTCTCTGCAAAATCGGGCGATTGTTTATCTTTAAACAAACTCTGTATACTACAAAACGGACGCTTTTGAAAGGCGTCCGTTTTGTATGAAAGGAGTTCATTCATTGATGAAGATGTCTTAACTTATTTGTTGTTTACCAGCTGACGGGTGTGCTCTGCAACCTGTTCCGGGGTAACGTCGGTTTTCTGAGCAACGCCGGTATCGATAGCAGCTTTTGCAACGCCGCTTGCAACAGCCGGTGCAACACGTGGATCAAATGGAGATGGGATGACATACTCTGCATTGAGTTCCTCTGCGGAAACCAGATTTGCGATCGCGTAAGCAGCAGCCAGCTTCATCTCTTCGTTGATCTTGGTTGCATGAACATCCAGAGCACCACGGAAGATGCCCGGGAATGCCAGAACGTTGTTGACTGGTTCGGGTAGTCGGAACGACCGGTACCGATAACAGCAGCGCCTGCTTCTTTTGCCAGAGCAGGGTCGATTTCTGGAGTTGGGTTTGCACAAGCAAAGATGATTGGATCTTTTGCCATGGTCTTAACCATCTCTGGGGTCAGAACGCCGGAGCGGAAACGCCGACAAATACGTCTGCACCGCTGATAACGTTAGCCAGAGAGCCTGCGCGTTTTTCTTTATTGGTAATCTTGGACATCTCAACCTTAACGTCGTTGAGACCGTCGCGTCCTTCGTAGATTGCACCTTTGCTGTCGCAGAGGATTGCGTCTGCAATGCCTGCGGTGAGCAGCAGCTTGGTGATTGCGATAGCAGCTGCGCCTGCGCCGCTGACTACAACGTGAACGTCCTTGATGTCCTTGCCAACTACCTTCAGAGCATTGACAAGACCTGCCAGGGTAACGATTGCGGTACCGTGCTGGTCATCATGGAAGATCGGAATGTTGCAGATTTCTTTCAGTTTGCTTTCAATATAGAAGCACTCTGGAGCTTTGATGTCCTCGAGGTTTACGCCGCCGAAGGTTGGCTCCATCATTTTAACGGTTTCGATGATCTTGTCTGGGTCTTTGGTGTCCAGGCAGATTGGGAAAGCGTCTACACCTGCAAAGGATTTGAACAGAACAGCCTTACCTTCCATAACCGGCATACCTGCTCCTGCGCCGATGTTGCCCAGACCCAGTACAGCAGTACCGTTGGTTACAACAGCAACCAGATTGCCTTTTGCGGTATATTCATAAATCTTGTCATAGTCCTTCTGAATCTCGAGGCATGGCTGAGCTACGCCTGGGGAATATGCCAGCGACAGATCTTCTGCGCCGTGCAGCTCTACTTTGCTTTCCACTCTGATTTTGCCCTGCGCATTTCTGTGCAGTTCAAGGGATTTTTCATAAACGTCCATTTCAGAAATCCTCCTTATGATAGATAAATAGCGATTGCTTCTTATCAACAGATTCTTAGCCACGATTGAGGCAAAGGAAACCGAGCCATAGGCTCATACATATATTTTACTATTTTATACAAAAAAAGGCAATAGAAAAAGCATACAAAGTTTTTCATAAATGATGGACAAATTGCAAAAAAATAAAGTTTCGACCACAAATCCGGCAATATATTCTGCAAAAACACTTGATTTTTTCTGCACTCCTGCTATAATATAGGCAAATGATGCAGGATTTGCGTCAAAATTCGTTAGATTACAGACACTGATGATCAAAAGAAATGAAGGTTGAAATCAATGGAATATCGTATTGAAAAAGACTCCATCGGAGAAAAACAGGTTCCAGTAGACGCTTACTATGGCGTACAGTCGATGCGTGGTTGCGAAAACTTCCACATCACCGGTCAGAAGATGCAGCCGGAGTTCATCAACTCTATGGCAGAGATCAAAAAGCCTGCGCTATCTGCAACTATCAGGTAGGCGAAATGGACGAAAAGATCAAAGATGCTATCTGCCAGGCTTGTGACGAAATCGTTGCCGGCAAACTGCACGACCAGTTCCTGTGTGACCCAATCCAGGGCGGTGCAGGCACCACTGCAAACATGACTGCTAACGAAGTCATCGCAAACCGCGCAATCGAAATCCTCGGCGGCGTAAAGGGCGATTACAGCATCGTTCATCCAAACGACCATGTAAACCGCGCTCAGTCCACCAACGACGTTTTCCCATCTGCTGCTAAACTGACCGCTATCAAGCTGCTCAGAAAAGCAATCGCACAGGTAGAGCGTCTGGAAGCTGCTCTGGCTGAAAAAGAAAAAAGAATTCCACGACATCATCAAAATGGGTCGTACCCAGATGCAGGACGCAGTTCCGATCCGTCTGGGCGCAGAATTCGGTGCATACCGCAAAGCAATCCAGCGTGACCTGGTTCGTCTGAACAGAGCAATGGAAGGTATGTACGCAATCAACATGGGTGGTACTGCTGTTGGTACTGCACTCAACGCAAACCCGGCTTATGTTGAAGCTCTGGCTCCTGAACTTGCAAAAATCACCGGTCTGCCGCTGGTAAAAGCTGACGACCTGGTTGACGGCACCCAGAACCTGGATGCTTACGCATACGTTTCCGCTTCCCTGAAGACCTGCGCAATCTCCTGCTCCAAGATGGCAAACGACTTCCGTCTGATGGCCTCCGGTCCTCGCTGCGGATTCCAGGAAATCAACCTGCCTGCAAAACAGAACGGTTCTTCCATCATGCCAGGTAAAGTAAACCCAGTTATCCCAGAAGTTATGTCTCAGGCTGCTTTCTGCATCATGGGCAACGACGTTTGCATCACCATGGCTGCTGAAGCTGGTCAGCTCGAGCTCAACTACGCTGAGCCTGTTCTGTACCACAAGCTGTTCGAATCCATCAACGCTCTGGCTGGCGCTGTTGAAACCTTCGTTGACAACTGCGTAAGCGGCATCACTGCAAACGCTGAACGTTGCCAGGCTCTGGTTGACGGCTCTGTTGGTATCATCACCGCTATCTGCCCACAGGTAGGCTACCAGTTTGCTGCTGACATTGCTAAGAAAGCAATCAAGACCGGTCAATCGGTTCGTGAACTGCTGCACGAGAGCGGCAAATTCACCGACGAGGAGATCAACAAGATCCTCGATCCACACTCCATGGTATAATCATTGCCTGCTTCGCTTTTCAAATGAATTTAAAGCACCTCCGAGCCTGGTTGCTCGGGGGTGTTTTTCTTCTGCCTTCTTACGGCTTTGCGTTGCATCAACTGCATAAAACTGTTATACTTAACTCATTGCAAGTCAATCTCAAGGAGGAATCAGGATGACCTATACACAACTTCTCAATACCGCGCTGGAGCTGCTGGACGAACAGGGACCGCAGCAGGCGTTTGACTTCATGCAGCAGCAGTCCCCTAATATAGAGTACGCCAACCCGGCGCAGCTGTACAACTTTTTCCTACTGTCTGGCTGCCATGTGCGACCGGACCGATGAGGCGATGGGACTGCTCAAGGAGGCGGTCTACACCCATGGCTACTGGTATGACTACACCTACCTGATGGAGGACGAGGACCTGGCGCAGCTGCGCAGTATGCCGGAATTTGAAACCATCGCCAACCTCTGCCGCCAGCGTCAACAGGCCGCACAGCAGGCTGCGCAGCCGGTGCTGTGCTGTGAAGAAACCCAGCCAAACAAGCCGGTGGTCCTGGTGCTGCACGGCGACCAGCAAAACGCTGCCATCACCCTGCCCTACTGGCAGCCGGTCAAGCAGATAGGCTATGCCCTTGCCGCTGCGCAGTCCACCGAATTGCAGGTGTCCGACGGGTACCTGTGGGACGATGAAGAGCAGGCAGCACAGCAACTTGCTTCCCACTGGAAGGCTTTACAGGAGCAGGGCGTGCAGGTGGAAAACAGCATCCTCGGCGGATTTTCTTCCGGCGGACGCGCTGCTTTGTATGCGGTGCTGTCCGGTGCAGTCGCACCAAAGGGATTGATTCTGGTGGCTCCCTGGCTGCCGGAGCTGGAGGAGTGGACTGAGGACCTTTCCGCCCTCAAGGCTGCGGGGACCAGTGTCTACATCTGCTGCGGAGATGCTGATGAGGACTGCTTTGAAGGAAGCGAACAGCTGTTCGAGCTGCTGGACGAAGCAGGCGTCGAGGTCGATTTCAAGCTTTGTCCCGACCTTGACCACGACTACCCGGAAAACTTTGACCGTCTGCTGAAAGAGGCGATCGATTTTGTTGCAGGAGAATAAGGATTCCTTTGCCACTCGCGAGGTGCAAATCTTTCCGTATGACCCACAGTGGAAGGTCGAATTTGAAAAAATCAAAGGGATGATCACTCGCTATGCCGGAGAATACTTCTCTGCCATCGAACACGTCGGTTCCACCTCGGTGGAAGGGCTGGGTGCAAAACCCATCATCGACCTCGATGCTGTGCCCGCTGCCCAAACGACCTTCCCAAAGTCATCGAAGCGCTGTCCCAACACGGCTATCTCCATCAAGGTGACCTTGGGTTGCCGGGCAGAGGCATTCTTCCGTCCGCGGGACTATAACGCAGAGGAAAAGAGCGTCATGCGCTACCACCTCTATGTCTGCCTGCCCGATGCTAAACCCTATCGGGAGCATCTTGCCTTCCGCGACTACCTGCGATGCCACCCGAATACCCGGAAGGAATATCAGCAGCTTAAAGTACAGCTGGCACAGCAGTACCGCTTTGATGTGGACGCCTACTGCGAGCATAAAACCGAATTTGTCCGGTCGATTCTCCGTCGATGCGGATATTAAAAAAAGAGAAGCCTGAGGGCTTCTCTTTTTTGTTATACATAAAACTCCTGCATATCCTCCAGACGGATACAGGCAAGCTGACGATTGGGATAATCATATCCGCAGCAGCAGTCGATGTCGATATACTGCGGATGATGAAAGATGGTAATTTTCTCCCCGCGCGCACACATTTGCTGCACACGGGAGCGCTCCTCCTCGACGGTGCGGATGTATGCCTGCGTATCGGTATGGACAAAACAGGAAACCGGCGTGTGCCCGACAATAATCTGGCAATCGGGCATCGGCGGGATAGGGTCCTTATAGGGACGATTCCACACCTCGTCGTACACCGTGTCTGCCGGCAGTCCGTGGACCAGATAGAATTTTCGTTCTCCGACGGTCAGCTCAAAATGGGTCGGCAAGCTGCGCAAAAACTCCAGCACCTGCTCCTGTTCCGGCTGGGTCAGGCGGGAAAATCCTTCCAGCGTAGGGGTGTTTCTTTTTTGCGGTTCCAGTGCTGGATGTCCTTTTCCGTCGCATCCGGCGCAAAATATCGCAGGCACATAAATTCATGGTTGCCCAGCAGCATCTTCATGTTGGGTGTGCGCATAATTTCCTGCAAGATCTCCACCCCATGCGGTCCTCGGTCGACCACATCTCCCAGGATATACAGGGTATCCTGCGCGGAGAAGTGGATTTTTCCAGCATTGCCTTCCATCGGTCGTCCTCTCCGTGGACATCCGAAACAACATAGTGTGACATCGGTCTTCGTTCCCTTCTTTCGGTAAAATCAAGCGGCAGGCGGAAATTACAGCCGCGCCAGAATCTCGTCGATGATCTGTCCTGCGGTTTCTTCCTTGGTCATCAGCGGCAGCTCTTTAACGCTGTCGCCGGTGATGATGGTGACAATGTTGGTATCTCCGGCAAAGCCTGCGCCCTGCTCCTTGAGGTTGTTTGCAACCATCATATCGGCGTTTTTCTTAGCCAGCTTTGCCCGGGAGTTTTCCAGAAGATTTTCTGTTTCCATCGAGAAACCGCAGAGGAACTGTCCGTCCGGCTTGTGCTCGCCCAGATATTTCAGGATATCCTGGGTACGCTCCAGCTCCAGACTCAGCTCGCCGTCGCTCTTTTTAAGCTTCTGGTCGGCGACCGCCTTGGGACGGTAGTCGGCAACCGCAGCCGCTTTGATGATAATATCCATCTGCGGTGCGCGGCTGGTGACCTCCTCAAACATCTGCTGGGCGGTCTGTATCTCGACTGTCTGAACAAACGGCCAGGGCTGCAGCGCCGTTTTCCGGTGACAGGGTGACCTGTGCGCCGCGCAGCGAACATTCCTTTGCCAGTGCATAGCCCATCTTGCCGCTGGAATGGTTGGTCAGATAGCGGACCGGGTCGAGCGGCTCGCAGGTCGGACCCGCTGTAATCAGCACCTTTTTGCCTGCCATCGTCTTGGGACGAAGGATGTGCTGGAAAATATGGGCAACCAGCAGCTGTTCATCCGGCAATTTGCCTGCTCCACATCCTTGCAGGCAAGCATTCCGACTGCCGGCTGGATAATCTCAAAGCCATAGCGCTGCAAGATGGCAAGGTTGTCTGGGTAATCGGATTGTTGAGCATATTGGTGTTCATTGCCGGCGCCACCAGTTTTGGACAGTGACAGGCAAGCACGGTGGTCGAGAGCATATCGTCCGCAAGCCCGTGCGCCATCTTTGCAATGATGTTGGCGGTGGCAGGCGCTACCAGCACAAGGTCAGCCCGCTTTGCCAGCGCCACATGCTCCCACGCTGTACTGAAAGTTGCGGTCGAAGGTGTCGACCATGCAACGGCTGTTGCACAGTGTCTCAAAGGTGAGCGGGGTGATGAACTGAGTGGCATTTTTTGTCATAATGACCTGCACGTCACAGTGCATCTTTGCCAGACTGCTGGCGACATTTGCCATTTTATAGGCAGCGATGGAACCGGTGATTCCCAACACCACGGTCTTTCCCTTTAACATAACAAAGACTCCTTCCAAAATGAAGGTGCGAAGAGGGCATCACCTCCCCGCACACAGATTTATTCCTCACGCAGCAGCAGTGCAGCACATTCTACATGGGTGGTTCTCGGGAAGAGGTCCACCGGAGCCGCTGTTTTCAAGCAGTAGCCCAGCTGCGCCAGCTGTTTGCAGTCCCTTGCCAGCGTTGCGCTGTTGCAGGAGATATAGACCAGCTTTTGCGGGGACATCTTTGCGATTGCTTCCAGCACCTGCGGGTCGCATCCCTTTCTGGGCGGGTCCACCACCACGACATCGGGACGCAGTCCCTCCTGTGCCAGCTGAACAGCCGCCTGCTTTGCATCCGCACACAAAAAGCGTGCGTTTTCGATTCCGCAGCGTTTGGCATTTGCCTTTGCGTTTTCCACCGCATCGGGCACAATCTCCACTCCGACCAGCTGACCGACCCGATGTGCCATCGTCAGCCCGATAGTACCCGCGCCGCAGTACAGGTCGACCAGCAACTCTCCACCCTGAAAATCTGCCAACTGTGCTGCCAGCAGGTACAGCTGCTCGGCTGCCGCCCGATTGACCTGATAGAAGCTCAGCGGCGAAAGCTCAAACCGCACACCGCACAGGCTGTCCTCAATGGTGTCGCTTCCCAAAGGGTGCGGCAGCTATTTCCCAAAATGACGTTGCTCTGCTCCCGATTGATGTTGAGCACCACCGAGCAAACCCTGCCGCACACCTGCCGCAGTCCCTCGATGTATCGATCGGCACAGGGCAGCTTATCTCCGTTGACCACCAGGCAGACCATCAGCTGGTCGGTGGTTTCTCCATAGCGCAGATAGAGGTGGCGCACCAGACCCTTTCCGCTCTCTTCGTCATAGACAGAGATGTTGTTTTCCTGCAAAAACCGTGTGGTATACTCCACCACCTGCTCAAAAAATTCCGGCTGTAAATCACAGCAGGCACAGTCGATCACCCGATGGCTGCGCTTGGCAAAAAAACCGGCTGTCACCTTTCCATCCTGCATCCGAATCGGGTACTGCGCCTTGTTGCGGTAGCCCTGCTGTTTGGGCGAAGGGGTAATCGGCAGCATCTGCGGCTCCAATCCGCCCAGCCTGCGCAGATTGTCCTCCACAAACTGTGCTTTATGTACAAGCTCTTCCCGGTAGCTGATATGGCGAAAGGAGCATCCCCGCAGCGGCGATAGACCGGGCAGCTGTCCTGCACCCGTCCTTCTCCCGACTCCAAAATGCGGTCGATAATCCCGAAGCTGTAATGTTTCAGCACCTTGACGATCCGCACAAGCAGCTTGTCCCCCTACCGCACTGTATGGAACAAAAATCACCATTCCATCCACCTTGGCAATCCCGTTCCCGTCCGAGGACATGGCGGTGATCTGCGCCTCTACCAGCTGATTTTTTTGTAAGCATCTGTTTTCCCCATCTGTCTGACGCGACATTTTTCAATCCATGCTTTCATTATAGCAGAAAGACCTTCACCCTTCAACACAAACGACCCTTTCCCCTGCGGCTGTTTTCTGGTATACTGTAAGAAAATCCCACAAGGAGGCGCACCATGCCAAAATCAAAAAAGCCGTTTAAAAAGCGTACCTGGAAATCACCAGCCAGTGCAACCTGGATTGCAGCTTCTGCCCCAAAAACCAGCCGCCCGCCGCAGTTCATCACCGTCGAACAGTTCGACTATCTGCTCGGGCAGGTGCAGCCTCTGACTAACTTTGTCTACCTGCACCTGATGGGAGAGCCTTTGCTGCACCCGCAGCTGGACCGGCTGCTGGAGCTGTGCGCCCAACGAGGGCTAAAGGTGTCGCTGACCACCAACGGCACCCTGCTGCACCGCTGGCAGCAACAGCTGTTACAAAGCCCTGCCCTGTATCGTGTCAGCATCTCTCTGCACAGCTTTGAAGCCAACCGGACCGGTCAATCGCTGGAGGAATACCTGAGCAAAGCGCTGGAATTCTGCCGCGCAGCCAGTGACCTGGACCGCACCTACTGTGTGCTGCGCCTGTGGAACAAAGACAGCGCCGTACTCAAGGCAGAAAACCAGCGCAATGTGGACATCTTCGAGCAGGTGCGCCGCTTTTTCTGCTTGCAGGAGGACCCGCAAAAACTGCTGGAAACAAAGGCAAGCATCCAGCTGTGCCGGCGGGTCTATCTTGAGATGGCAGAAAAATTTGCATGGCCGGACATCGAGCGCACCGACCCGACCGACTCTGTGTTCTGCTATGGACTGCGCGACCAATTCGGCGTGCTGGTCGACGGCACCGTCGTTCCCTGCTGCCTGGACAGCGACGGAAATATCCCGCTGGGAAACGTCTATCAGCAGCCGCTGGCAGAAATTTTGACCTCTCCGCGCGCACAGGCGCTCCACGATGGATTCTCCTGCCGCCGTCCTACCGAGGAGCTTTGCCGCCGGTGCGGCTATGCCCAGCGTTATTCCATCCGCTAACCTTCTGTTTTAACAAGCACCATCCGCTTTTGCAGGCTCTTTAGCATTGCCAAAGACAAGCCGCTGACCGGAACGCTCAGCAAAAACCACAGTGCGCTGAAGCCGATGCAGACCTGCCCCATCAGATTGAGCGGCTGTGTGGCATAATCCCCACGTCCCAGCCCAGATGCAGGTTGACCAGGCATCCGGTAACAAATTCCAATGTGGTAATCAGCAGAGTGTTGGTCACACAGCAAAACCACAGCGGCAGCCTGCCACAGCACCACACCGCCACCCGACCGACCAGAAGATAGCATACCCCGCCCAGCACAAACATACTCCAGTGGGTAAATCCGCGCCACAGCAGCTCCAGCAGGGCATATCCTGTCCCGCCAAACAAAAACAAAATCAAAGAACAAACCAATTTTTTCACAGCACTCCACCCCATCTTTTTTCTTTTTAGTATCGCAAAAGAGCAGGAATTATCCGTTGTCTGATAATTTCCTGCTCTTTTTGTTGATGGGGATAAAAATTTATTTTTCCAGATTTGGTTTAAACTGCTGTGGCAGTTTTTTGATGACCAGGAATACCAGCAGAGATGCCAGTGTCTTGTCCATCAGGTTGTTGATCAGCTTTGGAATGAAGGAAGCGGCAAAGATGCTGGTTCCGCTCTGTTTGAGGAAGAGGAACAGCACATCGCCCACTGTACCGGTCAGACCGCCGTAGACAGCGATACCGATTGGAGTACCGATCAGAGGAGCGACCACACCGCAGACCAGACCGCAGATGATAGCAGTTTTGAGGTCATAGTTTTTGCGACCCTTCACTACAAAGCCGACAATCAGACCGATTGCAATGCTGACCAGAGCAAACGGAATATCCTTTGGTCCAAGAATCAAAGCGCTGATGATGTTGGTCAGACCACCGACCACTGCGCCGTAAAACGGACCGAATACTGCTGCTGTCAAAAAGGTTCCGATGGTGTCCAGATAGAACGGCAGCTTCATGCTTGCTCCAACAAATCCCAGTACCATATTCAGTGCAATACAGATACCGCAGAATGCCAGAGTCGATGTTTTTTTGTTCTGCAAAATAAACACACCTTTCTTTTTTGTCAGATTTGCTCATCCGACTTCCTTTATCAGTATAATCTATATTTCTCGGTTCGTCTAATTGATAATCTGTATCGCTTCGTTATATTTTCATCAATATTATCTATACCTAAAAACAGCTCCTCCACGGCAAAGATGCCGTCGAAGGAGCTGTTTAGTTTTATCAATATAAAATCCCGCTTATTTTTCAGCAGGAGCTGCGCTGCCAAACCACAGGGTCCCGTCTGCGCTGACACTCCAGCCGGATACCTTGGCGGTATCGGTGGTGATGGTGACCATCTGGCGATACAGCGGCATCACATAAGCATCGGAAAGCAACAGCTTTTCTGCATCGGTCAGAGCCGACTGACGCTGTGCCTGCTCGCCCTGGATAGCATCGAGCATCAGCTGGTCGAATTCCGGGTTGCTGTAACCGCAGCCGGACTGCATATTGGAAGAAAGGTAAGGCTGCAAATACAGCTGCTGGTCCTGCACATCTGCATCCCATACACTGCACAGCACGTCGCTGTACTGGAGGCTGTTGCGGCTGAGGGTAAAAGTCTGCGGGTCCTGTGCGGTCAGGGTGACCGAGAATCCCAGCGATTCCAGGCAGATTTCACCGTTTCCAGTGCAGCCTGTGTCTGCTCGTTGTCAGGTAAACAATCTCGATGGATTTGTCCTCGTCCTTTGCCTCAACGGCTTCGACGGCTTCCAGTGCAGCCTGTGTATCCGGCTGTGCCGAAAAGGATGTCACCAGCCTGTGTGCTCAGCGACAGAGCCGGTTTTGCAACAGCTTCTCCTCCTGCTGCCTGTGCGGCTGCGGTGCGGTCGAGCGCCTGCGAAAGAGCGGCTCTGACCTTTGCATCCTTGAGGTAGCTGTTGCCGGTGTTGGCATTGACCACCAGACTGACAATTCGGTTAGAATCGACCGAGGAAGCCTCGATGGTTTCTGCCAGCTGTGGGACCTCGACGGTGTTGCCTGCTGTGTCGGTCTGTGCCTGAGGCTGTTCAACGGTACCTGCTGTCATCGAAATATCTCCGAACGCCATTCCCACCGGAGCCATCTGCTCGTCCAGCATCCGCGCTACGATGTAGTCCATCGCAACAGTATCCTTGTTCCAATAATTGTCGTTTTTCTTGAGAATCAGTTCCTTGCCTTCGGTGTAGCCAGCAAAGACAAACGGACCGTTGGCAACGGCGCGCTGCGGGTCCTTCGACCAGCTGCTGTCGGTTCCCGCTACGTCCTCGCGCAGCGGCATGAAGGCAGGCAGGCAGAGCAGCTCGTTAAAGTAGGCGGTCGGCTGCTTGAGGGGTGACCTCCAGGGTGGTGTCGTCCACCGCTTTGACACCCAGCTCTTCGATATCGGCAAGACCTGCGGCGATGTCGTCATAGTTTGCCAGCACACTCATCAGGTAAGCGTTGCTCATTTGGTTTTCCGGGTCTGCACAGCGTTTCCATGCAAAAGCAAAATCGCCTGCGGTGACCGGCTGTCCATCCGACCAGGTTGCCTCCCTCAGGGTGTAGGTCAGCGTAACTGTTCCATCCTCGTTGACCTTTTCTTCTGGCATCTGCTGTGCCATCGCCGGTGCAGCGCCTTCGCCGGTGTTTCTCATCAAGCCCTCGAGCGTATTGTTGATGACACTTTTACTGTCTGCCGAAATGCTGTTGGCAGGGTCAAAGGACGCCGAGTCCACACCGACGTTCCATGCAAGCACCTTTCCTTTGCAGTCCTCGCTGGTCATGCCGATTCCATTGGTGTTATCAGCCGACTCCTGCTCGGTGGTCTGCTGTTCGGTCTGCTGTTCTTCCTCCGATTTGCCGCATCCTGCAAGCATCGAAGCGCACAACAGCATCGCGAGAGTTAAAGCTAAAACTTTTTCACAGTTGTTCCCCATTTTACCCATCGGGCATTCGTTTTTCTGAATCATACAAACGTTATCGCCTGCTTGGACGAATACCGTTTTTGGTGAATGATGCTTCTTTCTGAATCACACTTCTTTGGTGAAGTATATTTCTTTGTAAATCATGCTTTATGATACCATGTATCCGCAATTTGTCAAAGATAGAGAGTGGTCCGACGGATATTTTACATTTTGGAAATCTTTGTGCTATTCCTTCTCAAACTGCGCACGCACCTCAGCGGCAAGATACAGAGACCCCAGCGCACACACCAGTCCGTCGCTGCCTGCTTTTTCCCGAGCTAATGCCACACCCTGCGCAATGCTTTCACAGCAGAAAGCCGGCAAACCAAACCGCTCTGTCACCTTCTGTGCCAACTGCTCGGCGCTCAAGGCGCGCGGGCTGTCGGGTGCAGGCAGACAAAACAGGCGGCGTGTTCTGCCATCTGTTCCAGCATCTTCTCGGTGTCCTTGTCCTGCATCATGCCGGTCAGGATGACCGCTTTTTCCCCGGAAAAACCACTCCAGCGCATCCATTGCTGCCTGCACACACTGTGGGTTGTGTCCGCCGTCAAGGATAAAATACGGCGACTCATCCAGCAGTTCAAAGCGTGCGGGCCATTTTGCAGCAGCAAGACCCTCCCGCACCGCCTCGACCGGAATTTTCCATCCGCGCTGCGCCAGCTGCTCGACGGCACACAACACATTGGCTGCGTTTTTAAGCTGGTGTTCGCCTGCCAGCGGAATCAACAGCTCGCCAAAATGCTCATCCAGCACCCGCTGTCCTTTTTAAGGTGGAGCTGAGCAGCTGCATCCTCTTCGGGTCCGCCACGCAGAAAGCGCAGTCTTCCTGCCGGCAGATCTGCCGGACGACCTCCATCGCTTCCTCCTGCTGGGCAGCCATCACCATGCAGCTGCCGGGTTTGGCGATACCGCCCTTCTGCCATGCAATCTGCTCGATGGTGTCCCCAGCGTTTCGGTGTGGTCAGTCCCAGCTGGGTGACCACTGCCGCCTGCGGAGAAGGGATGCAGTTGGTTGCATCAGCCTGCCGCCGATGCCGACCTCCAGCACCGCGATCTGGCAGTCCAGCCGTACAAACAGCTCGAATGCCATCAGGGTCAGCACCTCGAATACAATCGGTGTTCCGCCCAGATGCTCGCACACCTGCTGTACCCGCTGCACCGATTGAATCAGCTGCTCATCGGAAATCGGTTCTCCTGCGATTTGAAACCGCTCGTTGTACCGCTGCAAATGCGGGGAGGTGTACAGTCCGCAGCGCAGACCCGCGCGGTTGAGCACCGAAAAGCATCGAGGCAGTGGAGCCTTTGCCGTTGGTGCCCGCAATGTGGACATAGGGCACCTTCTCCTGCGGGTCACCCATCAGATGCAATGCCTGTTTTAATTTTTTCCAACCCGTATCTCTGGCGGGGGAGTATCGGTCTGTTCGATATAATCGATCGCCTGTTCGTAGTTCATAACCATCCCTCAATATGACAAACGGGACACCTTGCCGGTGTCCCGTATCCTGTTCATTGTGTTGCCGACGCTTACTTAACGTATGCGATTGCTTCGATTTCAACCAGAGCGCCTTTTGGCAGTTTTGCTACTTCGTAAGCAGCACGAGCTGGGCACTCTTCGGTAAAGAACTCAGCGTATACTTCGTTCATTGCTGCAAAGTCGCCGATGTTCTGCATCAGAACGGTGGTCTTTACAACGTTTTTCATCGAAAGTCCTTCGGACTCCAGGATTCCTGGATGTTTTTCAGCGACTGTTTGGTCTGGCATTTGATGCAAGCTTCAGCCAGTTCGCCGGTAGCCGGGTCGATTGGCAGCTGACCGGAGATATACATATTGTCGCCTGCGATGATAGCCTGGGAGTATGGTCCGATAGCGCCTGGAGCGTTGGTGGTTGCAACTACTTTTTTCATGGTGGTCTCTTCCTTTTCCTGTCAAAATTATTGCCTCTTGCGGCACACAGACACACCCCCTGCGACCGATGGAGGATTCTGCTGTTATTTTATCACAAAACTTCGGTTGGAGCAACCTTTATTTAAGGCAATTTGTTGTGCTTTGTCCTTCTCTTACTGCTGGTGCAGCATCAGTTTGGCACATTTGTACACATCCCCGCAGCCCAGGGGTGATAACAAGGTCGCCCGGCTGTGCACGCTCCATCACATACTGCGAGATTTCCTCAAGGTCGGGAACCACACGCAGCCCGGTATTTTTTTTGCAAGGTCGCTGGCATAGATGTTGTAGGTGTTTTTCTCCCGGGAACCCATAATTTCAGAAAGTACCACATGGTCGGCAATCTGCAACACCCTTGCAAAATCGTCCAGCAGCATGGCGGTGCGGGAGTAGGTGAACGGCTGATGCACCGCCCACACCTGACGGTACCCCATCTGCTTGGCTGCCTTCAGGGTCACTTCAATCTCCGCCGGATGATGTCCGTAATCATCTGCAATGGTGACACCTTTGTTGGTCCCCATGATTTCAAAGCGGCGACCTGCCCCTGAAAAGCCGAGACCGATTCGACGGCGCGCTGTGTTTGGCATCCCGATTCGATGGCAGCTGCAACAGCAGCCATACTGTTGAGGACGTTGTGTTCACCGGGAACGTTGAGCTTGACCTGCCCGAGCCGCTCCTGTTTGTAGTACAAATCATACAGGGTGTGTCTGCCATCGACGTGGCGGATGTTGCAGGCGTGGTAGTCGTTGTCCTCCCCATACCAAAGGACAGCAGCTTGACTCCTTCGATTCCCCTGTACAGCGCGGCAGCTGTTGGCGTCATCTCCGTTGTAGATGACCGCCTTGGTCGCCATCGCAGCAAAGCGGTGGTAGGAATCCAGAACATGGTCCATCGTTTTAAAATATTCCATGTGGTCGGCATCGACATTGAGGACCACCGCAATGTCCGGATGGAATTTCAGGAAATGGTCCTCAAATTCGCAGGCTTCGCAGACCATCACCTCGCTGCTGCCCAGTCTGCCGCTGCCGCCGATTGCCTCGAGCTTGCCGCCGATGACCGCCGAAGGGTCCATTCCGCACTCGATGAACATTTGGGTAAGCATTGCTGTGGTAGTGGTCTTGCCATGGGTGCCGCAGACCCCTACACAGTTGCTGAACCAGCTGGTCACCAATCCCAGCAGCTCCGCCCGCTCGATGGTGGGCACACCGCTGGCTCTGGCTGCCATCAACTCAGGGTTGTCATCCATGATTGCTGCGGTGTGGACAATCAGGTCCGCGCCCTCGATGTTCTTTTCGCTTTGCCCGATGGTAACCGGAATGTGCATCTGCTGACGCTCAAAGTCGATGGTGTCCCCCGGATTATTGTCCGAACCGGTGATGTAGTACCCCATCCCGTGCAGAATCTGCACCAGAGGAAACATTCCCGAGCCGCCGATGCCGATGAAATGGATGTGCTTTTTATCCTTTAAAAATCCTTGTTGATGTGTGTCATGGTGTTTCTACCGCCTTTTCCAAAAAATGAGCTGGATATATTGGGTTTCTTTTTATTATATTGCATCCCATGTAAAAAATAAACCGCCCAAGCGCAAAAAGAATCCACAAAAATTCCCTATCCCCCGCATATTTCTTGACCAAGCGAGCAGAATAGCAATACCGATTTGACACAAAGGAGGAGCTTACATGAACATCACCGACATCCGCATCCGACGCACCTACTGCGAAAATCGCCTGCGCGCCCTTGTTTCTATTACCATCGACCACGACCTTGCCCTGCATGACATCAAAATTATCCAGGGTGCCGACCGCCTGTTTGTCGCTATGCCCAGCAGGCGGGACGAAAACGGCGAATTTCGGGACATCTGCCATCCCATCACCTTGCAGGCAAGACAGCAATTGGAAGAAGCGGTGCTGGACTGCTACCAACAGTATCTGCAACAGCAGCAGGAATCTGCCGACTAAAATCAGCCACCTCGGAAAAATCGGGGTGGCTGATTTTTATTTTAAACGAAGCACCCTGCTGCGGGTGGAGAACCGCAGCAGGGTGGCTATCATCGTTTATTTATTTTTTGCCCTTGAGCAGTGTCAGACCGCCTGCCAGTGATACCACCGCCAGTGCTGCCATCACAGCGCTCAGGTCCTGTGCGCCGGTGTCCGGGTTGCCTTTATCGCCACCGCTCAGGTAGTCGTTGCTGCTGTTTTCCTGCATCACACCGTTTCCTGCATTTTCCTGCGGCAGAGCGTTCTCCTGCTGGGGAGTTGCCTGCGGCTTCTGCTGCGGTTTTGCTGCAATCTCCAGCTTTTCCTCGGTGAGGACATAGTTGCCCAGCGATTTTGTCTTCAGCTGCATTGCCTGCTCCTCTTCGTTGTAGACAGCATCCACTGCTTCCAGCTCACCTTTGACCACCTGGTACAGATACATCGGCTGCTCGACCGGAATGGTCAGGGTGCCGGTAGCGCTGAAGGTGTCCAAATCACCGCGGAAGTTGTAGAAGTACAGATCCTCTGCATAGCGGTCTGCCAACTCCTTGTCGTAGGTGCGGTCAAATTCCAGCATTACCTTGTCGCCGCCAAACATTCTGACAGTATAGTAGGCATCGTCGCCAAAGTTAAAAGTGGCTGTGCCGTCCTCCTCCTCTGCTACCTCCCAAACTGCTTTTTCAAAGACGTTGTTCTCCCACTCAAAATCCACCGGCTTCTCCGACTTTGGATTGCTCAGTCTGCCGTTGAGGGAAAGCTGCTCGGTTTTATTTTTGCTGTACCGCTCGGAGAGGTAAACGCCCAGCTCAAATTCCAGCTTCTCCAGACTGTTGTAGGTCGGGACGGTGGTTGCCTTGATGTACATGGTACCCTTTACAAGACCGGGTCCTTGAGGATGCCCGGTAAAACTGTGCATCTTCTATCAGCTGCTTGGAGCGGTCTACCAAATTTAACTTCCAGTTTTTGTCAATCTCGCCGGTATACGGTACATGACCGCTCATCTGCTCCTTGGATGCGCCCACGGTGATGCTCTCTCCCTCGGCGGTAGTGTAGTACAGCGGGATGTAAATTTCGTCCTGTGGCTGCAGCTCCATTGCCTTGTCCATCTCCTGCTCGATTGCCTCTTCCCCACGCAGCACGACCAGCTGCTCGCCAAAACCAAAATCCTGTGGCCAGCTCAGCTTTTCCTCGCTGACCAGACCCATCTGGATGTCGGCAGCCGCTGCTGTACCCATGGTGAGCAGCATCGTCGATGCCACCGAAATTGCCATCATTTTTTTTCATCTGTGTTCCTCCTATGAATTATATCAATCGTTCTTCTGTCGGATACCACAGCTGTCATTAAAAAAAGAATTTGCGGCGTTTCAAGTTCTCCACTCACTTTTACGTCTGTCGCTATTATAACCGTTCCTGCTCCGATTTGCAATAGGTTTTACAGTGGTAATTTTTTTTCACCCGACAGAGGGCTTCTGTGTAAACAAACAAAAATCGGGCATACTGTCGTTGAAGGCATCTTCCAATCCAAAATAAGAGGTGACTATAAATGAATCTGACGACCAAAGAGCTGACCGCCATCGAGGAACAGCTGGGACAGGAGCAGCTGTTGATTCAAAAATTCAAGATGTATGCACAGATGACCCAGGATCAGCAGCTGCGCTCCTCCTGCGAGCAGATTGCTGCCAAGCACCAAATCCACAAAGACAAGCTGCTCAACCTGCTCAACTGATAAAGGAGGAACCAACCATGCAAAAACACACGCTGAATGACCGCGAGATGCTGACCGATGCCCTTTCCTCGGAAAAATTTATGACCGAAAACTACAATCAGTATGCAAACGAATGTGCCTCCCCGTCGCTGATGAATGAATTTATGAACCTGCTGTCGGAAGAACACCAGATTCAGCACGAGGTGTTCACCGAGTTGCAAAAACGCGGCTGGTATCCCACCCAGGAAGCGCCCGCCGAAAAAGTCCAGCAGGCAAAACTTAAATTTTCCAACCCTTCCTAAAGCAAAAACAAAAGCGGCGAAGTTCAAAGGAGCTTCGCCGCTTTTTATTGCAATTTAATAAATTATCCTGTAAAATATTGTGATAAAGAGCAGCATCATCCTCTAATCACAAAATAATCTTGCCAGAGAAAAAGTTACACTTGATTTCACCGGCTGGATGGGCTACTCTAATTATAGTAGATTCTTTTGAACCGATTCATCAAAGGAGGCGTTTTGATTGTCCAACATTTCCTGTCTTTTTGATACAATCTCTTCCGGCGGTTTCGACCGCGCCATGACCACCCTGTATGGGGGAACAAAACCTTCCGCATCAACGGGAACGCTGGTGCCGTCTGCTCGAACAGTACAACGAGCTGTTTGCCGACAGCGATACCCCACGGCTGTTCAGCGCACCCGGACGCACTGAAATCAGCGGCAACCACACCGACCATCAGCGCGGCTGCGTAGTTGCTGCCAGCATCAATCTGGATATGATCGCCGCTGCTGCCAAAAACGACTGCAACTGTGTGCGCATCAAGTCCGAGGGTTTCGATTTTCAGCAGGTCGACCTGTCCGACCTGAGCGTACATCCCGACGAGGTCAACACCACCCCTGCCCTCATCCGAGGCATCGCTGCCATTTTCCGTGAAAAAAGGCTATGCCAGCGGCGGCGTGGACCTGTGTGTCAGCTCGGAGGTGCTGCGCGGTTCGGGGCTTTCCTCCTCCGCTGCCTTTGAGGTTTTGATTGGCACCGTTTTCTCCTGCCTGTACAATGATAACGCTCTTTCTCCGGTTTTGATTGCACAAATCGGTCAGCAGGCAGAAAACCGCTACTTCGGCAAGCCTTGCGGTCTAATGGACGAGATGGCGTGCTCGGTGGGTGGCTTTGTATCCATCGACTTTTATGACCCGCAGCATCCAATCATCGAGCGCTCCGAGCTGGACCTGGCTGCGCTGGGATACAGCATGTACATCGTGGACGTCAAAGGCGACCACTCCGACCTGACCGCAGAATATGCAGCCATTCCTGCCGAGATGAAATCGGTCGCTGCCTATTTCGGCAAAGAGTACCTGCGCCAGCTGCCCGCAGAGATTTTCTATGAAAATCTTGCCGAGGTTCGCCAGCACACCAGTGACCGTGCCGTAATTCGTGCCCACCACTTCTTCACCGAAAATCTGCGTGCGCAGGAAATTTCCCAGCGCTCAAGGAAAAGGACGTGGAGCGCTTCCTCAAACTGTTCTCCCTGTCGGGTCGCTCGTCCTTTGTCTTTTGCAGAACATCTACCCCAGCTTTTCCCCTCTCCCAGCCTGCCAGCGTTGCGCTGATGGCTGCCGAGCATCTTCTGGGCGGTCGTGGCGCCTGCCGTATCCACGGCGGCGGCTTCGGCGGTACCATCCAGGTGTTTGTTCCTAACGATATGGCACAGCAGTTCTGCACCGAGATGGAAAAAATTACCGGTGAACACAGCTGCCACCTGCTCTCCATCCGTCCCTGCGGCGGCATCGAGCTTATGCAAAATCAGCAGTAACCACCTACCCAAACCTTTAAGGAGGAATCAGATATAATGGCTGAACTTAGATGGCACCCTTTGATCCAGGACTGGGTCATGATCAACTCCAACCGTCAAAACCGCCCGCAGATGCCCAAGGATTGGTGTCCTTTCTGTCCCGGTTCGGGCAAGGTACCGGACGACTATGAAGTCCTCAAGTACGACAATGACTTTCCTGCCCTGTCGCAGAATCCGCCGCAGCCCGACGACGTTGCCAACGACTTTTTTAAGGTGCGTCCTTCCTACGGCAAGTGCGAGGTCATCCTCTACTCCCCGGGACACACCACCACCCTGGCACAGCTGAGCGACCAGCATATGCGCAAGCTGGTGGACCTATGGGCAGAGCGGTACGCCGACATCCGCAGCGACGAGAATATCAAGTACATCTTTATCTTTGAAAACCGCGGCAGCATGGTCGGCACTTCGATGCCGCACCCGCACGGACAGATCTACGGCTATTCGGTCATCCCGAAAAAAAGTTGCAGCTGGAGCTTGCCTCCGCCCAGCAGTACCGTGCTCAAAAGGGCAGCTGCCTGTTCTGCGATATGCTCGCGGCAGAAAAGGATTTTGGCAAGCGCATCGTCTTCGAAAACGATTCCTTCACCATCTTCCTGCCGTTCTTCACCGAGTATCCTTACGGCATCTACCTCTTCCCGAAGCGCCACTTCTCCCACATCACCGACATGACCGACGCCGAGCGCACCGATTTCGGCGTTGCTCTCAAGCAGATTGTCGGAATGTTCGACACCCTGTTTGACAAGGAGTTCCCATATATGATGTGTATGCACAACGCTCCGGTCAACAGCGGAGCGGTCGAAGAGGACTTCCATTTCCATGTGGAATTTTTCCCGCCGCTGCGCTCTGCCAACCAGCAGAAGTTTAATGCCTCCAGCGAAACCGGCGCATGGGCACACTGCAACCCACGCTGCCCGGAGGAAACCGCTGCCGAGCTGCGGGAAGCATACGACCGCTATAAAAAATCCCTGTAAGCATTTTTCTCTAAATGCAGATACAAAAGCCGCCCGACCTGTCAGTTTTGACAGGTCAGGCGGCTTTTTTTTCGGTCCTGCTTTTTCTGGTAAACAGCCCTGCTGTGCGCCTTAAAAGCCTGCCTGCTGCACCATCTCCACCAAAAACGGCTGGATGTGCGGATAGGTCATCGCCTGCGGCAGAGTGTCAAACAACCCACCCGCTTCATCTCAAAATTTTGAGGCAGCGGCTGGAAGGAAAAATCTGCGCAAAGTAGAGCATCCCAAAATCCTCCTCCACCAAACCGCTGGCTTCCCGTTTTTGTTTAACCCCATAGGCGCCGATGGGGTACAGTTGAAACTCCTGCGCTCCGCTCTCCTCATAAAGCTCCCTGCGCGCAGCCTCCTCTGGCGTTTCCCCTTCTTCGATGTGTCCGCCCGGCACCTCCCAGGTCGTGCGCTTTTTTATGCTGGCACAGCACCCACTTTCCTTCATACTTTCCAACGATTACCGCATAGTGCAGCGGCAGCTGCCGGTAATCCGTTTTGATCAAACGCACCTCGACCATAACAACCTCTCCTTTGTGGTTCAAATTTTATCAAATGTTTTTGGCATCAGCCTCCGCCCTGCTGCATAGAGATAGAGAAAAAGGAGGAGGCTTTATGGAACAGACCATTCTGTTTTGTGTTCTGGCACTGGCTTTATGCCAAACTGTTTTTCTGCTCAACCATCGCTACCTGCTGCGGGGTACGATTTTTTCTGCTGCCACCGGTGTCGGCTGCCCTGGCTGCCCTGTCGTTCCTGTTTCCGGCAGCCGGACTTTGCCTCACCACATCCGGTATGGCTGTCAGCGCTGTCTTTGGAATACCGGGCTGCATTTTTCTTTTGCTGATTAAATTGATTTGCCGGCTGTAATACGCTATAATAAAGCTATTCCATACACTTTCAAGGAGGAATCAGCTTGGCTAAAAAAAATGCAGTATCAAACCGTTTGGACACAGGGGAAAAAAGGGCAGTGACGACGCTTTTTTTGTGCGTGCCAACGTCTTTGTTGTCGAACAGGGATTCAAAGTGGAATTTGATGATTTGGACAAGGTCTGCTGGCACCTGACCGTCTATGACCGCAACGAGCCGATTGGAGCTGCCCGCATCTATCAGGATACCGACGGTGTTTGGCAGCTGGGTCGCATCTGTGTGCTGGAAAACTACCGCGGTAAAAAAATCGGCAACCTGATTTTGAGTGCCTGCGAGGAAAAATCCGCCAACTTGCCCAAGGTCCTGCCCTTGCCCGACTGGGTGCACAGGCACAGGCAAAGGGCTTCTACCTCAAAACGGCTACACCGCAACCGGCGAGGAATACATGGACGAATATTGCCCCTCATATCGTGATGACCAAACAGCTGTAATGCAAAGCAGCGGGACCTCTTATAGAAGTCCCGCTATTTTTATGCCAGTGTAAAGTTGACCTGTCCGGCAGAAACATCCACCGAAGCCACTGTCACCTGCTGCGACTGACCGATGCGGTAGAAATTTCCGCTCAGGCTGTCCTTCAGCTCGATTCCTTCCTCCAGCTGGTAGTCGCCCACAGGCAGGTCGTTGATGGAAACCAAGCCCTCGACGCTGTTTTCCAGCTCAACAAAGAAGCCAAAGGAGGTCACCCGGTGATTCTGCCGGTAAAGCTTTGTCCGATAAAGCCGGACATATACTCCGCCTTGTAGCAATCCTCGCAATCGCGTTCGATGTTCATGGCGTTCTGCTCCATCTGACTTGCATTTTTGCTGGCTGCCGGCACAAAGCTGCCATATCTCTTTTGAGCTTTTCCTTCGGGATTCCTGCCAGATAGCTGCTCAGGATGCGGTGGATGGCAAGGTCGGGATAACGGCGAATAGGCGAAGTGAAGTGCGCATAGTTATCCAGCACCAAGCCAAAATGCCCGATGTTCTTCTCTGAATAGATCGCCTTGGACATGGTGCGCAGCAGCTGTCCGTTGATGGCAGGTTCCAGCTCGGTTCCCCGCACGCCCTCCAGAATGTCGGAAAAATCCTTTGGCTGCAGATTTTCCAGCAGTCGCTGGGCAGGAAGATTCAGGCGGGTCAGCAGGTCGTGCAGGAGGTTTATCTTGATGACCGGCGGCTGCTCATGGACACGGTAGATGAACGGCAGCTCCTGCTCCATCGCAAGGGTCGCAGCCGCCTGGTTTGCCGTCAGCATAAATTCCTCGATCATCCGTTCGCTCTCGCCGGTCGGACGCGGCAGGATGTCCTTGATGCGCCCGTTTTCGATGACAAACTTCGATTCGTTGGAGGAAATGTTCATCGCTCCGCTGTCAAATCGGCGGGCACGCAGAATCTGCGCCAGCTGCTGCATCCATTTGATTTGCGGAATCAGTTGGGCATATTTTTCCAAAATCTGTGGCGATGCTGTCTGGTCCAAAATGGAGTTAATCTCCGAGTAAACGCCCTTGACTCGGGAACGGATATAGCTTTTTTACAAAGCGGAAGCCTTCGATTTCTCCGCTGGGCTTGAGGGTAATCAGCGCAGAAAAGGTCAAACGGACCTCATCGGGATTGAGCGAGCAGATGCCGTTGGAAAGCTCCTTTGGCAGCATCGGAATCACCTGGTCCGCATAGTAGACGCTGGTTCCTCTGCGGTAGGCTTCCAAATCCAGCGGACTGCCCTGGCGGACATAATGGCTGACGTCTGCGATGTGTACGCCCAGATACCAGTGGTCCTCGTCGCGCTCAAGCGAGACTGCATCGTCCAAATCCTTGCTGTCCGCCGAGTCGATGGTGAAGATGTCCATACCGGTCAAATCCATGCGGTCGCTCAGCTCGGAAAGCGGAACACCCTCCTGCTCAATCTTTCTTGCCTGCGCTAAGGTCTGCTCATCAAACTCGGTGCGCGCATTGTAATCTGCCAGCACTGCCTGACAGCACACCTGCGCCAGCTGCGCCTGCCCGAAGGTATTGATGACCTGTACCTGATGCGCAAAGTGACTGTCTCCCCTGTCGGGTGATTTTGACCAGCACCTTGTCCCCGTCCTTGGCTCCGTGCAGTCCACCCTTTTCGATTTCCAGCAGAAAGCGCATCAGTCGGTCGGGTCGCAGGAAGTAGCCCTGCGGCTGGCGCACCACTACGCCGGTAAACGCCGCGTCGTTTTCCTGCAAAATGCGCACAACGCTGCCCTCCCGGCTGTGGTTTTCATCCTGCTTTTTCTGCGGCTGGATTCTTACCAGCACCAAATCTCCGGGCATGGCTCCCTGCATAAAGCGTCCCGGCAGAAAGATGTCCTGCGAGCGGTCGGTGACAGGCGCCTCGCCCTCCTTTTGGTTCCGGTCGGGCAAACCCGAATTTTTCATTGAGCGAAACAATCTTTGCCTGCACCAGTCCCTGGCTGTTGCTGAGCACGACTGAATTTTTCTGCGCCAGATTTCTCCGCTTTCCTCCATCTGCTGCAAGGTCTCCAAAACGCCGCGTGCTCCTCCCGCTTGATCTGCGCTTGTATCTCCAGCACACGGATGCCGATCGGCTCCTCCTTCTGGTGGCGCAGCACCCGCAGGATGCGGCTTTTCACATCCATTCTGGTAAAGCCTGCGTGTGCGCGAAACGGTCTTTTTCGATGCAGTTTTCTTGCCATATCGTTTCCCCTTTAACTGCTTGCTAAATCCTTTTTCTGATTCTCATTATATCCCCATCTCCTGCAACTATCAAGCGACAGTTTGGGGAAGATGGGGAAAGGATGCCCGTAAACAGGAGCAGCCTTTTTTGCTATCGTCCTTATTTGCAGTGGATATACGCCGGCACCTCCTGCCACGGCACAGGAAATCCTGCTCCATGGGAGCAAAAAGACCGAGAAGGATGGCTTTTGCAGGTCGTGTTTTGCATCATATCCCATCTCTTCGATCACCTGCTGCGGATGGGCACACGGCTCGTACCCATCAAAGGAGAGGCTCAGCAGTCCCTTGCCTCTGGTGTAGGAGATAAACCCAACCCATACCCGGAAAGCGCCTGTGCCGGTCCTCTGCCGCACAGCAGCACGCCCTCCTCCTCGGTCACTGGCGGCTCAAAGCTGCACTCCATCCGCTGCAAATCTGCCATCAGCCTACCCAGCTGCTCCGGCTGCACCGCTGCCTCAAAGCTATAATACGGCTCCAGCAGTACACAGTCGCCAACAGCTGCCAGCTGCTCCAGACCCTGACGGATTGCCCGATAGGTCGCCTCCCGAAAATCTCCGCCCTCGGTGTGCTTGATGTGCGCTCTGCCGTTGAGCAGGGTGATGTGTACATCGCACAGCTCGAACCGGTCAGAATACCCTTTGTGCTTCTTTTCAAAAACGTGTGTGCGGATAAGGTTCTGCCAGTTTTTGCCCAGCAGATCGGTCGGGCAGTCGCTGGAAAAGGTGATGCCGCTGCCCCGCTGTCCCGGCTCCAGGCGCAGATGCACCTCGGCATAATGGCGCAGCGGCTCATAATGACCATAACCCACCACCGGCTGGGAGATGGTTTCCCGATACAGGATGCGGCAGTCCCCGAAGTCCAGCTCGATACCAAAGCGACGGCTGCATAGCTGCCGCAGCACCTCCAGCTGGATCTGACCCATGATGCGGATGTGTATCTCCTGCAATTCCTCCTCAAAGCTGATGCCCAGCGTAGGGTCCTCGTCCTCCGGGATGCGCAGCTTTTCCAGCGCGGTGCGCACCGGCAGCTGCGGCGGCAGGATAACCTTTGCTCCCAGCGTCGGTGTCAGCTGGCTGTCGCGGTGAAAGCGGCGTTTCCCCAAGCCGTCGCCTGCCCGCACCTGCTCCAGACCGGTGGCTGCACACAGCTGACCTGCCTGCGCCTGCTGCACGGTGGTAAATTTGCCGGAGCTGTACACCCGCAGTTCGTTGATTTTTTCACTGGCTTCCTGTCCGTCTGCTGTCAGGAAATGCACTGGTCGCGCGCTGACAGCTTACCCGATTGCACCTTGATCAGCACCACACGCTCTCCCCGCGGGTCGTGGCGCACCTGCCAAGCAATGCCGGAAAATTCCTCGACAGCGGGCAGCGCAAGGGTCAGGCGGTCCAGTCCGCAAAGCAGCTGCTCGATGCCTTCATCCTGCAAAGCCGACCCTCGAAAGCAGGGGAAAAGCTCCCTTTGGGCGACCAGCTGCGCCATCTTGTTCAGCCATCGCTCCTCCTCATACCCGCCATCCAGGTACATCTCCATCAGCTCTTCGTCCTCTGCTGCAATCTGTTCGATCAGCTCTTCACTCAGCTTCGCGTCCTCTCCAAAGCATCCCGAGCAATCACAGACCGCGCTGCTCATCCTCTTTTGCAGCTGGTGCAGCACCTCATCAGGACGCGCACCGGTCCGGTCGGTCTTGTTGAGAAAGAAAACACCGGCACCCCATAGCGTTTGAGCAGCTTCCACACCTGCTCGGTGTGCGCCTGTATCCCTTCCACACAGCTGACCAGCACAATGGCGTAATCCATCGCTGGATTGCCCGTTCCATCTCCGCACCGAAGTCGGCGTGACCGGGCGTGTCCAGCAGCCAGTATCGATGCTCCCCGATGGAAAATGGCGCGTGGTTGGAAAAGATGGTGATGCCTCTCTCCCGTTCCAGACGGTCGTTGTCCAAAAAGCGTCTTGGTGGTCCACCCGTCCTCTGGTGCGGATGCTTCCTGTATGATAAAGCAGCTGCTCGGAAAAGGTGGTCTTGCCTGCATCGACGTGCGCCATCACGCCGATGCTTAAAAAATCGCTGCATCGTCATTCCTCCTGTCCGTATGGATAAGCCCATTGTATCACATCACAGTAGACAAAAAAAGACCGTTTCTGCTCCCGACTCACTTTTTTCCCCAGGCACTTTATTAAATCTATGTAAAATCCAGCACAATTTGTGTAAAATTTTTTGTTTAAAATTGCACCTCTATCGAAGATGTGCTATCATTAGGATAGAACGCACAATCATCTTCTAATGGAGTGTTTAGGAGGCATTTTTATGTCGATAAAAGAAAATATGCAGCAACAAATCGAAAGCTATCTGGAGGAAAACCGCCCGCGTTACCTTCAGTCCATCCGACAGCTGGCACAGATTCCGGCTCCGTCCAACCATGAGGAAAAACGGGCAGAATGGTGCAAACAGTATCTGGAATCGCTGGGAGCCACCGGTGTCTACATCGACTCGGCGCTCAACGTCATCTTCCCTTACGGTGTCAAAGAAGGAGACGGCGACGTGTGCGCCATCCTTGCGCACACCGATGTGGTCTTTCCCGACACCGACCTGCTGCCCTTCCACGAAGAAAACGGCAGATTCTACGCACCGGGTGTCGGCGATGACACCACCAACGCCGTCGCTGTCATGGAGATGGCAGGCATGGCAATCGCTTTGAACCTCAAACCCAAAACTGGCATCCTCTTTGTGCTCAATTCCGGTGAGGAGGGACTGGGAAATCTCAAGGGTGTGCGCCAGCTGATGAAGGATTTTGAAGGGCGCATCTCCCGCCTGTACGCCATCGACGGCGGATTGGACACTGTGGTCAACGATGCCGTCGGCTCCAAACGCTGGAAAATCACCGTCACCACCGAAGGCGGGCACTCCTTTGGTGCTTTTGGCAACCGCAATGCCATCCACTACGCTGCCAAGATGATTGACACCTTCTATTCTCTCAAGGCGCCCGACATCGGAAAGACCACCTACAACGTCGGCATGATTGAAGGCGGCACCTCGGTCAATACCATCGCACAAAGCTGCTCGATGCTGTACGAATACCGCTCCAACCGCCGCGAAGGACTTGCTTATATGGACCGCTTCTTTGACGGAGTGATTTCCTCCTTCCAGAACTTTGGCATCGGTGTCTCGGTCGAGCTGCTGGGCGACCGTCCCTGCAAGGGTGACGTTGACCCCAAAAGCTGGCCGAAATCGTCAAACGCGCCTCTGCCCTGTACGGCTATGAACGCAGCGACGAGTGCGGCTCCACCGACTGCAATATCCCGCTGTCGATGGGTATTCCTGCTGTCTGCTTTGGTGTCTATGAAGGGCAGGGCGCACACACCCGCAGCGAATGGGTGGACATCGAATCCACCCGCACCGGCATGAAAATCTTAGCTCAGGTTCTGCTGAGCGAAATGCAATAATACCCGTTACACACCCCACTGAAAACGGAGAACAGCTATGGAAGAACTCTTAACAACCAATAACCTGCCTGCACCTCCGGTTCCCGGCATTTTTTTGTCAACCGGGAGCTGAGCTGGCTTGAATTTAATCGCAGAGTGCTCAGCGAATCGCTCAATCCAAAAATCCCTCTGATGGAACGGCTGAAATTTTTGTCCATCTACTTTTCCAACCTGGACGAATTTTTCATGGTCCGGGTTGGCTCGCTGCACGACCAGAGTATTGTCGAACCGAACAAGCTCGATGATAAAACCGGTCTGAATGCTGCCGGACAGATTGATGCCATCTTAAAAAAAAGTGGCAGAGATTAACCCCATTGCCGAGCGCGCGTGGGAATCCATCAAGCAGCAGATGCGCGCGCAGGACATCGACCTGATGGATACCCAGCACCTGAACAAGCTGGATGAACAGATTGTTCAGAAATATTTTTCTGAAAACATTCGCCCTCTGCTGAGCTGCGCGCCCGCTTTGACGAGCAGAACAACATCGACTGGTCGAAGCAGCTGGAGGACGCGGGCTGCACCGTATTCTACGGCTTCGACGACTACAAAGTACATTCCAAGTTGACCCTTATCACCCGCAAGGGCGCAGAGGGTTACTCCTACATCACCCAGATCGGTACCGGCGAGATGCTCAGCGACGGCAGCTATGTCAAGGACAACAGCGACCACGCCGAGCCGCTGGATTCCCACACCTATTTGCACCATTACTTTGAAAAACCGTTTGAACTTCCTCCTGCCAAGCTTTCCTTAAAGGAGCGACTGTTCGGACGATTTCACAAAAACTAAATAAATGTTCTATAAAAAGCATAAAAATTCCTGGCAAGGAGTTTTTAAATTTATTGACATTTCTTTTAAAAGTTGTATACAGTAACAAAAAAATTGAATCCACCCCATTTGTAAGGAAGTAACGATTATGGAAATTACTTATCAACACCTGACCCAGCAACAGATCGGTCCCGAACTGTTTTTCGGGATTCGACCGCTGGCAAAATGTTACCCGCTGCTGGAGAAAGGAAAACGGCAGCTGGGTGCTTCGGGACATCGCCTTCATCGACGACTGGAACGAAGAAGAATACACCTTTTTGTACGACTGCTTAAAAACACCCTCAACACCGGCGGAGATGTCATCGCTGCCCTGGAGGGCAATCGTCTGCTCGGCTTTGCCTCGGTGGAAAATCAACCGTTTGGTCCGCAAAACGAATACCTTCAGCTGTCCAGCCTGCACGTTTCCAACGGGATGCGCGGTCACGGCATCGGCTCCCACCTGTTCGCCATGAGCTGTCTTTCGGCAGCGCAGCGAGGAGCGAAGAAGCTCTACCTCTCCGGTCATTCCGCTGAGGAAACACAGGCGTTCTACCGAGCGATGGGCTGTGTGGAGGCTGCCTGGTACCACTCGGAACTGGTGGCTGCCGAACCTTGCGACTGCCAGCTGGAAAGGCAGCTGTGCAATACCCTCCCCTTCCCCGGCGAAGATTTTGCGACCGACCGCACCGACGAATCTCAAGCAACCCAAATCTTTTTGCAGGAAGTCAGCTGCACCGAATCGATTCTTTCCCAGCTCATCGGGCTGTCGCAGGAATGGGAGGAGGAAGGCTCCATCCACGGCTACCACAAAAATGAGCCGGACGATATCGAGGGCAACCGCATCTTTGCCGCCTTTCGCGGGGAACAAATGATTGGCTACCTCTTTGGCAAAATGCAGGAAACGCAAAAGGACAGCTCCATCATGCCCGCAGGAACTCACTGCTTTGAAATCGAGGAGATTTACGTTCAGCCTGCCCTGCGCAGCAGCGGGATTGGTTCCCGATTGTTCCAACTTGCACAGCTGGCAGTGACTGAGAAGCACAGATGCTCACCCTGAGCACCTCCACCAAAACTACCAAGCCATCCTGCACTTTTACATCGAGCAGATGGGAATGCAGTTTGGAACGCACGTCTTTTTAAACCGTTATAACAGAAGAAAGGCAAAAAAAAGGAACCGAAAATCGGTTCCTTTTTTTTGCTGCATTTCTTTACTGCTGCGGCGGGCACTCCGGTACGGATGTCTGCTGCTCCTGTGCAGGCTGTGCTGCCGGCTGCGGCTCCTTTGTCTTATTGACCATCGCAGAGATACGGTCGATTGCCTCCGGCACCATATTTACGATTGCATCGGCGGTCGTGCGGCTTTGGTTGACATTGAGGATACGCACATCCCCTTCCCGCTCAATCAAAAAAAGCAGAGCGGCTGGATGGTGACACCTGCGCCTGCGCCTCCACCGAAATCATCCTTCGTAGATTTTGCAATGTCGCTTCCTCCCGAACCAAATCCAAAGGTCACCTTGGAGATTGGGATGATGGTGGTTCCACTGGCTGTAACGATTGGTTTGCCGATGATGCAATCAACATCCACCAAATCGCGCAGTCCTTTCATAGATTCTCCCATGAGATTATGGATATGCTGACTCATATGATCCTTCCTTTCGATTGTGTTGAATTTATTGCTGTGCGCCCTGTGTTTGGGGAGCTGATTTTCCACTGTCGGTTGTGCAGGAGGTGGAATCCTTCTGCTGCGGCTTGTCCGTTTCCTTTCGGGAGAGCAGATGTTTTAAAAAGCAGGCTGCAAAGCGGATTGCCGCTGCCACCGCTACGATTGGGTGAACGGTCAGAGAAAGCGCAGCTGCCAGTGTTCCTGCCCGGTTCCCCAAAAATCCGGTTCAATGCGGATGTCCGTCCTTTTCACCCTGCCAATATTTTGCACCATTCCCAGCAAAGTATAAAGGAGGGTCGAAAATTTTGCGCCTCCAGCGCCGATTGTGCCGTATCCTCGCGGCTGACGATACCATACAGCTTCAAATGATGCAGGCACACATCCCCCAGCACCATCTGAAGCGGTTTTTTAGCACACTGCCACAACTGCGGCAGCATGGCAAGGATTTCGCTTGTCTTTGGCTTCTGCTCGCTTTGCTGCGGTGCTTTCTCCTGCTTTTGTTTAGGCTGCTTTGGTTGCTTTTCTTTCGCAGGCTTTTTCTTTTGTGCAAAGGGAAACAGATGGATGGTAAACAGCAGGACCTTGAGTTCGACCTTCAGCTGATTTTTCTGTCACCGGCGGCGCTTTTGTCTGTTCGACCATTTGGCGCAGTAGCTGCCTGTCTGTCTGAGGCAAGTCAAGTGCCTCAATCTCCTTGTTCACCTCATCGGTCAGCAGGCAGGGGCGCCGGTTGCTCCGGTTTCGGCAGCCAGGACAGGCGCAAGGTCAACGGCAGACACAGCAGCAGAATAATGGCTGCCAGCACACCCAGCAGTGTCCACAGCACTGTCATCGCTGCACCCTCCCCTCTTTTCTCTCACGCTTTGTGTTTACGCCTGCTCGCCCTCCTGGGCGTTCTGTGTGCTCTGCGGCAGCTTGGGCAGCGTTTCGATGCTCTTCATCCCAAAGCAGCGCAGAAAATGTTCGGTGGTCCCATAGGAAATCGGTCTGCCGGGTATCTCCAGCCTACCCATCTCCTGCACCAGCTCCCTTTGCCACCAATGCGTTGACCACCGAGCTGCTGTCCACTCCACGAATCTGTTCAATGAAGGACTTGGTCACCGGCTGGTTGTAGGCGATGATTGCCAGCACCTCCAGCGCGCCGCGGCTCAACGGGGTGTTGTTCTTGACCTCCAGCGCCTGCCGGATGACCTGCGCATATTCTGCACGCGTTGCCATCTGGTAGCATTGGTCCAGCTCCAGCAGGATAAACGGGGTATCCTCATACCATTCGTTGATTCGCTCCACCAGCTGCTCCAGCGTCTGGCGGTCGATCTCCAGCAGCTTTGCCAGTCGTTCCTTTTCATACGGCTCTCCTGCGGCAAACAGGATTGCCCGGATATTCTGTTCTATCTTTGTCAGCTTGGTCAAAAGCCTTTTCCTCCTTCGGCGGACCCTGCCTTTACAACAGGCGGATTGTTTTTCCGTCTGATTCCAGCAGGACGCGCTTATTCTTGATCAGCTCCAGCACCGCCAAAAGGTGGCAACCACCTCCGAGCGGTCACTGCTGCTTTCAAACAGCGATAAAAAGGAGGTGCGCTTTTTTTTCTGTACAGCAGCTTCATCACCACTACGATGCGCGAGTTGACCGAAACCACTCTGCGCGCCATCATCGGCTCAAAGCTCCTGTTCTCCTGCTGCGGCAGTTTCCTTCTGCCCACCGCAGAAAGATAGGCATCCAGCAGCAGGCGGCTGTTGTGGTGCAGCGGGTAAGCAGCATCGGGAACGGCTGCATCCTTTTGCATCGGGCGCACAAACAGTTCGTCCCCGACAAAGCGGTTTTCAGCAGCTGTGCCACCTGGCGGCAGAGGGTGTATTCAATCAGCTGTCCGGTCAGCTCCTTCTTGAGCTGCTCCTCTAGCTCCTCGTGCTTGGGCAGCAGCGAAACCGATTTGATGTACACCAGTCGGGATGCCATCTCCAAAATTCGCTGGCAACCTCCAGCTGCTGGCTCTGCATCTGCTCGACATAATCCAGATACTGCTCGAGCAGCTTTGCAATCTCAATGTCATAGATGTTCAGCTTGTGCTTGGAGATCAGCTGCAGGATCAGGTCCAAAGGACCTTCCACCTGTGCGACCTTAAAGGAAAGCTGCTCTGTCAAAGGTCCTTCCTCCTTATATTCCCATGAACAGCGCGGTAAACTTCCACAGGAAGCCATAGATTCCGTTAACTACAAATGAAATTGGTCCATCCAGGATGTTGGTAAACAGAATAAGCATCATAAATATTATGTAGATAATCTGTTCATGCTCATCAATCCAGCGCAGTGCTTTATCCGGCAGGAAAAACGCTAAAATCCGTGAACCATCCAGCGGATGAACGGGAATCAGGTTAAACACTGCCAGGTTGAGGTTGGTCACGCACATCACCATAAACACCATCGCCAAAAAAGGAAGCAAAAGGAAGGTCGGCAACGGCAGCAACAGCACCGCCTTATACAAAATCATGGTCAGCAGCGCCATCAAAATATTGGACATCGGTCCTGCCAGTGCGGTCAGCGCAATCCCG
>VOFE01002271.1_pt1 | contig 108000 bp, 159 predicted proteins | sample 5384071 | NCBI WGS metagenome assembly VOFE01 (sample SAMN12384724, study PRJNA508395) | human gut metagenome | isolation source: healthy gut D | host: Homo sapiens
GAATACAAGCCTTTGGATAGCTGACCACCTCCGCCCGTGGGAGAAAATCCTGCGGGCGGTAATTTTGTTCATAAAAAACACGAAAAGATATGATATAATTAAACAAAAAGCTTCTCTAAAAAGTTTGCAACCAAACGCAAAAAATCGTACTTATGGGGTGAAAGGCCTTTACAACTATGTCATGACAAAAAGAAAGCGTGGTGAGATGGATGAAACGAAAGAAATATGTGACTTTATTTCTCGTGCTATTGGTAATTGCTCTTTTTAAGTTTAGTTATAATCAGACAGGCGACGCCTTCGGTTTCTTGTGTCCCTAATGAGGACAATTCAGCCGTACAAATAGCGACCAAAAATGCAACGATCAGTGAAATAACTCTAAAATACAATAATGGCATTTTGCAAACTGAACAGGGATCACAATTATTGAGCATCCACGGTGAAGGTGTTGAATATGTCAGGGTTTATTTCACCAACCGCAAAAACATTCAGCGCTTTGTAGATTTTGAAATCGTTGTATGCTCATCTGTTCCCGACCACGCAGCAGGCCATCGCAGACAGACTCAATATATTCCCGGTGCTATCAATATTGCCAACGAATCCATTGGCACAGAGGATATCTCTGAACTGCCGGATAAAGATCAGCTGATTCTGGTATACTGCCGCAGCGGTAATCGGAGTAAGCAGGCATCTGAAAAACTGGTGAAACTGGGCTACACCAATATCATAGAGATCGGCGGAATTAATAGTTGGCCCGGTGAAACAGTCAACGGCGATAAGTGATAAAATCACAGAACAAGGAACGACTGCTGGATATAATAAAGCCATAAAAAAGAAAACAGGAGGACTTAAATATGTCTGCTATCAGTGTTAATAAAAACAATTTCAATCAAGAGGTTTTGAACTCGGACAAGCCCGTCCTGATGGATTTCTGGGCTCCCTGGTGTGGTCCTTGCCGCATGGTAGTTCCTCTGGTAGAAGAGATTGCCAAGGAGCGCTCCGATATCAAGGTTGTTAAAATTAATGTGGATGAGGAACAGGAACTGGCTATGCAGTTCGGTGTGATGAGCATACCCACTCTGGTGGTTATGAAGAACGGAAAGATTGTTAATCAAGTCACCGGTGCCAGACCTAAGGCTCAGATTCTCGCCATGCTGTAAGGAGGTGCAAAGATGAGATTCTTCGATTTCCTGAAAGGCCCTGACATCAATCAGGGTGTCAAAGAATATAGCACTACGGATGGCGCAGTCCTGCTGGATGTTCGCACCCCCGACGAATACCGGCAGGGGCATATCCCCGGCAGTAAAAATGTTCCTTTGCAGTCCATTAGCAAAGTGGCTGGCATGATTGACAATAAATCTACCCCCATTTTTGTTCATTGTCTCAGCGGTGCAAGAAGCCGTCAGGCAGCTGCTATTTTGAAGCAGATGGGTTATACCAACGTGAAAAACATAGGCGGAATTTCCTCTTATGCAGGAAAGGTGGAACGATAACATGAAAGTTGCCATTGTGGGCGGTGTGGCAGGCGGTGCTACCGCTGCCGCCCGTATTCGCAGACTGAATGAGCAGGCAGAAATCGTAGTTTTTGAGCGCTCGGGGTATATCTCCTATGCCAACTGTGGTCTGCCATACTATATCGGTGATGTGATTACCGATCCGGAAGAGCTGACCTTGCAGACCCCGGAGAGCTTCTTCTCCCGGTTCCGTGTGAACATGAAGGTCCGCCACGAGGTCACGGCCATCCATCGATAAAAAAAAGTTACCGTGAAAAATCTGGAAACCGGTGAGGAGTTCGAGGAGAGCTATGACAAACTGATCCTCTCTCCCGGTGCCAAGCCTACCCAGCCCCGGCTTCCGGTATAGGTCTTGATAAGCTGTTTACCCTGCGCACTGTTGAAGATACCTTCTGCATCAAGGATTACATCAATGCAAACCATCCCAAATCCGCTGTACTGGCAGGTGGTGGCTTCATTGGATTGGAGCTGGCAGAAAATCTGCGAGAGCTGGGGATGGATGTCACCATTGTCCAGCGTCCAAAAACAGCTTATGAATCCCTTTGATGCCGATATTGCTTCTTTCATCCATAATGAAATGCGCAAGCACGGTGTAAAGCTTGCACTTGGTCATACCGTAGAAGGGTTTGAGGAAAGGGACGGCGGCGTGGATGTGCTGCTGAAAGACGAACAGCCTCTCCATGCGGATATGGTAATCCTGGCCATTGGTGTTTCTCCCGAAACCACCCATCTTGCAAAGGATGCCGGGTTGGAACTGGGCATTAAAGGAAGTATTGTGGTCAATGACCGAATGGAAACCTCCATTTCCGACATCTATGCCGTGGGCGATGCGGTGCAGGTGAAGCACTTCGTCACCGGACAGGACACTCTCCTCTCCCTGGCGGGCCCCGCCAACAAGCAGGGGCGCATCGCGGCGGACAACATCTGTGGCGGAGACAGCCATTATACCGGCTCCCAAGGCAGCAGTGTCATCAAGATCTTTGGCATGACCTGCCGCTACTACCGGCGTCAAATGAGACCAACGCCAAAAAACAGGGCTGGATGTTGATACGGTCATTCTGTCACCCATGAGCCATGCAGGATATTATCCCGGCGGAAGGTTATGACTATGAAGGTGGTTTTTGAAAAGGAAACCTACCGTCTGTTGGGCGCACAGATCGTGGGCTACGAAGGTGTGGATAAGCGCATTGATGTGCTGGCCACTGCTATCCGGGCAGGAATGAAAGCCACGGAACTGAAGGATCTGGATCTGGCCTACGCACCGCCTTATTCCTCTGCGAAAGACCCGGTAAATATGGCTGGCTTTATGGTTGAAAATATCGCAAACGGTGTTCTGAAACAATGGCATCTGGAAGATGCAGATCGTCTTCCTCGTGACGGAAGCGTAACTCTGTTGGATACCCGCACTGTGGAAGAATTCGCACACGGACACATTGACGGCTTCTTTAACATCCCGGTGGACGAGCTGCGGGAGCGGCTGGGTGAGCTGGACAAGCGTAAGCCTGTCTACGTCATCTGTCAGAGCGGTCTGCGCAGCTACATTGCCTGTCGTATCCTGGCCGGAAACGGCTTTGACTGCTATAACTTCTCCGGCGGCTTCCGGTTCTATGATGCTGTGACCAATGATCGCTGTCTCATTGAATCGGCTACGGCCTGCGGAATGGACAAATAAACAACCGCCGCATCTCTCCAACAATTTTGGTAGAGATGCGGCGGATTTTCATCCTCTGACTGCAGCAAACATTTCAAACATCTGAATCACACTTTACCCCAAAAGAAATCACTGACCAGCATCACACAGAATCCGGCCAGGAGCGCATAGGTTGCTCAGTCTCGCTGCCGTGGGCATGGGTTTCGGGAATCATCTCATCGCTCGTTACATAGAGCATGGTTCCTCCCGCAAAGGCCAGAGCAAAGGGGAGAATGGCCGAAGCAATGCTTACGGCCCAATATAGAAGCGTACCGACGACTTCGATCAGCCCGGTCACCATGGCGCAGACAAAGGTTTTTACTGGGGATACGCCTGCTGCCAGCATGGGCGCAATAATCACCATTCCCTCGGGGATGTTCTGCAGGGCGATACCGAAGGCGATCATCATCGCCTGCGCCGTGTCTTCACTTCCAAAGCTGACACCGGCGGCAATCCCCTCCGGCAGGTTATGGATCGCGATGGCTGTGACAAACAGCAATACCTTGTCAAGGTTGGTGCTGCGGTGTGTTTCCGTATCGGTTCCCACCAGCCTATGCAGGTGGGGAACCAGCTTATCAATGAGATTCAGGCACACCGCCCCAGTAAAGATCCCGATGATGGAAACGAGGATCCCATGGGTTCCGCCATAATTGAGAGATGGCAGAATCAGTCCCAGTACAGCCGCAGACAGCATAACACCTGCCGCAAAGGACAGCACTATGTCGGAGAATTTGTGGGAGATATTCCGAAAGACAAAGCCAATGAGACTTCCAAAATGGTCGCGCCCCCACGCCGAGGGCGGTGAGCAATACGATTTTCATCATCAACGATACAGGTCTTCTATGTATCAGAAAGTTCCTGCAATCTCCTTTCCTCACAAATCTCCACGGTGCCCCGCGCCAGCTTCACCATACCCTCGTTCTGGAAATAGCGAAGCATTCGGGTAACTACCTCACGGGCGGTACCCATGTGGCTCGCAATGGTTTCATGGGTAATCTTGAGGATATTTGTTCCCTCTAAGCTGCATTCCTCCAGCAGAAATCCTGCCAGCCTTTTATCAAAGCTTTTCCACATGATCTGCTCCATGAGCCACATAACCTCAGAAAAACGGGTAGCCATAATTTCGTTGGTAAAATTAGCTACCACAGCAGACTCTTTCATAATGTGCTGATAAGTGTCAGCAGAAATAACCCACATCGTGGTATCCTTCTGCGCCTCAATGGTGATCTCAAACTGAATGCTGTTCATCATACAGGAGGCGGAAAACAGGCAAATATCCCGATCAAACAAACGATAGAGGCTAATCTCTCGTCCTTCATCGGAAAGAATATAGGCACGAAGCTGTCCGCTTCTTACCAGCAGAAGACCAGTACACTCCACAGTTCCATTATGAATCACGGTCCCTTTGTCCACTTTTCGTAAAACTGCATTTCGCTCCAAAATCTGCTGCTGGGTCGGTGTCAGTTTGTTCCAAATTGGAAAATAGGATGAAAAATCCATGGGTACACCTCCTTGAATACACATAGTATAAAATAATTTACGGCATATGTCAATAATTCCGTTGACATATAGGAAAGTGAGGATGTACAATGGTTGTATAAATGGCATATGCTGCAAATAATATGGAGGTGAATCTATGCCAAGACCGAGAAAATGCCGAAAAGTTTGTTGTTTACCGAATAATGATGGTTTTGTTCCGGTTCGTGGCGGCGAGGAACTGACTCCCATTGTCCTGAATGTGGATGAGTATGAAGCCATTCGCCTGATTGACCGTGAAGGTTTTTCTCAGGAGCAATGCGGAGAATATATGCGTATTGCCAGAACAACGGTTCAGCAGATTTATGCAGCTGCCCGCAAAAAACTGGCCGATGCGCTGGTTGAGGGACTTCCTCTGCGAATCGAGGGAGGGGATTTTACACTCTGCAACGGAAACAGCGCAGCCTACGGGTGCAGAAAGTGCTATCAGCAAAAAATCCATCCGATGCACGAAAAACCGAAAGGAGATAATATTATGAGAATTGCAGTCACTTATGAAAACGGAGAAATCTTTCAGCACTTCGGTCACACTGAACAGTTTAAAATCTACGATGTGGAAGATGGAAAAATCATTTCGTCTAAGGTTGTGGATGCTGGCGGCAGCGGACATGGTGCACTGGCAGGCGTCCTGAGCGCACTGAAGGTGGATGCCCTGATCTGCGGCGGTATTGGCGGCGGTGCCCAGATGGCACTGAGCGATGTGGGTATCCGGCTTTATGGTGGTGTTTCCGGCAACGCTGATGCAGCAGCAGAAGCACTGGTAGCAGGCGAACTGGACTTCAACCCCAATGTCCGGTGTGATCATCACGACCACCATGGGGAAGGTCACTCTTGCGGTTCCCACGGCTGCGGCCATCACTTCTGTGACTGAAATAGGTGATTAAGTCACGGAATATGTGTCGTGATTTGATAAAATATAGATAAAGGAGGCAGTAAAACCTATGAAACAATATGTTTGAGGCATTTGTGGATATATTCACGATGAAGCTGTCGGTGGCAAGTGGGAAGACCTACCTGCCGATTGGAAGTGTCCTGTCTGTAAAGCAGGCAAAGACGCTTTCAAACCCAAAGAAGAAAAAACAGCGTCCCAGAAGGTCCTTGAAAAGCCCCATGTGGACAAGGAAACTCTCCCATGGAAATGAGCATCATCTGCTCCAATCTGGCCCGTGGCTGCGAAAAGCAGTATCTGCCCCAGCAGGCAGATGATTTCAGAAAACTGGCAGAGTTCTTCAGAAGCAAGGCTGCGCCCGTCGAGGGAGGCCAGCACGGCCAAGCTGCTGGAACTCATTGACAAGGATTTGTCTGTAGGGTATACCTATGGCAATGCTATAGCCGGTGAAAAGCCTGATCGGGGTGGTCTGCGCTGTCAGGTGTGGAGTGAAAAGGTTACCCGAATGCTCCAATCTCTGCTGACTCGATATGAATCTGAGGGAGACAAGATGTTGGAAAACACCGGCGTTTGGGTTTGCACGGTCTGTGGTTTTGTCTATGTTGGTGACATAGCTCCGGAGCTATGTCCGGTGTGTAAGGTTCCCAGTTGGAAATTTGAAAAAATGGAAGGGAGGGCATAACTATGGCTGAAAAATATGCAGTAAGAAATCTTCGCTTATGTACCAAGGATTGCCTTTGCCTCTATGTCTGCCCAACCGGAGCGACTGATACAGAGAACAGCATCATTGATCCTGAAAAGTGTATCGGCTGCGGTGCCTGTGCCGAAGCCTGTCCATCCTCTGCAATCTCTATGGTTCCAAAAACTGCCGCCGCAGCAGCCGAAAGAAGAAAAAAGTTGTCGAAGCACTTCGTGGCTTAGTTCAAAGCAAAGCCAATGCAGAGAATATTGCTTCGCAGCTTCCTGATGTCTTGAGCGTCGCTGTGGAAAAATCCTCTCGCCTGATGGCTGAGGATCTGTGCAGAGAAGCCGGCTTTATGCTGCCTCAGAGCAGCAACACCAGATCGTTTCTGGAAAGTATTAAAACGTATCCCGGCATTCCTGTGGATGCTGTGGAATCCCTGTTAAAAACATTCAATTCAATGAAAAAATGCAGGAAAAGAAAATGGAAAAATGGAAATGCACAGTCTGCGGTTACATTCACGAAGGCCCTATGACACCTGATTTTAAGTGCCCCATCTGCAAGCAGCCTGCCAACAAGTTTGTGAAGATTGAGGATGCTGCTGCTCCTGCAAAGAATCCCTATGCAGGCACCAAAACCGAGAAAAATCTGTGGGAAGCCTTTGCTGGTGAATCTCAGGCACGCAACAAATATACTTACTTTGCTTCAGTAGCCAAGAAAGCCGGTTACGAGCAGATTGCTGCTCTGTTCCTGCGTACTGCACAGAACGAGATGGAGCACGCCAAGTTGTGGTTCAAAGCTCTGGGCGAGCTGGGCGATACTGCCGAGAACCTGCTCCATGCTGCTGAAGGTGAGAACGCCGAGTGGACGGATATGTATGACCGCATGGCTCGTGAAGCTGATGAGGAGGGATTCCATGATCTGGCTGAACAGTTCCGTGGCGTAGCTGCCATTGAGAAGATGCACGAGGAGCGCTACCGCAAGCTTTTGAGCAACGTGGAGACCATGCAGGTGTTTGAGAAGAGCGGCGTTACCATCTGGGAATGCCGTAACTGCGGACATATCGTAGTAGGAACTAAGGCTCCTGAGATCTGCCCTGTCTGCAAGCATCCTCAGGCATTCTTCGAAGTGCGTGCGGAAAATTACTAAGAATCAATCAACAGATAAATACGGAATTCTATTCCGCATACCTTTATCTCAATTTTTCAAACTATTTCGAGGAAGTCGGGCTTGACGGCTTTGCCAACTGGTATAAAATTCAGGCTCAGGAAGAGCGTGACCACGCCATGCTTTTCTATCAGTACCTGCAAAACGAAAACCAGAAGGTAACGTTTGAAGCCATTGATAAGCCTGATCTGAATGCAGCTTGCCATATGGATGTTTTGAAGGCAGGTCTTGAGCACGAAAAAATGTGACCTCGCTGATTAATGATATCTATAGTGAGGCTTACGAAACAAAAGAGGTGATGTCTGTAGGCATCACCTCTTTTGACATTTGTGTGAACCCTATTGAACTTTTCGAAAAATGAGTATAATAAAGCTATCGGGAACAGATTGTTCCAGATAGAAAGCGAGAGATAAAGAACCAATAAGAACATTTGGTAATGTGTTTCAGGAATATCTGATGTGTCATCTTTGCAACTGTTGCAGCAGGAAACCCACATCCGATAGCACCACCAGCATAAGATAAACAAATTCCAATTTTTCTAACTGATCATTACGCTTGAAAAGAAAGTAAGGCTCCTGCCATCTCGGCGGGAGCCTCTTATCCTATCCGGCGAAGATCCTCACATCAAAAAGTTCCACAGCATCTTGATTTTTTCTCGTTTTTGCGTATAATAATTATATCAAGGTAACAACCACCCGGAACAATTACCTCGAACTGCTCCCAATCATTTATCACCGCTGATAAGATTTTGATAAGCATCCATCGTATAGCTATGATAATATGGACAATCAAAATAATCAGAATAGCAGGTATCATATTCACTAAACGAATTCGTTTAAGTCAAAGATATCTGCAACGAGTGGGAATAAGTAAATAAAAACATCCCGAAACCACCCTATATGAGGTTTCGGGATGTTTTTTATTATCTCTTCTGGTGCTGTTTTATGGCATCCCTGATGCGTTCAAGGCCTTTTTGGATGATAGTGCGTGGCATCGCCAGATTGAGGCGAATGTAGTTCTTCGCATTTCCTACAAATAAAGAATCTCCGCCTTCTAGCAAAACCCCGGCCTTTTCTGCAAAGAACATTGGAAGATCTGGAACATCGCTCAGATATTTTCCCATATCTACCCACGCTAAGTAAGTGGCGTCGGGTATCCGGCAGGCTGCCTGAGGCAGTTCGCGATCCAGATAGTTTTTACAAATTGGAAGTTGCCATCCAAATAAGCTTTTAGCTGTTCAAGCCATGGCCCCCCTTTTTCATAGGCTGCTTGCATGGCCACGAGGGATAGAGGGTTGACGCACCCAAAGAGCTTGTCGTGTTTGGCCATCAGCTGGCGCAGCGCTGGATCCCGCACGATAATATTGGAAAACATGAGCCCGGCCAGATTGAAGGTTTTGCTGGCAGACATGCAAGTGATGAGCTTTTTGATAATCGGGCATGACTTTGGCGGTGGGAACATGCTGTTTATTTTGGCGAATCAAGTCGCAATGAATCTCATCGGAGATCATCCACAGATCGTATTTCTTTACAATATCGCATACTCGGCGCGTTTCTTCCATTGTCCACATACGGCCGGTGGGATTGTGCGGATTGCACCAGATCAGCAGCCGGACTTTTGGGTCGGCAGCGCAGCGCTCCAGATCGTCATAGTCGATGTGAAATGCGCCTTCGTCAATTTTTAGAGGAGAGCAGACAAGCGCGCGATGATTGAACTCGGCGGCATGTAGGAAGTAACCGTAAGACGGCGTGACGATGAGAACCTTCTCGTCCGGAGCCGTCAGATCTCCTACGAGCTCATAAAGCGCAGGAATAATGCCGGGAGAATATACAAGCTGCTCTTTTGGAAAGGCCCAATCGTATCTATCTTCGCACCACTGGGAAAAGCGTTGTAGTAGCTATCGTCAAACACCATTGTATATCCCAAAATTTTTTGGTCGATGCGCTCTTTTTATGGCCAGGCGTATTTCTGGTGCCACGGCAAACTCCATATCTGCCACCCACATCCGGACAAACTCCTCGTCCGCATAGGGGAATTTCATCTCTGGCCCGGCGTGAAAGATGTAGCTGCGAAAGCCATCGGTATTCAAAGCGTTTGTGTTGGTGCGGTTGATCAGTTCGTCAAAATTATAGTGCATTGTGCTGCCTCGTTTCTCTGTTACTGTAGATGTTTTTTATTTTAGCGAGAGAAAAGGGGTAGCACAAAAGACGGAGAGTTTCGTTTCAGTGGATTTTTTGCTGTAAATTTCTATCTAAAATAGATTTTTAAGCGTGCTTTTATGCTATACTGAATAAAAGCAGGGGAATCACAGTTAAATTCAGTCGAAAATCAATTTTAAAGAAACTAGGGAGCAAAAGAGATGCAAAACCGGGAGATCAGCGTACAGATTGGAAAGCGAATCCGCGGATACCGCAAGAAGCGCCAGATGACGATAGAGCAACTGGCGAAGGCCATTGCAAAAGCAAGGCTACAGTTTCTAAATATGAAAAAGGGCGAAATCGCCATGGATGTTGAGACGCTGTATGAGGTAGCCGATGCTCTGCATGTACATGTAGAACAGATTCTGTGCGTGCGGGAAGAGCGCGCGGCGCTGGAAGCCAATGGCAATCCTCCGGCCTTTTTAGCGGCGTATCCCAGTTCTACTCGTATATCTTTGATGGGCGTTGCAACCAGCTTGTCCGCTGTGTATTTGATGTGCTTTCTCAGTCCGAGCCGGGTAAATACAAGATCATGATGTATATGAACTTCCGAGACTACGATAACTACCAAGATTGTGAAAATACCTATTGGGGTTATATTGAACATTATGACGCCCTGACCAACATTCACCTGAACAACCAGGATACGCCGATGGAGCAGGTGACAGCGAGCATTCTGGCATCGTTTCTGGATGCGGATACCAAATGGGGGCTGTTTTTGGAATCTCCTCCCGGCCCATGATGCCCATTGCCGTAAAAATGCTATTTTCCAAACGCCGCCTCAATGAGGATGCTGAGTTAATTCAAAAACTAAAGGTCTCCAGGGAAGATTTGAGATTGCTAAAGCTTTACAATATGCTGTGCGCGATTTGATTTCAAAGCAGCAATTCGATGCCCGGAATATCGCTGTTTTTTAGATGTTCCTGCAAACACTGCAAAAAGGATTCGATGAGTTCGCTTTTGTTGTTGGAGATGGTGAGGTAATTGATAATCCGCTTGGGCGGCTGCTCTTCTAGCTGGCTTGTATGAAGTGAAAATCTGTTTTTAGAGATACGGCAACACTGGCGGGGACAATTGCCCAGCTTTTCTCGTTTTGAATAAAGTATTCGAGGTACGTCATCTTCTGGATGGTGATGTAGGGGGAGTTTGAAACTGACTCCATCGCTGCCGCCATTTTTCGTATTCCGGGCTCCAGGGGATATAGATTTCGTCGGCACGGCGGAGATCTTTTAGATGGATGCTCTCAGGCAGATCATATTCCGGCGAAGCGATGAGTTCCATGGTCTCTTGAAAGGCGGGCAGGGACGAAATTTTTTCGGAAAAGTGGCAGTCTATGGTAAACGCGATGTCTAGCGCTCCTTGCTCCAGTTTTTCGTAGGCAGGGTATAGATTGAGCTCCTCTACAAAAAGCTGCACATCGTCGTTTTCCTGCAGATAATCTTTAAAGATGGGTGGAAAAAGATAGGTTCCGATGCTATCCAGCGAAGACAGGCGCAGAGGAAGCCGGGCGGTTTTCTTGTGCAAATCCCGAATATCCTTGTTGAGCACCACCCAACGGTTTGCCAATTCAATGAAATTTTTCCCCGCTTCTGTGGGGATACAGTTTCGGATCCCTGGTTTTCTCCATAGCAATGTGCATCCAAGCTCCGCCTCCAGGGATTTGATGCGCCGGCTGAGCGCGGGCTGTGAGATGAAAAGCTCCTCCGCGGCTTTGGAGAGCGTCCCGCTTTTGATAATGGTCAAAAGGCCTCTACTTCTGCATAAGTCATAAAAGCGTCCTCCTCTATAATATAATTTTTATTATATATTATTTATTACAAATATGCACTTTACTTTTGGTATTGAGAAAAGATATAATCTATTTGTAGGGGATAAAATTGGAATATCGGTTTCTTTAATATGGCTTTGTTTGTATTAGAGAATTATTATGATTCAAAAGGAGAGGGAGAGTAAATGGCAATTGACAGAGTGAAGAGAAGAAAAGAAGTTGGGGAAGAGATTGCGCAAGTTCTCGGCATGATCGATCAAGCTGAAATTGATGCGCTTGCCGATGCTATCATCAAGGCGAAAAGAGTTTTCTGTTCGGGATGGGGCGCGCAGGCAACATCGTCAAGACGCTGGGCATGAACCTCATTCAGTGCGGGCTCGTGGCATATAACGTAGGGGGACAATACAACCCCGGGTATCACGGAAGACGATCTGCTCATCATTTTCGCGCACGGCAACACGAGAACCATCGTTGTCATCGCAGAAGAGGCGAAGGAGCACGGCGCGCAAGTTGCCCTCATCACAGGGCAGAAGCCGGAGCTTTGCCCGATTGGCAAGATTGCGGATCTCGCGTCTATATCCCGGATCCCTTTAATGTGATTAACCGGGTGGATGGCAAATTTGTCGTGACGGAAGTCGAGGGAAAAGAACACACGGAAATCAGAAAGCTGCTGGTGTATCAGATTGCGTATATTCTAAACGAGCTGATAGAAGAAGTTATTATGGAAAAGCTAAACCTAACCTTTGATGATATCATGCGCAACCATAACAATCTGGAATAATGATTTAGGCATAGAAAAACGGCGGGGAATCCCCCGCCGTTTTTTCTATTTCAACACCTTTTCAAAAGCCACCCTAGGGTCGCCATCTTCGCTGCTGCCGATGAGGTGGACGATTCCGCATCGCACATATCCGCTTTTCTGCAGCGTATTTTGCATGGCCATGTTCTGCGCGTGGGTATCGACGCGCACTTTTTTTACCCGCTTGCGCAGCCAGTTGCTCCAGCTCTGCAAAAGCCGGCGGGCATAACCCTTGCCCCGGACGGCGCTTTGCACAGCGATGCGGTGAATCACGCCGTAATTTTCCCCTTCTGTGAGCCAGGCGCCGCCCACGATGTGGCGGTAGCATTCCTCCGGTTCAAAGCTCAGCACGGCTGTGCCCACAACTTCCGAGTCTTCCAATACATAGCTGATATCCAGCCGAATATCCTCTTCAATGCGGGTGCGATCCGGATAGGGGCCCTGCCATTGGTCGATTTGCTGACTCGCTAAAAAAACTGGCGGGCGTCCTCGATAATGGCTAAAATTTGTTCGATATCTTCGTTTCTAGAACGCCGAAAATGCATGCTTTCCCTCTCCTTTTGCCCTGATAATCTATTTTAGCATGGGGCAAACTAAGCGTCAATGAAGGGGAAACTGGCTTTGACCGCTCTTTTTTGCCGTGTATCATAAAAAGGAGTGTTTGGGAGGTATTATGAAATATATTCGCCAATTTGGCATTATCCTGATGGTCAGTTTTGTGGCCGAGGGCTTGCGGGCGTTGCTGCCGCTGCCCATTCCCGCCAGCATCTATGGATTGGCGCTCATGTTTTGGCGCTCAAAATCCGCATCATCCCGCTGCACGCCGTGCAGCAGACGGGGAATTTTCTCATAGAAATTATGCCGCTCATGTTTATCCCAGCAGCGGTGGGATTATTGGAATCTTGGGACAGCCTGAGGGAGAGCTGGCTGCCGGTGCTGGGCGTTGTGCTTTTAAGCACTGTGGTTGTCATGGCTGTATCTGGAAAAACCACGGAGGTTGTGCTGCGCCTGGAAGAAAGGCGGAAAAAATGAGCGAATTTTTGTTGAATCCCTGTTTTTGGCGTTGTTGTGAGCGTTACAGGCTATGAACTCGGCCGGTTTTTGAAGAAAATGGAAACTGGCCATCTTCAACCCGTTGTTGCTGGCGGTGATTTTCGTGATACTGGCGTTGTTGCTGTTCCGGGTAGACTACGCGGCCTATGAGCAGGGCGCGAAATATTTGAGCTATTTGCTCACCCCGGCTACTGTCTGCCTGGCGACTCCGCTCTATCAACAGTTTGAGCTGCTCAAAAATAACTGGCGCGCGGTGCTCGCAGGGACGCTTTCGGGCGCGGCTTCCAGCATGCTCTGCATCTATGCGCTTTCGCTGCTCTTTGGGCTCTCACACGATCAATATGTCACGCTGCTGCCCAAATCTATCACCACGGCCATCGGCATCGGCGTATCTGAGGAGTTGGGCGGCACGGCGACGATTACCGTGGCGGCTATCATTGTCACGGGCATCTTTGGCAATATGGTTGAGGAGGGGTTTGCCGTCTGCTGCGCATCAACAGCCCCATTGCAAAAAGGACTGGCCATTGGCTCTGCCTCTCACGCCATCGGCACGACTCGGGCGATGGAGATGGGAGAAGTGGAGGGGGGCGATGAGCAGCCTGGCCATTGTGGTATCCGGCCTGTTCACCGTCATCGGCGCATCCTTTTTTGCGACATTGCTATAGATTTTTTAATGGAAATATGATAGAATATAGATGATATAATGCCTAAAAAGGAGAGTATAGTAGTTGAAAAAGCGATGAAACTGGGAGGACTGTTAGGAGCGATTACGTGCGTTGTCATTGGGCTGTTTATTATGATGACGGCCGGAGCCGGCAATATGGTTTTGTAGGCGGGGATGCGTATAACATTCAAATTGGTTATACTGTTGCGATTTGTTGGTTCCTAATTGGGATTGCAATGGCGATCATAGGGGTATGCGGCGCGGTTCTGGAAGCAAAAATAATTAATAAAAGTAAAAAAAAAGGGCGCTGATGCGCTCTTTTTCTTTATAAAATGACGACATTGCATAGGTGGTAGAATACAGACGGAATGGAGTAAAGAAAGATAGGGATGCGAGCAGAGCAGATACTCGTGGATATTTAAATGTTCAGGGGAAAAGCAAGAGATAAAGTTCGGAACATACCGAACTTTATTTATATTTAACAAAAAACAATGGGTAAATTCGTTGACATCCCAGGCTGGAGACTTTAAAATAATAAGTGCTGTTTGGTACGAATTTTGGGCAAAAAGGAGAAACGATATGAAAGTTGCGGTGGTCATGGGCTCAAAAATGATATGAGCGTCGTGGGTAAAACCTTAGAAACACTTAAAAGTTTGAAATTCCTTTTGAGGCACGGGTCATTTCGGCGCACCGCTCGCCGGAAATCGCGGCGCAGTTCGCGGATACGGCGGAAGAGCGCGGCGTGGAAGTTATCATCGCGGCGGCGGGCAAGGCGGCGCACCTGGCGGGGGTGATTGCCGGGCATACGGCGATTCCTGTAATTGGCCTTCCGATTAAGTCTTCCATGATGGATGGGCTGGATTCCCTGCTCTCTACTGTGCAGATGCCGGATGGTATCCCGGTGGCGACAGTGGCGGTGAACGGCGCGGCAAACGCTGCAATTTTAGCGGCGCAGATTCTATCGGTGAAATATGAGAGCCTGAGGCAGGCGCTCAAAGATTATAAATTTGAAATGCAGCAAAAGTCGTTTTGGCGGACGAAGAGCTGCAAGCGGAGGTTGCAAAATGAACAAGATGAAGCAAATGTACGAAGGCAAAGCGAAAAAGGTCTTTGAGACCGAGAACCCCGATTACGTCATCGTAGATTACAAAGACGACGCGACCGCGTTTAACGGCCTTAAGAAGGGCACCATCGTGGGCAAGGGCGTTGTGAACAACAAGGTTTCCAACCACATGTTTGCCATGCTGGAAAAACAGGGCATCAAGACGCACTTTGTCGAGGAGATCTCCGACCGCGAGACCATCGTGAAAAGAGTCGAGATTGTGCCGCTGGAAGTCATTGTGAGAAACATTGCAGCGGGCAGCCTCTCTAAGCGCCTGGGTATCCCGGAAGGTACCAAGATGAAGGCTACGGTGCTCGAGTTCTGCTATAAGAACGATGAGCTGGGCGACCCGATGATCAATGACTACCATGTTGCGGCGATGGGCCTGGCAACGGACGAGGAAGTCGCCACCATCAAGGATTATGCGCTGAGAGTCAACGACATCATGGGCAAATACCTGGCGCAGTTCGGCATTGAGCTCATCGATTTCAAGCTGGAGTTTGGCCGATTCCATGGTGAAATCGTTCTGGCGGACGAAATCTCCCCGGATACGTGCCGATTCTGGGACAGCAAGACCGGCGAAAAGCTGGATAAGGATCGCTTCCGTCAGGATTTGGGTGGTGTGGAAGAGGCATATCAGGAGATCTTACATCGGTTAATGGGTGCTTAAATTTATGCAGAGAAAAAATAAACAATCGTATACTTATCAGAGAATCAAGCCGGATGATGACGCCATGCACGAGGAGTGCGGTGTGTTCGGCATCTATGTGGCGGATGGGAAGTTTGATCCGGCCGAGGCATGCTACGTGGGCCTATTCGCGCTGCAACACCGCGGGCAGGAGAGCGCCGGCATCGCCACTTCGGACGGCAAAGGAATTCCGTTGCTATAAGGATATGGGGCTGTGCTCCGAAGTTTTAAAGACGGTCTGGGTTCGCTTTCCGGCGGCAAGCTGGGCATTGGGCATGTGCGCTATTCCACAGCCGGCGAGAGCCAAGTCATCAACTCCCAGCCCATTGTCATGAGCTATCGGGGAGGCCAAATGGCGCTGGCGCACAATGGCAATCTGGTGAATGCCCAGATCATCCGTCCAAGCTCGAAGAGGACGGCGCGATTTTCCAGACCACGGTGGATACCGAGGTCATGGCTTACCTCATTGCGAAAAGCAAGACAGATGACATCGTTGAGGCGATTAAGCGCATGATGAAAGTTGTCAAAGGCGCATACAGCTTGGTCATCGCGACGCCCAATGCCCTCATCGCCGTGCGGGATCCCCAGGGGGATTCGGCCGCTGGCGGTGGGTAAGCTGGACGATAATTTTGTCATCGCATCCGAATCCTGCGCGTTTGACGCCATCGATGCAGAGTTTGTCCGGGATGTGCGGCCAGGGGAAATCATCGTCATTAATGAAGAGGGTTTCCATTCCCACCAGACGCACCTGGCAGACGATACAGCGCTTTGTATTTTTGAATATGTCTACTTTGCCCGCCCGGACTCGGATATCGATGGTATCAGCGTATATCGCGCCCGGGAGAATATGGGCCGGCGGCTTGCGCAGGCTTTCCCGGTGGACGCGGATCTCGTGGGCGATGTTCCGGATTCCGCGACGCCTGCGGCTATTGGATATGCGGAAGAATCTGGCGTGCCCTTTAAAAAGCGCTGGCCAAGAACCGCTACGTCGGGCGCACGTTCATTCAGCCCAGCCAGTCGCTTCGGGAGCGGGGTGTCAAGCTCAAGCTGAATGCGCTCAAAAAGAACGTATACGGCAAAAAGATTGTGTTGGTGGACGATTCCATCGTTCGCGGCACAACCAGCAGAAAATTGTGGAGATGCTGCGGCTGGCAGGCGCGAGAGAGGTACACATGCTCATCAGCCCTCCCCGCCGGTGGCGTTCCCGTGCTTTTTTTGGCATAGATACGGCTTCGCACGACGAGTGTGCGTCAACGATATCGCGGCCCAGGGCGCGGAACCGCTGTTCTTCCTGGATTACATCGCCTGCGGCAAGAACGATCCTGCCCTGCTTGAGCAGGTCGTATCCGGTGTGGCCGACGGCTGCGTGCAGGCCGATTGCGGCCTGATCGGCGGCGAGACCGCCGAGATGCCGGGCATGTACGACGAGGACGAGTACGATTTGGCCGGTTTCGCCGTGGGCGTGGCCGAGAAGTCCGCCATAGTCGATGGTTCCTCGATTGTCGAAGGCGACGTGCTGATCGGCCTTCCCTCCACCGGCGTGCATTCCAATGGCTTCTCCCTGGTGCGCAAGGCCCTGTTCGAACAGGCCGGATACACCGTCGACACCCAGCTGGATGAGCTCGGCGGTGAGAAGCTCGGCGACGTGCTGCTCACCCCCACCAAGATCTATGTCAAGACGCTGTCCCCGCTGTTCAAGGCCGGCGTGGTCAAGGGCGTCGCGCAACCCCAAAATTCATGCGGGCATTCTGGCGATGCGCAGCAACCCCGAGCATATGAACCAGCTAAAAGAGCTTGGCATCGAGCCGATCGATATCGTGGTCGTGAATCTGTATCCCTTTAAGCAGACCATCGCAAAGGAAAACTGCACGTTGGAAGACGCGATTGAGAACATCGATATCGGCGGCCCTTCCATGCTGCGGGCAGCGGCGAAAAACTGGCAGGATGTCGCTGTGATTACGGATGCAGTGGATTACGACAAGGTGCTCTGCGAGCTGAAAGAGACGGGCAAGGTTTCAAAAGAGACCAAGTTTTACCTATCTGCCAAGGTATTCGAGACCACGGCTGCCTATGATGCGCTCATCTCCTCTTACCTCAGAACCATCACGGGCAACGATCTGCCCGAGAAATTTACCGTGACCTACGAGAAAGCGCAGGAAATGCGCTACGGCGAGAATCCGCACCAGCGCGCCGCTTTCTACAAAGCGCCCCTGCCCGTGGAGGGCAGCAGCCATTGCTGAGCAGCTCAATGGTAAGGAGCTTTCCTACAACAACATCAACGATGCGAATGCTGCCCTGGCGCAGCTTCGGGAGTTTTCGGGCATTGCGGCTGTGGGCCTAAAGCACGCGAACCCCTGCGGCGTGGCCGAGGCGGAAAGCGTATATGAGGCCTATACCAAGGCCTATAATGCGGACCCGACCTCTATCTTTGGCGGCATTGTCGCAGTAAACGAGACGGTGGACGAAAAGACCGCGGAGGAAATGGCTAAAATCTTCCTCGAGATCGTCATCGCCTCGGATTATACCAAAGAGGCGCTGGAGGTTCTGTGCAAGAAAAAAGAACCTGCGCGTCTTAAAGCTGCCCTCCATCCGCAAGACAGGCGGAAGAAGCTGGAAATGAAGAGCGTGCTGGGCGGGCTTCTGGTGCAGGAGACGGACAATGCGCTGCTGGATGGCGAACTGAAAGTCGTCACCAAGCGCGCCTACGGAGAAAGAGATGAGCGATTTGCTCTTCACCTGGAAAGTCGTCAAGCATATCAAGTCCAACGGCATCGCCATCGGCAAGGACAATTGCTCCCTGGGCATTGGGCCGGGGCAGGTAAACCGAATTTGGGCGACAGTCTCTGCGCTGGAGCGCAGCGGCGAGGCGGTTCGGGGCGCGGTGCTGGCTTCGGACGCATTCTTCCCCTTCAGCGACTGTGTGGAAGAGGCGGCCAAGGCGGGCATCACGGCGATCATCCAGCCCGGCGGCTCGATTCGGGATCAGGAGTCCATCGACCTTGCGGATGAAAAGGGCATTGCCATGGTCTTTACGGGCATGCGGCACTTCAAACACTAAAAAGCGGCGGAATCGGAGCGCGGCACTCTTGCCGGGCTCCCTTGCCGCCTTTTGCATCTTGATAAAAGGAGACAGGTAGATGAAAATACTTGTAGTGGGCAGCGGCGGCAGAGAGCATACCATTCTCTGGAAACTGGCCCAGAGCCCCAAAAAACCTGAACTTTACTGTGCCCCGGGCAACGGCGGCATTTCCGAGCTGGCAACCTGTGTGGATATTGCGGCCACAGATATTGAGAACATGGTGCGCTATGCAAAAGAGGAGGCGATGGATCTTGTCGTCGTCGCCCCGGATGATCCGCTGGCGCTGGGCATGGTGGACGCGCTGGAGGCCGAGGGCATTCGCGCCTTTGGGCCGAACAAGGCTGCGGCTATCATCGAGGCGAGCAAGGCCTTTTCCAAAGAGCTCATGAAAAAATATAACATCCCTACGGCGGATTACGCGACATTTACAGACGCAAAGCAGGCGCTTTGCTACGTGAGCACCGCGAAAATCCCTCTGGTGGTGAAGGCGGATGGCTTGGCGCTGGGCAAGGGCGTGCTCATCTGCAAAACCCGGCAGGAGGCGGAAGACGCCGTGCGCCAGGTGATGCTGGATAAGGCGTTTGGCAGCGCGGGCAATACCGTCGTCATCGAGGAGTTTTAGAGGGCCGGAGGTCTCTGTGTTGACGTTTGTGGATTCTCACACGCTCCTTCCCATGCAAAGCGCACAGGATCACAAGCGCGCCCGGGACAACGATGAAGGACTCAACACCGGCGGCATGGGGACGTTTTCTCCGTCGGCGAAATACACGCCGGAAATCCAGGCCCAGGTGGAGCGGGAGATTTTGCTGCCCACTGTGGCCGCGCTCAATGCCGAAGGGCGGCCGTTTAAAGGAGTCATCTTCTTTGGGCTCATGCTTACAAAAGACGGCCCCTAAGCTTCTCGAATATAACGCCCGCTTTGGCGACCCGGAGGCGCAGAGCGTGCTCTTCCGCATGAAAAATGACCTATTGGAGGTTTTTGAGGCCGTCATCGATGAGCGCTTGGCGGAGGTTAAACTGGAGTTTGAAGAGGGTGCGGCGGTATGCGTGGTGCTGGCCTCGGGCGGATATCCAGAACATTACGAGAAGGGCAAAGAGATCTTTGGGCTAGAGGATGTGAGTCCGGAAGTCATGGTGTTCCATGCGGGGACAAAGAAGGAGAATGGGAAGTTCTATACTTCCGGCGGACGGGTGCTGGGCGTGGTGGCGAAAGGCAGGGATATGGAGACTGCCCGAAAAATTGCCTATGAAAATGTGGAAAAAATCCGTTTCGAGGGCGCGCAGTACCGCAAAGATATCGGCATCAAGAAGTAGGAGGGGGCGCATGAACTTACCTTCAGAATATACATGGGATTACCAGGTCTGTACCTATGATGTGGGGCCGGGCAGCCTATTAAAGCTCTCAATTTACTGCGCCTTCAGCAGGAGGCCGGTGAGCGGCATCTCGGGCAGGCGGATATGGCCTTCGCGCAGCTGGCGAAAATGGGGATGGCATTCCTCGTCGCCCGGGCAAACCTTCAAATTGAACGATTGCCAAAAGTGGGAGAGCAGATCCGGGTGCGCACCTGGCACCGGGGCGAACATGGCGCGGCGTTTTCCGCTGTTTTCAGATTCTGGGCGCACAGGGGAGGAATTGGTGAATTCCGTCACGGCCTATGCGCTGGTCGACCCGGAGACCAAGAGGCTGCTGCGGCCCAAAGTGTTCCTGCAGCTGGGCATACAGTCCCAGGAGGACAAAGTGAGTTCCTGCCCCGACCCTGAACGGCTTAAGCTGCCGGGACAGATGGAAAGCGCAGGGCATTGGGCGGTGCGCCCGTCTGATACAGATTGGAACAATCACCTCAACAACGCCGCCTATCTGGATATCCTCTCGGATTTCCTGCCCCAGGGCGTGGGAATAGAGCGGCTGGGGCTGGTCTCCGTATGCTTTTTATCTCAAGCCTTGGTGGGGACAACATCGAGGTTTTGCGGATGCAGAGCGGCAATACGCTTTACTTCCGGGGCGTGCATGAGCGCGGTGTCTGTTTCGAGGCCAGCGCAGAAGTGAAATAAAAAAGAGCGGCGGACTGCCGCTCTTTTTGCGTTTAGAATTCCTGCTGGGGCAAAGTGATTTTTCCGGCCTTCGGAAGATAAAATACCCTCTGCCCTTAGCTTGCTCATCTCTCGGGTCATGGCGCTGCGGTCGACGCAGAGGTAGTCGGCGAGCGCGCTTAGAGAAAAAGGAAGCGTAAAGCGCTGGCTATGGTTTTGCCGGGCGCAGAGAGTGAAGTAACAAAGCAGTTTTTCTCTAATGGTGCGGCAACTTAAAATTTCCACACGTTGGCTCAAAAGAAGGGTTTTCTCGGAGATAAGTCGAAGCATATTCTGTACGAGAATGCTGTGGTGCGCACAGGCTTTCGGGCAGCGCTTCACGATGTGCTCATAGTCGATAAAAGCACCGTGCACGGCGCGGTGCAAACCGAGGATGCTCTCGCTCTCTATGCCGGAAAAAGCCAGCACCTCGCCGAACAGGCTGCCCACGTTTAGCCGTTCCAGTATGGTCCTTCCGCCGTCCGCATCCAGGCGCAAAATATCCGCCCGGCCGCTCTGCAAAATGCCTACGCTGCGCCCGCCCTGGCCGAAGGCGCGGATGGTAGCGCCGGTGGGGTAGGATTTTTCGTAGGTATCAAAGCAGTGCATCATGGCGGCATATTCGGCAGGGGAAATGCCTTCAAATAGTTCGGATTCGCAATAGTCCATAAAAAACTCCTGATTGTTGCACTTGCAACAGATTATTCGCTAAAAATATGGTATCGTAGTTTTAGAAAAAGTAAAGAACCACCATATTTTGAAATAATTGCTGGAGGGAATGGATATGATAGAGATAACTACGCGCGGGGCAGAGCTGGAGCAGCAGGAAATCGATGCGTATGTGCATCATGTGCAGCAAAAACTCCCGGGCAATCCCTTAAAAACGCTGGATATTGCGGTGGACGGAGAGGAAGTAGAGCTCCGCTATACCTGAAAGCCGCCCCATGGAGCGTATTCGGCGCATCACCGGCTATCTTGTGGGCACGATGGAGCGCTGGAACGATGCGAAGGCCGCGGAAGAGCGAGACAGAGTTAGGCACAGCATTGGCTGAATCAAAATAAAAGGAGAACACAAAATGAAAAAGTACGTTTGCAGCATTTGTGGGTATGTTTATGACGAGGCAAAGGGTGACCCGGATAACGGCATTGCCCCCGGCACCAAATGGGACGACCTCCCGGACGATTACGTTTGCCCCCTTTGCGGCGCGGATAAAGACGTCTTCGAGGAAGAGTAAGGAAAAAAGGGGCTTCGGCCCCTTTTTCCTGTGAGAAAGGAGCAAGTTATGGCAGCAATCAAAGTCACAGAAAATATTTATTCCGTGGGGATACTAAACCCCATCATGCGCATTTTGACGTCGTCATGCGCACAGATTATGGGACAACCTATAACTCCTATGTGGTAAAAGGCGAGCAGAAAACCGCTCTCATCGAAACCTGCCACAAGACGTATTTCGACCAATACTTGAACAATATCCGGGAAGTTGTGGAGCCGGAGAAAATAGATTATATCATCTTAAACCACTGTGAGCCGGATCACAGCGGCGCGCTGGCCGAACTTCTGGCCGTCTGCAAAAACGCCGAAATTCTCGTGAGCCGCGCTGGCTCGATTTACTTAAAGAACATCACCAACCGAACAGATCTCAAAATGCGCGCGGTGAAGGATGGCGAAGAGATTGACCTTGGCGGAAAAACTCTGAAATTTATTAACGCGCCCTTTCTGCACTGGCCGGATTCCATGTTTACTTGGGAGGCGCAGAGCGGCACGCTGTTTTCCTGCGATATGTTCGGCTCCCATTACTGCGAGCCGCACACATTCGATACGAATATCGTATATCCGGAAAAATACCAGTATGCGCTGAAGGGCTATTATGACGCGATTTTCGGTCCATTTAAGCCCTATGTGCTAGAGGGGATGAGCAAGATTGAGGGCCTTAGCCTGGAGCGGCTGTGCACAAGCCATGGCCCGATTCTCACAAAAAGGCTGCCTGATGGAGCAGGTGATGGAGCAATACCGCTCCTGGAGCCAGCCGGTGGCCAAGGAGAAGAAGAGCATCCCGGTGTTCTATTGCTCTGCCTATGGAAATACGGGCAAGATTGCCGCGGCTATCGCGGAAGGCATTGGTCAAGTGCTGCCCGATGCAGATTGCCGGAGTTACGATGTGAACGACTATGATATGGATTTCCTGCAAAGGGCTGCTCAACGCTTCGGACGCCTTTGCCGTGGGCTCGCCCACCATCAACCAGGATGCCGTCGCACCCATTTGGAACCTGCTCTCGCATGTGAACGCCATTGGAAACAAGAAGCGCCCGGCGCTGGTGTTCGGCTCCTTTGGCTGGAGCGGGAGGCTGTGCCCAACCTCACAGCGCGGCTCACCGGGCTTAAATCCAGTGTATTCGGCGAGGGATTTAAGGTGACGTTTGTACCCTCGGAAGAGGAATTGCAAAAGGCGAAGGAACTCGGCAGAGCATTTGCGGAAAGTCTGTAAAAAATAAAGGTAAAATAAAACAGCCTTGGGAATCCCCAAGGCTGTCTTTTATCCTAAGCGTTTCTTCTGATGTATTCTTCCGCAATTTGCACGGCGTTTGTCGCAGCACCTTTGCGAATGTTGTCCGCTACCACCCAGAGGTTGATACCATTTTCCACGGAATCATCTCTTCTGATGCGGCCGACATAAACTTCGTCGTGATCCTCGCACTCGATAGCCATAGGATAGCGCAGATTTGCCGGATCGTCTACGATCTCGATGCCCTTGCCCGCAGCCAGAGTATCCTTTAGCTCTGCCAGTTCAAACGCGCTTTTTAAGTTCTACATTGATGCTCTCGCTGTGCCCATGATAAACTGGCACGCGCACAGTCGTTGCCGTGATGCGCAGGCTGTTGTCGCCGAGGATTTTGCGAGTCTCCTCGATCATCTTAACCTCTTCCTTGGTGTAACCGTTTTCCAGAAACACATCGATGTGCGGAATGCAGTTGCCAAAAATCGGGTAGGGGAATTTGCTGGGCGCTTTGCCCTGGATTCCATTTTTCAAATCGTCATAGCCCGCAAGGCCCGCGCCTGAAACCGCCTGGTAGGTAGAGTATACGATGCGCTTGATGCCGTATTTATCGTAGAGGGGCTTTAGGGCGACAACGGCCTGAATGGTAGAGCAGTTGGGGTTGGCGATGATGCCCTTATGCGCATCGATGGCTTCCGGGTTCACCTCGGGTACGACCAGCGGGACATCCGGATTCATACGCCACTGGCTGCTGTTGTCGATGACCAGGGCGCCCATCTCTGCAAATTGGGGAGCGAACGCTTTGCTTGTGCCGGCGCCGGCGGAAAACAGCGCGATATCAATGCCCTTGCCCTTAATATTTTCACCCGTCAGCTCGATGATCTCATGCTCCGTACCCATAAAAGGTAACCTTTGTTCCAGCGCTCTTTGCGGAAGCGAAGAGATAGTAGTTCTCTACGGGCAGCTTGCGCTCTTCCAGGACTTGTAGGAACTTTCTTCCCACCATGCCTGTTGCGCCTACGACAGCGACATTGTACTTTTTCATTTTGCTCCTCCAGCATATATAAATATAAATTTACACACCATAAGTTGAAGTTATGATAGCATTTTTTATAGTCTGGCGCAAGGAAAAACGCCAAAATTGCGCGGATTTTGCCTGTTTTTGGCATGATCCAAAATGTTTACCTGTGCCGGCGCGGGAAAACGCGCCGCAGTGTTGAAAAAAGGGGCGTTTTTGTAGTATAGTATACGGTAACGAATTTAATGTGGGGTGTTTTGCTTATGGGAGGAGAAAGCTATACGGCGCTGGCGGATTTTTACGATGCGCTGATGGGCGATATCGACTATGATTCCTGGGCAAACTACCTGCATAATTTGCTTAAAAATGCCGGGCGGGAAGTGCGGCGCGTGGGCGAGGCTGCTTGCGGCACTGGAAACCTCACGTTGCGGCTCAAAGCCTTGGGATACGATGTCATTGGGACAGACCAAAGCGAGCAGATGCTGGCGGTGGCGGCGAAAAAGGCGCGGGAAGCCGGAGTTTCTATTCTGTTTTCCCGACAGGATATGCGGGGCTACAGCTTCCAAAAAGTCGATGCGGTCGTCGCGGCCTGTGATGGCGTAAACTATTTGTCTAGCGGGGAATTGCCTGAGTTTTTTGCAGCGGCGGCTCACTGCCTGAAACCCGGCGGTGCGCTTTTGTTCGACATGAGCAGCCGCTATAAGCTGGAGCAAAAATTGGGAATAACCTGTTTTTTGAGGATGGCGAAACGCTCACATATTTTTGGCGCAACACAATGGATGTAAAAAGCCTGTGTAGACATGGAGCTGACATTTTTTCGGCAAGCAAGCGATGGAAGATATGAGCGCGAAGATGAGGCTCAGCGGCAATATTGGCATGAGCAGGACGCAGTGCTCAGGCAGCTGGAAGCGGCGGGATTTTGCGCAGAAGCTTATGAGTTTGGCATGCAGCAGCGCCCGGGGGTGCAGTGCGAGCGCATTCAATTTTTGCAGTAAAGAAATAAAGAGGGATAAAAATTTGAAAAATCAACTGGTCCATATGGTTTTGAACGATGAAGTTCGCATCATCGCTGCGGATACGACGCAGCTGGTGGAGGAAGCGAAAGGGGTGCACGGCACATATCCTGTGGCGACGGCGGTGCTGGGACGCACGCTCACAGCAGCAGCTATTTTGGGCAGTCAATTGCGCAGGGAAGAGGAGAACCTTACCATCACCTAAACGGCGGCGGCCCGGCGGGGACTGTGCTGGCCACGGCCACGGGCAGCTGCGAGGTCAAGGGCTATATTGCAAATCCGCTGGTGAACCTCCCTGCCCGGGAGGATGGCAAACTGGATGTGGGCGGCGCGGTAGGCAAAGATGGCTTTCTAACCGTGAGCAAAGATTTGGGGCTAAAGAGCCCTATGTGGGGCGCACGGCCTTGGTTTCCGGCGAAATCGCGGAAGATCTCGCCTACTACTACTTGCAGAGCGAGCAGCAGCCTACGATTGTATACTTAAGTGTATGGGTGGATATCGATACTTCCGTACTGCGGGCAGGCGGCCTGGTGATAAGCCCCATGCCCGGCGCCAGCGAGGAGAGCCTTTCTTTCATTGAATCTAAAGTTTTTGAAATTGGCAACTATGCGCTGATGCTTTTACAATACTCCCCGGAGGAAGCGGTGCGCAAGATTTTTGAGGGCGCAAAAATAGAAAAAATGCGGGAGCAAGAGCCAAAATATATTTGCAATTGCAGCCATGAGCGCTTTTCCCAGGGTATTCTCTCGCTGGGCAAAGAGGAAATCGAGAGCATGATAACAGAGGATGGGCAGGCGGAGGTGGTCTGCCAGTTCTGCAACAAGCGCTATCTATTTGATGCAGAGGAACTACAGAAACTTCTGGAAGAGACGGGTGCATGACGAAACTACAAAAAGCCGGCGCCAAGGTTGTGAGCTTTGAGCGCGGGGCGGATTACTACTTTTTAAAATATCAGCGGCAGCTGGATCGGGGCGCGTATCTGGACGCCCTAGATTCCCTGCGCGCGGCGGTAAGAAAAGCGCCGGGGAACAGAGAATATAAGTTGGCGTTGGCGGAATTTTGCACGGAGATCAACTATTTTGAAGAGAGCAACTACTGGGTGCTGGACGTCATGAGCCGGGAAGAGGATGCGGACGGCCAGTGTTTGTTCCTGCTGGGCTGTAATTTTTTGGTTTACAGGAGGAGGAAAAGGCTCGGGAGTGCCTGGAAAAGTATTTGGAGCAATATGAGAACGGCGAATATGCGCTGGACGCCCGGGATTTTCTCGAGATGATGGATTTTGACGCGGAGGAATATGGCGTGCCCCGGGGTGTCTGGAACGAAGCGACCTTGGGCGGGACTACCTTGACCGCGGCGAGTATGACCGGGCGATTTCTGTGCTGGGAGAAATCTGTGAAAAGTACCCTGAGCTCGATTACGCGAAGAACAACCTGGCCTTGGCTTACTACTGCCAGGGGGATACGGATAGAGCCGTTGCGCTGTGCAAAGAAGTGCTGGTAAGAAACCCGAAAGACGCCTACGCCACGAGCAATCTTGTGCTGTTTTACCTTTCGATGGATGATCCCGAGCGGCTGCTCTACTACTGCAACCGGCTGGACCAGCTCTCCCCGCTGGATGCGGAGGAGAAAATCAAGATTGCGCTGACCTACTGCGAGCTCAACGAGGATGAGAAGGCATATCAGATCTTGCGAGACGTGTTGGGTGAACTTCCCTACGACCAACAGACGCTGTTTTTAGCTGGGGCGACCGCTGCCAACACTGGGCGGCTGGGCGACAGCCTGGATTATTTTTTGCGCATGATGAAACTGCAGCCGGAAGATACTGTGGCGCTCTATTATAAAAACCTCGTACAGAGCGCGATTCAAAATGGGGAAGAGGTATTCATCTCCTACAATTATCAGGTGCCGCCTTCGGAGACGCATCGGCGCATTACCTATCTTTACGAGTGTTTTCGCCAAAACACACAGCAGCTGGAAAAGCTTTGGATGGAGGACGACTACTTTTCTTCTATGCTCATCTGGGGCATGAATATGGGCAACGCCGTCATCAAAAAGGCTATTTTCAAATCATCTGCAAGTTCCACGATGAAAAAGCGCTGGATTTTTTTCAAGCGGTTTTTACTTTCCCGGTTTGAGCCGGACGAGATGAAAAACGAGGCGCTGCTTTGCCTGCGCCGCATGAACGTGCCCCAGCCCTATATTGCGTATCTTTCGGGTAAAATTGCAGAGGTGCGCGTCGGGGTTGTAGAGGAGATCGGCGAAAACTTTACGGCCAGCCATAACAAAGTGCTGGAAGAGATTATTTCTCTGGCGACGGATTATGGATGGAAGCAGCATATGCCCGGCGCCATTGAGCTCATGGGAAAGTACCTGGGTTCCTTTTAAGAAGGCGCCCACCATGCGCAATGTGAAAGCTTGGGCCGGAGCGTTTTTATGCCTGGCCGCACAGAGGGCGCAGACGGATTTATGCTCTGAGATGCAGATTTGCGCGGGGATTGAATGCGCATCGCTTTTTGCGGTGTATGCGCGCTGTAAAGAAGAAACTGGAGGGAAAAAAGTAATGCAGCTTTCTGTCATAGATTTTAACGCTCGCTTTTTGCAAGACTATTTGCAGTGGAGCCAGGGGCATGAGGAGCTTTCCAAAGATGAGGAAAAGCTCGAAGAATACTACTATAGCCTCTACGACGAATGGCTGGAGAGCCCCAAAAAGAGTGGCTTGGGGGTAAATCTCCCATGGAGTATTTTGACGAGGTAGGCGACGCGCAGATGTATGTCTCTGCGATGATTGAATACCTTTTTAGAAGAGGTGGAGCTGCCCGACCTGTTGCTGCACTGCATCTTTGAATATCGTGAAGAGATTTATCCCATCTTTCTTGGGATTCTTCATGCGGACAATCTGGCAGACAAGCAGGTCACTTCCGAGCAGCTGCTGGAAGTGCAGGGGCATATTGTCTCGCTTATAGAACAAATGCAGATGCCCCATCCCTATGAGAGGTACTTGAACATTTTGCGGGATCTTACGGAGGAGAGCCTATTTTTGGAGGAAGCGACAGCGGCTCTTTCCCAGGCTGGCGAGGCGATAAAAGACCAGGTTTTTGAAGCTTACGCCACGGCGGAAGGATATGCGAAAAAATGCATGCTAGATCTCATATCCTATTACCCCGGGGACCCGAAGGCATTGGAAATTCTGCTGGATGAATTTCATGCGCCGGAGGCTGACTTGGCATTTCTTGCCGAGTGCCTGGGCCGGCTGGGTGACTCTGGCGCTCTGGAGAGCTTACGGGCGGTGATTGCGGATGACAGCCTGGAGTATTACGAATTCGGGAGCTGCGCAACGCCATTGAGGCTATTAGCGGTGAGGAAGTGCCGGATAAGGATTTTTCCGGAGACCCGCTCTACGATTATCTTGCCACAGCGCAGGAAGAAAACGGTGTAGTATGAGCAAATATCTGTGTTACGCGGCCTGTTCTTTTGGGCTGGAGGCAGTGGTGGCCCGGGAGCTGGAGAGCCTCGGGATGGAAGAGGTGGCGACTCGGGACGCCCGGGTATATTTCCGCGCGGACGAGACGGGCATCGCCCGGGCAAACCTTTGGCTCGCGGCGGCAGACCGGGTATATCTTGTGATATCGGAATTTTCTGCGGCGACGTTTGAAGAGCTTTTCCAGGGCGTTAAAGCGATTCCGTGGGGGATTACTTGCCAAAAACCGCGCTGTTTCCTGTGCTGGGGGATTCCGTGCGCTCTACGTTAAAAAGCGTGCCGGATATTCAATCTGTCTCGAAAAAGCCGTGGTGGAAGCGCTCAAGGTGGCATATGGCGTATCCTTTTTTAAGGAGAGCGGCGAGCAATATCAGATTTATGTGAGCATTTTGGCAGACACCGTGAGCGTCTGCCTCAACACCAGTGGCAACGGATTAAACCGCCGAGGCTATCGGGTGAAGAACGGCCCGGCTCCGCTGCGAGAGACGCTGGCTGCGGGCATCATCAGCCTATCGCGCTGGCGGGATCGTCCGTTTTATGACATCACCTGCGGCAGCGGCACCATCGCCATTGAGGCGGCACTGCGGGCGCAGAATCGCGCCCGGGGCTGTTCCGGCAGTTCGATGCCGAGGCTTGGACGGCGGAGTATAAAAAGGCCTTTGCCCGGGAGCTGGAGCAGGCGCGCGGCGCTATAAAAAGGACACGGACGTGCAAATATTTGCATCGGATCTCAACGCCAAGATGGTGGAGATGGCGGCGTTCCACGCAAAACGCGCGGGAGTGGCAGATCTTATCCGGTTTTCGGTGGCGGACGCCCGAGAGTTTGCGCCGCAGACCGAAAGCGGCACGGTGTTTTCCAACCCTCCTTATGCCATTCGCATGGGGACAGGAAACAAGTGCTCGAGCTTTATCGCGCGCTGGGCAAGCGATTGCGGCCGATGGAGCAGTTTAAATGCTACTTTATCTGCGCGGACGAGCAGTTTGAATCTGCCTATGGCCGTCCGGCGGACAAAAAGAGAAAGCTCTATAACGGAAATATCAAGTGCACTTTCTATCAGTATTTTCGCTAAGAGCGATTGACAAGTGAAGGCTTATTGTGATACAATCGCTGTTGTTGAAACGCCAACGTGGCACAGTTGGTAGCGCAGCTGATTCGTAATCAGCAGGTCAAGGGTTCGAGTCCCTTCGTTGGCTCCAAGAGAAAAGCCCTATAACCATATAGGTTATAGGGCTTTTTTCTTTGCTTTTTTTCTGGAAAAACACAGGTGAAAAAACGGTTAAAATACTTTCCTGGAAACAAGAATGTTTTCAGGAGCGCAGTCTACAAACTGTGCCATTCTTTCGGCGTCGCCGTCCATAGCGTGGCCGTAAGTTCCAAAAGTATCAAAGAACGGCTTTTGGGTAATGTCGTCTGATATTTCACTTTCTGCGCACATATCGTTGGGCATTATCCCGGGACAGGGCGATAGACTGGGAGGACTTAGGGCAGGTAGGCGCAGAGGGTTTTCTATATGCTCTGGGCAGGTATCAATATAGCGAATTGGATTTAGAGCCTGCCAATAAACTCCTAATAGAGCACAATAAAAAGCCATTGAGGCCGAAGGCGACAGGCTCTATCGGCGCACAGAAGAACAGGTCGTCTATTGGCCGGAACTGGTACGAGAAATTGTAGGCGCCTACAAGGAAAAAAGGTCTTGACAATAGCACGCTGGATTTCGAGACGGCCACTAATATTTACTACGGGTATGCGGATCAAGGGGCATATGAACAGCTGACGGAGGATCAAAAGGCGGCATATGACACTTGGTCTCAGCTTGCGGACATGCACGACTATGTCGATGCATACATTCAAAGATACGGCCAGAAAAAGATGTTCAATAAGGAGTTTCTGGAATATCTGAACCAGCAGATGAATGGGATTGTCAAGTACGACCCGGACGTAGGCGAGCAAGTCGGATATATCGTAGAAGAGTATTGGGCGGGGGTAGTCGGGGTAGTAGAGACAGTGCTGCGCTTAGGGACAGGAGCAGTTTTAAACGCGATAGGCGAGGGAGTGGGATTGCTTGGAGCGGAGGAAGCCAAGGCCGGTTGGAAAGACGCGGCAACAACGGTTTTGGGAGAGTCATACACGCAGGACTGGCGGGAGAACAACCTTAAGAAGTACACGATGACCCCAGGAGTGTTTATTGAAAGTTATGCGGATAACCATCAGATCTTCAGCATCTCTGTCTTTATAAAGGAACTGGATGATTCTGATTTTGAAGAAGCTAAGTGGTAGGTAAGACGGCAAACGAGAGCGGGCGATATGCACCGCTCTTTTTGCAGACGCCAGAAGAGGTCGCGATGAGTGGACGCTTTTTTTATGAACGATTCACAAAAGAGGGTGGATAGTCCCCGATGTAATATTGCAAATTTGCGGTTGCACGAGTTGTAATTCCTGTAGTTTTCTAGAATCCTTAAACAAGGAGGATAGAAAATTATGGAAATTTACCAAATTGTGGCACAAAACGTTATAAGGTTAAGAAAAGCATTAGGGCTTTCGCAGCTAAAACTAGCGACACAGGCAGAAATTACTACCGGGATGTTACTAGATATCGAACACGCCAGAGGAAACCCGAACCTGGCGACACTTTCAAAGCTCGCCGATGCGTTGGACGTTCCGCTACATATCTTATTTGATGAAGCAGAGAAGCAAGCGTTTCCGCCCAGCCCCATGAAGGGGCTAGTAGCCCTTCTGGAGAAATCCCTAGAAGAGGAGAAGCTCGAAGATGGCACGGCTGAAATATAGTAGAGGCGGGCGGGATGCTCGTTTTTTTTATTGTCCAAAGAGAGACTTGTTTATCGTGCAGTCCTCCCCTCCTACAAGAGTTCGGTAGTTCTAAGTATGGTAGCGTGGGGATTTTTATTTTCCAAGGATTACCTGGTAATATTTGCTGTTCTTTGGCGAAAACACGGAATGCTGTTGAATTTTTATGCAAGTGTCTATATAATAAAAAGATAGCCATTAAAACGTAAAAAGTGATGCTATGTCATTTGGCGAGTTTTGAGCAGGAAGGTTGCAACGTGGAAGAGCACTCGGCACATCAGAATACTTTTCCCCTTTCCTGGAGCCAGAGGAATATTTGGAATGTCGAAAAGTCTTTTTTCGGGAACTTCGATTAACAATATTTGTGCGACGATCCATATCAAGGGGACTTTGGATATCGCGCTTCTTCAGAAGGCTCTCAACCTTGTGGTGCAAAAGACAGCTCGCTGCGCGCAGAGCTTGTAAAGAGGGGGAAGAAATCCGGCAGTACTATGCACCGGCGAAGGAGCAGGTTTTCCCCGTATTTGATTTTTTCCCTCAATAGCAGCGGAATTGAGCATTGGCAGGAGGCAGTGACACGGGAGGTCATGCCCCTTTTTCATGCGCCGCTGTTTTATTTTGCCATTTTTAAATTGGGCGAATCGGATGGCGGCGTTCTTGTAAAGACACACCACATGATTTCGGATGGCTGGAGCCAAGTGCTGCTCAGCAATCGCATTGCTCAGACATATTTGACGCTCCTTTCGGGAGCTGCGCCTGAGCTTCAGGAAGCGCCCAGCTATCAGCTGCACGTACAAAAAGAGCAGGAATACCTTTCTTCCAAGACCCATGATAGGGATACCGCGTATTGGCAGGGGCGGCTGGCAGAGCTCGAAGGCCCTTCCTCCATTAAAGAGTGCAAGAGCGCTGTAGTAAGCCCTGTGGGCAGAAGAAAGACTTTCCGGCTTTCGAGAACGCTCAACCATGCCATCGCTGTATTCTGCGAAAAATACAGAGTATCGGCCTTTGCGGTGTTCTACATGGCGCTGGCCATTTATCTGCAGCGCGCCGGAGGAACGGACAAGCTGGGCATCGGAGTGCCGGTATTTAACCGACTCAACTTTACGGATAAGCAGACCACGGGCATGTTTGTGAGCACGCTGCCCTTTCTAAGCCAGATAGACGAGAATTGGAGCTTCTGCGAGTTCAACGAACACCTTGCCGAGCAGTGGTTTGAGCTTTGCGCTACCAAAGCTGCCCTTTCCGGAAATCCTCGAGCAGGCGCGCAAAACGCACCCTGAGGCTAGCCATCTGTTCCATATCGTCCTTTCCTATCAAACGAGCAAAATTTTTGAGAATAAAGATACCTCCGTGCTCTTTTCCGGACGTTGGAATTATAGCGGGTATCAGGCGGAGCAGCTGCTCATCCATTTAAGCAGCTTGGAGAGCGAGCACAGTTATTCTGTGGATTACGACTATTTGACCCAACTCTTTTCCGAGAAGGAGATTGAGGATGTGCACCACTATCTTGTCAATATCCTGCTTGAGGCTTTGGAGCGCCCAGAGCTTCCGCTTTGGCGCATCGGCATGCTGGGCCAGGAGGAGAAGGAAAAGGTTCTCTTTACCTTTAACGATACCTATCAGCCGCTCTACGCCACTTCCATAGGCGAGGAGCTGATAGAGAACGCGGCACAGTACCCTGCGCGGGTTGCCGCTATCTCCCAGGGCCAGCGCATGACTTACGATGCGCTGCTCGACCGAGCCGAGGCCTATGCCGAGGCGATCTGCGCGGAAGGATTAGAGAGCGGGCAGGTGGTGGCAGTGTTGTTGCCCAAGGGATTTGAACTGTTGTGCGCACAGGTTGGAGCGGTGCTTTCGGGCAATGCATTTTTGATGCTCAGCCCAGATCTTCCCTCCGGGCGGCTCCTGGAAATTTTAGAGGATTCGGGCGCGGCGGTGCTGCTGACAGACACCCCGCGCATGGAAAAAGTATCATTTAGCGGCCGCGAAGGCCACCACAATAGATGCAGCGGATATTGGGACTGCGCGTGGGGCCCCCGCGCGCTGCCCAATGCTTCTGATTTGGCATACCTTGTCTACACTTCGGGCAGCACTGGAAAGCCCAAGGGTGTGGAAATTGGCCAGAAGAATCTGCTGAACTTTGCTCAGGCCATGCGCGGGCTTTATGGGCATGGCGCGGCTCTCTCTCTATGCAATATTGGTTTCGATGTTTTTATCCTGGAGAGCATTGTGGCGCTCATCAATGGAAGGACGATTGTGCTGCCTACGGAGGAGGAGCAGGGAGACCCGGAAAAGCTTGCTGCGCTCATCACCGGCTATGCGGTGGGCAATTTTGCCATCACGCCTTCTCGGTTGGAAGCGCTTCTCAAAAATCGACGGTTCGCGCGCTCTCTTTCGGGCGTGGAATCCATCATCTGCGGCGGCGAACACTTTCCGGGAGAGCTCATACCGGCGCTGCGGCGGCATACGGGAGCGCGCATCTATAACCAATACGGCCCTTCTGAGACGACGGTGGGCGTGAGCTATCGCTTGGTGAATGATGCAATGCTACTCACCATTGGGCGGCCCATGGAAAACTGCCGGATGTATATTTTGGATTCCCATCTAATGCCGCTGCCCATCGGAGTATATGGCGAGCTTTATCTTGGCGGGATGTGCGTAGGCAGAGGATATCATAACCGGGACGACCTCACCCTTCAGAGCTTTTTGCAGAGCCCATTTGAGATGGGAGAACGGATTTACAGAACCGGGGATATCGGCTGTTGGACGCCGGAAGGAGAAATTTTGCTCGGCGGCCGCAAAGACAATCAGATTAAGCTGCGGGCTTGCGCATTGAACCCCAGGAGATTGCCAGCCGGCTGGCGCTGCATCCGGAAATTGAGCAGGCGGCGGTAAAGGTGCTAAATCGAGAGGGCAGAATGCTGCTGGCGGCCTATTATACGGCAAGCCGGGAAATTCCGGAAACAGAGTTATTCGAGTTTGCGCTCTCCTATCTGCCGAGCTATATGCTGCCTACCAGCATCAAGCGGGTGGATGTTCTGCCACTCACTGCCAATGGCAAGGTGGATTATGCGGCGCTGCCCGATCCCGTTATGCAAACTGGCTCGGGCAAAGCGGAAACCGCGCTGCAAGAGGACGTGCTAAACATTTTGCGGGATATCCTAAAAAAGCCAGAGATGGGCATGGACGACGACTATTTCCTCTGTGGCGGAGATTCTTTAAACGGCATGGAGGCGATTGCGCGCGTGGAGCAGAAATGCTCTGTTTGCCTGCACATCGCAGATTTTTATGCCTGCCGTACTGCCCGCAGGCTTTGCCAAAAAGCTGGGCGACGCCCCGAGCGGTATAGAGCAGGCGGAGATTCCCGCTGCGCCCAAAGCGGATTTTTATCCTCTTTCGCCCACGCAAGTGAGCCTCTATTTCGAATCTCAGATGGACCCGGACGGCCTTTCTTACAACATGCCCGGGGCATTTTATCTTCCGAAGGGGACAGAGCTTTCTCGCCTGGAGCAAGCGTTCACCCAGGTTGTTTCGGAGGAGACGCTGCTGCGCACCGGCTTTGTATTCGGCCCGGCAGGGCTCGGGCAGAAGGTGTTTTCGCCTACACGCTTTGCGCTAAACACACTGGAGGCGGAGAGTTTTGAGCAGGCCAAAGCACAGTTTGTGCGTCCCTTCCAACTGGAGCAGCCGCCGCTTTTGCGCGCGGCAATTTGGCGGGACCAAGCGGGCCGGGATGTGCTTTTTGTGGATATCCACCACATCATTTGCGACGGCATCAGCACGCCGCTGCTCATGAAACGCGTGGATCAAGCGTATGGAATGGATATTTTGCCCGATAGGGGCATTCAATATAAGGATTATAGCTGGTATTTGCAGCAGCGCGGCGAAGATGACGCGGCGCAAAAATACTGGGCGGACCAGCTTTCTGCGCCGCCCCAGCCACTGGAGCTGCCTACAGATCGTCCACGGCAGAAAGCGTTTGATTATGCCGGTGCAAAGCTGCATTTTACGCTGGGAGAGCGGCAAAGCACTGCCTGTGAGCGGTATTGCGAACAAAATGGGCTTTCGCCCTATATGTTGTTCTCTGCGGCGTTTGGGCTGGTGCTTTCCCGGCTATCCGGCCAGAGTGATTTTCTCATAGGCACGCCGGTTTCCGGCCGGACGAGCCCGCAGCTTTGGCAGGTTTTGGGTGCGTTTATCCATACGCTGCCGTTGCGGCTTCGCCCGGAACCGCAGCTGGGCATTTCGGCTTATCTGGAGCAGGTAAGGCAGAGCGTGCTCCAAATGATCGAGCATCAGGATTGTTCTCTGGAAGCGCTGCAAAAACTGTACCAGCAGGCAGGGGGCAGGAGGGAGCGCTGTATCGTGTGATGTTCTCCTACCGCCCGGTCTCGGAAGAGGACTTTGCGCTCCACGGCGAAAAGATGCAATATATTCCCATCGAGACGGCCACCAGCAAGCTGGATTTGAGCCTGGAAGCGGCGAAGACGGCCGGGCATTTCGAGTTTTTCCTGGAATATGCCACGGCGCTTTTCGACGAGGCTTCCATGCAGCTGTTTTCCCGCAGCTACTGCGCTGCGCTGGCGGAGTTGGTAGGAGGAGAGGCGGGGAGCTTGGCAGAGGTTACTGCCCTAGCGGCGGCAGATCGCATCGCGCTCTATGAAAAACCTTGCCGCATGCGCATGCCCTACCTAAACCAACCGCTGGATGTGACGATTTCCCAGATGGCGGAGCTGCTAGGAGAACAGCCTGCGGTGATTTTTGGGGAGGAAACGATTTCCTATGCTGCGCTGGAGCGCCGCGCCTGCGAAATCGCGGGACAGCTCTTTGCGGCAGGAGTGCTGCCTGGGGAGACGGTAGCGTTTGCCCACCGCCGCACGCCGGACTTGTTCGCAGTCATGCTGGGTATTTTAAAGGCGGGGTGCGCTTATCTGCCGCTGCTTTCTTCGTTCCCGGAAACCCGGTTACAGTACATGTTGGAAAATGCCGGGGTGCGTGTGCTGCTCTGCGACGAAAAATCTCGGAAGGAACTGCCCGAGAACCTGCCCTGCAAAATTTTATTAAAAGATACGCTATCCGGCCCTTATCAGCCTTTGACAGAGCGGGGGGAGGATGAGATCATAAGCGTGCTCTATACCTCTGGCTCTACCGGGCAGCCCAAGGGCGTGCCTAACTATCATCGCTCGATGGCAAACTTGCTCGCCAACCTGGAAGGTTATTTGGAGGGCGCAGGGCAGACGGTGCTCTGCACCACGGGTGTCGTGTTCGACACGTTCCTCACGGAAAGTTTATTGCCGCTATGCATGGGCAAGCGCATTGTGCTGGCGGATGAGGAGCAGATGATGATGCCCTGGCAGATTGCGGCGCTCTGCCGGCAACATGGGGCGGATATCATGCAATATACCCCTTCCCGGTTGCAGATGTGCCTTGGCAACGACGCATTTGCCAGCGCTGTTGCGGGAGTGAAGCTCGTGCTGCTGGCAGGAGAGGCGCTGAGCCCGGTGCTGCTAGAAAACTTGCGCAGTAAAACAAATGCTCGCGTGATAAACCTCTATGGCCCCACAGAAGCCGCGGTATATGTGACGATAGCGGATGTGACGGATGCGCGGGGGCGCGTCACCATCGGGCGGCCGCTCTACAACTGCCGCGCCTATGTGCTGGACGAAGCCTTGCGGCGCGCGCTGCCCACTGCAATGGGCGAGTTATACCTGGCGGGCGCTTGCCTCTCTAGCGGATATGTGAACCGGGAGGATCTCACAAACCAGGTGTTTTTAGACGATCCCTTCTTCCCCGGGGAGAAGATGTATAAGACCGGGGATCTCGCGCGGCTGCTCCCAAGCGGCGAAATCGAGTATCTGGGCCGCAGAGACTCCCAGGTGAAGCTCAACGGCCAGCGCATCGAGCTGGACGAGATTACTGGGCAAATGTTGAGAAGTGCAGGCGTGGCCGAAGCGGCTACTGTGGCAGTGCGCCGGCAGGATGGCTCCATGGCGCTGCGCGGATTTCTTTGTGCAAAAAGAGGGGGCTGTGATAGAGTTGGAGGCGCTAAAACGCCATTTGGCCGCTCAATTGCCCCATTACATGATTCCGGGAGAACTATTCGTGCTGGAGGCATTGCCCCGCACGGCAACAGGGAAGACGGATGTGCGCGCCCTTCAGGCCTACCAGAGCACACCCGCCGCGCAAGAGGAGCAACAACCTAAGGCGGATGTACGCGGGCAGCTCGCGGCCATTTGGCAGACGGTTTTGGAAAAGAAGCAGATAGAAGAAGAGATATCTTTCTTTGAGCAGGGCGGCAGCTCGCTGGCTGCGCTGCATGTATTGAGCCAATACTTCAACCATGGCTGGCAGATGACGCTCTCGCAATTTTACGAAGCACCCACGATTGCCGAACAGGCAAAACGCTTGGCGGAAGGTTTGGAAGTGTCTGGCGATGGGCCTGTGCAGGGTACAGTGCATTGGGAACCCTGCGCAAAATCCGCCGATACAGCAGGAGGCTGTGGCACTCGAGGCGAATTTTGTAAAAGTATGCCAAAAAGAAGCTGTGCCGGAGGAAAAATATGTTCTGCTCACAGGCGGAACAGGGTTTCTCGGCGCGCACCTCATTCGAGCTCTGTTAGAAAAAAAGGAGAGCGGCGGGTGTTCTGCCTTATTCGAGGCGGAGGTGCCGCGCGCCTCAAAGAAACGCTGGCTTGGTATTTTGGAAATGGCTGGGCGGATGCGCGGTGCTCGGCTATTCAGGTGATAGAAGGGGATGTGGGCAAGGAGAATTTTGGCCTGACAGAGCAACGGCTAGAAGCGCTGGGCGCGCAGATCCGGCTTTGTGCTGCATGCGGCGGCGGACGTTCGCCACTATGCGGAGGAGCGCGAATCTCTGGCCACGAACTGCGAGGGCACGGCGCATGCCATCGATTTTGCGGCGCGCTTTGGCGCGCAGCTTGCGCATATTTCCACCATCAGCGTAGCGGGAGAGCATTTGCTTACCGGGCCAGAGCATGTTATCTTTACAGAAGAGGATTTTGAAATTGGGCAAAATTGGCGGGATAACGTCTATGTCAAAGGTAAGTTCCTGGCAGAAAAATTGGTGCGGGATGCAGGCCATGTCGGTCTGCCTGTCCAAATTTTTCGGGTTGGACGGCTGGTGGGCCGCAGCAGCGATGGTGTATTTCAAAAAATCCGGACAGCAACGCATTCTATGCGTTTTTGCAGGGTGCACAGAAGCTAGAAGCGCTGCCTGAGCGGTTTTCCGGCTTGCCGGTGGAAATGACACCGGTAGACGAATGTGCTGCGGCCATCGTATCTTTACTCGAGGGGCGCGGCGGCGTGTATCATATGATTCACCCGAAGGCACTCACGCTTTACGAGCTGATGGAACAGCTAAAAGGCTCGATGCCGCTGCTGGACGACCAAGCTTTCGAGCGACACCTGGCGCAAAAGTTGGGAGCGGCGCAGGATACCAGCATGGCAATGCTCGCAGATGTTTGGGCGCGGGTCAAAGCGCGGCCCTTCTCTATCGAGCCTTCCGCCAAACGCACGGAAAAGGCGCTTTTGGAGCACGGCTTTGTTTGGAAGCAAATCCATGTGCCCGTGGTGCTGGCGGCATTTATCAAATAGTTTTAGAGGAAGGGAGTGCAGAAGATGATATCCGAAGTCGTAGTGACCATCATGATCATCGCGCTGCTTGCCATCATAAGCTTCATCATCTGGGCGGCGCGGCGCGGCAATGTGCAGCTCATCCATAAGCTATATTTTGTGGTATCCGGTTTCATCTCCATTTGGATTTTGGGCGTCATCGGCGTGCACTTCACCGACCCGGGTAATATACAGATGCTTTCCCTTCTGGATAGCATCATGTACCTCGGATGCGCGTTTTGCCCAGTGATGTCTCTGCTCATTGCGCTTACCTTTACAAAAAGGATGGGATCGTCTCCCCAAGGCCTGCTATCTGCTCTTTATCATTCCGGTTATCACGAATATTGTGGCCTGGACAAACCCGCTGCATCACCTGATGTACCAGCATTTTCTATCTACAGCAGCGAGGTGGTATTCGGGCCGTATATGTATGTCTCTGGCGTATATAGCTATGGCACAGAGCTCATTTCCATCGTCATCATGCTGAACTTTGCCCTGCACAGCAAGAACCGCCTGTATGTCAAACAGGCGCTGCTATTCTCCATTGGCAGCTTTATTCCCGGCGTGATCAACACCCTGGCTACGTTTAAAATTTGCAATCTCTCCATCGCGGCAACGCCACTCGGTTTTATCGGCACCGTACTGTTCCACGGCCTGGCCATCTACTATTTTCACATGCTCGATATCCGGCCCATCGCCATGCAGCGCGTGCTGGACTGGATTACAGATTGCTACCTCGTCACGAACAGCGCCGGCCTGATTGTGGACTACAACAAGGCTTTTCATCGAGTTTTTGGCGCGCAGTATGGCATCGAGGGCAATACCTATTTAAAAGACTATGTCCGCGCCCGGGATGTGGACGGCAAAACCGCCATCTATAATCTGCTTACGGGTATCGACGCCTGCCGCAAAGCCGCAGCCCGCATCTCCTATGAACAGGCCATCTATGAAGATGGCGAGAAAAGCTACTATATGGTAGATATCACGCCTCTTATTGTAAAGAAAAAAAGCAAGAGGGGTTTGTCTGCGTCCTAAAGGACGTGACAAAAGTAAAAGAGAGCATGCAGCGGTTGCAGGATAGCCAGGCGCGCATGATGGAGCAGGAGCGATTGGCTTCGCTGGGGCAGATGGTGGGCGGCTTGGCGCACAATCTAAAAACGCCTATTATGAGTATTTCGGGCAGCAGCGTGGCGCTGGAAAACCTCGTGGATGAATGCCGGTTGAGCATTGGAGATAGCGAGGTCACGGCGGCAGATTATCAGGAAATATACGCGGAGATGATGGATTGGCTGCTAAAGACCAGGGAAGCCTGCAACTATATGTCGGATATCATTACCGCGGGTCAAGGGCCAGGCGGCCAACATGAACGCCTCTGAAGGCGGGGAGTTTTCCCTGGCAGATTTGCTGAAGCGCGTGACACTGCTGTTGCGTCACGAGATTGTCGCCAGCGGATGCAAGCTTAAAGTCGTGGACGAAATACACCGGGAAATCTCTGCAAGGGGATATCAATAACTTGGTGCAGGTTGTCAACAACTTGGTGAGCAACGCCCTATTTGCCCAAAAGGGCATGGGAGGAGAAGTGCTCATTCGAATCAAACAAACAGAATCGGCGCTGCTTCTCACGGTGGAGGACCGGGGAGTGGGCGTGCCGGAGGATATTAAAAACAGGCTGTTTAAGCAGATGATTACGAATAAAGGAGCCCAGGGAACAGGCCTTGGGGTATATATTTCAAACACGGTTATCCGTGCCAAGTTTGGCGGGAGCATGTGGATGGAGGATAATCCTGGGGAGGAACGGTTTTTGGCGTATCAATTCCGCTCGAGTATGTGACGTTTAGAGAAGAGAGACGCCGGGAGGGGAAGCGATGAGAAAGAATAAGGTAGGCAGCCAACAGAACGAATTTAAAATACTGGCGCTGGATGACGATCCCATCATGACGGTGACGCTCCAGTCCTATTTTCAGACTTCTGGTTATCTGGTGGATATTGAAAACAACCCGGAGAAGGCCATAGAACGCATCAAAGAGGATAGCTATGATATTCTGCTGCTGGACTTTTTGATGAGTCCGATCTGCGGCGACGAGGTTGTCCGGCAAATCCGGCAGTTCAACGACGAGCTGTATATCATTCTGCTCACCGGCCACAAGAGCCTTGCGCCGCCTATCAAAACTATCCGGGAGCTGGATATTCAGGGCTACTATGAAAAGAGCGATCGGTTTGATCAGCTTGAGCTTTTAGTGGAATCCTGCGTCAAGAGCATTGCCCAGATGCGCACCATTCGGAGTTATCAGGACGGCTTGCGACAGCTGGTGGACGGTATGCCGGATATCTACCGCATTCAGCCGCTGGAGGAATTGGCGACAAAAGTATTAAAATTTCTCGAACACATGACCGCGGCGAGCAGCGGATATCTTTATGTCGATACCAGAGCTATAGGCCGGCAGATGGAAGAGTACGGGCAGGCGTTGGGTGTAGAACGCCAATATTTTGGACAGCCGGTATGCGAAGAACAGGCAGCGGCAGAGTTCGCCCAGGCCGCAGAGGCCTATGAACAGAACAAAGCAGCGTCTGTTATGATTGGACAGCGATTGATAGTGCCGCTGGTGAGCGTGGACAACCAGCCCTTTGGCAGCCTGGGATTTGTATTAGAAAAGAATGCACCGGGTAATGTTGCGCAGTTGGCAGAAGTCTATGCCCGGCAAGTGACGGCGGCGCTCAGCAACGTATTTTTACATATGGTGTTGGCGCAGAAGAACGAGGAAGTGCGGCAGGCCTATGCATCTTTACGGGATAGTTACCTCGAAATCATCCGGGCGATGCGGCTGGTGGTTGACGCCAAAGACATCTATACCCGCGGCCATTCGGACCGTGTTTCCGAATATTCCCAGCGCATCGCCCAGGCCATGGGCAAGGATGCAGATTTTGTGGAGCGCGTCCGGGTGGCGGGGTTGTTCCACGATGTGGGCAAAATTGGCATTTCGGATAGCATATTGCTAAAACTTCCCGGCTCACGCCAGAGGAATACGAGCAGATCAAACAGCACCCCACAAAAGGCAAGGAAATCCTTACGGCGCTTTCTGCGTTCCGATCCACTACAGATATCGTAGAACAGCATCATGAGTGGTATAATGGAAGGGGATATCCAAAAGGCCTTCGGGGAGAGGAAATTCTTGAAGAAGCGCGGGTTATCTGCATAGCCGATGCGTTCGATGCCATGACTTCTCACCGGCTCTACTGCAACAATCTAGACCTTGCGGCTGCGGAACAGCAGCTCATGGAGGGCAAAGGCACGCAGTTCGATGCCCGGATTGTAGATGTATTTTTTAGAGATCTTAAAGGACTTTGACGAAATACAGAAAGATCTCGCCTGGACATATCACGTCAACTCATAGCAAGAGGAATATTCATGAGCGCATACCCTGTTTTTAACGTGGATTATTATGATAATTTTAGAGAGCTCCTGCTGGGCATTTCGGAAAAAATATGCCGATAAGCCCGCCATCACTTGGTATACGCGCCGCGGCGAGGAGCAAACCCGTTCCTATGCTCAACTTGGCCAGGATGCTCTCTGCTTTGGCGAGGCGCTTTGTGTGGCCGGGCTGCAAGGGGAGCATATTGCCATTGCCAGCGAAAACAGTTACGAATGGATTTATGCCTTTCTCGGCATTACGGCCAGCGGCTCGGTGGCGGTCTGCGTCGATGTGGAACAATCCGAGCAGGCTATCCTTGATATGATTTTGCGGGCAAATGTAAAATGCTGGTGGCTTCGGCGTCGGTGGCGCCTTTGCTATCCGCAGCGCTTTTAAGAAGCGGCGTGCGCATTGTTGTCATCGGAAACTGCCCGGAAATGCAGAGCATTGAGCAGTTTTGCGCGACAGGAAGAGAGCGGGTGAGTGCGGGCGAGCGCGCTGCACTGAAAACGAAAATCTCCAAGAGCCAGGTGGCGGCAATCGCTTTTACTTCGGGCACGACGAGCCTTCCTAAGCCCGTTCTGTTAAGCCACTATGGCATGGTGACCAATGCGAGCGAATCCATTGCTATGGGCACGCCTACGCCCAAAGTATTTTCTTCTCTGCCGTTTTACCATACTTACGGGCTGACCTGCGGGGTGATGTGCATCCTGATAAGTGGGGCGAACCTGGGCATTAACGGCGATATGAAGCGCATGGGAAGGGACCTCATGGCGTTTGACCCTCAGATCATGTTTGCAGTTCCGCTCATGGTGGAGATGCTGCATAAAAGCTCATGGCCGGGGTGGAGCAAGCGGGGAAAAATGCGCCAGGTGGAGAAGCTGTTTAAAATCAATGCGTTTTTGCACCGCATGGGTATTCGCCGCCCCTACCGCCAGTTGGTAGAAGCCAAGGAAAAGGGCATGGGGCAGCTCGAGACCATCATCTGCGGCAGGGGGCGCATTTATCGCGTGTTGTAGCGCAAAATCTACTGGCTTTTGGCATTTTGGTGTTGGAAGGTTATGGCATTACAGAGTGTTCGCCCTTAATTTCGGTCAATCGAAAGCATTCCTATGAAATCTCGTCTGTGGGGCACCTGCTCCCCAGTTTTGAGCTAAAGCTGTGTGACGGCGAGATCTGGGTGCGCGGGCCTTCCGTTATGCTGGGCTATTACCAGGATGAGCAGGCCACAAAACAGGTTCTGGAAAACGGGTGGTTTAAAACGGGGGATGTTGGCCATTATAGCCATAGAAAATTCCTCTATATCACTGGCCGCAAGAAAAACCTCATTGTGCTCAAAAACGGCAAGAAAATAGCGCCGGAGGAGATTGAGGCGTATCTGAAAGAGCTTGCAATCGTGCGGGAAGTTGTAGCGTATGGCGCGCCCAATGGCAGCTCGGCAGACGACGTCAAGCTGGCGGTTATGGTATACCCCGATCGGGACCAATGCCAAGGCATGAGCGATTATGAAATATTGGAACTCTTGCAGCAACAAGTCGAGCAGGTAAATAGAAAACTTCCAGCTTATAAACAGATTCAGATGGTGAATTTGCGCAGCGATGAGTTTGAAAAAGACAGCCTCCCAGAAGATCAAAAGATAGGAGAAAGGATATGCTAGAGTTAATTCAACGAATTATTTACGACGTGACTGGAAAGAAAAATGTCACGTACGATACGGATTTTGTCAGGATCTGGAACTTACCTCTTTTGACGTGATGAACATTGTCTGCGCATTTGAGGAGCATTTTGATACCACCATCCCAACCCGGGACGTCTGGAATATGCATCAAGTCAAGGATGTTCTGGATTATATCCGCCAGCGGGGGTATTCTGAGCCGTGAGCGTGCAACTATATCTCTATCCCGGGGCGGAAAAAGCCGGCGGGGGAAGAGCGGATGCGGCGGTGTGCCTCCCTGTTTGGGCAAGGCCTGGGGATCGAAGGCGGCGTCTTTTTCACGCATCGAGCGCACAGAGCGAGGCAAACCTTTTTCCCGGATGCACCGGGGATTTTTGTTCCGTTTCGCATACGGCAGGCTGCTGGGCTTGCGCGGTATCCGATGCGCCGGTGGGGCTGGATGTGGAAAAAAAATAGGCAATGCGATTTTGCTGCCATCGCCCGGCGGTTCTTTTCATGCAAAAGAGGCGGAGTATGCTGCGAAAAGTCCTGAGGCGTTTTTCGCGGTATGGACGGCAAAGGAGAGTTATGTAAAGCTTCTAGGGCAGGGAATTGACGATGGCTTTGCGAGATTCAGCGTTGTGCAAAAGGCAGTATTGCAGAAACGCTGGGGGATGTGCAACTTTGCCCCTATCTTTCTGGAGCCGGGCTACGCTATGTGCATTTGCGGAGAAAATTTGGGAGAAATTCAGAAGGTATGGATGAGATAACGGCGCGCATACAATCAATGTGCGCTTTTTATATAGGCGCGTACCCATTGACAAATCCTAGTGCATCTTATCTGATTATCGCACGCGGGAATCTGGTAAGGCCGCGGAAAGGCTAAAATGTCCGAAACTTATATTTGATTTTCCTATTCAGATAGGTTACACTGATACCAATGGTAAATTACTCGCAAACGCCAAGGGGAAGGAGCGGGGGATGGAAACGGGCTTTAAAGTGCAAATGTTGGGCGCCTTTGTGGTAGAGTACGGCGACAAAACCGTGGTGCCAAAGGAAAGCAGAGACAGCAAAATTCTACAGCTCTTTGCCTATTTGCTTTGCAACCGTGATCGGGTTGTACCGCATGGTGAGTTGGCGCAGGCGATTATCGATGAAGAAGATCAAAAAACCCGATTGGGACTCTGAAAAACCTAGTCTACCGCCTGCGCAAGTTGTTGGCTTCGGCGGGCATGGAGCGGCAGTGCATCCTCTCGCAGAAAGGTGGATATGGCCTCGATCCGGAGATTCCCGTTTGGATGGATAACGAAGCATTCCTATCTCGGGCGCAAGAGCTTAGTTTACATCGGAATGATATAAGCGAAGAGACGCTGCAAAAGGCGTTGGAAACGGTAAAGATATATAGGGGGCGATCTGCTGCCCAAAGCCGCGGGGGAGATCTGGGTTATCACACTTTCTGTGCACTATCAGCGCAAATACACCGAATGCGTCTCTATGCTGTATAAATGCGCAGAAAGCCTGGGGGCATTTGCCCAGGTACAAGCAGAAATTGCCCGTGCTGCGACGCTATACCCCTATGAGCAATCCCTATATCTCATGCACATCTCGAGCCTCTACAGGTTGGGCGAACCTAAAAAAGCTCTGGCTGAGTATGAGACGATTGCAAATCGGCTGTTGGATGATCTGGGAGTCGAACCCTCAGAGCAAATGCAGGCGCTCTACCGCATGATTACTGGCGGGTTGAAAGAGCCGGCGACTTCCCCGTAGAAGTGCGCGATAAGCTGGCAGAAGAGAACTTCGAGAGAGGCGCCTACTGCTGCAATGTCAAGGAATTTTCCAGTATCTATCACTTTTTGGTGCGCTATATGGAGCGCAGCGGGCAATCGGCATTTATGCTGCTCTGCACTATGGCCGAGGGGGATGGCGCCCCGCCCAAGACTGGGGAGCGCGTCTCTAAAATGGTAGAAGCGTTTCATAAGGCGGTGCAGCTGTGCACGAGAAGAGGGGATGTTTTTACGCGATATAGCCCGTCTCAATTTTGCTGTTGCTGATGGACTTGAAACAGGAAGATTGTGATCTGGTGGCGGGACGGCTGCGCAAACGCTTTTATGAGCAGCCCAAGATGAGCGGCACAAGGCTGACCGTCAAAAGCGTAACCATCGCCAATCTCGATAAATTCCTCGGCTTACAGCCGAAGGCGTGGCAGACCTAACGTAGGTAAAAATGTAAAAAACGGCGTTTATAGCGCCGTTTTTTTATTTGGTCTTAATCATTAAAAATAAAATAATATTTCTGGATTTTGTGACCGGTTCTGCGACATTACATTGCTATGATTAAATTATAAAAGGAGAGGCAGCTATGTTGCAGCTAAATTCCATTCTTTGTTCGATAGATCGCTGCGTGCTCTGTGTGGATGAGTATCGCGCGGGCGATCTCAAGGCAGGCTCTATCATAGTCTGCTGATAGAGCCGAAACCGATTTCCGGCGCTCAACAGCTGATGCTGCAGATGGAAGATATTTTTGAGCAGACGATGCACCCGGTTTCCTCCACAAGAAGCAGAGTGTTTCGGGTAAGGTAAAAGAACCCGCGGCCTATCAGGAAGAACAAAACGGAGATGACATGATAAATGAAACGAGCGAAATAAAAGTTGGTGAAAAAGCCACGTTTCTCATCAAAGTCCAGTATCGGCAAAATGCCACTTGGCAAGGTGAAGTGACGTGGGTGGAGAAAAAGGAACGAGGCAGTTCCGCAGCGCCCTCGAGCTTATCAAGATGATCGATAGCGCGGCAGAACAGAGCGGCATTTAGTAAAGAGGAAACAGGGGAAAAAAGGAGGAGAAAAGATGAAACGGTTTTTAACGATTCTGCTATCGGTGCTGATGATAGTCAACCTTTTGCCGGTAGGCGTTTTAGCAGAAGGCACGGAGGCTCCGCTACAGGAGTATACCGTGACGTTTCTGGTAGGCGGAAACGTTTACCATTCTGAAAAGGTTCAGGAGAACGGCACGGTGCAAGCGCCGGGTGAACCGAGCGGGGAGGGCGCATTCCTGGGGTGGTATCTCGATGGGGCAAAGTTTGACTTTGCGACACCCATTTTACAGAACACACAGCTCACTGCGCAGTTCGAGGCTCCGGCTAACAATGGCTTGCTGGGCAGCAGGTATGATGACGATGAATACCGCGTATTCTACGACACCAACGGCTACTTCACGGCACCGGTAGATAACAATACTTATGAAGAAGACGATAAGGTCACGGTAAAGAATGGCGATGCGAGCGCCCATGATGAAAGCAGCAAAATTTTCATCGGTTGGACGACGGATCACAACCGCACGATTATCGCCAGCGAGAATCAATATAAAAGACTGCTGAGTTCTGGAACTTTCTATAGAGGCGGAGATAAGTATAAGATGGGCGAGAGAAACGTCACTTTCTACGCGGTCTTTGCTTCCAAAGAGATTCCGGGTGTAGGAGAAGATGAGCCTAAGCCCGAGACTTTCAATGTTTCATTCATAGCGGGCGATAACGGCCGGCTCTCCGGCGAAACGGTCTTTGAGGCTATCGTAGCCGGCACAAGCTGGAATACGGCAGTTACGGTTCCTTCTCCCGTAGCAAACAGGGGGTATCATTTTGCGGGATGGTCGGAAAGCTTCCCGGATACCGTCACCCAGAGCAAGACGTATACCGCGAATTTTGAGAGAGATTACGGCCAGAATTATTTCAACTTCCAGGATGTTGGCTCGGTAGGCGTTAAAGTTTACTATAGCGTCAACGGAAGCTCCAACCTGAAGCAGATTGTTCCGGGCGAGAAAATCACCTTCGCGCAGAAGGACATCAGCTCCATCATGTTCTTTGTGGCAGTGGAACCTGGATATACGCTGAACATGCAGGCGGGGTTTGACCATAGCCCGAATCAAAATGGCGAATATGATCGCCTATATCGGACGACAGTCCTCAATGGGGCCAGCTATTTGGCGGCGACCAGCGCGGCAGAACAGAGAGGATGCTCTTATGAGTTCCACTATTCGCAATTTGTTCCGGGCACGCACGAGTTGCGCACCTTTAAGATTACCGCAGTTAAGAATCCTACGGTAAAATACACCATGCAGTACGACGCCAACGGCGGCTGGGGGCAGATGACAGATGCGAACAGCCCTTATGAGACGAGCACGATTGTCACAGTGCTGGAAAACCAGTTTAGCCGTGAGGGCTTCGAGTTCATCGGCTGGAATACGAATAAAAATGGCACGGGTACCTGGCGGCAGCCTGGGGATACATTCCCCATCACCGGCAACACCACGCTGTATGCACAGTGGAGAGACGCCCGGCTTACAGTAAACTTTGTGACAGACGGCAACGGCACGCTACAGGGTCAGTCCAGCTTTGGCAATATTATTAGCGGAACAACTTGGAACAATGCAGTCACAGTGCCGCAGCCTGTGGCTAACGATGGATATTACTTTGCTGGCTGGGCGCCGGGTTCCCGAGCGCTGTTACCAAGAGCCAAACTTATACGGCGACCTTCGCTAAAAAGGGTGCTATCACTGTTACGGCGAATGGCGCAAGCCCCGAGTATGACGGCACGACACATACTGTGAACGGTTATACAACTATCGGCTTGCCGACAGGTTATACGATGGAAGGGCTTCTCTGCGAGTGCTTCTGGCAAGGAAGTGGCTCGCTATACATCCGAAGTTGTCGGGACTCCTGTTGTTCGGGATGCCAACGGCAAGAATGTAACAGGACAGTTCACCATCGAGAAGAAAGCGGGCTATCTCAATATTACGCCCAAAGCGGTTACGGTGACGGCGGATAGCTTTACCAAAAAGGTCGGGGAAGGGGAACCGATATTTACCGCCACGATCGATGGGATCATCCGGGCGATTCGCTCGAGCTATCCTTCTCCAGAGAGCCTGGCGAGGCAGTGGGAACGTACAAGATCTTTGTAAGCGTCACACCCAATAAGAACTATACCATCAATACGCAGACGGGTACGCTCACCATTACAAGCGGTATCACCATCCAGGCCAACAGCGCAACTGCAACCTACGACGGCACGCAAAAAGAGCGTTTCCGGCTATCAGGTACTGGGGCTTCCGGCAGGGTATTCTATCCAGGCAGGCAGCGTTTCGGCGGGAGTTTCCGGTGTAGATGCAAAGAACTATGCTGCTGAAATCACAGGCACGCCTATCATCCTAAATGGTGCGGGCGAAAATGTTTCTGATTTGTTCGAAGTTTCTAAGATTCCCGGCAATCTGGAAATCAAGAAACGTACAGTGACAATCTCTGCGGGCAGCGATACGCAGGTATACCGCAACGAGGCTATCGTTGTGAGCGGCTATACCACGTCCAATCTAGCGCCGAACCAGACGCTTTCGGGCATGAGCGCATACCGCTCGGAAAAGAACGTCGGCAATTATGATGTAGTGCTTCTGGGTACTCCAGTGGTTATGGATGCAACCCAGAACGACGTCACGGAAAACTATGTGTTTATCAAAAATGACGGCAAGCTCATCATCACTCCCGCACAAATTGCCCTGAGCATCAAGGCAAAGGGAGATAAAAAATCTATAACGGCGGCATGCAGGTTGTCTCGGGCTACGATGTAGAAGGTCTGCTCTCCGGTCACGAGCTAGTGGGCGTGAGCGCCAGCGCTTCGGGCACAGACTACGGAACGTATTCTTCTGAAGTTCTGGGCAAGGCGGTTATCCTGGATGGCCAGGAGGATGTGACGCAGAACTACGTCATTACGAAGACTGCAAGCGAGCTTAAAATTGACAAACGGGATATTACCATCAAGGCCAACAGCGATACCTTCGTCTATAACAACGCAAACCGCACGGTTTCCGGTTATACGACGGAAAATCTGGTCAGCGGCCATTCTATCTCGGGTGTGAGCGCGAGCCGCACAGAGAAGAATGTAAATAACTATCCTGTCGTAGTACAGGGCACCGCGATTATTCAGGATGCAGATGGCAATATTGTGACGGGCAACTATAACATTGGCAAGCAGGAAGGCATGCTTACCATCACCCCGGCTTCCATCGCCCTTAGCATTACTGGCAAGAGCGATACGAAGACCTATAACGGCGAGGAACAGAGCCTTGGCGGCTATGATGTAGTGGGCCTGCTGGGCGGACATACGCTGGAGGGCATCACTGCACAGGGCGCAGGTACAGACTTTGGCGATTACGCAGTAAAAGTTCTGGGAACTCCCGTGGTTATGGATGGCGACGTTGCCGTCACTAAGAACTATGTGATTGCGAAGAACGATGGTACGTTAAGCATTGAGAAAAAAGAACTCACTGTCACGGCGAACAGCGATGAAACGCTCGTCTATAACGGACAGGAGCAGACGGTTTCCGGCTACAAAGTGGAGGGCCTGATCGACGGGCATACACTCTCTGGGCTGAGCGCAAGCCGTACGGAGACCGCAGCAGCTAGCTATTCCATTTCTGTGGAAGGCGTAGCGGCCATCGCAGATAGCAACGGCGATGTCACAGGCAATTACGAAATTAAGACGCAGCCTGGCAACATGCTCATTGCCGCAAAAGAAGTAAACATTGCAGCTGATAACAAAGTCATCGGTTTTGGTGATGCGATGCCGGAACTTTCCGCAACTGTTTCTGGTTGGGATGGCGATCTGAATGAAATCGGCTACACCCTCTCGTGAGCCGGGCACTGCGCCTGGTACCTACGAGATTACCGTAACGCCGGTGCAGAACAGCAACTTTGTGTTTAGCACGACGGTAGGCACGCTGGAGATTCAGCCGGTCATTACCTATGAGTACACAGGTGTTGTCCCGGGCGGCGCGCAAGCAGTTCCTGGCAAAGTGGTTCAGAAGGCCGGCAGCCAGGCGAATATCGCAGACCAGCCTCTGCTCGCGGGATATACTTTCTCCGGGTGGACGGCAGACGGCATTGAGGCGGACGCCAATGGCAACTTTACAATGCCCAATGCGAACGTAACTTTCACTGGCTCTTATGCGGTGAACCAGTATACCGTGAGCTACTATCTGGACGGCGTACTTTATGCGACGGATAGCTTCAACTATGGGCAGACTATTGCAGTGCGGGGCACCCCTGCGGTGGCGGCAGGCCGGGTATTTAATGGCTGGAGCGCAGTTCCGGGCGTGATGCCCGCGAGCAATATCTCGGTCTATGGTACGACCAGTGCGGCTCCTGTGACACCCACAACGCCGGTAACGCCTACAACGCCGGTAACACCTACGACACCGGTAACGCCTGCGCCTTCGAACCCCGGGGAAAACATTCCGGGCAACGATACTCCGGCCGCGAGCAATCCGGGTGAGGATATTCCGGACAATGATATTCCCGCGGTGAATATCCCCGGCAATGATACTCCGGCTTCTGCTTTCAAGAAGAGCTGGGCGCTCGTGAACCTGATTAGCGCGATTCTGACGGTCGCTGGCGCAGTCTATCTGTGGCTGGCCTCCTATAAGAAGAAGGATCAGGAAGAGCAGGAAATGGATGAAGAAGAGAACAAGAAGCGGCCTTGGATTCTGCGGATTATCGCTTCTCTCATCGGCATCGCCTCTGTGGTGGTGTTTATCCTGACAGAGAATATGGCGAACCCCATGGTGCTGGTCGACAAATGGACCATCCTCATGATTGCTCTGCTGGTTGTGCAGCTGGTTCCCATGGCTGTCAAAATGCTCAAAAACCATAGGAAAGAAGAGCAGAAAGAGAATGCTTAATCTAGGCAAATAGCATAAGAAATAAGAAAAGTGCCAGTGGTTTATGCCACTGGCACTTTTTATGTCCCTATGGTATAATGAGGAAAAAAGTAGGTGTATCGATGAATATATACGATTTTGATGGGACAATTTACCGGGGAGATAGCACTCGAGATTTTTTTGGCTATTGCTTGAAGAAGTATCCCAAAACTTGGCTCTCTCTTCCCTGGACGGCTGTCTGCGCCCTGGGCTTTATACTGAAGATCGTGCCTAAGACAAAGTTTAAGCAGAATTTCTATCGTTTTTTGCGAGGGGTGCCGGATACGGCGCGGGCTGTGGAAGCTTTTTGGGATGCGCATATGGATGGCATCGAGGCATGGTATCTGAGACAAAAGCAGCCGGAGGATCTTATCATTTCCGCTTCGCCGGAGTTTTTGCTTCGCCCTCCCTGCAAAAGACTGGGCATTCTGCCGCCCATTGCTTCGTTGGTGGATGAGAAAACAGGGCGGTATACCGGAGTAAACTGCCACGGTAGGGAAAAAGTCCGCCGGCTATATGAGCAAGCGGGAGAGTGCCATATTAAGCGCTTCTATTCGGATTCTTTGTCGGATACACCGCTGGCAGAGCTGGCAGACCAGAGCTTTTTTGTGAAGAAGGGCGAGGTTTCCGCTTGGCCGAAGAAGAAGTAGAGGGGAAACTATGGAGGGGCAGAGGAGCAGGCTAGAGGGGTTTTGCATAAAATTTGCCGGCGGGCTGGCGCTGCTTATATTAGCGTATCTTTTGATCGTGAGCGTATTGGGCACAGTGCGCATCGATGCAAAAGAGCATGCGGTATTTGAAACGGATGCTCCGCTTTTGCATCTGCTTTTGTGGGCGCTTTTTGCAGCGCTGCTGGGTAAGATAGGCGGCAGACTGGCGCGCGCTTCTGGCAGAGGTCTGCTCTTGGGGCTGCTTATTTTTGTATTGGCGGTGGGGAACTGGCTGGTCTTTGCCTGGAAGGTAGAGCCGGTAGCCGATCAGGGCACGGTGCTTTCTGCGGCGCAGGCCTTCGCCAAAGGCGATTACACGATGCTGGATGCCGGAGGATATCTGGCTGTGTATCCACATCAGCTGGGGCTTGTCGCATACTTCCAGCTGCTCAATGCGTTCGCCGGACCCAATACCTATCTGCTCATCCAAGTGTGCAATGTGTTTGCGCTTATGGCTTGTTACTATCTGCTCTACCGCATCACTGGGCAGCTGTTTGGCGCTGGGAACGTGAGTGTGCTGTGCATCTTACTGTTATTTGGCTGCATTCAGCCGCTGTTTTATGTTTCCTTCGCTTATGGAAACCTTGTGGGGCTGGCGGCGGCGCTGGGGGCAATTTATTTTCAGCTGCGTTATTTTGCCGAGCGTAAGCGCTCTTTGGCGCTTCTATCCGCAGGGCTGATTGCCCTTAGCATCGCGCTTCGGAGCAACCATTTGGTTTTTCTCATTGCCATGGCGATTTTTTACCTGGCAGACGCCATATTTGAAAAGAAGCGCTTTTCCTACTGCATGGTGCTGTTGGTATTTTTGGCAAATGTACTATTGGCAGGGCTGGTAAACCTTGGTTACCATTTGGCCTCTGGGCGGGAGATTACAAAGGGGATGCCCAAAGCTCTCTGGATCGCCATGGGTATGCAGGAGGGAGAAAGGGCATCGGGTTGGTATAACCAATACAGCTTGGCGCTCTACCGCAAGACAGGATGCGACGATGATGCTGCCCGGCAGCAGGCGCAGAAAGACATCGCCGCCCGGCTCGAGGCGTTCGCTGAGCGCCCGGGCGAGGCGGCAGCATTTTATTACCGTAAGACGGCATCTATGTGGAACAATCCGGATTACCAGGCTTTTTGGGTCAATTTGGATAACCGCCCCAGTAACATCTGGGGTTCACCCTTGGGGCAAAGCCTATTTCAGGGGGAAGCCAGTTCAGCTCTCGGCGGCTATATGAACATATATCAGAGCATCATTTTTCTCGGCGCGCTGCTCTTTTTTCTGTTAAGTTGGAAGAAGAACTGTCTGCGGCAGATGATTCTGGCCGTGGTCTTTCTCGGGGATTCCTGTTTCATTTGTTTTGGGAGGCCAAAAGGGCAGTATGCGCTGCCGTATTTTCTGCTGCTCCTTCCCTATGCATCGGCAGGTTGGATGAGGTTTTTGAGGCCGTTCAGCACAAGTTTTCTGCAGTGCTCCAGAACCCCAAAAACTGTGAAAAATGGCATAAAAAACGCGTGAAAAATGCTTGACAAATAAAAAGCCGCTACTATACTGAAAGCGTATTCTAAATGTACGATGGACTCACATATTTTTGTAAGCCATTTGCTCGTTAGAAAGATGGTTTACAAAAGTATGTGAGTTCTTTTAAGCACAGAGGATATGAATATTATGAGGAGGTACCTAGAATGAACAAGGGTACAGTAAAATGGTTTAACGCAGGCAAAGGCTTCGGCTTTATCTCCAATGACAACGGTGGCGATGATGTGTTCGTGCATTTCTCCGCTATCGTATGTGATGGCTTCAAAACCCTTGCGGAAGGCCAGAAAGTTACTTTTGAGACGGAAGCAGACCCCAGAAACAGCGGCAAGCTGCGCGCTGTGAATGTGGTTCCGGTTGAGGGTAAACTCATTTGAAAGCGCCCCGGGTTGGGCGCTTTTTTTGTACTCTGAAAGGCTTGCCTCTAGGCGCGGCGGGCTTTGCTTGCTATAATAAGTAAATAAGTGAAAATCGGGAGAGAAGAATGGAATTTGATTTGCGGCCTTGGCGAAAAACAGATGTGGATAGCGTTTATCGCTATGCCAACAACAAAGAGAATTGCGGACAACCTGCGGGATGTTTTCCCCTTTCCCTATGTGAGAGAGGATGCGGAGAACTTTGTTGAAGCTTGTATTGAGGCAGATGGCCAAGGCCAGATTTGCCGCGCCATCTGTGTGGAGGGCGAGGCGGTGGGCAGCATCGGCGTTTTTGTGGGCAGCGATGTTTACCGGAGATCTGCGGAAGTCGGCTATTGGCTGGCAGAGCCCTTTTTGGGAAAAAAGGCATCATGAGCCGAGCGTTAAGGCAGATCTGCCAAGAGGCGTTTGAGCGATTTGATATCGTGCGCATCCATGCGGAACCGTATGCGGACAATCTGGGATCCAGGCGCACGCTGGAAAAGGCGGGGTTTGTTCAGGAGGGGACGCTGAAACAAAGTGTCTATAAAAATGGGCGGATGCATGATTCCTGTATCTATGCGCTTCTGAAATAGGAGGAAATCTTGAAAAAATTGGTCTTACGAAGGAATTGGTATTATACGTTGTGTTTGGCGCGTTGACAACGGCGGTGAGCTTTATCTCCTACTACGTCTGCAACACGATGCTGGGCATCCACTACCTCACGAGCAATATCATATCCTGGGTTCTGGCGGTGCTGTTTGCCCTATGTGACGAACAAGCTCTTTGTCTTTGAAAGCAAGGGAATCCGGGGAAAAGAGCTGCTGCGGGGTTTTCCTCTTTTATCGTGGCACGGTTAGTGTCGCTTTGCATCGAGGAGCTGGGGCTTTGGCTGATGGTGGGGCAGATGCATGTGGATGAAAATATCTCCAAGCTCGTGATGCAGGTGATCGTCGTCATCGCGAACTATGTGTTCAGCAAAATGTTTATTTTTAAGAAGCCGACCGTTGAACAGTAGGAAGAATTATCGTATAATGAAGCCATCAGAGAAAAACTGAATATGAGATTTGGAGGAGAGGATTATGAAGTACTTATTGGCGCACGATCTCGGCACCAGCGGCGATAAAGTCGCGCTATTTCAGGAAGATGGCAAGATGGTGGATAGCGTCATTACGCCCTATGAGACCTTTTTATGGGGATGACGGCGTGCGGGAACAGGATCCGAACGATTGGTGGGCGGCGGTTTGCCAGGGGACAAAGCAGCTCATGAAGACGATAGATCCAAAAGATGTCGCCGGGATTTCTTTTGGGGGCATGGGGCACTGCTGCACCAGTCTCGATAAAGACGGCAATTTTCTGGGCCGCTCGATTTTGTGGAGCGACGTGCGCTCGCATCGGGAGCAAAAGAGCTGGAGGAGCTGGTTGGGGCGAAGAAATGCTATGAGACGACTGGGCACAAGCCCTCTTCTTCCTATACCATCACCAAGATGATGTGGGTGAAGAAAAACCAGCCCGAGATTTACGAAAAACCTATAAGGTGCTGACGGCAAAAGATGTCATCGTCTATAAGCTCACTGGCCGGATGTGCACGGATTATTCGGATGCCGGCGGCTATGGCCTACAACTACCGCACGAAGCAGTGGGATCGGGAATTGATAGAGGCTTGCGGTCTTAAATCTCTCTTCCCGGAGGTTGTGAGCGGCATCGCAGTGGCGGGAACGGTCACAAAAAGAGGCGGCAGAGGCGACGGGGCTTGCAGAAGGCACTCCGGTTGTGCCCGGCGGCATGGATGGTGGCGTGGCCGGCGTGGGCCGCGGGACGCTGGCAGAGACGGGTTTTCACCTGGGCACTTCTTCCGGTGCGTCGCTCAATGTCCCGGCGGATGTACTGGATGAGCAGCAGCGCTATGAAATCTGGTGCAACATCGATAACCCGGATGAGGTTTCCATGTCCGGCTCTATGAATGCCTTTGGCGGGTCTATCGCCTGGATGCGCGACAACCTCTGCGCAGAAGAAGCGCAAATGGCCAAAGAGACGGGCGAAAATATTTTTAATTTCATCAACGAAAATGCGGCCAAATCGCCGGTTGGCGCCGGGGGCTTATCTACCTGCCCTATTTGCAGGGCGAGCGCTCCCCGTATTTTAACGCCAAGGCCAGAGGCTGCTTTATCGGCCTTACCATGCAGCATACGGCGAACGATATGAAGCGCGCGGTGATGGAGGGCGCTGCCCTGCATTTGGCGCTGATGATGAAGCAGCTGGAGGAGATTTCCGGCAAAGAGGCGCCGAAGAAGGCGACAATTTCCGGCGGCGCTTCCAAGAGCAAGCTCGTTTGCCAGATTATGGCCGATGTGATGAACTGCGAGATGCTAAACATCAACGTCTCGGATGAAGTTGGCTCGCTGGGCGCAGCAATCTGTGCCGGTGTGGGCGTGGGGATTTTAAAGACTTCTCTGTTGCCAACCAGTTTGTGGAGATCACCGGGACGACAAAACCGATTCCGGAAAACGTGAAGCGCTATCAGGAAATTCTGCCGCTGTTCGAGAAGAGCTATGCGGCATTGGAGCCGATTTTGAAGAAATACACGAGTAAGCGAAAAAGAGGAGCCTTTTAGGCTCCCTTTTTTATTTTGCGCAATATCGACCAATGCTCCCATATTGGTTGAAACAGGAACATCTTTTGTACTATAATGACCTTAATTGACGACTTGTTAGGGAGGCAACTATGGAACCTGTAACGCTGGAGACAAAAATCAATAAAAAAAGAATACCGAGCCATTAGCTATTGGAACGCATTTTTTGCGTACGCCCACGCTGCTCATCTTATCCATTTGCTGTGTGGCGGTGGGTGTTCTCAATCTTCTGCTCAACCAGCAAGGCATCATGTTTTACTTGAGCATTGTGCTGGTGTTGTATCCGTTTATTCTCATCGCAGTGCTTTTCTTTTAGCATTTTGCGGATGAACAAGTCCCATGATATTGAAAAAGCGACGCATGCCCGTTATACTTTGAGCGAAGAGGGCCTCAAAACCGAGCTTTTGGAGCGGGAAGGCGAGCTTTACCAGATGGGAGGATATCTACCGAGCCTATGAGAACAGAAAGTATATCATCCTGTTTGTGAACCGCTCGCAGCTCATCGCCATGAAGAAGGCCGATTTCCCAAAAGACGGCGAGGCCGCTGTACGAGGGCTGCTTGGGCGGAAGCTTGATAAGCGCTGCAAGATTCGCCAGAAATAGCTATTTTAACGCATTTTTCCCGGGCGGCATCTTGTAAAGAGAGCATAAAATGTTGTATAATAAAGTAAAATATGCGGGGGAGTGTGTGCGATGGCAAAGATGACGGTGAATATCGCTGGAAAAGATTATAACATCGTTTCTGAAGAGAGCGGCGAATATGTCAACCAGTTGGCGTATTTTCTTAACGAGCAGATCAGCACCACAGCGCGGGGTATGTTGGCGTGGGAGCGGCCTCTGTCGTCACGCTGGTGGCATTAAACCTTGCGGATGAATTGCATAAATCAAAGGCGGCGCTGGAAAGCCTCGAGGAACAGATGGAGGAGATTCGCGACGCACTGCGCAAAACAGAAATTGAGCTCAGCATGAAGGCGGCTCCCAAGCAAAACAGCATCAGCCGGAAATCCGGCGGCTGCAAAACTCTGCCAGAAGCTGGAAGAGGAAAACCGGCAGCTCAAGCAAGGTCAGTATAAGAGGAAAAATTATTAAAGCTGAGATGCGCGTGGGTTCACGCGCATTTTTTATCTTAAAGGAAAGCATATGGAAAAAAACGGAACTGCTGGCCCCGGCAGGCGACATGAAGGCGGCAAAGGCTGCCTTTGCCGCAGGGGCGGACGCTTGCTATATCGGCGGCTCATTTAGCGCCCGGGCCTATGCCGCCAATTTTGGGCGGGAAGAGATTTTGGAACTGGTTCGCTATGCGCACCTTCGGGACAAAAAGGTGTATGTGGCGCTCAATATCATGTTAAAACAGAGCGAAATGGAGGCGGCGCTTTTGGAAGCGGCGTTCCTTTATGATATCGGCGTGGACGCTGTTATCGCATCGGACCTTGGCTTTATCCGCCAGGCGCGCAGCCTGTTTCCAAACCTGCCGCTGCATGCCAGCACGCAGATGGGCGTACAGGATGCCGCTGAGCGCGATTGGCCGCGGAACTTGGGTGCAGCCGGGTGGTGGCGGCTCGGGAAAGCACGCTGGGGGGGCTGGCTAGCATGGCCGGAACGGGCATAGAAGTCGAGGCGTTTTGCCACGGGGCGCTCTGCTCTGGAATTTCCGGCGCATGCCTATTTTCCGGCATGGCCGGCGGGCGCAGCGGCAACCGGGGTAGATGCGCGCAACCCTGCCGGCAGAGCTATGAGCTGCTGGGGGAAAAAGCTTACCATCTGAGCACAAAGGATCTGTGCACGGTGGGGTTGCTGCGGGAATTCAAAAGGCCGGAGTGCGCTCGCTCAAAATTGAGGGGCGCATGAAGCGGCCGGAATATGTCGCCGTCGTGACGAAAGTCTACCGAGAGGCGCTTTCTGCGCTAGAAGATGGGAAAGAGTTTGACGAGAAGGCGGCAAGAGAAGAGCTTGAAAAGATATATAATCGCGGCGGCTTTTGCAGCGGGTATTTAAAGGGAAACCGGGATGTGACATATCTGCGCCGCCCGGGGCATCTGGGCGTTAAGCTCGGGGAAGTGTTGCAAGTGCGGGCAGGACGCGCGGTTTTGCATACGCAGGCGAAGGTATTAAAGGGCGATGGGTTGGAATTTCGCCGGGGAGACGCCTCTCATGGCGGGCTGACGCTGCCTTATGCGGATGAAGTTGTGGAGGGTATCGCATTCCTGCGAGCGGAGAAGCCCGGGCCGGGGACGAGGTGTTCCGTACCACGGATGCGGCGCAGATGCAGCGCGCCCAGGGGATCATGGAGGATGCTTTTGAGATCCCGCTTTGGGGAAACTTCCGGGCGGCGGTGGGAGCGCGCGCGGAGCTTGTGCTGCAGGGGCAGGGACATACTGTGCGCGCCAGCGCTGAGAAGCCCTGTGAAGCAGCGCAAAAAGCGTAGAAAAAGAGCGCATCGCAGCCAGCCTTTGCAAGACGGGCGGCACGATTTTGGAATAGAAAAGTTAGAGCTAGAAATAGACGGACAGCCGTTTTTGGCGGCGTCTGTGCTCAATCAGCTGCGCAGAGAAGCGCTTGCTCAGATGGAGCAGGGGAGATTTTAGAGGCGAATCGGCCGTATGAAGCAGCGCGGGGAAGGGCGCTTGCGCAAGAAGCGCAGCAAAGGGAATAGCCGGCCTTTGTTGGCAGCACAAGTGCAGACAGCGGAACAAGCGCGGGCAGCTCTGGAAGCCGGGGCGGACCGCGTGTATATGACTTGCAGTTGCGACCCGGAAAAATTCCAACAGGTAGAGGAGGCGGGGTTGTCTGTGTATCTCGCTCTGCCCGCGTATTTAGATGATGCGGAGGTGCGGGCAGCAGAGGCGCTGCTTGCCCAGTATTCCTGCTTTGCGGGCGTGCTGGCGGGCAATCTCGCGGGCGTGGCCGTGGCGCGCAAAGCAAAGCTGCCCTTTGTGACGGATTTGACGTTTAATATTGCCTCTAACGATGCGGCCGTCTGCCTGAAAGATTTGGGCGCAGAGGCTGTGGGGTGTGAGCGCAGAGCTCAATTTGCGGGAGATTTCAGAGATTACCTGCCACAGCAAGGAAGTCGCGGTATTTGGGCGCATTCCGGTGATGCACTTGCGGCATTGCCCGCTAAAAAAGCAGGGGGTGTGCGGCAGCTGTGGCGCAGCTGAGTTGCGGGATGAAAAGGGATATGCGTTTCCCTTGAAGCGGGGCGGCATGGAAAGCTGCCTCTTAGAGGTGCTCAGCAGCGTGCCCATGGCTATGGGAGATCTTGCGGCGCTGGGCCGGGCGGGCGTTTGCCGGCTACGCCTGTATTTCTGGGATGAGGCGCCGGAGCAGGTAGCGCGAGTTATTTTGGCATATGGAAAAGCGCGAAAGACTGGCGCAGCGGTGGATTTTTCTGGTATGATAAAGGGTAAGATAAACAAAGGGACATCTGGAACGAGGGGTAGAGTAATGGACGATAGGGTACTCAAAATTTTGGGTTACGATAAGATAAAAGATATGCTAGCGGCTTGTGCGGTTTCTGGACGTGGCGCGGCGGCGGCGCAGGAGCTTTTGCCCGCCACGGATCGCAGCGAGGCGGAGACGCTTATGGCGCAGACAAAAGAGGCTGAAAGCATCAGCATTGCGGGTGCCGCGCATCCCATTGTGGGGTTCGACGATTTATCTGGAGAGCTCACCCGGCTCAAGGCTGGGGCAGGGCTTTCCTGCGCGGAGCTACTGCGGGTTTCTCGGCTCTTAAAAGCGGCGAAGCGCGCGCAAAAAGGCATTCAGAAGGACGATGCCGGGCATTTAAAACTGCTCCCGGCTATGGCGGAAAATTTATTTTATGACGATCTTGTCATTGAGCGCATTGATACGGCGATTTTAAGCGAAGAAGAGGTGGCGGATAACGCCTCGACGGCGCTTAGGGATATTCGCAGAAAACAGCTCAGCGAGAACGCCTTTGTGCGTGAAAAATTGAACTCCATCATCCGCAGCAAAGAGCATGCTTCGCACCTGCAAGACGCCATCATCACCATGCGTAACGGCAGATACGTTGTGCCTGTCAAGCAGGAATATCGGGGCAGCGTCCCCGGGCTCATTCACGGACAGTCGGCCAGCGGCGCGACGCTGTTTATCGAGCCCATGAGCATTGTGGAAGCGAATAATCGCCTGCGCGTGCTGGAAGAGGAAGAGCAACAGGAAATTGAGCGGATTCTGCTCGAACTTTCCTCCCTGGCCGGGGGCATATACCTACGAGATGCAGACAGACCTCGATCTTCTGACGTATCTCGATTTGGTTTTTGCTAAGGCCACATTGGCGATTCGGATGCGGGCCATGCCCGCGACATTTAACGATGCAGGACGATATCGATATTCGCGCCGGGCGGCACCCGCTTATCGATGCGAAGGAAGTTATCCCGGTTTCCATCGCCATCTCCCAGGAGCACCGCACGCTCATCATCACCGGGCCCAACACTGGGGGCAAGACGGTGACGCTGAAAATGGTAGGACTTTTTTGCCGCCATGGCGCAAAGCGGCCTGTTTTGCCCGCGGCAGAGGAAGCAGCCTGCCGTTGTTTGAAAGCATTTTCGCAGATATCGGAGATGAGCAGAGCATCGAGCAATCCCTCTCCACCTTCAGTTCGCACATGCGCAACATCATTTATATTCTGCGCAAGGCGGGGAAGCACTGCCTGGTGCTTATCGACGAGTTGGGCGCCGGGACGGACCCGGAGGAAGGCACGGCGCTGGCGCTGGCCATCCTGGACGAACTGAATGCTCGGGGCTGCAAGCTTTTGGCCACGACGCACTATAGCGAAATTAAAGCCTATGCCATGAATGCAGAAGGTTTTGAAAACGCCAGTATGGAATTTGATGCACAATCCCTGCGGCCCACCTATCGGCTCATCATGGGGGTGGCGGGCTCGAGCAATGCGTTTCTCATTTCAAGCGATTGGGGCTCAAGACACCCGTCATCGAAAAGGCAAAGAGCTTTATGCGCGATGAGCGGTTGGAGTTTGACAGCCTGATTTTACAGGCCGAGCGCACCCGCAAAGGAAGCCGAACGGGAGCTTTTAAAGGCCAAGCAGATGCAGGAGCATGCAAAGAGGTGGACAGCCGCGCCAAGCAGCTGGAAAAAGAGCTGGCGGACAAGCGCAAAAGCGCCATCGAGCGCGCGAAGAAGGATGCGCTGGAGATCGTAAAAAAGCCGAGGAAGAGACGGAAAGCCTTATCAAAGAGGCCAGGAAGCTCGCCCGCCAAAGTGAGAGCCAGGCGACCAAAACCACCGAGAAGGTGCGCCGGGAGATTTCGGCGAAAAAAAGAGGTGCTCAAGAAGAATACCGAGCCCAAGCGCCGCCCGGCCGCTCCGGTAGATCCGGCAAAGCTATCTTTGGGGGACAGCGTGCATATCTACAGCCTCGGGGTAGACGCGACGGTTTCCAGCCTGCCGGATTCCAGGGGCATGGTAGGCGTGCAGGCAGGCATCATGAATATGAGCGTGCACTGTTCGGATCTTGAATTGCGGGTAACCACAGGCAAGAAGAAAGCCGTGCGCACCAGCCGAGTTTCTCTGGCGCATAAGAGCGTGCCGCTTTCCATCAACTTGCATGGATATACAGTCGAAGAGGCGATTTTGGAAGTCGACCGATATTTAGACGACGCATTTCTCGCGGGGCTAAGCGAGGTTTCCATCATCCACGGCAAAGGAACCGGGGCGCTGCGAAGCGGAGTGCAGGGCTTTTTGCGGCGGCATCCGCATGTGGCGGAGTTTCGGCTGGGCAGGTTCGGCGAAGGGGAAGATGGCGTGACCATCGTTACATTAAAGTAACGCATTTGGAAGTTATTTCAGCTTTGCGTTACAGTCTGTTCATAAATGGAGGCTATAATGAAACTAGCAGCTAGCGCGTGCCTTGCGGGCAAAGGCTTGCCGGTATGACGGCAAAAGCCAAACCAAAGAGAAATCCTTGGGCGTATCGCCTCGGGGAGGAGTTTCTCCTCATCTGCCCGGAATGCTGGGGGGCTCCGGGCCCCGAGGGTGCCATCGAAATTGCCGGAACGGGCAAGGCGGTTTTGGAAGGCGCAGCGAAGGTGATTGGCAAGGACGGCACCGACCGTACAGAGCAATTCCTCGCTGGGGCACAGGCCGCGCTGGCGCAACTAAAAACGCCGGGATAGAAAAAGTCTATCTCAAAAGCAAAAGCCCATCTTGCGGAATGGGCGAAAATATGATGGAACTTTTTACAGGGAAGCTTTGCGGCGGGAAACGGAGTCGCGGCGGAACTGTTTTTGCAAAACAGGATAGAAGTCGTTTGCATAGATGAATGAAAAGAGGATAAGAAAATGGCGAAGAATAGGATTTTAGTGATCGACGATGACGAGAATATCAGCAAAGTGATCCGCCTGTATTTGGAAAAAGAGGGGATGGATGTGCTCGTGGCATCGGATGGTAAAACCGGCCTCGATTTCTTCACAAAGGAGAATCCGGATCTTGTACTTCTAGATATTATGATGCCCGAGATGGACGGCATTGAGGTCATCAAAAATATCCGCAAGGATAGCGGCGTTCCGTCATTATGCTCACGGCAAAGGGCGATACTTTCGACAAGGTGTTGGCGCTGGAACTTGGAGCCGACGACTACATCGTAAAGCCATTTGAGCCAAAGGAGCTGATCGCGCGTATCAAGGCAGTCATCAGAAGAAGCGAGAATATTCCCGAGCAGGAGGATACCATCCGCTACGAGAATATCGAGATTTCTCTTTCCAAATATACCGTGACGTATTGCGGCAAAAGGCTGGAGCTTCCTCAAAAGAGCTTGAGCTGCTCTACTTTTTGGCTTCGCATCCCAACAAGGTGTTCACAAGAGAACAACTCCTGCAAAAGTTTGGGAGTTTGACTTTTACGGCGATTCGAGAACTGTGGACGTGCACATCAAGCGTCTGCGGGAAAAGCTTGGCGAACAGCCTTCCTGGCAGATCAAGACGGTTTGGGGCGTAGGGTATAAATTCGAGGTGCAATGATGTTCGAACGCGGACAATTTTTGCGCGAGTGGCTGGGCTTTGCAGCCTGGTCATTGCGCTTTGCCTCATACTAACCAATACGCTATTTGCCCTTCGGCTCAAGGAAGAGGGCATTTCGGGCGCCGTTTTGGAGCTCGGCGGCTGTGCGGAGAATATCAGCAAGGTTTTTCAGGAAAACTATACTGCCGGCGATACGGGGGAGGCGCTTTTCGGCGAGCTTTATAAAATGGCTGAATACGAAAAGTTCGTCATCTGGATCGCGGATTCCTATGGCAATATCATCTTCCGGCTCTCGGGAGATGAAAATCCGAGCAGTTTGAGAGCTACTTTAATCGGGGGTACTTCTGTGCTGCCAATGCGCTTTCGGATGGGAAAGCGAGTTATACGGTGCAGGATGGACAGGGCATGTTTGCCGAGCCTATCGTGACGCTGGCAAGCCCAGTGCTCGTCTCGGGGCAGCGGGTGGGAACGGTCTATCTGCACACTCGGCTCACCACCATCGCGAGCTCCATGCGATTGCTGCTCCAGCAGACGCTCATCGCCCTCGCCGTATGCTTCGCGGTAGCAATGCTTGGGTCTTTACTGATTTCAAGCGGGTATTGCGCCCGCTCTACGATATCAACCTAGCCGCCCGGGCGCTGGCAAGGGGATTTCTCTCAGCGCATCGAAGTGCGGGACAGGGGAGAAATTGGCCAGTTGGTAGAGCCGTTTAACATGATGTCTGCCGAGCTGGAAAAATACGAAAATACGCGGCAGAGCTTTGTCGCCAATGTATCCCACGAATTAAAGAGTCCGATGACATCAATCCAGGGCTTTGTGCAGGGGATGCTCGACGGCACGATCGAAGGAGAAGACCAAAAGCAGTATCTGGAGATTGTATTGTCCGAGACAAAAAGGCTCAATATACTCATAGGAGACCTGCTGGATCTTGCCAAAATCGATTCTGCGCAGTTCCCCATGCATATGACAACGTGGGATTTATCCGAAATGTTGCGCCGCGCGCTCATCCGCTTTATGGCAAAGATAGAGGATAAGCACCTGGAGCTTGCGGTGAACATTCCAGAAGAGCAGCTCATGGTGCGGGCGGATAGCGACCGCATGGCGCAGGTTGTGACAAACCTGCTCGACAATGCGGTGAAATTCTGCGAAGAGCGGGGTACGCTCAAGATTTGGGCATACCGGGCGGAAGGTAAGGTGCATGTGAATATCGCCAATACCGGGGAAATTATCCCGGAGGCGGACTTACCTTTGTCTTCGACAGGTTCTTTAAAGTGGATAAATCCCACAATAGAAAATCCCCGGGCACGGGGCTTGGGCTATCCATCGTCAAGAAAATTCTGCTGGAACATGGGCAGGATATCTGGGTGAACAGCAAGCCCGGCACGGGCACTGTGTTCACTTTTACGCTGGAAGAAGCGGCTCGGGAGAAGGGAAGACAAGGCATAGTTGGCAAGACGCACTTATTCATATAGATACAGGAGGAACAGCACATGAACGATGAGTTCGACAACAAAAATTTCTCTGCTCCAAACGGGGAGCCCAACAAGCAGCCCGAACAATCCCAGCAGAGTGAACAAAGCGGCCAGCCGGGGTATTCTGCCTCACAGGCGCCCAGCTGGGGCAAGCCCGAGCAGCCGGGTGATCCTTGGCAGCAGCCCCAGAGCCAGGTCAATACAGAGCAGAACCCGAACCCATCTTATTATGGCGCTCAGCAATATGGCGGGGGTACCAAAACTACAATGCTCCCCGGCAGAGCGGCCCGGCGCATGGAAAAAAGAAGAACAAAACCGGCATGATCATCGGCATCATCGCTGCGGTGCTGGGTTCTGTGATGATAGGCGCGGCGATTATGGGCGCGGTGCTATACCCTATGTTCAAAACCTACCAGCAGTCGCCCGGCGCTAGCTATAGCCAGTCGCCGTTGCCTTCGGCGCCCGAAGCATCCGGCGGCACACAAAGAGGGCGGCGACCCGAACGCCGATATCGGCGGGACGGCTCCGGTCATCACAGACTATGTGAATCCGATTCCGGAAATTGCGGATAACTCTCTAAAGAGCGTGGTGGGCGTGACAACAATGAAGCAGGGCCCGGGTGGCCAGGCGCAAGCCTCTTCCAGAGGTACGGGATTCGTCATCTCCTCTTCCGGGTATATCATGACCAATTATCACGTCATTTCCGGCGGGAGCAAATTTATCGTGACAGACCACGATGGCACAGAGTACGATGCGACGCTCATCGGCGGGGATGAGAACTTGGATGTCGCGGTTTTGAAAATCGATGCAAACTTGCCGGCATTGGCCATCGGGGATTCGGACAGCACCCGGGTGGGCGAGATGGTAGTCGCTATCGGGGACCCTGCCGGCGCTGGCTAGAACCTCACTGGGACGGTCACAGTGGGGTATGTCAGCGCGATGAACCGGGAGCTCATGTTCAACAACATGCGCCAAAAATTCATCCAGATGGATGCGGCCATCAATCCCGGGAACAGCGGCGGCCCGCTGTTTAACAGCAAGGGTGAGGTCATCGGTGTGGTCACGTTGAAGAGCCTGATTTCCTCCACAGACGCCAACGGTACGACTATCAATACCGAGGGAATTGGGTTTGCGATTCCTATCAACAGCGCCATCGATGCCGCACGGCAGATTATTTCTTCGGGCAGTGTACAGCGCACGGGCATCGGCATCCGCTACAGCGAGATTACGGCGCAGACGGCGGAGGCCAATAACCTCGTGCCCGGCAACATGGTCGCCACGTTTATGGGCGGCAGCACGGCCAAAGAGGCGGGGCTCGAGGTGGGGGATATCATCATCCGTTGCGAAGGCCAGGATATCACACAGGTGAATATGTCGGATCTCATTGCGGCAAAGGAGATTGGCGATAGCGTCACGGTCACAGTCTGGCGCAATGGCCAGGAGTTGGATTTCACCATAAAGATTGGCGACGTCAACAAGATGACGGACGAAGGTTAAATAAAAAGAGCAGTGGAAGCCCACTGCTCTTTTGTTTTCTAAAAATCCTCTTTGCGGCGCTCGTTTCTAAGCGCCCTCCGGCGCTCTGCGGCCTGCCATTCCTGCTGCTCTTCCGGGGTTTCCAGTTGTAAGGGCGGAACCGGGGTAGGGCTTCCGCGCTCGTCCAGAGCCACCATGACGAGGTATGCCGTATTGATGAGGTGGCGCACACCGCGCAAAAGATTCCACATAAGTATCCACCCGCACTTCCATAGAAGTCCGGCCGGCATAGGTGAGCCGCGCGCTTAAAATGACTGTATCGCCGCTAAACGCTGCGGATTTGAATTGCAGGTTGTCAATGGCCGCAGTGGTCACATCGTGGCCGCTGTGCCGCCGGGCAGCCACCGCAGCTACCACATCGATCCACTCCACAAGCACTCCGCCGAACAGACGGCCTGCGCCGTTGATATGCCCAGACATGACGATGTTTATCTGCTCCGTTTGGGAGGCTCGGACAGATTTTGAGAGTAATTCCATAGCGCACCCTTCTTTCTTTTGCTCTTTTTAGTATATCCACAAATGGGCAAAATGAAAAGGGCTACATCGCTTCCCGCAGTTTTTCCAGCGTGGCCTTCAAAATCCGCGAAACCTGAACCTGGGAAACCCCGATGATTTCGGCGATTTGGCTCTGGGTTTTATCCTGAAAGTAGCGCAGCATCACAACTTGCCGCTCTCGCGGCGAAAACTGTCGGAGTAGCTGGCGCACCAGCAGGCGGTTTAATGTGCTCTCATCTTCGCTGACGCTCAGGGTATCGAGCAGGGTAGCGCTGGAGTCGTCGGAGATGGGCTCGTCTATCGAGAGCGGCGCGCGGGAGGCGTCTGTGCACTCGATGAGCTCTTCTTCGGATAGCCCGGCAGCCGCCGCAAGTTCCTTCGTGGTGGGTTCCCGGCCCAGCTCTTTTTTTCAGCAGTTCCGCGGCACGGTAGGCTTTTCCGGCGTTTTCCCGCAGCACCCGGCTCACTTTAATCGGCCCGTCATCCCGCAAAAATCGCTTGATCTCTCCGGAAATCAGCGGCACGGCATAAGTGGAAAAGCGCACGTTAAAAAGAGGCGTCGTAATGTAAGATCGCCTTTAATAGCCCCATGCTTCCCAGCTGGAACAAATCTTCGTATTCTGTGCCTCGGCCGAGATAGCCTTTTACGATACTTTTGACCAGCGGGATATTCTTTCAATTAAAGTTTCTTTTGCCTGCTCATCGCCGGCCTGGGCGGCCGCGATGAGGCGTAGAGTCTCCTCATGGGAGAGCAGCGCGCTCATTTGCCAATCTTCTTTAATAGGGTAACTTTCGTCCCTGGCCGGGAGTGGAGCAGACTTGCATCTCGTCCATAAAAAGTCTGCATCACGGTAAAGCCCATGCCGCTGCGTTCCTCGCCGCTGCTGGTGGTATAGAAGGGCTGCAAGGCTTCCTCTAAGTTTCCGATGCCCACGCCGCTATCCTCGACTTCAAAGCGTACGCTATCCTCAAAAGCTCGCCCCGCAGGGTGACTTCGCCGCCCCTTTGCTCATATGCGTGCACAATGGCGTTGGTGACTGCCTCGAAATGGCAGTTTTAATATCCGCGACCTCTTCCAGCGTCGGATCGAGCTGGGAAGCGAAGGCCGCTGCACAGACTCTCGCGAACCCCTCGTTGGCAGAGATGCCCGGGAACCGCAGTTCCATCTTGTTTTTCACGTTTTTTTCCCCGTTAGATTTTTTTTTTTTGATAATGCGATATAGCCCGGAAAGGGTGAATACCTTGTCTATTTGCCGGTTAAGCCCGGTTACGGCGAGCTCGCCGCCGCCTTTTTGCAGCTGTTTATAGCGCCCGATGACAAGCCCGATGCCAGAACTATCCATGAGCGTCACATCCCGAAAATCCAGCACCAGGCGAAAGCCCTCACCCTGTGCGTGAATGAGCTTGTCCAGCTTTTCCTTTAGGGGAGCGGCATTATGATGATCTAGCTCTCCCGAGAGGCGCACAATTTTTTGCGTCATAAAAATTCCTCCTAAGCGTCCTAGAAGAAATATTCTGTTTGGCCTTCCGCTATCCCTTTTGTGAAAATGCACTGCTTTTGCCGAAAAACGCCGCAATTACCAAAAAAATCCGCTGGTAATTTTTCGCTTCTTGGAGATTATAAAACGGAGGTATCAAGCATGATGGAAGAAAACGAAAAAAAGCCGAATCGATTTTGGCGCGTCTTTAAAACTTGCATACTCTCGCTTTTTAGTATTGACAATTTCCGCCATAATATTCATGGTTTCGTATTTATTTGGCATCGAGGAGTGGAGACAGTTCGACCCGAAATCCATCAAAGAGGAGATGGAGATTTCTTTGCGCCTTTACGATAAAAACGGCGAGGAATATTTGACGCTGTCCGGCACGCAAAACCGGCGCTACGCAACCATCGATAAAATCCCCGAACATGTCAGAAACGCGTTTATCGCCATCGAAGACGCGAGATTTTATGAACACGGCGGGATTGATTTTATTCGTATCGGCGGCGCGCTGTTAGAGGATATCAAGTCCGGCAGCATCAAACAGGGCGCCAGCACGATCTCCCAGCAGCTCATCAAACTGGCGCAGCTAAAGCCGGATCAGACGGTACGGCGCAAGCTGGCGGAAATTATGATGGCCTTTAAGCTGGAAAAGGAATACACAAAAGACGAGATTTTGGAGCTCTATCTAAACGAGGCTTATTTTGGCCGGGGGCGTATGGCGTAGAGAACGCTGCGCAGGCCTATTTTGGCAAATCCATCAGCGATGTCACGGTGGCGGAGGGGGCGATGCTGGCCGCAATCTTAAAATCGCCTAGCAACTATGCTCCGCATCTGCACCCCGAAAAGGCGCTCAATCGCCGCAATCTTGTGCTCTCCCAGATGGCCGCAAACGGCTTTCTGTCCGAAGACGAAGCGGCCAAGGCGCAGAAGGAAGCAGTCGTTCTGGCCGAACAGGAGGAACAGGAATACCTCTACGGTTTTTATACGGATATGGTGCTGACAGATGCCTGTGAGGCGCTGGGCATCGGGTATACCGAGTTATTGACCGGAGGATATGAGATCCATACCAACCTGGATCCGGAGGTGCAGACGCATCTGGAACAGACGGCGAAGGATACCTCCCTATTTCCAGGTAACGCGGCGGACGGTTCCAACTGCGAATGCGCCATGGTGGTGCTCAGTGCGGATTCTGGAGAGATTTTGGGGCTGCTCGGCGGCCGAGAGCACACCACACGCTTGGCCTTTAACCGGGCAACGAGCATGCGCCGCCAGCCGGGCTCTGCCATTAAGCCCGTGCTCGTATATGCACCGACGCTGGAATACCTGGGCTACGATACGACGACCACGCTTCTGGATGAGCCGACGGATTTTTCCGGCTATATGCCCAGAAATTCAGGCAGCAACTACCGGGGCTGGGTGACGCTAAGGGACTGTGTTGCCAACTCCATCAATATTCCGGCAGTCAAACTGCTGCAAGAAGTGGGGTCAACCGAGCCAAGAGCTATGCCAGCTCTGTGGGCATTCCCTTCGATGCGCGGGACGACAGCCTCTCCTTGGCGTTGGGTGGCTTTACCACGGGTATCAGCCCTCTGGAGCTTTCCGGGGCATACCAGCCCTTTGCCTCGGGCGGGTATTATTCAGCGCCTTCAGCGGTCAAGAAAATTGTGGATCGCCAAGGGAATGTTATTTACCAGGAGAAAGAGGAGAAAAATGCCGTGCTCTCTTCCGAGAGCGCATACCTCATGAGCTCCATGCTACAGTCCACAGTGCAGTACGGCACGGCGCACAGCGCGCTTTCCGAGCTTGGTATTGAGCTCTCGGCCAAAACCGGCACCAGCACCTACGACGACGCGACGAACAACAAAGACGCTTGGGTTGTGGCTTACAACAGCGACTACATCGTATGCTGCTGGATGGGCTTTGACAAGACCGACGACGCACACTCGCTGCCCAAAGGCGTCACCGGGGAACGTATCCGGCGCGATTCGCGGCAAAGATTTTTCGTATTTGTATGAAAATAAAGAGGCCCCTCCCTGGCAAAGCCTTCGGGCATCGAGCGCGTGCTGCTGAATAAGCGCCAGCTGGAGAAAAACAACGTCATGTTGGCGAGCAAAAACGAAAAGAAGAGAATATTGTGGTGGAGTATTTTAGAAAAGGCCGCATTCCGGCCACGGCCGCTGTGCTGCCCGAGGATTTCCGCGTCACTCAGGGGGAACATGGGTATCCTATCATCACGTTTTCCGCAGACCGGAGCTACCGCTATATCCTGGAGCGCAAAGATCCTGGCCCGGGAGAGTTTGAGAAAGTTGCCACGATTTGGGGCGGCTCCACCCGGGTGGACCGCTCGGCAAAAAAGGCCAGGCCTATATCTACCGATTGACGCCGGCCAACTACTACGCCCAGGATGAGTATTCGAGCATCTATGCTTATTCGCCGGGGAAGGTCCGCCGGGAAAAGGATAACAAAAAGCCCCCGCAGTTGCAGGGGCTTTTAATAAGGGCAGGGCTTGCTTAGGGCTCAATTAAAATCGTCTCGGTTTTTCCAGCGCACCAGCGATGAGCGCCTCTTCATCCAGCAGGTGCTCGGAAAGTTCAATTTTGCGCAGCAGCGGCTTTGTGACCGGGTGTTTGGGCACAAACACCGTGCAGCAATCCTCGTAGGGGAGGATAGAAGTCTCGAACGTGCCAATTTTGCGGGCGCGTTCGATGATCTCGTCCTTATCCATCCCGATGAGCGGCCGGAAAACCGGCAGTTCCACGGCGCTGTTGGTGACATGCAGACTGTCGATGGTCTGGCTGGCGACCTGGCCAATGCTTTCGCCGGTGATGATAGCCTGGCAGTCGTTTGCCTGCGCTACGCGCTCGGCCAGCTTCATCATGTAGCGCCGCATGATGATGGTGAGCTGCTCCTCCGGGCACTTTTCGTAGATGGCCATCTGGATATCTGTAAAATGCACAATGTGCAGCCGGATGGGCCCGGTATACTGCGCGAGAAGCTTTGCCAGCGCGATGACCTTTTCCTTGGCGCGCTCGCTGGTATAGGGGGAAGCTATGGTAGTGCACGGCCTCAGGCATACGCCCCGGCTGGCCACCATATAGCCTGCCACCGGGCTGTCGATACCGCCGGAAAGCAGCAGCATAGCCCTGCCGTTGGTGCCCACGGGCATGCCGCCTTTGCCGGGCAGGACACTGGTATACACGTATGCCTGCTCCCGCATCTCGACATAGATTGTGAGCTGTGGATTTTTGACATCCACACTAAGCCCGGGCACTTGCTCCAAAACATGCCCGCCTACCTCTGCTGCCAGTTCCATAGAGGTCATCGGGAAAGTCTTATCCGAGCGTTTGCCCTTGACTTTAAACGTTGCAGAGGAAAGCCCCAGCCGTTCCATTTCGGCTCGCACCAATTCGGCCGCCTTCTCATAGACGGCGGGGAGGTCTTTTTCCATCTCGTAGGCCGGGCTCACAGAGTGGATGCCAAAAACTTTACACAGCGCATCCATCGCTGCGGGAATCTGGCTCTGCTCAACGTGGCGCACATAAAAGCGTCCATCGCCTTTTTTGACGCTGCCGCCAAACTTGCGGACGGCAGCGCTCATGCTGTCCTTGAGCATTTTTTCAAACCGGGGGCGGTTTTGCCCCTTTAGATGGATTGCTCCATATCGCACTAAGATAATCGGTGTCATGTTCATCTCCTGATAAAGCCTCTATATTTTTCTAAAATTTCCCGAATTGCAGCCACAGTCTCTTCTATCTCTTCTGCCGTGTTCTCTGGGCAGAAGCTCAGGCGCAGCGCGCATTCGGAAATTTCTTTGGATATCCCCATGGATTTATGGATCCGAGAATAGCCGATCTTTCCCGAAGAGCAGGCCGAACCTGTGGCCACATAGATTTCTTTTTCCTCCAGCAGGTGCAGCAACACTTCGCCGCGCATGCCGGGAAACGCGATGTTTAGAATATGCGGCGCGCAGTGCTCCGGGTGATACAAACCGCATCCGGAATACGGAGCAGATCTTGCCTTGCCTGGCAGAGCAGGCCGCGCATGTGAGCCAGCTTTTCTGTATGGTTTTCCAGATATTCCCGAGCGGCCGCGGCAAACGCCAGAATGCCAAAGGTATTTTCGGTGCCGCTGCGCAGCGCACCTTCCTGCCCGCCGCCCAGAAGATATGCCCGAAGCGGCGTATTTTTCTGATAGAACAGAGCCCCCGTGCCCTTGAGGCCGTGGATTTTATGCGCGCTGGCAGTGTAGTAGTCCACTTGGCTTGCGGCCATATCGAAAGGAACTTTTAGAAAGCTCTGCACACCATCTGAATAGAACACAGCATCCGGGTTTTTCCGCTTGACTACAGCGGCAATCTGGGCGATGTCGTTTACAGATCCGGTTTCGTTATTCACGTGCATGATGGCCACAAGCGCGGTATCCGGCTCCACTTTTTCCGCCACATGCTCTAAAGAGATGCGGCCGTCTTTGCCGGGATTCAGAAAATCCACCCGATGCCCCTTGCTTTTGGAGTTCCCTAAACGCCTCGTATACGCAGGGGTGTTCATACGCAGTGGTGATGAAGTGCAGCGGCCGGCTGCCTTTTCTGCGCCATCCCTTGAAAATTACGGTATTTGCGCCTTCAGTGCCGCAGGAGTTGAAAATCGCGCCGTCTGCGCGCAAGATACCGCACAAAAACTCCCGGGCAGCGCGAATTTCCCGCTCCATCGCCACTGCCGGAGGGTACATGGCCGAAGGGTTGTACCATTTATTTTTAATATGCTCTAAAAAAAAAGCTTCTCAAGGCATGCGGCCGGCTGTGTCGTCGCAGCGTTATCTAGATAAATCATGCCGTTCCTTCCCAAAAACAAACAAAAATTAGCATCGAAACTTCATTTATTTTACCACGAAGCGCCGTGCTTGTCGAATAATACCCGGCAAAAAAAGCAATACTATCAGAAAAACAGGAGGGTGCGCAAATGGAAGAGTATCAAAATATTCCGTGGACGACCTGGCCGGCAAGAACGGCCCGCAGGAGCGGGAACAGCGCAATCAAATTATCACAGAAAAGGACGTGCGTCATGAACATTAACAAAAAAAGCAAGAGTCGGGCAATTACAACGAATATGTGAAGGAGACGATGCCCAAGTCCCATACATTTTCCAGCTGCATCAAAGCGTTTTTGGTGGGCGGTCTCATTTGTGTTTTAGGCCAGGGCATTTCGGATATCGGAGAAAACTTGCTGCACTTGGATGAAAAGGGCGTTCCGGCATTTACCTGCATTGTGCTCATTTTCCTGGGTGCGCTGCTCACGGGCTTTGGCGTGTATGACGTCATTGGCAAGTTTGCAGGAGCGGGCAGCATCGTGCCCATCACCGGGTTTGCAAACTCCATGGTTTCTCCAGCGCTGGAGTTTAAAAGAGAAGGCTTTGTGTTGGGCGTGGGGGCAAAGCTCTTCACCATCGCAGGACCAGTTCTGGTTTACGGCATCAGCACCTCCGTGCTGGTAGGGATTGTTTACTTCATCTTAAACGCCCTGGGCGTCATTTCTCTATAGGGGGCAATATGGGTAAGAGAATCGGAAAATATACAGTAGAGTTTGATGGCCCGGTCTATGTGCGCGGCCGGGGAACGGCAGTCGGCCAGGAGGAGAGCAAAGGCCCGCTGGGAGCGTATTTTGACGTCGTGGCTCAGGATGCCATGTGGGGACAAAAAGAGCTTTGAACTGGCAGAGAAAAAACTGTTTATGGAAGCCGCGAAGAAAGCCGTGGAATCCGCGGGCCTCGGGTTAAATGATATTAACTATCTTGTGGGCGGAGACCTGCTGAACCAGATCATCTCTGCGGGATATACGGCGCGGGATTTGGATTTGCCTTTCATCGGGCTATATGGCGCGTGCTCTTCCATGGCGGAATCGCTCTGCGTGGGCAGCATGCTCATCGACGGCGGGTTTGCAGACAACTTGCTTTGCGCAACCAGCAGCCACTTCGCCACAGCAGAAAGGCAATTCCGCTATCGGCTGGAGCTCGGTACGCCCAAGCCGCCCACCGGCCAGGATACGGTCACGGGCTCGGGCGCCACAGTGCTCTCGGCAGAGCAGGGCGAGCTCGTGGTAAAATCTGTCACAGTCGGCAGAATTGTAGATTTTGGTGTGAAAGATGCGAACAACATGGGCGCGGCTATGGCGCCGGCCGCCGTGCAAACCATCCTTTCGCACTTGGAAGATAGGGGCATCGCGCCGGATTACTACGATGCCATCATCACCGGGGATCTCGGGATATTTGGCTCGGATCTGCTCATCGATATGGCGGCTCAAAATAACGTAGATCTCGGCCGTACATAAGGATTGTGGCAAGATGATTTTTGAGGGTATGGATAAAAACTGCGGCGCCAGCGGCTGTGGGTGCAGCGCCAGCGTATTAAACGGCTACTTCTTCAAAAAGATGTTGGATGGCGAAATAAACCGCATTTTTGTTCGTCGCCACCGGCGCGCTGCATTCGCCGACCAGTGTGCAGCAGGGGAGAGCATTCCGGGTATCGCGCACGCGGTGCATATCGAAAGGAGAAAAATCTAATGATGGATTATATTAACGCCTTTTTGGGTGGGCGGGCTCATTTGTGTAGCAGGCCAGCTGCTCATGTCGCTTACCAACATGACCCCTGCTCGAATTTTGGTGACGTTCGTCACCGCAGGCTGTGTAGCTTACGGCGCTCGGGCTCTATGGCCCGGTGGTAGAATATGCGGGCGCCGGCGCGACGGTTCCGCTCACGGGTTTTGGCTATTTCTCTGGCAAAGGGCGTCATCGAACAGGTGGCGGAAAAAGGTGCGATTGGCATCTTTACCGGCGGCGTCATGGCGACGGCGGCGGGTATCACCGCGGCGGTAGTGTTCGGTTATCTCGTCTCGGTCATCTTTAACCCAAAAGTAAAGAAATAAGTGATGTAAAAAAACCTCCTGTTGTGCTAAACTAGAGTTTGGCAGAAGGAGGTTTTTTCTATGGTAGCGGAAATTTTATGTGTCGGCACCGAGCTGTTGCTCGGGGACATCGTCAATACAAATGCAGCGTATCTGGCAAAAGAGCTAGCGGCGCTGGGCATCGATGTATATACCCAGTCAGTCGTCGGGGGATAACCCGGGGCGGCTGAAGCAGAGCCTGGCGCTGGCTTTCTCCCGGGCAGACCTTGTGCTCATGACCGGCGGCCTTGGGCCAACGTACGACGATCTTACAAAGGAGACTGTCGCAGAATACTTTGGCCGCAGCATGCGGCGGGATGAGCATTCCTATGCGCGGCTCCAGCAGTACTTTGAAAAAATGGGACGTGTGCCCACGCCCAACAACCTAAAAGCAGGCGGACATGCCAGAAGGAGCTATCGTTTTGATAACGATAACGGAACAGCTCCCGGCCTGGCGGTAGAGGGCGAGGGCAAAGTCGCAGTGCTCATGCCCGGCCCACCTTACGAGATGACGGCGATGTTTGAAACGCGGGTTCGGCCCTATCTGCAAAAATTTTCGGATCATGTGCTGGCCTCCCGCACCATCCGCATTGTGGGTATGGGGGAGAGCGAAGTGGAGTATAAGCTGCGGGACTATATGCTCCGCCACCTAAACCCCACTGTCGCGCCTTACGCTAAGCAAGGAGAAGTGCAGCTGCGCATTACCGCCTCTGCCCCAACGAGGGAAGACGCCCTTGCGCTTACCGAACCGGTAGTGGAAGAGCTAAAAGAGGTTTTGGGAGATGTGGTTTACGGGGTGGATGTGGAAAACCTCGAACAGGCAGTGGTGCAGCGGCTCCGGGAAAAGGGGCTCAAGCTGGCCACGGCGGAGAGCTGCACGGGCGGGCTCATTTCCAAGCGCATCACCGAGGTGCCCGGCGCCAGCGATGTGTTCGAATGCGTCGTATGCTCTTATGCCAACCGCATCAAGCATGAGCTTTTGGGCGTCTCGGAAGACACGCTGGCGCAGCATGGTGCAGTCTCCCCGAGACAGCCGAGCAGATGGCCGAGGGCATTCGCCGGCTTTCCGGCGCAGATATCGGCATTTCTGTCACGGGCATTGCCGGCCCGGGGTGGCACAGAAGAAAAGCCGGTAGGGCTTGTCTATATCGGGGTCAGCTCGGAAAACTACAGCAAAGTCGAGCGGTATCTCTCTGGGACAAAGAAACCTGGGAGCCGGGAGCATATCCGCCTTAGCGCTTCTCAGCAGGCGCTGCGCATTGCGCTGGAGGCGATTCGCAAAAATTAAATAACCGGCGCATCCGCCGTTTGCTAAGAAATATCCTTGCCTGGGCGCATCACATGCGCCTAGGCGGCTGTCCGCCGCCTTTGCGGATTTTCTTAAGACGGCGGAGCGCCCGGTCTTTTTTTATCTCCCGTCTTTTTTCCCGCCGAACATGCCGCTCATATTTTTCATCATATCCACCATGCCGCCGTTCTCGCTCATACCCTTCATCATTTTCATCATCTGTTCCATTCCGCTCATATCCGGCCCGCCAAACAGAGGCATCAGTGAAAGCATGCTCTCCGGTTTTTAGGATCCACCCGAGACATTTTTTTTGCATGCGCAAAATTTGCTCCATCTGGGCAAAGCTTGCCGCGGATTCTGGGTTATATTTTTTAAATACCTCCAGCATGCCAAGGATTCTATCTTGATGGGTCAGATAGCGTTTTTTCATGCTGAATCCGCCAAGATTTGGGCGGGAGGCATGGTAAGCAAGCTCTTTGGCGGCCTGCTCATATCCCTAAGATATCAGAAATAGCGTTTCTATCCGAAGAGGTGGCGAAGGGTAGAGATCTCGAAGCATTCAAGCATCTGCGGCTCAGAAAGCTCGTTTACCATGGCCATGGATAAAAGCGATTGTATCGAGCCCGAGAGGGCTGGGGCCTTTGAAGCAGGCTTGTTTTGCGATGCTGGCATATGCACTGCTTTGCGATCTGGCATTTTTCTATTCCAATATTCCATATGCGTACCTCCTAGCTCTCCTTCTATCTTATTCGAAAAAAAGAAAGAACGTGCACACACCTTTGCGTTTTGGCATAGTATGAATAAAAACGGAGGGATTGCTATGGCTAAAAATCTAAAAAATTTTGCACAGCATAAAGGGAAAAATGTCGATGAAAGAATAAGGAACGAGATTCAAAGGATCAGCAGGAGCGCGCCCGCCAACTGGAAGAGGATATTTCCCAGTATGAGGGCAAAAGCGAGGATGAACTCTTTGGTACGCTGCTTTCTCAAGTGGAGCGGGGCAAGCGTGATGGCAGCTTCACAGCCGAGGGTCTGAATTCCTTTATTAGCAGCGTTTCGCCCATGCTCACAGAGGAGCAGCGCGCAAAACTGCACAATATCGCGAATAAAATTCGGTAATTGCGAGTTTTGACGAAAGAGAAAAAGTGATTCTGTTTTTTGGCTGGTTTTGTCAAAAGTTTGCGCACCGAGCGACACTTTCTGCCACCCGGGACATGTTCTAATCTTCTCACCGGAAAAATAAAATGAGGTGGGGGAAATGCAGTCACGACAGGAACGAAGGAAATTTGAACTCAATATTACTCTAAAATCCGCTCTATATCTTGCAATTACCTTTTTGGGCGGCTTTTTGGTGGGAAGAGTGCGCATCAGGGGAGACCATCTGGCCTTTTGGCGTTGCGTATGTTTTGGCTGCATTTCTAAATCAAAGCGTACTAAACCCATATATGGCGTTGGGTGGCGTGCTCGCATCCATGGCGACATATTCGCTGCATATGGCAAATGCGCCCTACTGCTTTTTCTGTGGTGGGCGTGGCGGCGGCTCTTATGATCATCGCTCAGGCAGTCAAACTACCGGCGCGGATGCATATTGCCCTTTCTGCGGCGGGCATTGCCTATGTGGGCTGCACGCTGGCCTTTAAGCTGGGGCTTATCCTGCCCATCCTATCTTCACTTATCGAAATGCTTATCACGCTGCTCATGATCGTGGTGTTCCATACGGCGCTGAGGCTCTTCTCTGGCCGGCGGCGACAGGTGCTCTCGGATGAGGAGGTTATCAGCCTCTGCTTTCTGGGGTTGCTCGCGGTGATGGGGCTCGGAAACTTGGCGCTGTTCGGCGTGTATTTGCGGGAAGTAGTGGCGGCATATGTTTCGCTGTTTGCGGCCTATGTCGGCGGTGCGGCTGTGGGCGCGGGAGTAGGCATGTGCTCGGCGCTGGCTTGCGTCATTGTTGGGACAAACCCGCTTAATATCGCAGCCTATGGCGTAGCGGCTCTGGCGGCAGGCTCTTGCAGAAAGATGAAGCGCGTGGGCGTGAGCCTCGGTTTTTCTCATTACGCAAGCGTTCTTTATTTTCTATATCTGTTATGGCGAGCTCAAAAACGTCTCTTTAGTGGGCATGGCGCTGGCCACAGTCGGCTTTCTCTTTACGCCCAAATCTCTGGTGGAGAAGGTGGAAGTGTATGTGAATGCAAACCTGTTTTGGAATAAGGAACAGACGCTGAGGGAAGAGCGCTTTCGGGAGCTCACGGTGGGGCGGCTTAAGGAAATTTCCAGCGTGTTTCAAAATACTGCTCGGGTTTTTGGGAATCTGCAGTCAAAAGCCGGGAAGAGGGAAATATTGCCTATACCATGGCAAGCATCCCGGAAGAGGCCTGCTCCAATTGCATGTTTTTCAGAAGCTGCTGGGATGTGAACTTCGGCGCGACCTATGAACTCATGCAAAAGCTCTACGCTAAATACGACAGCGGCAAGAAACTGAGCGAGCGGGACCTAGGCGCATTCAGCAAAAAATGTATCCGCGCGGACAAGCTCATTGCCGCGGCAACGCAAACCTTTGACAAATTCAACACCAACAGCAAATGGGAAGGCAAAATCGCCGAGAGCCGGGGCATGATAGGCGACCAGATGATCGGCGTTTCCCGTGTCATCGATTCCCTGCTCCGGGAGGTGCAGGTGGATATCGAATTCCGAGACGAGATGGAGGAAAATATCCGCTTGGCGCTGGATGAAATCGGCGTGCCAGTCAAGGAGGTTTGCGCGGAGTTTTCCGAGGGCGCCCTCAATGTGGATTTGGTCGTCAAGGGTTGCGGCGGCAAAGACGCCTGCGAGACGAAGATAAGAAGGGCAGTCTCCTCCGCCTGCAATATCCCTATGGAAAAGGTCGAAGGCTATTCGGTCTGTGGAAAAGATTGCCGCCTGCGTTACGAACAGGCCAGAAATTACAGCCTGCAAACTGGCATCGCCATGATGCCCAAAGAGGGAAGCCCGGTTTCCGGGGATACGCATTCCTTTGAGGCGCTCAAAGACGGCCGCTATATGATGCTGCTCTGCGACGGCATGGGCAGCGGAGAGCGAGCTGCCTGAGAAAGCCGCACTGCTGTCACGTTGATGGAGGATTTTTTACCGCGCAAACTTCGACGATAAGACGATACTAGACGCCATCAATAAGCTGCTCATCCTAAGCAGCAGCGACGATATTTTTTTCCACCATGGATCTCTGTATGGTAAACCTCATAGAGGGCAAAGCCCGGTTTACCAAAATCGGCGCGCCGCATTCCTACGTCATCGGCAGGAACGGCATGCGCAAGCTGGATGCAGGGTCGCTTCCCATCGGGATTCTGGACGACTACGAGCCTGTAGTCTACGATGTGCAGCTGGGGCACGGGGATATCATCTTGATGTTTACCGACGGCATCGCGGATCTCGAAAGCGCAGACGATTCTCTGCATGAAGCTATCCGAGAGGCGGCAGAGATGCGCAATGCGGATGACATCGCAAACCGAGTCCTATCTCACGCCTACGCTGCATATGGAGCCAAAGCCGGGGACGATATGACGGTAATGGTGGCCAGGGTCATAAAAAACAAGGCTGTTCGCGGCTAAAAACAGGGCGCAGTTGAAGCGCCCTGTTTTTTTATGGTAGAATATTTTGATCATTTATGCGTAGTAAGGAGCAAATCATGGTAAAAGAATGCATGGAGGCGCTATCCAAACTTCCCAGAAGCTATACCTTTCGCAATGTGTTTGAGATCATGTGCGAGTACGGAAATCGGGTGGCGGCCGAACTTACGGAGAAAGACGGCGCGCTCCTGACCGTTACCTATGAACAATATCGCCAGCTGGCGCGGGGTATCGGCCAGAGTCTGGAAAAGGAAGTGGGTGCGAAAAACCAGTGTGTGGGCGTCAAGCTGGAAAACAACCCCATGTGGCCGGCGATTTTCTGGGGTATCCTCATGAGCGGCAATATCCCGCTGCTGCTCGATGTCCGGGCGGATGCGGCCATTACCAAGCATCTGCTGGCGGAGTCTGGCGCCATCGCCATTGTCACAGAGGATCAGGAAAAATATCCGGGTGTGAAAGTATTTCATCAGGATGAGCTTTTGGAAAAAAAGGCGAAGAATAGCTATGAGCCTAAGTGGGCGGATATGGTCTGCCTATGCACTTCTGGAACCACAGGTACGGCGAAAATCTACGCCTATAACGGGTTTGCCATGAGCAAGCAGATAGAGAACGCCAAATATTTCCTCGGGCAAAACGAGGATATCATGTACGATGAGGCGGATGGCCCGCTCAAAAACCTCGCGTTTTTGCCAATGCACCATATCTTTGGATTTGTGGCGGTGTATCTGTGGTTTTCGTTCTTTGGAAAAACCATCGTGTACCTCTCGGATAAAAGCGCCAAAGGCATTATGGATACCTGCAAAAAGCACCAGGTGACGCACATCTTTAATGTCCCGCTTTTCTGGAACAACGTCGCCCAGGGCATCATGCGCAAGGTGCGCCAGGGAGGAGAGCGCCGGCAAAAACAGTTCGAGACGCTCTCGAAAATCAGCCATGCCATGCAGAAGAATATGAAAAGGTCTGGCCGCAAGATCCTTGGCGCCTCGGCGCTAAAGAGCATTCAGCAAGAGCTTATCGGCAGCAGCGTGCGCTTTTAATCAATGGAGGAGGGCATATCGTGCCCGAAACCATGCGCATCATCAATGATATCGGCTATCCGCTCTACAATGGCTTTGGCATGACGGAAGCGGGCATCACCTCTGTGGAACTCAGCCATAATATCGACGACCGGCTGGAGGCCAGCGTGGGCAAAGCCTTTTGCCAGCGTGGAATACCGCGTGCTGCAAAACGGCGCAGATTCCAATGTGGGTGAGCTCGTCATCAAGGGAGAATCGCTCTTTTCCGGGCGCATGGTGGGCGGCAGGTTTGTACCCAGAGGCGAAGAGGAACAGTGGTACCAGACGGGAGATATCGCCCGGCTGGATGAGCATGGCCGGCTGTGGATCGAGGGCCGTTTAAAAAGAAGTCATCATTGGGCCTTCCGGGGAAAATGTGTATCCGGATGAAGTGGAGGGCTATTTCTCCGAATTGCCCGGTGTAGAGCAGATGGTGATAGCCGGGCTCGATGTGGGCGAGCCCTATGAGCAGACAACGATGATCCTAAAAATGGAAGACAACGTCTCTAGTACGGATTTTGCTGCCGCAGCGCTGCGCATCGCGGAAATAAACGGCAATTTGCCCATGTATAAACAGGTGAAAAAAGTGCTCGTCTCGGATGCGCCTATGCCTCTGGCAAACGGCATCAAGGTACAGCGCCAGAAGCTCAAAAACTCGTGGAGAATGGGAGCTGGAAGTGCCGCCCTATCGATGCAGCGCTTGGGCAGATGGGCGAGGAATCTGGAGTGGAAGGCGAAATTAAAAACCCGCGGTTTTTGCAGATCAAAGAGGAAGTCCGCAAAATTTTTGCAGACGTGCTCATCCTGCCCGAAGAGGAAGTGGGCGAACGGGCGCACTTTGTCATCGATCTTGGCGGAGACAGCCTCTCGGTCATCGGCGTCATCGCGCAGCTCGAGGAAAAATATAACATCGAGATTTCCGACGAGGATTTCGCCAAGGCGGTCAACGTCTATGAAATTGCCGAGCTCATCTATAAAAATACCGCGCTCTCCCAAGAAGGGGAGGGCAGCGCTGCGGTGCGCCGCATCACAAGCTTTGGGGAAATGCGCGAGGCTAAAAGATTTTGCAGAAAATAGCGGCAAATATGAGCTTTCCGGCGCGCAATTTTTACAGCTGGAAACCGCGGCTAACGGCAAGGCGGCTGTGAGTTTCGCCGGGGCGGATTATCTCGGCGTTTCGCAAAATTCGGATGTCGTCCGCGCTGCCAGGAAGGCTGTAAAACGCTATGGTGTGGCGGCCAGGGGCCGCAGGCAAGCTGGGGAGCATGATGTTTATACCAAAGTGGAACAGCGAATTGCCTTTTAAAACACACGGATGCGGCCCTGCTGCTGGCGGATAGCTTCAGCATGAATGGCGCAGTCATCGGCCATCTGTTTGGTGCGGAGGATCTCATTTTGTGCGATGAAGCCTCTTCGGCCTCGCTGCTGGGCGGCTGCCGGGCGGCCAAGGCGGAGCTGCAGCTCTATCCGCATGGGGATATACCAGCGCTGGAAGCGCTGCTGCGCGCTGCCCAGGGCAAGTATGAGAAAGTGCTGCTGGCGGCGGAGGGCGTGAGCCTGGTGGATGGCAGCGTCTGCCCGTTGGAAGAGCTGGTACGGCTGAAGGTCAAATATCGCTGCTGGCTGCTGCTGGATGGTTCGCATAGCGATGGTGTTCTTGGGGCGACAGGCGGCGGCGTGGAAGAGCTTGTGGGCATTCCGGCGGCGGCAGTGGAGTTGCGCACGGGCAGCCTTTCAAACGCGCTTGGGGCAGCGGGTGGCTACGTGGCAGGCAGCGCGGAGCTCATCGAATATCTCAAATATACGCTGCCTGCCTTCGATGCCGGCGCGCCGGATTTCGCCTCGATGGGCGCGGCGGAAAAAGTGCTGGAACTGGCCGCGTCAGATAAAACCACGGTGGGCAAGCTACAGGAAAATATTGCTTTCTTCCGGGATGGCGCGCTGGAGCTAGGGCTAAACCTGCAAAGTGCAGGCCGCTCTGCGGTGTTTCCCATCGCTGTGGGAAACACGAGCCAAGCCATGGCTCTTTTGGAAAAATTGCTTAAAAAGGGCTATTATGCTCCGGTGGTGGCTTGGCCAGAGGCCGAAGAGAGCAAAGCGCAGCTGCGTTTCTTTATCACTGCGCTGCATCATAAGGAACAGCTGGCGGGTGCGCTGGATGCGCTCGCTTCTGGCATGAAAGAGTTGGGTCTGCTCTAAAAAAAGAAAGCCGCGGGCAATTGTCTGCGGCTTTTTCTTACTCTTTGTGCTCATCGATTTCCGAAAGGTTGTAGGGCGTCTGTTGGTAGACGTAGTAGTTAAGCCAGTTGCAGTAGAGCAGGTTTGCATGCCCTCTCCAACGCACCACCGGCGCCTTTTTGGGGTCATCGTCCGGGTAATAGTTGCGAGGCACGTCGATGGCAAGCCCCCTGCCGATATCCCTGTCATATTCGCCCTTTAGCGTGCCAGGATCATATTCCGAATGCCCGGTGACAAAAATCTGCCGTCCATTCCGGGCCATGATGATATAGACGCCCGCCTCCTTGGAATCGCAGATGATGTGCAGCTTGGGGTTTTTAAAACATCCTCCCGGCTTATCGGTGTGCCGGGAATGCGGCGCAAAGAACAGGTCGTCAAAGCCCCGGGTGAGTTGCGTGGATTTATCCACAACCTCGTGGGGGAACACGCCGAACATCTTGGCAGGCAAGTCGTGCTTCTCTATGCCATAATGATAGTATAGCCCTGCCTGTGCGCCCCAACAGATGTGGAAGGTGGAGAACACGTGCTTCTTGCTCCATTCCATAATCTCGCAGAGTTCGGGCCAGTAGTCCACCTCGGAAAAATCCAGGTTTTCCACCGGCGCGCCCGTGATGATAAGGCCGTCGAGTTTGGAGGATCGGATTTGCTCAAACGTCTGGTAGAACGTGTCTAGGTGTGTTTTGGCGTGTTTTTGGATTCGTGGGATTTGGGGCGCAGTAGGATAACCTCTACCTGCAAAGGCGAGTTGCCGATGAGCCGCAAAAGCTGGGTCTCCGTCTCTATCTTGGTGGGCATCAGGTTTAAAATCGCGATTTTGAGCGGCCGGATATCCTGATGGCGCGCCCGCTCGTCGGTCATGATAAAAATCCCCTCGTCTAAGAGGGTTTTGGCTGCGGGTAAACTGCTGGGAATTGTGATAGTCATTTCTTTTCTCCCGTTTTGCGTAATGGTCTAAGCGTTTGACAACCATGATACTTTATCTTAGAATAATTGTATAGAATAGAAAGTAAATTTTTTCAATGGATAGGAGAGGGCATGAGCAGAATCAGCGAATGGATGAAGCATAAGTCCCATACTCTGGCAGAGGAAATGGTAGATATCAATGCCCGGCATCTGCTGGTGGATAATATCCGCGGATTTGGCATGAAGGGCCGGGTCATTGAGCTGCTCACACATCTGAAAACTGCGCTTTTCCCGAGCCTTTATGAAAAAGAACTGGTCAACGCGGACTATCTTTCCGCAAAGGTCATGGATAAACTAAACAGCGCAGCGATGCTGTTAAACGCCATTGTGCGCGATGTGCTCATCAATAAGTGTGAGCTCGAGAAAAGGAGAATTGCGGTGGCAAGGAATGCTTTTCCCACGCAGACGAGATCACCGCTACGTTTATGGAGCGCATTCTCGGCATTCGGCAAATGCTCACGCTGGATATCGCCGCAGCCTATGAGGGCGATCCGCAGCCAAAAACCTGGAGGAGATTTTGCTAAGCTATCCCTCCATCGAAGCTGTAAGCATCTACCGCCTGGCGCACGAGCTGTTCTTGTTAGAAGTGCCGCTGGTGCCCCGGATCATGACGGAGTATGCTCATCAGCTCACGGGTATCGATATCCATCCCGGCGCGACGATTGGCTCTCGCTTCTTTATCGATCATGGCACGGGTGTGGTCATCGGGGAGACCTGCGTGATCGGCAATCATGTCAAGCTCTACCAGGGCGTGACGCTGGGTGCGAAAAAGCTTTGAGCTGGATGAGCAGGGCAATCCTGTGAAGGGCGTAAAACGGCATCCGAATATTGAAGATAACGTCGTCATCTATGCCGGCGCGACGATTCTCGGTGGCGACGTCACCATTGGGCACGACAGCATTATTGGCGTCAATGCATGGATTGTGCGCTCGGTTCCGCCATATACGACAGTCTATAACACCGCGCCAACGCCTATCATCAGCCAAAGAAAATAGTTTTTTAAAACTTGGGGAAAGAAAGAAGGAATTTGCCCATTCTGGGAAGAATAAATAGCGTAATTAACTTTACTTTTCTTTTAAACAAGTGAATAAAAATCCTTGGAAAGCACGTTTTTTCCGTGGGGTTTGTTTCAATATCAAACAAAGGGGATGTTTTGCATGATTCAGTTGATTTATGGGTCCAAAGGAAGCGGAAAGACCAAGCGCCTCATCGACATGGCAAATGCAGAAGTCAAGGCCACGGATGGCAGCGTCGTTTTTATGGATGATAACAAACGCTATATGTACGATGTAATCGGGAAGTGCGTTTTGTGGATGTCACGGAGTATAATGTGGACTGCGAGGATAAGCTTTATGGGTTCCTCTGCGGGATGCTCGCCCAGAACTTCGATCTCTCGGCAATCTACATGGACGCATTTTTGCATATGATAGGAAAAACACCGGATGAGCTTACAGAGTTTTTCACAGAGCTCGATATCCTGGCGGATAAGAACAATTTGAAGATTGTACTCAATGTCAGCGCGGATCTTGCGCAAATCCCAGAGCTGTTAAAGCAATATGTCATCTGACGTCTCCCGGCCGCGGCAACCCCGCGGCTTTTTATGGAAAGATTGCCGCTGCGATTGCTTATTGAATGCGGGGTGACCGCGTGCTATAATCTATCTGTACCGACATATTTTGGAGGAAAAGCATGAATTTAATCAGCACCAGGAATTCCGGTGAAAGCATCCCGGCTATTGCGGCGGTTTTAAAAGGCATCGCCAGCGACGGCGGTCTTTTTTGTGCCGGAGGTCTTTCCCATTATCACGCTGGATATGTTTACAGAGCTTGGAAAAATGCCCTATTATAAAGTCGCGGCGCGCGTGCTGTCGGCCTTCTTTGGGTTCCAGGATGAAACTGCCGAGGATATGACGCGCCAAGCCTATGCGCGGTTCGATGATAGGGAAGTCGTGCCCATCCAAAAGCTTGGGGGTAAGGAATATGTCATCGAGCTGTTCCATGGCCCAACGCTGGCCTTTAAAGATATGGCGTTGCAAGTGCTGCCCCGGCTCATGGAGCGCGCGCTACAAAATTCCGAACAGGATGTGCTCATCCTAACCGCCACTTCCGGCGATACTGGAAAAGCGGCGCTGGAAGGTTTCTGCGATGTGCCCAGAACTCGCATTGCTACCTTCTATCCTGAAGATGGTGTGGCGCGGATGCAGAAATTGCAGATGGTCACCCAGGAAGGGAAAACACATATGTCTGCGCGGTGAAAGGCAATTTTGACGATGCACAAACCGCCGTCAAGCGCCTTTTTGCAGATCCTGCCTTTGAAGAAGAAGTGGCAAAAGAAGGGTTATACGCTTTCCTCTGCTAACTCCATTAACTTCGGCCGGCTGTGCCCGCAAATCGCATATTATCTATATGCCTATGCCCGGCTGGTGGCGGCAGGGGGAAATCCGCCTGGGCGAGGAAGTCAATATCGCTGTGCCGACGGGAAACTTCGGTAATATCTTGGCAGCCTACTATGCCAAGCGCATGGCTTGCCTGTGGAGCGCCTCATCTGCGCCTCCAACAAAAATACTGTGCTGACAGACTTTTTCGAGGGCGGCGTATATTCGGTCAACCGCGAATTCTACAAAAACCATGTCTCCCCTCTATGGATATCCTCATCTCGAGCAATCTTGAGCGGCTGCTGTTCGAGCTCTATGGCAGAAACCCTCACTATATTCAAGAACTCATGGAAGAGCTAAAGGAAAATGGGCGTTTTACGGTGGATAGCAATATCAAAGTCCGCATGTCCCGGGATTTCTATGCCGGGTTTACGGATGAATACCCCACCATGCGTACCATTAAAAAGATGTTCGATCAGTATGGGTATCTCATGGATCCGCATACAGCAGTGGCGCAGCACGTATATGAAGAATATAATAAGCTCATGGGCGCGGATGATACGCCAACCATCCTGGCCGCAACGGCCAGCCCCTTTAAGTTCGCGGAAGATGTGCTTTTCTCTATCAGCAAAGAGCGCGTGGACGATCCGTTCCTGGCCGCGCAAAAGCTCGCGGGGCTCGCAGGTGTCGGGATTCCCGATGCCATCAGCAAGCTGGCGCATAAGAAACAGCGGTTTAGCGACGTCGCCAGCGCAGGGAGCTGGGAGCAAAAGTGCTGGAAAATCTATAGAAAAGAGTAGGCAACATGGCAGACGAAAAGAAAATTATATTTAGCGGCATCCAGCCTTCGGGCAACCTGACGCTGGGCAACTACCTGGGCGCTCTGAAAAACTGGGTGAAACTGCAAGACGACTACCACTGCTACTACTGTGTGGTGGATATGCACGCCATCACTGTTCGGCAACATCCGGCAGAGCTGCGCAGAACATGCGGGGATCTCATCGCGCTTTATGTCGCCGCGGGGCTGGATCGGAGAAAAATACCATCTATGTACAATCCCATGTCAGTGCGCACGCGGAGTTGGCGTGGATTTTAAATTGCTATACCTATATGGGTGAGCTCAACCGCATGACCCAGTTTAAGGAGAAGGCGCAAAGCCATCCGGATAACCTGAATGCCGGGCTATATACCTATCCGGTGCTCATGGCTTCGGACATCCTGCTCTATCAGACGGATATGGTTCCCGTGGGCGTGGATCAGAAGCAGCACCTCGAGATTACCCGGGATATCGCGCTCAGGTTCAATAAACTGTATGGCGATGTGTTTAAAATTCCCGAGCCGTATATCGGCAAGGCCAGCGCCAAAATCATGAGCCTCCAGGAACCGGAGAAGAAAATGTCCAAATCCGACCCGAACGAAAACGGCTTTATCACGCTGCTCGACTCGCCGGAGGTCATCCGACGTAAGATTCGTCGCGCCGTGACGGATAGCGATGGCGAGTTCCGCTATTGCGAGGAAAAGCCCGGGGTTTCAATTTGCTCTCTATCTATGCCGCGATTCACCAGATGGAGCCGGAGCAGGCGGAACAGCAGTTTGCCGGCCAGGGCTATGGCGCGCTCAAAGAAGCGGTAGCCGAGGCGGTGGTAGGGGAGCTGGAGCCGCTGCAAAAGCGATTCGCCCAAATCCGCGCCGATAAGGAGCTCATCAACTCCATTTTGCAAACTGGTGCAGAAAAAGGCAGAAAAGGCCGCGAACAAAACGCTGTGGAAGGTTCAGAGAAAGATCGGCTTTGGGCCACGAAAATTCTAAACGCTATTAAGGGGCGGCATATTTGCCGCCCTTTTTCTATCGTTTTATTGGATACTTTGGGGAAAACACCTAAAAAGCTTGCGCAAAAGAGCGTTATTGATTATGATAGAAAGTAAGAACAATTCCTATTTTTGCTGGAAGGGAGTATATCATGAAGAGATTTTTCGCTGCGGTCTTGGCCGCTCTGCTCATAGTATCCCTGTGCGCCGCCTGCGCGCCTAAGAAGGAGGAACCTTTGCCCTCCGAGAGCCCATCTGGATCGACTGCACCGGTCATCTTTTTGATGCTCCGGCGGAGTTCGAGTCCGTGCAGTTCAATACAAAAGACCTTTCAGGCAATGCGCAGACGCAAGAGATGTTTGCCGAGCATGAGCTCACGCTGGTCAACGTCTGGGCCACCTGGTGCTCCCCTTGTATTGAAGAGCTTCCCATTCTGGATAAGATCTATCAGGAAGGGGAGATCGGCGTCGTGGGCATTGTCATCGAAAGCCGAGACGACGACGTGGCGGATTTTGCTGCAGGCATTCTAAAGAAAAGCGGCGCGACGTATCCCGTGCTGCGGGTAACCGAGGAGATGGAAAAGAGCTTCCTTTCGGGCATCGATGCCATGCCCACCACGTTTTTGTGGATGGAGAGGGCAATGTCGTAGGCGGGCTGTATATTGGTGCAAGAGAAGAGCTCGAATGGCGGGATACCATTGCCAGCGTGCAGGAGAAGCTCCATGAAGAAAAAATAGGGTTTGGCTGGTGGCGCTGCTGTTTTTCACCGGAGCCTTGCTGATGTTCGCGGGGGTGTACCGCGGGGAAATCAAAATCGTGCTCATGAAGGCGACGACAATCTGTCTGGAGTGTATTGGAATTGGGTAAGCTGCGCCGCATCGTGCAATCGGGCTTTGCCCTTGCCACAAATAGCTATATCATCGGGTTTTTAAAGGGTAAAATTTACCGGGGAAACCTGAAAAATCTTTGCGTCCCGGGGCTCAACTGTTATTCTTGCCCCGGCGCGCTGTTTTCCTGCCCGCTCGGGTCCCTTCAGGGCGTCATCGGCAGCCATAAATACAATATGTCTCTGTTTTTTATCGGCTTTTTTATGGCGGTTGGCGTGCTCTGCGGGCGCTTTATCTGCGGCTTTCTGTGCCCGTTTGGCTTCCTGCAGGAGCTCATCCATAAAATCCCTTGCAAGAAAATCCGCACATTCCCGGGCGACCGGCTGCTGCGCTATCTGAAATATGTCATTCTGGCGCTGTTTGTCGTCCTGCTGCCCATGTTTGCGTTGGACGCTTTTGGGCAGGGCAATTCTTGGTTCTGTAAATACATCTGCCCGCGGGGACGCTGGAAGGCGGCGTATTCTTGCCTCTGGTAAACCACGGTTTGCGCTCGGCTCTGGGCGCGCTGTATCGTGGAAGCTGGGCATTCTCATCATCATTGTAGTGCTTTCCGTCCTCCTGTATCGCCCGTTCTGCAAATATCTCTGTCCACTGGGCGCCATCTATGGCATGTTCAACAGAATTTCTCTGGTGCGCTATCGGGTCAGTGAAACGGCCTGTGTGCACTGCGGAGCTTGCGAGAGAGCCTGCCCCATGGGCGTGGATATTGTGAAGGGTATCCAGCTTTCTGAGTGTATCTATTGCGGGGATTGCAAAGCTGGCTGCAAGTTTGGCGCCATCCATCTGGGCGTTCGGGAAAAAACCAAAAAAGAAGCCAAAATTCCGGAAATTTTTCTGAGAATGCAGGAATATAAAAGTATATATAGAATTATTTAATGTATGCGATTTACAACGTAATCATTTATCTATTGGAGGTTTTTATGACCAAATATATCGTAGCGCACGATTTTGGTACAAGCGGCAACAAGTCTACGCTGTTTACAACCGAAGGCAAATGCCTCGGCAGCATCATCACGGTGCCCTATCCGACGGATTATAAGAATGTCGTCTGGGCCGAGCAGAAGGGTGAAGACTGGTGGAAGGCGTTCTGTGAAAGCACCAAAACTCTGCTCAAAGATGTCGATAATAAAGACGTTCTTTGTGTCAACTTCGATGGCCACTATCCCGGTTGCCATTGCATCGATAAAGATGGCAAGGAGCTCTATCCGGCCATGATTTGGCAGGATATGCGCGCCGAGGCAGAGGCGAAGGAGATCAGCGATAAAACGCAGGATTGCGAATTTGGCTGGCGCCAGAATGGCCAGCTCAACAGCGTCTGCACGCTGCCCAAGCTCATGTGGGTGCGCACGCATATGCCCGAAATTTATGAGAAAACCTATAAAGTTTTGGCCTGCCCGAACGACTATATCATCTTAAAGCTCACGGGCAAATATGCTATCGACCATACTAACGCCGAGAGCACGGGTTTCTACGATCCCGCTATCAAGGATTGGTCGGATAAAATCCTGGAAGCTGCCGGCATGAGCCGCGATGTGCTGCCTGAGATTCACAACATGACGGATATCATCGGCGAAGTTCCCGAAGCATATGCAGAGGAGACTGGCCTCGCAGCCGGCACGAAAGTTGTCATGGGCTGCGGCGATGGCCCTGCCTCTTCCATTGGCGCAGGCAATATCGATCCCGGTGATGCCTATATTAGCGGCGGCTCTTCTGCTTGGGTTTCCGCAGTGGGTGAGGGCGGCAAAGGTTTGGGCGGCACTTGCCAGACGGCGGGCTCTTCCTTCAGCTGGCTGAAGAATGAGATCTGCAAAATCGAGCAGCAGATGGCCAAAGAGACGAACGGCGAAAAAACTGTATTTGATATCATCAACGAGGAAGTCGCTTCGGCTCATGTAGGCTCCAACGGCGTCATGTTCCTGCCTCACCTGATGGGCGAGCGTGCGCCTCGGTGGAACCCCAAGGCGAAGGGTTCGTTCCTGGGCATCACATTGGCCAATACCCGTGCGGATATGCTGCGTGCGGTCGTAGAGGGCATCGTGCTCAACCTGAACTGCATCCTGACAGAAATTCGGCAGGAGATTGAGGTAAAAAGGCTCATCATGATCGGCGGCCTGGCTAAGGGCGATATTGTCCGCCAGATTTTTGCAGACGTCATGAACGCGAAGATCATCAAGCTCAAGCACATGGATGAAGTTGCATCTATGGGCACGGCTGTCATCGGAGGTATCGCGCTGGGCATCTTCGAAAACGAGAGAGCGGTTAAAAAGTTCCACGAGATTGAGGCTATTAACGAACAATCCCGAGGCACATGCGATTTATGAGAAAATCATTCCGCTGTTTGACAAGGCGTATTTCTGCCAGGTCGATCTGTTTGAGGAAATGGCGAAACTGAAATTCTAAGTAAGATAAAAAAGCATGCCCGGCATGCTTTTTTTTGTGCCAATATTTTGTCACTGTAGAATTTTGGCGAAAATTGTGAGATTTTTCTATTGAAATACTGTATAATAAATCTACCCTGAGAAAATAGAATTGCGCGCCCGTTCGCGCGGGAAAGAAGGAAAAGATGTTCTGTAGAAAATGTGGAGCTGTGCTTCCGGAAGGAACCAGCGCATGCCCGCTGCAAAGAAGCGGTAGAAGTGCCGGATATGCCCGGCCAAGAGCCCGTGCAGAGCTCGGACTACTTAGAGCCAGAGCCCGCGCCCAAGCGTAAAAAAAACACTGCTCATTGCCATATGCTCCGTAGCGGCTGCCTGCCTCGTGGGAGTTTGTATTCTGCTGGGTGTGCAGTCCGCGCAGAAAAGTAAGCTGCATGAGGAATTGATGCGGGGTTGGAGCAGGGTAGAAGAAGGCGATAGCGGCACATATTTCCGCCTGGAGCTGGATTTTGGCGAGGATAGCGTGGATTATAATTTCTATAGCGGCATCGCCTGGCTGGATACCACCCTCGCCACTTTCGATTATAAAGTGGTCTCGGAAACAAAATAAAGATTATCGATTACGACAAGGTTTTTGAGATAGAGTTTAATGAGGATCGCACTTGTTTTCAGATTACGCCTTCGCTCACGGATACAAAATCTTCCGAGTTCTGGTACCATTTTGATTGACCGCAAAAAAAGAGCTTCCAATTTGGAAGCTCTTTTATTTACGCTTGTTGTAGTGCCTGCTGTAAATCTGCGATAATATCGTCTACATGCTCGATTCCTACAGAGAGGCGAATCATATCCCCCGGGCACGCCTGCGGCGGCGAGCTGCTCTTCGGTAAGCTGCCGGTGGGTTGTGCTGGCGGGGTGCAGCACGCAAGTTCTCGTATCTGCCACATGCGTGACAATCGCCGCCATCTTTAAGTGATCCATGAAAGACGTGGCGCTCTGCCGGCCGCCCTTGATGCCAAAAAGAGATGACGCCGCAAGTGCCGTTTGGCATATATTTTTTGTGCCAGAGCGTAGTACTTGTTGCCCGGCAGCCCCGGGTAATTCACCCAGGCAATTTTGTCATTTGCCTCCAGCCACTCGGCAACTTTCTGAGCATTCTGGCAATGCCGTTCCATGCGCAGAGCCAGGGTTTCCAGCCCAAGGTTTAGAAGAAAAGCATTCTGTGGAGAAGGGATAGAACCGAGATCCCGCATGAGCTGGGTTGTCGCCTTCGTGATAAAGGCCATCTTGCCAAATTTTTGCGCATAGCAAATGCCGTGGTAGGATTCATCCGGTTCTGTCAGTCCTGGGAACTTATCTGCGTGCGCCAGCCAGTCGAAATTGCCGCTATCGATAATCGCGCCGCCCACAGCCGAAGCGTGGCCATCCATGTATTTGGTGGTGGAATGGGTCACGATATCCACGCCATAAGCAAAGGGGCGCAGATTGGCGGGAGTGGGGAAGGTGTTGTCCACAATGAGCGGAACACCATGACTATGCGCTGCCCTGGCAAATTTTTCAATATCCAGCACTGCCAGAGACGGATTGGAGAGTGTTTCGCCGAATACGCACTTGGTATTCTCCCGGAACGCCGCGTTTAACTCTTCATCGGTGCAATCTGGAGAGACAAAGCTCACGTCGATGCCCATTTTCTTCATTGTGGTGGAAAAGAGATTGAGCGTGCCGCCGTAAATCGCCGAAGCAGAAATAAAATGATCGCCTGCTTGGCAGATGTTGAAAACCGCGTAGAAGTTGGCCGCTTGGCCAGAAGTCGTGAGCATCGCTGCCACACCGCCTTCCAGCGCCGCAATGCGCGCTGCCACGGCATCGTTTGTGGGGTTTTGCAGTCGCGTGTAGAAGTATCCGCTGGCTTCCAGGTCGAAAAGCCGCCCCATCTCCTCGCTGGACTCGTATTTATACGTGGTGCTTTGGTAGATGGGCAGGATTCTGGGTTCGCCGTTTCCCGGCGTATACCCTGCCTGCACGCAGAGAGTCTCGATGTGTTTGTCCATGTGCTCACTCCTTATACTTTTCTTTCTAAAATAGCACATCCCTCCTGCTCTTGTAAAGCAAAGAAGAGGATAAATGGATGTTTAGGTGTAGACTATTCAATTATATCACATTATGTGATATAATTTTGCGTATAGCAAAGCCCACAAGGAGATTTCGCATGGAAGGATACAAGAACATACAGAACCCACAACTTTATCAACAGATTTTGGAGGAAGAGCGAAGAAGGCGTGCGATAGAGGCGGATCAAAAGATAACATCTAGCAACCTGCATAATCAAATGATGCAGATCAAAAAATCCCTTAAATGCGCCCTTCCTAAAGTCGCCTGCCAGCAGTGTTTCACAGCGGCAAGCAGGCGAGGCAATGGAGAAAACTTCCTCTACAAATTTTTATGCTCAAATGCGGAAGGTAGCAAAGGCGGAAAATACGGCTAGACAGACAAGGATGCCGATGACAACACAGTGGGACCAGATGTCTGCCCAGCAAAAAAGCAAGGTGCCCTCTACTAATTTATATAGTATGTTTCGCGCGATAGAGGCGGAGAGAAGAACGACTGGGCTTCCCTGGGTAAAAATAACCTGCCTGGCGATGAGGAGCAAACGCAAGCCGTCGATGATCCCAATATGCACTTTATGGAGCTAGAGCCGATTCCGTAGTAGATGGAAAGTATCAGCCGGGATTTGGTTCGTTTGCGCCAGCGGAACCGGAGAATATTTTAAGGAAAAAATGATGCACTGGGCGAGTTACTGGGACAGACCCGAGAAGCAGTGGAAAAATATCTGAAGCTTGGCGTCGGCAATGAACTCATAGATATGGGCGATGCTAAAGATTTTGGAGAGGGATTTATGTCGCCGGAGGATTTTGATGCCCTTTCCCAAGATCAAAAAGATGTGCTTCTTTTATGGACGAAGCTAGATGGAACGCGCCAGGAAATCTATGAGCATCTGATTTTCTATGGGGAGCGAGGCGAATATACCTGGGACAATTATTATGCTGTTCTGGATAAAATGGATGCGATTATAAAACCGGACAGTCGATTTGTAGAAGGCCTCAAGGAATTTACCTACCTCACGGTTAAAAGGTTGCGCGGGCTTAGCGGCCCTCTAAACGGGGCAGCGGCATGGTCCATTGGGACAATTGTCTATGGCATTTCCAAAGTTTTCGGGGACAGTGAAACGGGCGATTACTTGGAGGATCTATCTGCAAAAAATTATCATGAACAAAGGTGCAGATCTGCAAGATCATTGGCTCGCGGAATGGCTCGGAATTCGAAAAGGTGTCGTGCAGCAGGAGAGAAGGAAGAAAACGCCTGGCGCAGCATCGGCAAGCTCGCAGAATATACCCTCATTCGCGGGGCAGTCGGTGGCGCCGGAGGAGGGCGATTTGGCGGAACAGTTGCCAACCTTTGGTCCGCGGTAGATACCTGGGTAGTGGCATTTGAACAGGCGTATGAAGAAGGCATGGATGTGGAAGACGCCAGAGAATATGCCTATAAACGTGCTAAAATAGAATTTCGTACTGCATATGTTATCGATGGGTTGCGGATGGGTGATTTCGCTACCTCTGGGTTTGGAAAGTTTGTGACGGAGTATCTCTCCCAATTTGGCTGGGGCAAAGCGATCATTTACTTCTTCAATATCGTCAATGGCTCTGCTGCCGCGGCAATCGCAGAGGAGGCGGCGAGAAAAACAGAAGAAGATTATAATCTGCGCCCAGAACGAGATCCGGAAGAGAGGCATCGGCAGTTTATTGAGGATTTTTCCTGGAATTTAGGACTCTTTGGATTGGTGGAAATTGCCGGATGGGTGATCGAACAAGTGCAAGGTACAGGACCCGAACAGCCGGGTGGAGTTCCGAGCGAGCCGGATGTGCCTGCGCTTCCTCCGGGAAATGGAGGCGGACAGTCGCCGAATGCACCCATGCCCATTCCGCCGGGATTACTGCCGCCCGGAAAAAACGGAATCAATCCTGGAAGGTTACTGCCGATTCCGCCGAGCTTGTTTCCGCCAAGAGGAGAAGGAGTATCCCCTGGTGGAGTCAACCCAACTCCGCCTATGCCGCCGGAAGGAAAAACACACCGGCCGACCCGCCCGTGCCAGGAACGGGCCCGTTTGCTCCGTCGCCCAGTGTGCCTCATCCTACCCGGGGCAAACAAATCCTTTGATTACCCCGAGGCGTTTCAACCAGACTCGGATGATATTTCCCCGAACAGGAGCGACAAATAATAGATGGTCTGGGCGGCCGTGGCAGCGCAGAAGATTTTTCTTTCGTACCAGGGCGAGACCCGCGCCTTCCCTTGCCCGGGGAAAAGAGTATGGTCTTGTGCGGCCTGCGCCGGGCACGCCGGCTCCTGGCATCTCTCCAAAACCGGAGGAGCCTCGCGCCGGATATGAGGAGCAGGAAGAAAAATGATCGCCTTCTTTAAAGAACGGTTAAGAAAAGACGGATTGATATCGATAGCTTTGTAGAAAAGCCGGAACGTGATATAATAGACTCACCGCAGGAAAATGAAGAGATACTGGATGATGGCGTTAATCGCTACCAACCTGGATATACGGAGCATATGGTGAAAGGAAGATTGGCGACGAGAAGAGAGTTTAGTGACGGAATCATAGGCGGACATAATTATGAAGAGTTTAAATTAACACTGTCATCAAACGGCTTTTGATCCCGCTGATTGCATTCAAAGCATTGTGCCATCTAAAGACTTTCCAGGGCTGTATAATGTTTATTATCGGATTCCCAAACGAATGAGAGGACAAATTGTTCCGGGGAATACCGTGTTATCCCAATCCCTAAAACAGTCTATGATCCAAAGCTCTACTCGGATAAGCAAATGGCGGAATGGGGCAGAGAGGCGATGCGAGAGGCGAAGCAGGCGGGAAGGAAGTTTGGATTTAAGTATAAAGGGAAAGCGAGCAATGGCATGTGGTTTATAGGATATATAGATCCTGCTACAGGTGAATTTAAGAATTATTTCCCTGTTCTAGAATAAAAAGGAGGCCATTATGAAATGGATTCAAAAAAGAGATGAGAAAAGAGAATATGTTAAGCAATTCTATGGGGAAATAAGGTTCGATGAAAATATAGGTCTAAGATCTAAGGCTTTTTTAAAGGCATTGAAAGGCTATGTGGACTTAAAAGGAAATTATATTGATGAGACAACTGCCCTATGCTTTTCACATGAGACGTCAGAAGGGGATAGCGATTATTTTGCCGCAGGGATAGAATTGCGAATTTGTTGGCCTGCTGTAGAGGAAGCCGTCATCATTCCCCTTTCTTACGAGGAATTCTACCCGATGCTCTGCGAGGAGTGCGAAAAATATCTGGAAGAGCGCCCGGAAGATAGGCAGCAAGTGCAGGAGCTGTTACAAAAGATAAAAGCAGCATTAAAGTTTGAACTAAAAAAGGAGCTTGAAGAGAGCTCCTTTTTGTTAAGCTTTAAGTGAGTACCGACAGCGTGATATAATAGACTCACCGCAGGAAAATGAAGAGATACTGGAGGATGGCGTCAATCGCTACCAGCCTGGATATACGGAGCATATGGTGAAAGGAAGATTGGCGACGAGAAGAGAGTTTAGTGACGGAATCATAGGCGGACATAATTATGAAGAGTTTAAATTAACATTGTCATCAAACGGCTTTGATGCTGTTGATTGCATTCAAAATATTGTGCCTTCTAAAGACTTTCCAGGGCTGTATAATGTTTATTATCGGATTCCCAAACGAATGAGAGGACAAATTGTTCCGGGGAATACCGTGTTATCCCAATCCCTAAAACAGTCTATGATCCGAAGAGCTATTCAGATGCTCAAATGGCGGAATGGGGCAGAGAGGCAATGCGAGAAGCGAAGCAGGCGAGAAGAAAAAATGGGCTAAGATATAAAGGAAAAGCGAGCAATGGCATGGGTTTATAGGATATATAGATCCTGCTACAGGTGAATTTAAGAATTATTTTCCTGTGCTAGAATAAAAGGAGGCCATTATGAAATGGATTCAAAAAAGAGATGAGAAAAGAGAATATGTGGCGGAATTCTATAGCCAAGTAAGGTTTGACGCGAGCGTTGATTTTAGGCCTAAAGCTTTTTTGGCAGCTTTAGATGGCTATGTAAATTTAAGAGGTAATTATATCGATGAAGCGTATCAACTGATCTTTGCTCATGAGACGTCAGAAGGTGATAGTGATTATTTTGCCGCAGGGATAGAATTGCGAATTTGTTGGCCTGCTGTAGATGAGGACATCATCATCCCCCCTTTCTTACGAGGAATTCTATCCGATACTCTGCGAGGAGTGCGAAAAATATCTGGAAGAGCGTCCGGAAGATAGGCAGCAAGTGCAGGAACTGCTGGCAAAGATAAAAGCAGCGCTGAGAGCGTAAATGCTTTGTATTTACAGAAAAACGCTTCGAGATTTTCTCGAAGCGTTTTTTGCTGGAGGCGCCACCCAGATTTGAACTGGGGGTGAAGGCTTTGCAGGCCTCTGCCTTACCACTTGGCTATGGCGCCATGAATGCGGCCATAAGCCGCATTTTAATTGGAGCGGAAGACGAGATTCGAACTCGCGACATTCGCCTTGGCAAGGCGACGCTCTACCACTGAGCCACTCCCGCAATTATTTGGCGACCTGGATGGGACTCGAACCCACGACCTCTAGCGTGACAGGCTAGCGTTCTAACCAGCTGAACTACCAGGCCACATTTCTGTGAGCAAGTATTATTTTACCCGATGCCCTGGCAATTGTCAAGCAAGAGTAGAGAAAACTTTTGTTTTGCCCGACACCTTTTATCATATGCATCTTTACCGCGCAAGTTTCCTCTTTTCTGCAAAATTTTCTCCGTTTCTAGGTGGTTGGCCGCGCTTTTTTACTGTGGTATACTTATGTATATGAAAAATAATCCGCCTGTCGCATCAAAAAACTGAATCAAATTGTAGAGCCGCTGCTGCTCTGGTATGAAAAAATGCTCGGGTTTTGCCTTGGAGGGAAAACTCTGAGCCCTACCGCGTCTGGCTCAGTGAAATCATGCTTCAGCAAACGCGGGTAGAGGCCGTAAAACCTTATTATGAGCGCTTTCTTGCTGCGTTTCCAAATGTTGCCGCCCTGGCCTGCGCGCCAGAGGATAGGCTGCTAAAGCTCTGGGAAGGTCTGGGATACTATAGCCGGGTGCGTAACCTGCAAAAAGCTGCCCGGCAAGTCGTGGAGGAGCATGACGGCGCGCTGCCCGGGGAATATGAGCAGTAAAAAAGCTGCCTGGCATCGGGGAATATACCGCCGGTGCCATCGCATCCATCGCCTTTCATCAGCGTGTACCCGTGGTGGATGGAAATGTTCTGCGCGTCATCTCCCGCATCATAGGCAGCCGGGAATCCATCGATGCCTCCGCCTGTAAAAAGCGCATCTGGCAGGAACTGAGTCAGGTCGTTCCTGCAAAGTGTCCAGGGATTTCAACCAAGCGCTGATGGAGCTGGGAGCAACGGTCTGTCTGCCGGGCGGCAGGCCATTATGCGCAGCTTGTCCGCTGCAAACACAATGTTTTGCCAACCTGGAAGATGAGACCGGAGAGATTCCTGTCCGGGATCCCAAAAAGAAAAAAAGTGCGAACAGCGCACGGTGCTGCTGCTTTGGCAGGATGGCAAGGTCGCTTTGCGCCGCCGGCCCTCAAAAGGCCTGCTTGGGGAATGTGGGAGTTCCCGAGTTTGGAAGGCTATCTCTCTGGGGCGGAAGTGGAGCGCCAGTTGCGAAATATGGGCATAAAATCGAGGAAAGTGGAGAGACTGCCAAATTCTCGCCATGTTTTTACGCATATTATTTGGGAAATGATCGGCTATCGGGCAGAACTTGACGCTTGTTCTCCTGCGGCAGAGCTGGAATTCTGGTCTCCTCGGGCGCTGCGAAAAGAGGCGGCGATGCCCTCGGCCTTCGCAGCGTACACCGCTCTCATCCGGGAAGGAGAAGAATAGAGATGGCAAAAATATTTCTGGTAGAAGACGACGCCCGGCTCCGAGAAGAGTTGGCTGCTCTGCTTACAAAATATGGCTATGAATGTGTCTGTGCAGAAGATTTTAACGGCGTAGTGAAACAGATCCTAGTGGCTCAGCCGCATTTGGTGCTCATGGATATCAATCTGCCCATGTTCGATGGCTATTACCTCTGCCGGGAGCTGCGCAAAGTTTCGGGCATTCCAGTCATCGTGGTCACTAGCCGGGATAGCGAGAGCGATGAGCTCATGAGTATGAATCTTGGGGCAGATGATTTTATCGTAAAGCCCTATCATACGCAAATTCTGCTCGCGCGCATTGCCGCGGTTTTGGCGCGCTCCTATGGCAAAGAAGGGCAGCAAATCGAACATGACGGCCTGACGCTTTTTTTAGAGAGGGTAAGATTTCCTGCGAAGGAGAGGAAGTGGAGCTCACGAAAACGAGCTGCGCATTCTGCATCTGCTCATGACGCGAAAGGGGCAAACCGTGAGCCGGGAAGAGATGATGAATGCGCTGTGGCAATCGGATGAATTTGTAGACGATAACACCCTCACGGTCAATGTGAACCGCCTGCGCAAAAAACTCGCGCAAGTGGGTAAGGAAGGTTATCTCGTCACCAAACGAGGCATGGGCTATCTTGTACTATAAGGCGCGGAAAGCGCCTTTTTCATATGCGGAGGCAAAAATGATAAAAAAACTGCTGAGAGAACAAATTTACGCAATCTTGCTTTTTGCGGCGACCATCGCATTTTCCGCCTGGCTGCTGCTGGCCTACCATATGGGCTGGCATGCGGTGTTGTTTTTGAGGGCTGCTTTCTTGCCTGCGGCGCCGGGTGCTTGATATTGCATTTGCTGCCCCGGTATCGTTCTTTTACCGGGATGCCATAAAGGCTGAGCAGGAGCTCGAAGAAAAATATATGCTCTATGATGTGCTGGAGCGCCCTGGCTTTTTTGAGGGCAATATGCTCTGCTTCTTTTTTAGAGGAGGCCGGTCGGGCGATGCGAGAACAGGTGGCCGCGCATGAACGCGCCTCCCGAGAATATCGCGAATATGTGGAAACCTGGGTGCACGAAGTCAAAACGCCCATCGCCACAGGCAAGCTTCTGACAGAAAACAACCCCTCGAAGGCCATGGAAGCGATGGAGGAAGAACTTTCGAAAATCGATACCTTTATTGAGCAGGCGCTTTATTATGCCAGAAGCAGCAGTGCGGAACAGGATTATCTCGTCCGTAAATGTGCAGTCGAGGAAATCGTGCGCAGCGCCCTGCGCGCTCAGGCCCGGACGCTCATTTTGAAAAACATCGCGGTGCACCTGGAAGAGCTGACGGTGAATGTCTATACCGATGCGAAATGGCTCACATTCATGCTGGGGCAGGTATTCTCCAATGCCGCAAAATATGGCGCGAAAAACTTGCATATCTGGGCGGAACAGGAGCGGGATAACGTCCTTCTGCATGTGGCGGACGATGGCGGGGGTATGCGCCCAGGATCTTCCCGGATTTTTGAAAAGGCTTTACCGGAAAAAACGGCCGCACCTATGGCAAATCCACGGGCATGGGGCTGTATCTGTGTAAAAACTTGCGGATAAACTCGGAATGGGAGTATCCGCCTATGGCGGCAGCAAAGGCGGGTTGCGAATAGATTTTGTGTTCCCGGTGGGCCGACTTACAGAAATGTAAGGGAAATGTAAGCAAACAAAATGGCAGAAAAACTGCCCGGGGGATACACTAGAACTCGTAAGGCGCTTAGGCGCAAAAGAAACGAGGTGTCATATGGATCAATTTTAAGCGTGCAAAACATTGAAAAATATTATGGCGGCAAAGGCGCCGTCACAAAAGCGGTCAATCATATCAGCTTCGATGTCGCTCGGGGTGAATTTTTGGGCATCATGGGCGCTTCGGGCAGCGGCAAGACGACGCTTCTAAACTGTATCTCTACCATTGATAAAGTGACGTCTGGGCGCATCGTTGTGGATGGCCGGGATGTGACTGGGCTAAAGGGCAAGGCCCTTGCCCAGTTCCGCCGCCAGCAGCTCGGGTTTATCTTCCAGGATTTCAACCTCCTGGATACGCTCACAGCTTATGAGAATATTGCGCTGGCGCTGTCCATCAAAATGTGCCCGCCCAGCAGATAGAGCAGCGCGTGCGCCAGGTGGCCGCGCAGCTTAGTATCGGGCATGTGCTGGATAAATTCCCTTATCAGATGTCCGGCGGCGAAAAACAAAGAACTGCCAGTGCCCGGGCAATCATCACAAAGCCGGCTTTGGTGCTCGCGGACGAGCCCACCGGCGCGCTGGATTCCCGGTCTGCCCGCATGCTGCTCGATAGCTTGGTGCAATCAAATGCCGGGCTTCAGGCGACCATCCTCATGGTCACGCACGATGCCTTTACCGCAAGCTTCGCCCGGCGCATTTTGTTTATCAAAGACGGCGAGATTTTTAACGAGCTTGTACGGGGCGGGGATAGCCGCAAGGAATTTTTTGAGCGCATCCTTCAGGTGGTGACGCTGCTCGGGGGTGATAGCGATGTCCTCCTTTAAGCTTGCCTTTAAAAATGTCGGCAAAAGCATCCGGGATTATGCGGTATATTTTCTGACGCTGGCGCTGGGCGTCTGCATCTTCTATGTGTTCAATTCCATGGATTCCCCAAACGCGGCTTATCGGCCTTCCGGCGGCTCAGGGTGGCGTACTCGAGATGTTAAGCGCCGCCATCGGCTATACATCCATTTTTTGTCTCCGCTATTCTGGCCTTTCTCATCCTATATGCCAATAAAGTACCTCATGCGGCGCAGAAAAAGGAGTTGGGCGTATACCTGCTGTTGGGCATGGGGAAGGGAAAAGTCTCCTTTGTGCTGGCGATGGAAACCGCCATCATCGGCCTGTTCGCCCTGGTTACAGGGTTGCTTGTGGGCGTTCTGCTCTCCCAGGGGTTGTCTGTGCTCGTGGCCTCTATGTTCCAGGTCAAGCTAGGGGTGTTCCGTTTCGTATTTTCCGCTTCGGCGCTGCTCAAAACCCTGCTCTATTTCAGCGCCATCTTTCTGGCTGTCATGCTGCTCAATATGCGCCATGTCGCAAAATGCAAACTGGTCACGCTCTTTAATGCCGAGCGGGCGAATGAAAAACATGCGGTCAAAACCTGGGTTTCCGTGCTGGCGTTTATCGCCTCCGCCGCCTGCCTTGGGTATGCGTATCAGCAGATCATCGAGAATGGCCTGATTCTGCTCAATGATCAGTTTAACCGCGCGATTGTGTTTGGCATTTTGGGAACGCTGCTGTTCTTTTTCTCGCTTTCCGGCTTCCTGCTGCGGCTCATCAAGAGCAATAAAACACTGTACTATCGCGGGCTCAATAGCTTCGTGTTCCGGCAGCTCAACTCCAAAATCAATACAAACTTCCTTTCCATGGCGTTTGTCTGCCTCATGCTGTTCTTTCGCCATCGCGGTAACCGCTACAGGCTCCGGCTTAAACTATGCCCTTACAAAAGCGGCATCTGCCAACACGCCTTATGACGCAACGCTGACTTTCGAAGCCAAAGAAGAGCAGGAAGCAAAATTAGCTCTTAAGGAAAACAACATACAGCCCGAGAATTATTTTTCCGATAGCTGCCTGTTCTCCTATCGGGAAACCGGGGTCAGCTTCTCGGCCTACCTGGCCCAAGGGGATTTTCCTTCCTCGGGCCTCGATCTCGGCAAACGCACTTTCGATGCTATCTCTCTTAGCGATTATAACCACCTGATGCGCATGCAGGGCAAGGCGGAGCTAACGCTTGGGGCAGGGAGTACGCAGTCTCCACCCCGGCGGAGAAAGTGCACGTTGCGGGGCAAAAATTGCTGAACGCCGGAGAAATCCTTATCGGAGATCATCGGTTTACCGTGGAAATGCCCCGTTGCAAACCTATTTTCTGGAGACTATGTCCGCCAACCCGATCAATATCACCTTGATTCTGCCCGACGATATGGCGGCAGAGCTCCCTGTGCAGCGCATGCACCTTGCGGGCAACTACCCAGAGGGCAAGAAGGAAGAAATGGATGCGCTGCTGGTACAGGATTATAGCGATTGGCAGGGTATGTATGCCACTACTGCCAGCGAGGTCATGATGATGGAAATCGGCATGAAAGCGATGGTGCTGTTTATCCTGCTCTATCTCGGGGTCACCTTCCTCATCGCCGCCTCTGCGGTGTTGGCGCTCAACAGCTTTCCGAGACTGCGGATAACGTCAGCCGGTATGCGTTGCTGCGCAAACTGGGAGTGGACGACGATATGGCGAGAAAAAGCCATGCGCCGCCAGGTCAGCCTGTATTTCTTCGTGCCCCTAGCCCTAGCCTTGGTGCACTCGGCCGTCGCCATCTATGTGGTCACAAAGATGATAGCGGAGTTTAAAGTTGTGGATTCGCTGTTCAATATCCTCTGTGCCGCGGGTATCCTGCTCGTGCTCTATGGCCTATACTACGTCGCAACGTATCTGAGTTGCAAAGGGATGATACGCGAGCGCGTTTCGAAATAAACCAATCCAGTCCATCTGTTCGGGCGTGCGGGAGCTTCCACCTGCGCGCCCATTTTTTTAGCCATAACTTTCTTGACATTCTCCCGCCGCCATGGTATTTTTGGGGGGACTATTTTAGAGGCACGAGAGCAAATGTATTACTTTTTCTCTAGAACAGAGCGATATCGCCCGGCTGCGCGTTGGCCTGGCTTGCTGTGTCCTGGGGAACAAAGGGAGTGCTCTGCGCCTTTTTGTTTTGCTTTGATGCGCAAGCGCTGGCCTTTGCGGCGCTTGTTTTTGTTGTTCTCACATTTTGATTGGAGCAATTAGTTATGTCTATTAAACGCAAAGAAACCTCCTGGCGCAAACGCTTTTTACCATCTGGACAGGACAGGCCGTCTCTCTGCTCACAAGCTCTATCGTGCAGTATGCCCTCATCTGGTATCTGACCGAGCAAACCGGCTCGGCCGCTATCCTCTCCTGGGCTTCGCTGGTGGGCCTTTTTGCCCATGGCGCTCTTCAGCCCTTTATCGGCGGTTTGGTAGACCGCCTGGACCGTAAAACCATCATGATTGTCTCGGATGGCGCCATCGCTCTTGTGAGCTTGGCGCTGGTTATTGCGGGCTGGAACGGCAGCTTAAGCGTCGGGCTCATCATGGTGGCGCTGTTTTTGCGCGCGCTGGGGTCGGCGTTCCATCAGCCCTGCCTGCAAGCCGCGACCCCGCTCATCGTCCCAGAAGACCAGATCACCAAATGCGGCGGCTATACCTTCGCGTTTCAGTCCATCTCGCAGATCCTAAGCCCCGTTCTGGCGGCAGTGCTATTTGCCGCGCTGCCCATCTCTCAGGTCATCTTGGTGGATCTCATCGGCGCGGCCGCGGGAATTTTTGGCATCGCGATGTTTGAAATCCCCAGCCCCAAAGCCCTGGGGGGCGAAGCTGCATGTGTTTCGGGATGCCCTAGAAGGGCTCAAGGCGCTGCGCGCACACAAAGGCTTTCTCGGGCTGGTAGCCATAAGCGCGGTGTTCTCTGTGGCCTTCGTGCCTGCCTCCAGCCTATATCCTCTCATGGTTACTGGCTATTTCGGCGGAACCTCCTGGCAGCTTGGCCTGGTGGAAGTGGTGTTCTCGGTAGGTATGCTGCTGGGTGGGCTTATCATCGGGGTCTGGGGCGGAACCAAGGATAAGATGAAAACCATGGCTCCGGCCATCGTGGTATTGGGCGCGGCGGTATTGGCGGCAGGTTTGCTGCCCAGCAGCGGCTATGTGGCTTTTGCCGTCTGCACGTTTGTCATGGGTCTGGCCGCGCCGTTTTTTACGACGCTCTCCATGGCGCTGCTCCAGGAGCGCATCGCTCCCGAGCTGCTGGGTCGCGCCCTTGGAGTGACAACTTCGCTCACGGCTCTGGCCTGCCCGGTGGGGCTGTTCATCTCGGGGCTGACTGCGGATAAAATTGGCCTATCCAGTTGGTTTTTTGCTCTCCGGTGTGGTGACGCTGGTCTGCGCCGCGCTGTGCATCCTGTTGCCCAGCGTCCGCCGGGTAGATGGAGAGGCAAAATAACCGTATACAACCCGGCTCCTTTTTGGGGTATAATACCACTATAGAAAACCGTTATTACCGGCTGGGCCGCGTCCGAGCCGCGCAAATTTTTTACTTTATGGAGGAATCAAGTTGAGAATTGATTTTAACAACATGCTGGAATCCGTTATCGGGGAACATGGCATCAGCCAAGAGGAAATCGCGCGCTACAGCGGCCTTATTCCCAAAGTTCACGAGGGGTGTGCGCCAAGCGGAGAATGAACGCCTGGCGGGAACTTCCGCATAACCAGGGCGAAATTGCGGCGGATATTGAAAAACTGCCGCGCAGATTCGGGAAAATCGAATATTTTGTGGTGTTTGGTATTGGCGGCTCCGCCCTTGGGATGAAAGCGCTTTTTTCCGCGCTCAAGCATCCCCGCTATAATGAGCTTCCCCGGGAAAAGCGCGGCGGCCCGAAGCTCTATGTCGTGGATAATGTAGATCCGGATTCGCTGAACGCCCTGTTCGATGTCATCGATGTCAAAAACCGCTTTTAACGTCATCACCAAGTCCGGCAACACGGTGGAAACCATGTCGCAGTTCATGGTCGCGATGGATAAGCTAACCGCGCTGGGGGAGGATTTGTCAGAACACATTTTCCTCACAACGGATAAGGAAAAGGGTATCCTACGCAAAGTGGCGAATGAATACGGCTTCAAAACCTTCATCGTCCCGGATGGCGTGGGCGGTCGCTTCTCGGTGTTAAGCCCGGTGGGTCTGTTGCCGGCGGCCGTGGTGGGCATGGATATTAGAGCGCTGTTGCAGGGTGCGGCGGAAATGCACGAGCTTTGCCAGAAGGAAAGTCTAGAGGAAAACCCGGCCTACCGCTATGCTCTTTTGTACTTTATCGCCATGAAAAAAGGCGTCAACGTCTCGGTGATGATGCCCTATGCCGATGGTCTTCTTTGCACAGCCGAATGGTATGCCCAGCTTTGGGCAGAATCCCTTGGCAAAAAGGTGGATGTCCACGGCAATACCGTCCATACCGGGCAAACT
>VOFE01001446.1_pt1 | contig 107107 bp, 156 predicted proteins | sample 5384071 | NCBI WGS metagenome assembly VOFE01 (sample SAMN12384724, study PRJNA508395) | human gut metagenome | isolation source: healthy gut D | host: Homo sapiens
TATGCCAAGCTTTCGCACACCACCATCTGGTTTGGGAATCGTGGCTCGTCTTACTGGGGACGGAGTATACTTTCCACGATAAATGCGGTCAGTTATCTCTTGTTGATGTTCCTTTAGATATGGAAGAGCCTCTTCAATGGTCATGCCATCAATTCCTGGTGCTCCCTTGTTTGCCTTAACTCTCTTATACGCTCTGTTAAAGTTGTCTTTATACAGTATCGCTTCCAAAAGTCTCGGCTGTGCACTGTCTCTTTCTTTCCATATCCGATTGAATGACCTAGACGCTTTCACATACCCTTCATGTTCCGCATTATCTCTTTGCGAACAGCCATTGTTTTCAATGTTTTCTGCCATAGACGGTCATTCCTCCTTTCTCGGTCATACTCAAGACTCCTACTGATTCGGTCCTTCACCTCTCGGCTACTATGACCTCTGCTGACTTCTGTGCGTTCAGCATTGCTTTATGCAATGGTTACCTCTTTACTGATGAACTTCTTAGCATTATTCACTTTGGTATTAAGATCATTCGTCTCAATATTTGGTGAAAGACGCACTTCTTTTTACTTCAACGGTCTTCTGTTTCTTTTTAGCCTCTTTTTCCTTTCTTGCAAGTTCATATCTGTACTTACCGTAATCAATAATCTTGCACACAGGCGGCTTTGCATTCGGAGCAATCTTTACAAGGTCAAGCTCTGCTTCTCTTGCAAGCTTCATAGCTTCCTTCGGACTCATGATACCTAACTGATCTCCGTCTTCTCCAATCAGTCGTACTTCTTTATCTCTGATCTGCCCGTTAATCATTAAATCGCTAATGTTCGTGCACCCCCATCATAAAATAAAAATAAGTGAATAGTTCGAGACTATCCACTTGCATATCTGTATCATAAGATCTATAATCAAATCTGTATATACTCAATATCAAACCGGTAGTCGCCTAATTGCGCTAAGGTGAGAGTGGACACTCTTCTTTCTTTTTTTGCCTTACGCAACATATAATTTATCACATTATTTTTCTTATGTCAACTGTTTTTTCTCTTTTTTCATGCTTTTTTGATTCCTGATAATTCAGCTTTTATTCCACGATCCAGCTTTCCAGATTCTGTGCCCCGGCATACTCTTCCAGATATTTTCTGCCATATTCCAATGCTTTTTTCAAGACCATCATTTTCTGAAAATGAATAGATCAATGTCAATACTTCTGTCACATCCTCCGTGATCATTGCACGCTCTGAATCACTGGTTGAACTTCCAATGGCTCCGTCTTTGTCCGAGCACCGGAAGCGCCTCGATCTTGATCTCATCTTTTCCGATTCCCTTATAAGTCTCTCCTTTCTGTCCGATCCGGAATACCAGTTCTTCTGAGATCTGAGATACGTCATAAGATCCTACCGAAAATCCCGATTCGATGGAAATCAGGTTATTGACATCCACAACGGTATTAACTTCATATAGTCCCTTTCCCTGTCCGATCCGGCGGATCAATGCCTCGGAAGACACACGGTATCTGCTCGGATCCTTTCCGAATGCTTTGTATGCTGCCCTGGATTCTTTCACGTTTGGGATTTCATTGATCCCGTTGTCAAAAATAGCATCTCTCGTCTTTTTGAAAATGTCTTTCTTCAGATATTTCCACAGTTCTTCGTTCTTCTTTTCCACTTTCACCCGGTACTGCAGGCATCCCACTCTGGTATCCGGCCAGATTTCTTTCATCGTTTTATCAATTATCAGATGTTTCATATATATCGCTCTCCTGTATTATAAAGTATCGGATCATCGTTCAGGCGAACCGTAAGAAATGTGCTTTGAGAATTTCCCGCATAAATACAAAAAAGATGACAATCTGCCCGTAAGCTTCTTGTCATCTTTGACTCTTCTTTATGCTGCTTTTGATCTATTTCACAGTATATTAAGCATGCTTTTCTAGGCGAAAAGACTTGTTGCTCCATATATCGCTACTACTGCAACGATTCCCCATCCGATGATACTTAACATACTCTACACCTCCTCAGGATGATTTATTTCTCTCTTTCTGATTTCAGTATAGAGCATAATTATACATTTGTTAAATGAAGCTTTTGTATGTTACTATTAATATTCTTAATATTTCTATGTATCTATCTGTGGTCTGCCATGCATACAATGGCGATCATTCCGGCACCTGTATGACCCCCGATCACAGGACCGAGATTGTTCATCATGACATTGGTCACACCCATTTTCTTACGGACGAGTTCTGCAACATAAGCTGCATCTTCCGGACAATTGCCATGCATGCGGGATCATCACCATATCCGGCATCTTTCCCTCGCATGCTTCGACCGCCATATCCACGATCTTATTCATGCCTTTCTTTCTGCCCCGCTCTTTCCTGATGATCTGAAGCTTTCCTTCATTATCCAGACAAATGATCGGCTTGATCTGTACCATCGTTCCGATCACTGCTGCTGTCTTCGAGATACGTCCGCCTTTCTGCAGATGATTCAGATCCTCTACCATAAAGAAATGGCAGATTTTTAATTTATTTTCTTCCACCCACTGCGCAACTTCTTCCAGACTCCTGCCTTCTTTCTGAAGTTCCAGTGCCTTATAATCAAGCAGGCCTTCTCCCATGCTTGCGCAAAGTGTATCGATCACAACAATCTTTCTCTCCGGATATTTTTCACGCAGTTCCTCTGCAGCTATACACATACTGTTATATGTACCACTAAGTCCTGATGTAAAGCTCAGATGCAAAATATCTTTTCCTTTTTTCAGGATCGGTTCCAGGATATCTATTGCAGTCTGCGGACTTGGCTGTGAAGTCACTGCCATCTCTCCGTTCTCTAACATATCATAGAATTCTTCTGCTGTCAGATCATACATATCACGGTAAGTCTTTCCACCGATCGTACAGTTCAGCGGGACTACCGGTATCTCTCTTTCCCACACCCATTCTTTTGGCAGATCAGATGTACTGTTGATCGTTATTACATATTCACTCATATCGGAAACCTCCTCATCCTCATCCTCAAGTCCTTTTCATCTTACCATTGTCTTACATATTACGCAAAACTTTTTTCACAGTAATGATAAATACTGCGCTGGTTGTCAGGACCGATATCACATCTGCAATCGGTTCTGCGCGGTAGATTCCCATCACGCCCATAAATTTTGGCAGAATAACCGCAAGTGGAATCAGCAGAATAATCTTCCTTAAAAGCGCAATGAATAACGATACCTTTGCCTGTCCGAGCGAAATGAATGATGTCTGGCATGCGCACTGGATTCCGAAGATGGATATTCCAAGGAAATATACCGGCATAACCTTACACGTCAGTTCCAGAAGTTCTTTATTATCCGTAAACAGCCCTGTGTATATCTGCGGTGCAAAAATTGCCACACCTGCAAGCAGCAGTGTTCCTGTCAGACAGACCAGGATCATTCTTTTCATCGTTGCTTTCACACGTTCCTTATTTCCAGCACCATAATTATAGCTGATGATCGGCTGTATCCCCTGTGTGATCCCCTGCACCGGAATCGTGATCATCTGCATGACACTCATAAGGATCGACATGGATCCTACATACAGATCACCGCCATATCTCTGCAGCCCCGTATTCAGTGTGATCGTTACCAGGCTTTCCGTACTCTGCATAATAAATGGTGAGATTCCGAGTCCCGCGATCATCTTGATCACATCTTTTTTTCAAATGCATATTTTTCAATGTAAGACGCATCACGCTTTTTTTTCCGAAACCAGGAAATGTACCACCCATATTGCACTGACCGCCTGTGACAGGACCGTTGCAACAGCCGCTCCGCGTACACCCATATGCAGGACAAAGATGAACAGCGGATCCAGGCAGATATTTAATACTGCCCCGATCAGAACGGATAACATTGCAATTTTTGCCTCCCCTGTCCGCTAATGTAAGCATTCAGTCCAAGTGCCAGCTGTACGAAGATGGTTCCGATCAGATAGATCGATATGTAATCTCTCGCATAGACAATCGTTGCATCACTGGCTCCAAACGCATACAGGACCGGTGTCTTGAATATCGAAAAGAATGCTGTCAGGATTACAGAAAATAGTACCAGAAGCCCCGCAGAATTTCCAAGGATCTGTTCTGCCCTCTGTCTGTTCTGTTTTCCCAGTTGAATGGAAGCAAGCGGTGCTCCGCCCATTCCCGCAAACGCACTGAATGCCGAGATCATCGTCAGGATTGGAAATGTAACCCCGACACCGGTCAGTGCTGTATTTCCGTATCCCGGAATATGACCTATATACATTCTGTCTACTATATTATAGAGCACATTGATAAGCTGTGCCGCCACAGAAGGAAGTGCCAGAGAAAACATCAGTTTTCCCAGCGGTGCACTTCCGAGTCTTTCATCTCTGTGATTCATTTCTATCTCTGCCTTTCTTTTGTATACTTATTATCCCATTTTCCTGTAATGGTCGTTTTTCACACACGGTTATTTCAGGCTTACATGAAGATAGCTTCTTCCGGAAAGTGTTTTATTAAAGCAGATACTGCACACCACCAGAACACATCCCATTACAAATCCCCACCCGTTGAATAATGCCGTCAGTATCAGCAGGGCCAGACGCATAAACTTCAGCGCATAGCCAAGTTCAAAATTCGGCTGTGTATAATTTGCAACTGCAACAAACGCCATATAGAGCATGACTTCGCTGTTAAACCATCCCGATTCCACTGAAAATTCTCCCATGACAAGACCAGCGATCACACTGAGCGGTGTACTTAGCATACTCGGAGTATTCAAGGCCGCCAGGCGCAGGCCGTCAATTGCCACTTCCAGCATCAGAAGCTGATAGATCAACGGAATATTCACCGTATCCTTCACCGCTACAAATGCAAATACTTTCGGAAGCCAGTTCGGATTCTGCATAAAAAGCAGAAAGACCGGCGTCAGGAATATCGTCATCAGATTGATCAGTGTTCTGGATATCTTCAGATAGACACTGGTCAATGTCGGAAAGTAATAGTCATTTGCCTCTTCGATCATATCAAAGACCGATGTCGGAAGTATCATCGCAGACGGTGAATTATCTACCAGGATCACCACTTTCCTTCCAGCAGACATGCCGATGCCGTATCCGGCCGTTCGGTGAATTTAAACTTCGGAAACGGATTATACCACTTCCGCTTAAATAAGCATTCCGCCAGGCTCTGCTGATTCATCCGCAGATCATCTGTATCTATGCTCTGGATCTTGTCACGCACATTTTTCAGCAATGTCTTATCTGCCCGGTCACCCATATAGCAGAGTGCCACATCTGTCCTGGAGCTGTCCCCTACCTCCATCATCTCCATGATCAGTGCCGGATGCCGGATTCTTCTTCTCATCATTGCCGTGTTATATACGATTGTCTCCACAAAACCATCTCTGGATCCCCGAAGTGACTTGTCTTTATCCGGCTCTTCTACATTTCTTGCCGGATACATCCGGCAGTCAATCACAATACATGCCCGGTATCCGTCAATAAATACGCATGTTTCCCCCGACAGCAGGCTTTTCAATATCTGATCAAAATCAAACATGACATCTACCCCAACGTACGGAATGCATGCATTTGCGAACTTCCATATATCCTCCGGCATGTCTTCTTCTTTCACTTTCAGAAGTGCATCCATGATCTTCAGCATTGTCTCTTCACTTGTAAAACCATTTACATAATAAAAAGAAGAAACCCTCCCGCCGATCAGCAGATCCCTCTGGATGAGGTCAAAGCTTTCCCGGATCGGGAGTGTTGCATTCATATATGCTACATTTTCTTCTCTTGTCTTAAAAACCGGGATTTCCTGACGCGTCATCTTCTTACCACCTCTTACATACATAGACTGTATGTTCCAGTATGTCCCGTTTTTTTCATTCTTATACAAAAATGGAATGCTTCTCTTTCCGGTTATTTCGTCGTGCTGCCAAATCCGCCGTTACGGACTTCTTCCACATCATCATCAACCGTAATCCCATATTCCATGAAAATCCCCTGCATAAATCCTGTTCCTGCCGGGATTTCCACTATTTTTCCTTCTTTTGTGTCATTCGTGATCTTGGCAAAAAGTGTCCTTCTTCATTGTCTGAATTATAATAATCACTGTCGATGATCCCTACGGTATTATTTAGCTGCAGACGGAACTTAAATCCAAGTCCGCTTCTCGGATAACACTGAAGTACCCAGTTTTCTTCCATCTTCGCACGGATTCCTGTTGGAATCTTCGCTGTCTCTCCCGGCTTTAATGTGATTGCCCGCGGCGCATAAAAATCGTATCCAGCCGATCCTTTTTTTGTCGCACGTTTTGGAAGTTTCAATGCATCATAGATACTGCGGATGACTTCATCGGAGTCCTGTCCGATGGCATCCAGATACCCTTCTTTAAACTGTTCAAAGCTTACTTTTTCAAATTTTGCGATTCTCTTTGCCATGTATATATCCTCTTTTCTGTTATTTATTCTATACTTCTTAAACTACAAAAACACAGCCTATAAAGCTGTGCTTTTGTTCCGGCATATCCAGTATAACATCTTTTAGTTGCCACACTCAATACTGATTTCATTAAATAATGTCAGGATATCGTCTACCGACATCCTATCTTTTTCTTCTCCCTTTTTATCCAGGATTGCATTTCCCTGATGCATCATCACCAGGCGGTTACCATATTCGATCGCATATCTCAAATTGTGTGTAACCATGATCGTTGTAAGATTCTTCTCTTTTACGATCTTATCTGTCAGTTCCATGATCAGCTCTGCTGTCTTTGGATCAAGTGCTGCTGTATGTTCATCCAGGATCAGAAACTCGATCGGTGTCATGGTTGACATCAGAAGTGCGATTGCCTGACGCTGTCCACCGGAAAGTACTCCGACTTTTACATCCATTTTATTTTCCAGTCCCAGGCCTAGCTGGCTTAACTGCTCCCGGTAATAATCTATCCTTGCTTTTTGTTCGTTCCTCTGGAAAGACCGAATACCTTTCCTTTATTGTCTGCCAGAGACATATTTTCCAAAATCGTCATTGTTGGACATGTTCCCATTGCCGGGTTCTGATAGACACGGCCGATTCTTTTGGTTTCTCTTATATTCTTTCTGTTTTGTGATATCGGATCCATTGATCAGGATCTGTCCACCCTCCACCGGGATACTTCCGCAGATAATATTCAACATGGAAGTCTTTCCGGAACCATTACTTCCCACGACAGAGACGAATTCCCCTTTGTCGATCGTCAGGTCGAAGTCCTGAAATAAGCACATCTCATTCACGGTACCCGGATTGTAATATTTATGAATTCCTTTTAACTCAAGCATTGGTGTTCACCTTCTTCTTTCTGTCCATACTGATGACAAGCACAACCAGGAACAGGACTGCCGTTACCAGTTTCATGGCCTGCGGATCGAAATTGCGTAGTGCAACGGCAACGCATGCTTTATAAATAACCGATCCGATCAGGACTGCTGTCGTTGTGTGCAGCAATGTCATCTTACGGAAAATACTGGTTCCGATAATTACACTTGCCAGTCCTATGACCATAGCTCCGGTTCCCATAGAAATTTCAAATACTCTCTCTTCCTGCGCAAATATACATCCAGCCAATGCTACCAGACCATTTGAAATTGCAAGTCCGAGGATCTTGATATTGCCCTTGTCTTTTTGCGAGAGATACAACCAGTACATCATTATCCCCAACGGCTCTTAACAGGAATCCGGACTTCGTATTCAGATAAAGATCAAGCAATACTTTACAGATCAATGCAAGCACCAGAACGATGATCAATGTCGCATATGGTGCAAGTACATCCGGAATGATTTTCTCCATCAGATCATTGTTAAAAATAGTCTTCTGTGAGAATAATGGCACATTCGCCGTTCCTGCTATATACAGATTGATCGTCCACAATGCCGTCATCATTATGATTCCCGAAAGAAGATCTCTGACTTTACACTTCACATGGATCAGTCCGGTACAGATTCCCGCAACTGCTCCGGCCAGAAATGAAAGAATCAGCGTGATGTATGGATTCATTCCTCTTGTAAGGAGGGCAGCTGTGATCGCTGCCCCCAGAGGAAAACTTCCATCCACCGTAAGATCGGGAAAGTCTAATATTTTATATGTGATATAAATCCCCAATGCCAGGATTCCATAGATCAGACCCTGTTCTAATATCGATGTAATAAAACTCATGAAAAATGCCTCCTAATTCCCGTCCCCAAAGCTTTCTACTGCGCTATTTGCAAGATCTTCCGGTACTGTGATCCCAAGATCCTCTGCTACTTTGTTATTTACATAGAATCCAGGTTCTGTGATAGTTTCAAAATTCTGCTCAGAAGCTTTTGCTTCGCCTTTTAATACTTTCGCCGCCATCTTACCAGTCTGCTTTCCAAGTGCAATATAATCAATTCCTTCTGCTGCAAGGCATCCGATCTTCACCTGCTCGATCTCACTTCCGAATACCGGGATCTTCTTTTCATTTGCTTTATCCAGGATGGTTGGAAGTGATGCTACAACTGTGTTATCAGTCAGATTGGTAATACAGTCTACTTTGCTTAACAGATCATCCGCTGCAAGAGATACATCCGCTGTTGTTGTGATTCCCTTTTCTACCAGTTCGAAATCATATTTCTTAACCAGACTCTTGTATTCTTTGATCGCCGATACAGAATTTGCTTCGCTTGTAGTATACATGATGCCAATCTTCTTAGCATCCGGAAGCATCTCACGAATCATTTTAAGCTGTTCTTCAACCGGAAGTTTATCTGATGTTCCGGTCACTTCTCCTACCGGTTTTCCATCTTTGTCTGCGAGTTCTGCTGCTACAGGATCTGTAACTGCAGTGTAAATGACCGGAATGTCAGCTTTCATTGCTGCGTTATATGCACTCTGTGCACTTGGTGTTGCGATCGCACATACCAGGTCTACTTTATCAGATACCAGACTGTCGGAAATCTGTTTTGCAGTTCCCATATCCGCTGCCGCATTTTTTGTATTTTACGGTCAGGTTATCACCTTCTTTGATTCCTTCTGCTTCCAGTCCTTTTAAGAAACCTTCTCTGCAGTTATCAAGAGAATCATGTTCTGCAAACTGTTCAATTCCGATGGTATAAGATTCTTTCTTATCACTTCCGGAATCGGATGAACTGCCACATCCTGATGCCATTGCTGTTACCATTGCCGCTGTTAATAATACTGTTACCATTTTTTTTTTCATAATTTTTTTCTCCTCTTTTTCTGTATAAAATATTATTGTTGTCCACAGATCCCAATTGCCAGTTCTCTGTAGTTGTTAGGAGAGAAAATCTTTCACCGATTACCGTCTGCCATACCATCTTAGACAAAAAGAAAACCGCCCCAAACCTTAAGGTTTGAGACGGTAATAATATCTATTATTATCGCGGTACCACTCAAATTGACGAATCGTCCACTTTCTCATGTACTAACATACACTCCTGATTGATAACGGGTTCGGTTCCCGACAAGCCATACTCTCTCAAACGATTGATAAATACAAGTTCTTGATTTCAGACTGCCCTCAAAAGTCCATTCACTTATCAACTTCATACAGCAATCTCACCACCTGCTGCTCTCTTGGATGTCATCGTATAAGCTACTCTTCTTTTTCAACGGTTTGCTTTGTTATGGTTATACTTTACTGTATCAAAGTTGTTTTGTCAAGAAGTTTTTACTTTTTTTTTCAATCACGCCCTATTTCCAGGTAAAATCCGGTGTCCCCTCAAGGTCATACGGCGTAGCCTGATACACGTAATAATTTATTCTAGTGTGGCACAGCACCGTACGTACCGTTCGGTACACGGCGGTTTCAATAGTTAACGTGCACAGACTGATAGGCTGTGGCTAAATCATAAAAGCCACTGTTTATCAGTCTTTCTTTATTCAGCGCCCAAATCACAGCTTTGTTATTGCTGATATACCAATACTTTCTGCGACTGTTTGCTATTGTTGACGCATAGTGTTCTGGGATTCCAAGTTTGACTAGATTTTTATATTTCGTTCTAGGTTTCTTCCACTGTTTCCATATACACATACGTATTCTGTGATAGAGCCATCCGTTGATGTCATCTATGTTGTTCTTCATACTTGCAATTCCGTAGTAGTTAAGCCATCCCCTCGCATACACCTTGATTTTCTCAAGGCTTGGCTTGATTGACTGACATCGCTTACGGGAAGATAACTCCTTCAATCTAGACTTAAACTTCTTCCATGACTTCGGATGAACTCTGACATAAATGCCTTTTCCGTTCTTTCCTAATGCAAAGCCAAGGAATTTAAAATTTCGGATTGCAAACACGCTGACCGTACGGCTCTTTTCTCGGTTGACTGTAAGTTTCAGCCTCTCCTCAAGATATTTTGTACTGCTTTCCAAGAGTCTCTCTGAAGCCCGCCTGCTCTTTGCAAGAAGCACGATGTCATCGGCATATCTTATACATGGGACATCTCTTTTCAAGAATTCTTGGTCGAACTCATTGAGGTAGACATTTGCCAGCAATGGTGATAGGTTTCCACCTTGTGGTGAGCCTTCCTCTGTGTCAATGACCACTCCGTTTTCCATTACACCGCTCTTCAAATAGCGCTTTATCAACTGTACTACACGTTCATCTTTTACATTCTTTCGGAGAAGATTGATGAGAATTTCGTGATTAAGAGTGTCAAAGTACTTTGACAGGTCAAGGACTACCACAAATGTATAGCCTTGTTCTGCATACTCCTTAACCTTAAGTATTGCATCTTTTGCACTTCTGTTCGGACGATAGCCATAGCTACCATCTGCAAACAGCGGTTCATAGATTGGCACTAACTGTTGGGTTATTGCCTGTTGAAGTGTACGGTCTATCACTGTTGGTATGCCAAGCTTTCGCACACCACCATCTGGTTTGGGAATCTCAACTCGTCTTACTGGAGACGGAGTATACTTTCCACGATAAATGCGGTCAGTTATCTCTTGTTGATGTTCCTTTAGATATGGAAGAGCCTCTTCAATGGTCATGCCATCAATTCCCGGTGCTCCCTTGTTTGCCTTAACTCTCTTATACGCTCTGTTAAAGTTGTCTTTATACAGTATCGTTTCCAAAAGTCTCGGCTGTGCACTGTCTCTTTCTTTCCATATCCGATTGAATGACCTAGACGCTTTCACATACCCTTCATGTTCCGCATTATCTCTTTGCGAACAGCCATTGTTTTCAATGTTTTCTGCCATAGACGGTCATTCCTCCTTTCTCGGTCATACTCAAGACTCCTACTGATTCGGTCCTTCACCTCTTGGCTACTATGACCTCTGCTGACTTCTGTGCGTTCAGCATTGCTTTATGCAATGGTTACCTCTTTCAAGGCATACCGCACAGACCTCCCTAGGTACCACACGTTTCTTCCTCTCCATCCATCTGCCTCATTTATCATGCATGATTCCGTGTAGTTATTGGGCTTCAACTTGGATAGCAGTCTTACCCTCATGCATGACCTCATATGAGATTTCTGTTCGTCAGACCAGAGATTTGCCCGTGAGTTGGTATATTCCTCACATCCAGCTTCCTTCAGATTCCACCTCACGATGGACACCCTTGCCTTCGGCTATATCATAGTATTCTGGGTTCTTTTTTTCTCATCACGTTTCACACTGATCCCTTTCGCCGGATTCTTCCTTACGAATTCGTTTACCATAGCTTTATCAAACATATCAACCAGCAGGATCTTGGTTTGATTCTGCATTTCGTATCCCAGATCATTATCTTTCATATTTTTTATTAATTCTTTGATCTGATATTGCTGTATCTCTGTCAAGTAGTATCTTCCCAACGTTGGAGAAATATGCTTCTTGTATGTATCTCGATATCTCACTCGGCTACTTTCTTTGATGGTTCCGATCTTATACAGCAGCATCCACTTGTCGTACCATTGATCCAATGTTATTTTTTTCCCTGATGTTAATTTCTTTATCGTTCTCATACAGTGCCTCGTTGTACTCTCGTTTTACTTTTCTCAGATCTCTTCCCGACACTGATCTGCGCTTTCCAAATCTATCTACATATCGCGCCTCATACCTGCCATTCTTCTTCTGAATAATCCCATGTCCAATCTTTTCCGTTCAAATCTTTACCCATGTTTATTATCTCCTTAACTTTGGCAAGCTTTTATATTAGTCTATATATCAGTCTATATATCTTTCTATAAAAGCCTGCCTGCCTTTAGTTATTACAAAAATGTCTTGCTTCAAGAAAATTTTCAAATTCTTTTCGCTTTACAAGTTGCCGGTTACCGATTTTCAGAAGGAAAGGGCATCCCCTTTCCGCTAACAACCTGCGTATTGTATTCTCACCGACATTCGAATATGCTGCTGCTTCCTTTATTGATAGATTAATCTTATTATATACAGGAACATTGATTTCCATAACTATTCTCCTTCCAGTATCTTTTTCATTTGCTTCAACAATTAACAACATACATCCATCAAGCCTTGGTTTTTGCATAACATATGCTCAAACGGTATTATTTAACTCTTACAGTGTAGATGCACATAAATTTGCATTTTCTATACCTCTTTCTAAGCTAATGGAACACTTTATCGGGTTGGTTAACACTCTTTGATTCTGACCCACTATGAAATGCCCTTTGAGTACTGCCTCACCTATATTCAAGTCATCCAAGATTACTTCCCACTGTCTCCAATTTTTCGAATCGATATATTTTGCAATTAACCTTCGTTCTTTTGGTACTGGCTTGAAGAACAACATGTTTCCTGCCTGCATCAAAGTATCTATTTCTTCACTCGAATAATTCCCAAAGGAATTGAGACGACATATACACTGCAAGTGAAAATTTTCGTCCCTCTCGAAGCATTGCAGCCAAAGAACTCCCTGGCTTCAGAGATAGAAATTGAAATTCGTCGAAAACTACTACCTCAGATTTTCTCTTTCCTTGGCGTACCTCTTCCCAGTAGATTTCTGATAAAAGAGTTACCGCAAATTTTCGCTCCTGTTCTCCGTAACCTGATAGCTGTATTATTTCAATTTCTTTACGCTCTACGCTTTCTTCTGCATTGTCAAATACTATGCCATCGAGTTCTTCATATGGAACTAACCGTGTCAGCAAATGACCGATATTTATTCTTTCATCCGATTCTTCCTTTTCTTCATACATCTTCTCCAACGTTCTTTTCAGCGTATATATTGAAAATTTTTCTTTCCTGCCTACCTCTTCAATTGCTTCTTTAATAAGCTTCCGTTGATAATAGCTTTTGATCTTCAAACTCTTAATGAATGCATTTGAAAGTGTTGCAACGTAATTGTCTACAGAACAATTCCACATCAACCCATTTTCAATCGGATTCTTATACTTTACTTCCCGACAATACGCAAAACGTGCCTGTTGTAATTCATGCATCGTGAAGCTTCCGGAATAATCAAATATAACGATCTGTTTATTATTTCGAATTGCCTCTTCTATTCTTCTAACACAAAAATACGTTTTTCCTGTACCCGACTGCCCCAGAATTAATAAATGCTCATTTGGCTTTTGGCTTAAATATATGCACATCTTTTCTTCCGCTTCTCTTATCATCTTCTTTATCCTCCTGTCCCAAACTCTCAAATGGTACCCGTCCTATCGCTTCAAATATATCTATTGCAAAAACATACGCTTCTTCTCTGACACCGTCCACCTGCATCCTTACAGATAGTCCTTCGCCGTCCGTAAATAATTTCCCCTTACTTTTCAAATCAAGTAAGATACTCTGTCGACTATCCTCTAACCCACTTTCTTTCAAGAAATTTTTTAGTATTCGCACCGGAATCCAGACTTTATTATCTGATATGTATATACTCCGAAAACTATATTTCGCATCACGTGACTTCCTTCGAATCTTATAATCCATGACCTTTTTTCTGACTATATCTACAAATGACGCTAAAATCTCATCCGCAGGATCCTGATAATCATTCAAAAATTCAAACGGATTTTCTTCATATACTTGTAACTCTTCTGAAAGGTCAATCGAATATTCCGAAAAAATTCTTTTAAAATATTCCAAACCGTTAAAAATTCTGCATTTTCTTCATCTTTCCCCTGCTTTATAATGCACTCAATATGAGAATAATGTCCTTCTATATAGCTCACCAACGATGGTAAAAACCATTTCATTCCTTCAAGATTCCTTTGATTCGATGCAAAAAATCTACATCTACAAATATATTAATTGCTCCAGGCAAAATTGATATCTGTCGATTCAGAACAACCATACTTGCATTCACTTTCCGATTGAAATGACACGTATCTATCGATTCAATAAAAATCTTTCTGATTGTACGTATAGTCTTTTCTGATTTTTGTTTTTCATAATAAGACCCCTCATTGGTGGCATCGATTATAAGCACCTCATCATTTACTTTTGTTAAGAATGATGATATCTCCCTTTTCGTTGCACTTGCATCAATCACTGCCGGTACTTGACGGTTAAAAACTGTAAACAAATTTATCAGCTCTTTAGACAGTGCAGAATTCAGCATTATAAAATTTATAAAATGCTTTCTCTCTATGCCATGTTCGCTAAGAATTGAAGCCAGAATCCCGGATGTCAGAATTGTAATACAGCTAATCCTGTCATTAATTCGTTTTATATTTTTAATATATTCTATAAAATATTTTGGATTCGATCCCTCTTTATTCATAAATATAAAATGTTTCTCATAAATCGGTATCTCCAAAATATCTTTTGGACATATCATACCAGTACTATCTGCATGTAAGAATTTATGGTTATACCATCCGGCAAGCTCAGGAATCGTCACAGTATTTTGACAATTTGCAAGCTCAGGAGCATATGTTTCATATAAGACTTTTTTTATACAAACCTCGGTATTTCTTGCATCAAATCTAATTCCGGCTTTTATGAAACTGCGATACAGCATGGTTTCTGTAACCTTCTTTATATCACCGATAATCCAGCATCCATTTGAAAATATAATCGCATAATTTGAAGACATTTCTTCTGTAAATGCAAATTTTATTCGCAGAACATTCCATGTCCCTGATACATTCTCAAAAAATCTTTTTGCCTCCACCGTTCCATCATCATATTGCTCAAGAAGGACTATCTCACCTCCTGAGCCTTGACTTAGATATTTCTGTGTACAACTTCGGCGTTTCTTCCTTTCAATATACTGGAATCGCTTTTCCATTTGCTCCGAGTAACTTTGTACCGAATTGTTCAACACATCAATTTGCCTTATGATCTGGTCGTGCTGAAATACATTTTTGCCTCCATGTCTGTAGATTGGGTTGTAAAAGGTGTACTGAATCCCGCTCGGCTATAGTATTGGTTACACATATGATCTCTCCTTTTGTTTTTCTTTTTGGTCGACCTGTTGGTATAATACAAATTTTTCCATTTATTAACAGTAGTACACATTTTTTGTCTTAAAAAAATTTACCCTCATCTGCAGAACCTTCTACCAGCACCTTCTTTCGAACACATGGTGATACAAAAAAAGAGAACAGCACATGGTTTTTATTTCCATGTCCTGTTCTCTTTTACTATTCTAAATCGAATACTTTAGCACATTTTTTTGTATGATCTTTTGCTGTATCATATTAAGGAAATCATTGTCTGTATCAAAATAAATGCTTGAACTAATTTCATTTCTTTGCTCAACGTAAAATGGTTTAATCCTCCACAAATTCTCTTCATGCATCCAGAAATTTTCTATCATATCTTTATTGTCATTATCGATATATCCTTTGATACACTTTGTCTTGGCTTCGTGCAAATTTTTTCGATTCATTTCCAATATTAATAAATCCATATTACATCTGAAAAGTTGTTTCCTCTTATTCTCCAATACAGAAAACAACTCCTCTTTTGAATAAATCTTTCTATATTCCGTATCCATGTAATTAACCAAGTCTTCATAATATCTCCCAAATACCTTTTTCACTTCTTTTTACTACTTCTACATAAAGTTCAATAGCTTGTTGTTCCTGCTCTCTTTTCCACGGACCGCATTGTGACTCTTTCAATTCCGATTGAATTAATTTAATCATCAACGAGCGACTATATTCTCCCGGAATATCATTTAATTCATCTACTAATTTTATAATTTGACTTTCTATTCCCTCTCGACCCTCTCGCCTCTCTCGATCCTCTCGATTATCGTGGTAATTCTTCATATTCTTCATACTCATCTTATTCAACAAATTACAAATAAAATAATTCATACACTTGACACTTGATAAGTTAAATATTTTTTCAATAATAATACTACTTTCCGGCTTTCTGGTTAAAATTCCTGTTTCAAGTCCTTTATCTAATATCTCAAGGATTTTTCTATATGAATATTTACTATAGGTTGTTTCCGTCCTTATAAACAGCTTTCTAAATTCTTTAGATTCAAAATATAATCTGACCACTTCTCTTCCGAATGAATTAATCATCTGACCTTTGCCAGTTCCAATCTCTTCTGTTTTAAATATGAAATTATATTTTCCCGGGTCTTTTTTCATATTTTTTATATTTTGTTTCATTTTATCATTTATATCTTTCTTGACCATATCAATATTTCCATTGTCTGCCTCTATATCCAAGAATAATTTTTCTTTGTCCCTTCTGTCTTGAATACACCTAAGATATAATTCGTTTATAATATCCAATTGACATTCATTTGAACTTAATACTCCATATATCATCCACATGTATATATGTCTATATCGAGGAATGATACTTGGATTATATGCTTCTGGTATCCTTAATCCACTTGCGCTTATCTGTTCCTTCGCCATTTCTTCATATTCTTCTTCTGAGATACCTTTTAACAATGTATGTACCAGGCTAGCATAATTTATCTCCCATAGTTTGATATTATCGATTTCTTCTTTACTACTCAAGTGATCGTGTTGTTTCATAATCTCATACTCCTTCTATATTGTGTCCCTTTTATAAAATTTTTTCTTTTTTATTTGATTATAACATTTAAATTTCAAATAAATCGATTTTCTTTTTTATTTAGGACATTCACAACAACTTCTATCACAAGGTACACCTTTCGACACACTCTAAAATAATTCCCCTTCATGTGTCGAAAGGTGTCATTTTACTTTTGGCATATCTGCCATTACCCGTCGGACCTTTTGATTCACTTATCCTTCCCGTTCGTACTTCTTCACAACCCGGTAGAAGCTACTTGGCGACATCTCCAATCTTCGCATTGCTTCTTTCGCCATAAACTTATTTTCTTTCCACTGCTGGTACACCATCGGAAAATCATCCGGTACTTTTAACTTCGGTCTGCCCAAATGCTTACCTTTCATCTGGGCGGCTTCTATTCCCTCTCTCTGTCTCTGGCGTGTCGTATTTCGTTCATTCTCTGCTATACTTGCCAGGACTTCGATTAATATATTTTCCACCATTTGAATTATCCATTCCTGACCTTTCGGTACCTGTATCATTGACGTTGGCAAATCCAAGATCATCAGTCGTACATCGTGCTCCTGAAACCATCGTATTTCATTTTTAAATCATTCTTATTTCTACTTAGTCTGTCGAGTGAGCATATGTACAATACATCACCTGCACGCAATCCCAATTGACCTTTCAATGCCTGATATCCCGGTCTTTCCAATGTTGCCCCGGATTGCTTATCTACAATAATCTGATCTTTTTCGACATACTCCTGTAGCCTTAATATCTGACGATCCAAATGTTGTTCCTTACTACTTACCCTTGCATAACCATATGTCTTACTCATACTTTCATTCCTCGTCGCTTAAAATTTCCAGTTCACCCGTCTTCCTCCTAAAAACATAAACATGATAGCTCATGTTATTTTCTATCATTTTATTTTGCCTCCTACTTCATCTATTATCTGTAACTCTTTATACAATTCCATCCCATCATGAATACCCACACCATATGCAAGTCTTGAACATATATTGTTCTCTGCACATACCGAATTAACAATTTCTTCAATATCTTTAAATGCATCCTCCGACACCTTACTCTTAACCTTATTTACAAGCTCATATGTCGCTTTCATTGCTTTTTCATACTCTTTACTGCGCACGAGCATCTTCTCTGAAATTGTATAAAATCTCCACTCTTCGAAAATTCCGGTCAAAAATTCCAGCTTATATTTCTTCCGTCTTCTCATTTACGCACATTCCTCCTGATATACGGTATCGAAAATGTTCTCGCTATTGATTTCACTCATGTCTGCTCCTATTTCATTCTTAATGGTTTCATCTGTAGATAATGCATTTCTGAATTCAGATTTCAGTGGCGCATATTTTAATGCTTTCTTAATAATCGTCTTCAAAGCCATTGATTCGTAATTGGTTCTCCACGGACTAAATGAAGAATCAAAAGCTTTAGAATATTCTTTGCGAAATCGTCCATAGCTGTTTTACTCATAACTTCAAATCCAAATCCTCCATTTGTCAGTTTAAACAATCCATAGAAAAGTCTTATTTCTCCTCGGTCTCCTAATGTCGGTCTGTGATTCAGACACGGGTTTAGTCCCAATTCATATTCAAATTCATCATTCTCATAGACGGTATGAGCCGTTATAATCTGCATATTCGGATTCCGGTAGCTAAGATCAATTAATCCTTTGTATCCCAACTGGAACTGACACTCCATTTTTCCTTTATTATTGTATGGAATTAAAAATGCCTGTCCCAATGGTGTATTCGGCTCTAAGCCTAATTGCGCTGCATTCATCAACGCTGCTAAGAATGACATTGGAGTGCATTCATTCAGCTTCGGTGTTGTGTTCAATGCAGATAATGCCATCCTCGTAAATCGTTCCGGTGTGATCACTTCCGGCAGTGCTTTCTTGATCTGTGGTTCCATTACTTTTATCATGTCGGCAATGCTCATAGATTTTTTAAGTTTGGTTCCTGCCTTGGTATTTTCTACTTTTCTCGCTAACTCCTGTTTGATCTCGTCTGTTTTTCCTACTGTCATTTTGCTTCTCCTTTATCCATATAATGCAAAAGAGATGAGCCACTATCGACTCATCTCTTCCGTTACAATATAATTTTTATTTTATTCCCAGTGTTTTTTCTACTTCATCTGCGGATATCCAGCCCTCTTCTCTCGCAGAATCTTCTCCCTTTTCTAACTCGGTCATTAATGCCAATGTCACTTTTATTTTTTCACAATCTTTCGAATCTGAAATTGTTTCCTTATTTTTCATTACTGACACTTCCTTTCCTTCTCCTTAGTATAACCATTTCAATCCGATTTTTCGATACAAATCCCCCTTGTTTATTGCATAGTATTTACGCCGCCCTCACAACAAAACGTCTGCTTATGGATGTCCTTTTGAATCTGTCATAAATCTCCGGCTCCTCTGCTTTCATTCGCTTACTATCCAGATCAGTACGTTGACTTGCTTTCCAACTAATTATGTAATTATCGGCTTTTGCTCTTTCCGCATTCCCCATCATCATTTTAATTTCCTGCTCAATAATACTTACTTCTTTAGTCATCTTATCGATCAATTCTTTCAGTTCCCCTCTTCTTTCCAGTTGTTTCTGATATCCATTCAATTCTACGGTTTCATCTACCGGATCACTGAAATATTCCGCAAGCACTTTATCTGCAAGCTTTGAACCATCTGGTGCCGGAATCACTCCTACCTGTACATGATTATTCCAGAAATCGTTTTCTAAATGAATCAAATTCTGAATCATCTCTTCATCCCGTTCCAGGCAGTATACCTTGAATTCTGTTCCGTAGATCAACACTGCAACATACCATCTATCTGCATTCATAACCGACATATAGTGATAACACTGAATCTGATAGGAAAGCGGAATTTTATCATCTTCCCATTTCTCAGCCGAAAATGGACTTGCCGTCTTACACTCTAATCCGGCATTCTCACCGACAATCATACGATCTACATCAGCAAGCATAAATGGATTCTCTTCATCACAGAACATTGCATTGGCTCTCCGCACTTTCTTTCCTGTTGCTTCCACAAACCTTCTCGCAACATATTCTTCCAGATCCCGACCTTCTCTCATAGCTTCGTTATCGAATTCTTCAATTTCATTCGTTCTTTTATCATTATACACTTGTATCGCTGTACGATATGGATTCAAACCACAGATTGCCCCTGCGTCTGATCCGCCGATACCACCTTTTCGGTATTTCAGCCATTCTTTTTACCCAGATTCAACGTTGATACTAATTTCTTCATACACACTTCTCCTTTACGCAATCTTCGCCTTCATATCAAACATGACATTTTCTACTGCCTGTTCCAGTTCATGTTCTTGTGAGCTAACAGCGTCCATCCACTTTTCATAGACCAACGATAAAAGGCTGGAAATCTCCATACAGTTTTGCAACTGCTCTGTTTCCAGCCTTTCACTTATGTTCACTAACTCTTCATAAATGCGTATCATACAATCAATCTCATATGCATGATCGTAAATCTCCTGTTTTGACATCTGCATCATTCTGAATTTGAAAGATTTTAATTCTGCTGATATCTTCCAACAGAATCTCCTCTCTGCCCTGTTCCTGTCCATTTCTTCCTCCTATGCACTCAGCATCAACTGATATGCTCTGTCGATCAACGGATTGCCATCTACTGTCTTTGCAAACATATTTTCCTTATAATTCTTGGTTCTGCGTAACGGATCCGCATGGGTAGCGAAATCACTGACCGCATTAATGAAACGGTATGCATTCTTTCCTACATCCTTCAGATCAGGTGCATCGAAATATCTCATCTTCATATCTTCCTGTAAGCGTTTCATATTTCTGAACTGTTGTGGTGTTGCACCGTCTTCTATTGGTAACAGGATTTCAATATAATCCATAACCTTTTTATCCGATAATGTAATCTTCCGAAGATTTTCAAATTCTTTTCCCAGTTCTTCCATATAACGGTCTGCAAGGAATAATGTGTTCTTGGCTTCTTCCATCTTATCTTTCACGTTTCCTGTATGATTCATAGACCATGATCTCTTTGCTGTCTGTAATGCAAGATTCAGTGTGTTGCAACAAACCACACGGATTGGTGTAATAGCTACCTTTACTGCACCAGAGCCATCATGGGTATTGGAAAACAGCAGATACGGACTGATTCTTTCCCCGGAAATAATGTATTCATGTGGTAAATGCGCCAGTAACCAGACACTTTTTCCACCCTGTAAAGAACCGGCTGTTTCGTATCGTACACCTTCTCCTAACAGTGCATCTGTAAATGAGAACGCTTCTTCGTTCTGGACGATCTTATATCTGTCTGTAACCACGCCTAATACCTTACGATCACTATCTCTAACATTTGCCTTATATCCCTGCACCAATTCATTCTGACCTGTATATACCGGCTCCTGTACCACATGCCAGTCTAATCCTGCCAGAATCAACGCATCCTTCGATGTTGGTGCTTCCTGTACTTTGATTCCTAACCCATGCCACGGTGTCTCTCTTACATAAAACATACTTTCTACATTTGCTGCCATAATAATTCCTCCTAAATTTCATTTTTAATTTTTCTTAGTTGTCTGAATCACATACTTCTTTGATGATGGTTGCTGCTAAGCCTAATGCTGCCAGTAGTATCTTATCCATGTTTTACTCACTCCCTTCTGGATTTTTGTATAAAATAAGACAGAACCCGTTATGGATTCTGCCTCGGTTTAATTGTTTATCATTATTATAATATACAATTGAAATTTTATACTTTTACATTCACTCTCCATCCTCTGGCAATACAACTTTACTCTTACTTCATATTAATTTAAAGTTGCATTCCCATCTGAATCTAATACTAACGTAGCTCCATTTATATTACAGCCTTCAAAACTCAAATCATAATATTCATATTGTTTTCCATTTATATCTTTAATTGCAAAGTCCCACTCCAAATCGTTTTCTGTAATTGTAAACGTTATATTTATAGAGTCCCCATTGCACAGGATATTATCTTCCAAAACATCTTCTTCCCAATCATCTGTATCTGTCTCAGAAGCATACAATTCATATATATCTATTCCTGTGTGATTTACAATTGTCAGATTAAATTTCATAACTTGGTTGTCTGTATTTTGTACTGCACTTGTTGAATTCGATCCTGAAGAATCATCTCCAAATATCCATACAATAACAACAAGTGCTACAAGTACTGCAATAATAGCTATTATTACTTTTTTTAACTTAGATTTACTCTTTTTCGGCGGTACAACAGTATTGAAATTATCTGTATACACATTTTTTCTTCGAATATTTTCTTGTCTATTAATATTATCTTCATGTACATCAACAGGTGTCCCACAGTATGAGCAAAATTTTTCAGTATCCTTTATCTCTTTTCCACAATTTTTACAAAACATATTACTTTTCCTCTTATTCCATCAATTTAAATGTTCCATCAAACATACTTCCTGTAACAATTATCTCTCCATCTTCAACAGTTAATGTACCTCTTGGTTCACCAGTGGTTCCATCTATAATCACTACTACTCCATCTACACCACCTTGTGTATATAACGTTCCATTTATAATTGCTCCGCCGTTATATGAAACATATACATCTGCAATTTCCACACCTGCCGGAATATTATCATTATCAAAATCTGTTATTTGATTTGATATGCTAATCGAATCGTCACCATTTTTATAGGTTCCTTCTAATTTTGCAGTTATAACATTTGTTCCGCTGATTTTTCTAAAGTTTCCCCATGGTTGTCCTACCCCCTGACGAAATCTCAAACCCACCGCCTTCTCTTCTTTCAATTCCATGCTTCAGTGGATCATCACTCCAAATACTTTCAAGCTCATTTTCATCGTTGTAGTATCCCGTACAATCTGTTGCTGTATCTACAATCGAACCATCTGCTGAATAATATGTATAAGCGAAATTAGAATCTACTGCTGCAATTACCAAACGTTCTCCGGTGTCACTATCATAATATGTTCCACCTAAGCCAGGGTAATCTGTAAATATTGTATCTGAATCCTCATATCCACTTAAATCACAATTTAAATCAATCGTAATCGTACGTACTTTATTTCGTGCTGTTCTTATATAAATTTGTGTTCCTGTTTCAATATTTCCATAAAGATCTCCTCCTCGTCTGCACCTATTAAAGGATATGTATCTCCAAATGCTGTTTCAATCTTCTCATATTCATCTCCTATCTTAATTCCGCGAAATTCACTTTTGCATTCACTATTCATTGAAATACTACTTACCGCATCGTCCTTCATTTCAATTACAATTGATCCGTCCTCATTTTCATACTTTCCAGAATTATTCTTCTTAAACCCAAGCTTTTTAATTCTTTTCCTGACTTATCAAAATACTGCTCTACATCAACATTTTTACTTTTTTATTTCTTTTCTCTCCTTGATTGTTTTCTTGTTTTTCTACTTTTCTTAATATCTCCTTCTTATTTGTTTTTAAAATCAAAACACTACCTGCAATAAGTACTATTAATACAATCAATCCTACCCCTATTGCAAGTTTTTTCTTATTTTCATCTCGTGATTGTTTTATTTCTTGATTCTTGTCATTATCTTTAATCACTTTTATATTTTTTTTCTTCATTATCACTTTTTATTACAGGTTCTCCGCATTTAGGACATACTTTCCATTCATCTTTCAATTCTCTTCCACACTTTTCACAAAACATAATTTTCCCCTTATTTACCCTTTTTTCGAATCACTACCAGCAAGTTTTACTAAAATGAATGCTATTACAAAAACTGCTATAACAGCTCCTAAGCCTCCTCCTACTTTATAAGCGCCCATTACTCCCGCTATCATTAACATAATTGCTCTTACTGTACAAAGAAAATCACAAATTTTATTTGCTTTTTCGTCTTCCTTCTTTACCATTTCATTAAATTCATTTTGAACCTTCGTATTACCTGTTGCTTTTCCGCAATACGGACAAAAGGAAGCTCCATCCGCAATTTCTTTTCCACACTTTTGACAAATCATTACTTTTTCTCCTTTTAAAACATTTCATAAATTAATATCAATGCCGTCACAGCCAAAACAATAACAACTTCTAATTTTTTTTTTTTAAGTACTTTTCCTTTTCCAAATCGTTGCTTACTGCACTTCCTCCATGCGCAGTATTTTCCTGCTCTATCTGAACACTGGCTCCGCAGTATGGACAAAAACGACTTCCATCTTCTATTTCTTTTCCACAATACACTCAAAACATAAAGTTTTCTCCCTTCTAAAATGTCTTATGAATGACATCTACATAATTACATACCAAAATATTTCCTTCTTTATCATCATTATTTTTTTACTTTCTTCCATTGCATCATTCAAATATGCTGGTATATATTTATCTTGTTTAAACGATAACTTGCACCATTTAATAATTACATAAACAAAGAACACTACTGCTTCTATAAACGCAGCTACAAGTCCACTTGCTATTCCTTCCTTTATCCAAGCAATTACACCAACTCCCAATGCTGCACAAAGCATCCATTTACCGTATCCCAGTACCATTCGATCTAACATTGCATCTGATTCTGTCTCCAATTCTTCATATTTTGCATACGATGTAGGATCTACTTTTTAAACTTTTCAAAGCTATTTTCTAAAACCATACTTACATAATCTGCATATTCTTGTTGCGAACTGAAATGTTCCATTTTTTGCTATCTTCAGCCGGTAGTGCCTGAAGTTCTGAAAGTAAAACCAAATAATTTTCTTGTCGTTCACTACTTTCTACTTTAATTCCTGTCGTTATATATTTTATGAATTTATAAAGAGCCTCCGCCTTTTCTTCTGTAGGCATCGTTATATAACATTGTCCTAAATATACATAATTTTTATATAATCTAATTTGCGTTGTTATACCATGATTGCAATTATTATAAATAATTCCTTTTTCAGCAAATACAATTCGTTCATTTGGCAATATTAAATGGACCAATTCGTTCTTATCCAGAACACCTCCTATAACACTCTTCATAGATTCAATCCGTTTATCTTCCACTATTGGATTAGATTTTATAATTTCAGACTTGTCAAAACTAGGAATTAAATATAATTCTGTTCCTTCCTTTATTCTTTCCCCTAATTTTGTTTCATACATTTCTTCTGTTTCTATTGTTTTCGCCTGAACTTCTTTGTAAAAAACAAAACGATCGATTTTCTGTGCTTCATTTTCCATAATTTTATTTGCTTCATATTGATTAAAACGTCTTCCACACGTATTACATATCCAATACTCATGTGTTTTACTCTGTACCCCTGTACCCAGGCTCCACAAAGCACGCCTATTGGTCCTAACAATATAGAACCACAGCATGCATTACTTACACTAAACGATTTACCATGTGTCTCAGTTGTTGCAACATATTGACAATTTTCACTCCCACAATTTGGACACTTCATTAATCATTCCTCCTATTAGTAACTTCATTCCCCATATTTCTAGAAACATAATACCTATACCGCAAAGAATTCCTGTTATTAATCTAAGAACTTGATTTGATATTCTCCAATTTAAGTATTGACTACCTCCATCAAGCACTAATGGAATACATAATATAATTGCAATTTTCCAATTTAAAACTTTTAAGAAATATATCAATACTCTAACAAATATCCAATTATAAGTCCTGTACATCTTGCACATACCGGAAACTGGTATCCTTTGTAAAAAAAACTTCGCTCAGGCATTTGATGGCAGCCTAATCTAGAACCTATATTCATGAGTTTTATCCATATTTTCAATTTCATTACTAGATTTCCATCTTTCTAATTTTATTTTTTGCTGTGCTTTATAGTTAAAATTATACGACAATAAATATTATTTTACAACGATTTATCGAATATTATTAACGATATAATCAATCATAGATCGGCGGTGAAATTCTTGTTTAAAGTTTTAGATCGTATAACCTATTATCGAACACAAAAGGATGGACTGAATATCAGCTTGCAGAAGAATCCGGATTAACTCAATCAACGATTTCTTCATGGTACAGAAAAGATATGGTTCCTTCCATCTCTTCACTTGAAAAAATATGTTCAGCTTTTGGCATTACCTTATCCCAATTTTTTCTACAGAAGAAACTTCATTTTCCCTTACACCACTTCAGAAAGATCTATTAGAAGCATCCGGACATCTTACAGAACCACAGCAACAAGCTTTAATAGAATTTTTAAGCTTCTTTAAAAGACAGAAGAGTTGCCCGTAATAGGCAACTCTTCTAATATATCCTCATTTTTTCAATTATGATTAAGATTTATCGTAAATGGTTTTACAAGGATCTTCTCCCTATATTCTTCATATGACATATCACGCTTTGCATAAAATACATTTACACTTGTGATATCTTCTATACAAAATCCGTCTTTCCGTCCATTCTGCAATTCATCAAATTTATCTTTTGCATATGCTTTCGCTTTATCAAAATCTTTCTCTCCCTTTACGTTATACTGTGGTGTATGCCTTCTAGCACTCTTAGCCTGATTCAATTAGTGTATACTCCGTAACCTCTTGTACCTGCAACGCCATAATATTTTCTCATGATTGTAATCCTCCTTATATTCATTCTTTATTCGTATGTATTGTTATCTGTTATTTTTATTTTTAATTAACGTTATGCTATTGTCATCATAAGCTGATTTAATGATTCCAGAGTGTAAACGGTCTTATCATTATTCCCATCTGTTCCGCAAATTCTCTTTTCATCATTCTCCGATAAAAATAATCCAACCATCCGATTTCTTCTACATAACACGAACTCTCAACACCGTGTAACTTTCTATATTCATCTTCCGCATATGCTTTCGCCTCTTCAAAGGTTTTAAACTTCTTCTTTTTATTGTCACTATAACCGTCACATTCTTCCCTTGCTCTATCCCATGAAGTAAATACTCCATATCCATCCCACCTTACTACTGCATAATACCAGACTCCGTCCGTATGTTCTTTTTCACATTCTTCTTCATAAATATAATCTCCTTTCATAATTCGATTTTATTCTCATGTAACATCAACTGTTATTTCTTACCATTAACTAACATCCATATGTTACCTGCAGGCTAACCAATACAGATTTTTACAGGACAAAAAAACACTTTCCGAGATAACCATACGGTCATCTCGGTTGGTGTCTATAATCCTGTAAATCTCTGTTATGGTTACCTGCCACAAATATTGCCATTTTCCTTATATAACTGTCTTCATCCACTCTATAAAAGCCTTCTATTATCAATCTCTACTGCTCTTCTTATTATTCCCTTTCCATTCATCTCTCTTCTATCTGTCTGTATATCCCTTATCCTCTATTCCTAGCGCAGTGTGCGTAGCATCTATACCTATACTTTCCAAAATATACATATCTATATACTCTATTATATATATGTTACCGACTTTTACTTTTATTTAAGAACAAAAAACATCTATACATACTAATAATGAAATTTAAATGAAGGGAGTAACTAAAATGTCAAAAAGAATGAAGCATTCTAAAACAGTTAAAATACGTTTTACCAATCCAGAGTATCAAGCCGTTAAAATCACAGCGCACAAAAAGGTTATTCTGTACCAGAACTATTACGAGTTCTTTGTACTATTGCCGGTGCCGAATCAGATCCACTGCTCAATCCTGGAACCATTAAAATAATTCAAAATCACACACTCTGTCAAATATGGAATTGCATTCAATTCTGGGAGATTCCAGAAGATATAAAACAAGAAATCACAAGGGAGATTACACGCTATGTCTAATATATTAATAAAAATCGTCAATGATGACTATACCAACGACAGTTCTATAGCAAATATGATCAATTACATTTATCGAACAAAAAACTGTAAAAGTAAACAAACCGAAGCTCTTCCTATTCATGCCTATGGAATACTTACTGTTCAGCCAACCTACACAAGCCTGATTAACGACTTTCAAGCCGTTTACATATCCGCCAATCCAGAAAACTCGTCCCGACATATTTGGCACGTGATCTTTTCATATAATCGTAGTAAGATAAGTAAAAAATTCCGCAATTGTATTGATGTCATTGCCGGATCACTCGGACTTGTTTATCCGACTTGCTATGCTTATCATTTTGACAGTAACCATATACACTGCCATATGGTAATCTTAGCAACACCTTTTCTACCTGCACCTGAACCGCTGACAGGTATGAATCTTGCCAATTATATTACAATAAAAATGAATTCCAGTGGTTTTACATTTGATATTAACGATGAAGGAGGATTTCTCAATGTTTGAAAACTTTGATGATATTTTGAATGTAGATGATGTGGCAAAAGCTCTTAAGATTGGAACTTCACAAGCCTACAAATTAGTTCGCTCTGGAAAAATCCAGGCATTTAAAGAAGGACGTGCATGGAAAATAGCTAAACTAGCTCTGATTAATTATATTATGAATCAACAATAAAACAAACCGAATGTTCTTCCGCTTACTTAATTTATCATACATGTTTAAAGAGGAATGACACACTGTCATTCCTCTCTTATCTTATTAAAACTGCTATTAAATTTTGTCTCCACAAAATTTCTGTTTGTCTCCACATTGTCTCCATTTGAATGTGAAAATACATCAAAAAACACGAATTTATGATACATTAGCATCAATTTTGATTTTGCTTACAATTCCCTGAAAACGCCCTATTTCCAGGCAAAATCCGGTGTCCCCTCAAGGTCATACGGCGTAGCCTGATACACGTAATAATTCAACCAATTCGTATACAGGTTATTCGCTGTCGCTCTCCATGTAAGCAGAGGTCCTTTCTCCGGATCATCATCCTGATAATAATTCTTCGGGAGTTCGATCGGAAGTCCCTTACTTTTGTCCCGTTTATACTCACCGTCCAATGTTATACGGTCATATTCCGGGTGTCCCATCACAAAAATCTGACGCCCATTCTGTGCCATGGCAAGGAACAGACCTACTTCGTCAGATTCCGCCAGAACCGTAATCCTCTCATCCGCATGCACTTTATCCAGTGGTGTCTCTGTATGACGGGAATGGGGTGCCAGAAACAGATCATCAAATCCACGTACCAGCGGAATTTTCCGGTTCAGCACTTTATGCCAGAAGAGACCGAACGCCTTCTTATCTAATTGGACCTTGTCAATTCCATAATGATAATACATGCCTGCCTGCGCTCCCCAGCAAAGATGCAGGGTGGATACTACATTCGTCTTGGTCCAGTCCATAATACGGGTCAGTTCATCCCAGTACTCCACTTCCTCAAACTCCATATTCTCCACCGGTGCTCCGGTAATGATAAATCCGTCAAATTTTTTATCCTTGATCTCATCAAATTTCTGATAGAATTTGTTCAGGTGACTCATTGAAGTGTTCTTCGACTGATGTGAAGCAACCGCAACAAATGTCACATCGACTTGAAGCGGCGTGTTAGACAGGGAACGTAATATCTGCAGTTCTGTCTCCTCTTTTAATGGCATCAGGTTTAGAAGTCCGATCTTGATCGGTCTGATGTCCTGATGCATTGCACGGTGTTCATCCATCACAAATATATTTTCACTCTCTAATATCTCCTTGACCGGGAGATCATTCTGCACTCTGATCGGCATGATTTATTCCTCTTTTTCCTTTTTATTTTCTTCTGTCTTCTGTTCTTCATTCTCGGTCATATTATCTTTTTTCTGAAAATATGTCCCATCATTATCTACATAACTATCTCCGTTATAGCATTCTGACTCTGTCGGCAATTTCTTTTTCTCCAACTGATTATCCAGAAAAAGTTTTACAATATAATAAATGACTGCAAACGCCGGCACTCCGAATAACATTCCGAGAATTCCAAATAAGCCTCCTCCGAGAAGGATCGATACGATTACCCAGAATGCGGACAGCCCGGTAGAATTTCCAAGAATCTTCGGTCCCAGTATATTTCCGTCAAACTGTTGCAGCAACAAGATGAAGATCAGGAAATAGACTCCTTTCATCGGATCTGCAAGTGCGATCAGAACCGCACTCGGAATTGCTCCGATATATGGTCCGAAGAACGGAATTACATTCGTCACACCTACAATCACGCTGACAAGCATTGCATACGGCATATTCAAAAGTGATGTACCAATAAAGCACAGGATTCCGATAATGATAGAATCAATGATCTTACCAATGATAAATCCCCGAATATCTCATTTGTCTTTACTGCAATATGAATCAACAGGTTGGCGCGTTCTGTCGGAAAGATCGCATATGTCGCTTTCTTACTCTGATTAATAAATGTATCTTTGCCGAACAAAATATACACAGATACAATCACTCCGATTACTGCATGGAACAATTCCATAACCAGTGTATATAATCCAACCGTCAGATGGGTCATCACTTCATTTACTTTGTTCAGAAGATCCGTACGCATCCAGTTCTGAAGACTTGTAGATGCCTCGTTCATCGCATTCTTCAACATTGTCGTCATCGCCGAATCATCCAGTTGTATATGATTCATCTGCTTCACCAGCTGGTTGATCTGAGCCGGAAGCGTAAAGATCAGATTCCGGATACTTGTGATCAGTTCCGGGATCAGCATATTGATAAGCGTTGTTACAATAGTGATCAGTACGACCAATGCCAGAATCACTCCTGCACATCTTGATACCGTCTTCGCTTTTTCTTTCTTCTTCATATGTTTTTCCAAAACCGGCACCAGATATGCATCTACCGTTCTCACGATCGGATTCAATAGATATGCAATTCCGCATCCATACAGCACCGGCTTCAGGATAGACAGTATCTTTAATACCGTATCTGAAATTGCTGTCACACGCAGCATTGCAAAATAGACCAGAATACATGCAACGATCACCAGGAAATATGTCATTCCGCGGTTGAACTGCTGCCTTAATTTGGATGGACCCTTTCTCCCAAAACTGGGACGGTCTTTATAATATGTATTTTCTTCTTTGCTCATAAACTCCTCTTCTTTCCTGCCTGTTTCGCATATAAAATCATTATACTCTTGCCGTAAATTTACGTCAACCGACAAAAAAGGATCAGAACAATTGTTTCTATAAAACTTTTATAAAAACTTATGTTCTGATCTTCTTTATTTCTGCCCCGGCCGCTCTATCCGTTAAAGCCGGTATCCGGCATCTGTCTTATCTTATGCACATCCACACTTGAATGTTGCACACTCTGTCTCGTCGCAATGACAAGCATTTCCGCCTTCTACACTGATCTTTCCGGCATGACACTGACATTCTTTATTATACATGCAGTCTGTTGCCTTACAGTCTACACTGCTCTTTGCCGATGCCTCTTTCCCTTCCATATCCGAGTATGCATCCGCATAGGCGCTTCCGCCTTTTCTCTCTTCAAAGCTGTCACAGCTTGTCTCAGCAGCTTTCTTTGCAGAATTTCCTCCTACCACGATACTGTCAAGATTACAGTAATAATTCTGATTGTGCGTACAAGTCTGTACGGTACATCGTAAATCTGGCATAATATATCCTCCTTTCAAATACAAGATATATTATGCCAGTTCTTTTTATTTCTTATACATTTGCAAAAATAAATTAGTTTTCTTCTTTTACAACTTCTCGTCTTTCTCTTGTTGCGATTTCTTCTGCAACAGATGCTACGAACGCATCCAGACTCTTCTGGCCTTCATCTCCTGCAAATCTGCTTCTTACGGATACCAGATTTTCTTCTTCTTCTTTTGCTCCTACTACAAGCATGTATGGAATCTTCTGCATCTGAGCCTCACGGATCTTATAACCGATCTTTTCCGCACGTGTATCAATCTCTGCACGGATACCTGCCGCATTTAATGTCTCCAGTACTTTCTGTCCGTATTCCAGATGTTTATCTGAGATTGGAAGCACCTTAACCTGTACCGGTGCGAGCCATGTAGGGAATGCTCCCGCAAAATGTTCGATCAGGATTCCGATGAATCTCTCGATGGATCCAAATGCTACACGGTGGATCATGATCGGACGGTGTTTCTCTCCGTCTGCACCTGTATATTCCAGTTCAAATCTCTGTGGAAGCTGCATATCAAGCTGAATTGTTCCGCACTGCCATGTTCTTCCGATAGAGTCTGTCAGATGGAAATCAATCTTTGGTCCGTAGAATGCTCCGTCTCCTTCATTTACTACATAGTCAAGACCAAGATCATTCAGTGCGCCGCGAAGACCTTCTGTTGCAAGTTCCCAATCTTCGTCACTTCCCATGCTGTCTTCCGGACGTGTAGAAAGCTCTACATGATATTTGAATCCGAACAGCTGATATACTTCGTCGATCAGTTTTGCTACGCCCTTAATCTCCTCGCGGATCTGCTCCGGCATCATAAAGATGTGCGCATCGTCCTGTGTAAAGCAGCGTACACGCATCAGACCATGTAACTGTCCTGATTTTTCATGACGATGAACCAGTCCAAGTTCTCCGACACGAAGCGGGAGATCTTTATATGAACGTGGCTCAGCTTTGTATACAAGCATTCCACCCGGACAGTTCATTGGCTTGATTGCAAAGTCCTCTCCGTCAATCTGTGTTGTATACATATTCTGTTTATAGTGATCCCAGTGACCGGATGTCTCCCAGAGGTGTCTGCTTAAGATTACCGGCGTAGATACTTCTACATAACCTGCTTTTTTGTGAAGTTCTCTCCAGTAATCAAGCAATGTATTCTTAAGCACCATTCCCTTTGGAAGGAAGAACGGGAATCCCGGACCTTCTTCGCACATCATGAAAAGTCCAAGTTCTTTGCCGAGTTTTCTGTGGTCACGTTTCTTTGCTTCTTCAAGCATTGTCAGATATTCATCTAACTGTGCTTTCTTAGGATAAGAGATACCGTAGATTCTTGTGAGCATCTTGTTCTTCTCGCTGCCTCTCCAGTAAGCACCTGCAAGGCTTGTAAGCTTGAATGCTTTTACCGGCTTTGTTGTCATCAGGTGTGGTCCGGCACATAAATCAACGAATTCTCCCTGCTGATAAAAGCTGATCTCTTCTCCTTCCGGAAGGTCTTCGATCAATTCAACTTTATATGGTTCATCTTTTTCTTTGAAATATGCGATTGCATCTTCTCTTGTCTTTGTAAATCGTTCGATCGGAAGAGCTTCTTTGACGATCTTCTCATCTCTTTTTCAATCTTTTCGAGATCTTCTGCTGCGAATGGTGTCTCACGGTCTACATCATAGTAGAATCCATTCTCGATCGACGGTCCGATTGCAAGCTTTGTATCCGGATACAGACGTTTGATTGCCTGTGCCATAATATGAGATGTGGTATGCCAGAAAGCACCCTTTCCTTCTTCGTTATCAAATGTAAGTATCTCCAGTTCACAATCTTCATCCACAACATGTCTGAGATCTACTACTTCACCATTTACTCTTGCGGAAGTTGCCACCCTTGCCAGACCTTCGCTGATATCTTTTGTAATATCCAGTACTGACATACTTCCTTCATACTCTTTGAAAGATCCATCTTTTAATGTGATTTTCATAATTATCATGTCCTCTCTTTTTGTTTTTTACATAGTGATAAAAAAAGTCCCTTACAGGCAATTGCTGTAAGGGACGAATTATCTCGCGGTTCCACCCTGCTTGAACTGACACTTCAAATTCTCTACTTTCAAGACTTCTTATGTCAGAACCTCTTAATTATGGCGATAACGGAATCACCGGACTGTATTAAAGTCACTCAGAGGTAGTTTTCAGAAGGTTCCAAAATAAGAAGCTTTCAGCCCGTGGCTTCTCTCTCTGGTATTTCTTTCCCAGCTTACTCTTCTCTTCAACGTGTTTTCATACGCTCTCATTATAACACGCGGTTTTACTTTGTCAATATTTTTTCAACCACAGTTTCCAGACTGCAAAACATTCCCGCACAAAATAATTCGGAAACAATAACGGATGGCAACTCGCCGCTATCGGAAACGGATTCTTAAATCCTGCATGTTTTGCATACCTGCATCCGCGGTATACATGAAAATTATTCGAGACGATCCCGACCGGTGTATCCGCATCTTCAATAAGTTTTCCGGAAAATTTCAGATTCTCCAGTGTATTTACCGACACATCTTCCTGTACGATCCGTCCACGGTCAATCCCGGCATTCTCCAGATACTGTGCCATCGCATATGCTTCTGTGACTTCTTCACCTTTCCCCTGTCCGCCGGAGACGATCACATGCACATCCGGATGTTCTGTCAGATAGGCTAATGCACAATCCAGTCTTCGTTTTAATGAATCCGTAATTTTCCTTCCTCTCACCTGTGCTCCCAGTACAATGATCCATCTTCTACCGGTTCCCGTTGCTCCTTTTTCCAAAGGTTTTCCGCACATTCCTGTTATGATCTTCATCTCTGCAAGCAAAAGAAGGCACACCGTGATACCGATCAGCAATTCTACTATCCACGGCATTCCATATAAACGGATCAGAACACTTCCTGCAATTCCGATACTTCCGCATACCAGCCAGAATCTGGAAAAAGTAGAGTCCCACTTTTTTCAGTGCGATACAAATCGCACAGTAATAAATGAGACTCAGAATACCTGCTGCCAGAAAAATTATCTGCCACAGCATTTTTTGTATTTTTACCTGATCCGCACGGACATGGATCATTTCTTCCGATTTTTTTCGGTTTACGAATTGTTGTAGATTCTTTCTGCTCCTTGTAAAGCTTCTTTAACTCTTCTTCAGAATAAATCTCTTTCCACTGGGGAAGCTCATACAGCCAGTCAGCTTTCGCTGCTACCATGTTCTTGTACAGTCTTTCTTTATCAAATGCAAGGCTTACCACCGTATCTTCTTCTACTGCATCCAGATCCTGTTCGATCAGAAGACTTTCATTGATTCCATCGAGGAAACCAATCATAGTCAGAACTTCCTGTCCGAATTTCTCAGCCAGTTCTTTTACGGTCCCTTTCACTGCTTCATCCGGATTAGAAAGAAGCTTTTCATAAATCTCTTTCTCAATCTGGAAATATGTTCCCCAGAATTTTTCCAACTGACTTCTGTCTGCAGTCTCATCATAAGCGATGTTCTGCCACTGCTGATATAATGTGCTCATATTTCTATACTCCTTTGTACGATATTCATTTGCAATTTTTCACTGCTCTTTATATAATATACTAAAGTATTGATTCATTGTAAAGGATGATTATTATGAAAAATGCAAAACGTATCCTGGCACTCATTGCTGCGGTTTTATTATTCGGTATGTATCTCAGTACATTAATATTTGCCTTGATCGGAAGTCCTCATTCCATTGATCTTCTCTGGGCATCTGTCGCATGTACGATCGTGCTGCCGGTATTGCTCTATGGTTACATGCTTGTGTTCAGACTCACACAGCATGATATTCCATCTGATGATCCGGCAGACAGCCTCCACAGGCACATCCCGGACAACGCATCCAAGTCTTCTTCGTCTCACGACCATGCAAGCGATGATACCATGTAGAACTCAAAGGGCATCAGACTTTCTTCGCGATCGTCTGAGCCTTTTTTTTCTTATGTTTTCTTTCATCTTCTCTGATTTTCTTTCTTTTTGCAAGGTATTCTTCCATTGAAATAACTTCTGCTTCCTCTTTTGTCCAGTCTCTTGTATTCATAGTGCATACCTCCATCTTGATTATTTTCCCTCTTGCGTCTCTGGTGTCTGATTACACCGACGTTATTATTATATTTACGATGGTTTCATTATATGCATGGAATGTGTCGTCGTTGTGGAAAATTTCTGAATAAACCATAAGATTTTTCTTAAAGAAAACATAATTTACGCCACAAAAAGACAGGGATAAAACACTTTTGTGTTCTGTCCCTGTCTTTATCCTGCTTATCTGTATTTTCTTAAATACTCTGTTCTATTTTGAAAGTTCAGACTCTCTGTAGATGATATCGTGTCTTTCCGGTCCATTAGAAACCATGGTGATCGGATATCCAATTTCTCTCTCGATAAACTCAATGTAGTTTCTGCAGTTCTCCGGAAGATCTTCGTATTTCTTGATTCCTCTGATGTCGCATTTCCATCCCGGAAGTGTCTTGAGTACTGGTTTTGCTTTCTCTAACAGATGTGTCGTCGGGAATTCTGTTGTAACTTCTCCGTCAATCTCGTATCCTACACATACCGGAATTTCATCCAGGTATCCAAGTACATCAACAACAGTAAATGCTACATCTGTAGCTCCCTGCATTCTGCATCCGTACTTGGAAGCCACGCAGTCGAACCAGCCCATTCTTCTCGGACGTCCGGTGGTTGCTCCGAACTCACCGCCGTCACCGCCGCGTCGTCTTAACTCATCGGCTTCTTCACCAAAGATCTCACTTACGAATGCTCCGGCTCCTACTGCACTTGAATATGCTTTACATACTGTTACGATCTTCTTGATCTCATACGGAGGGATTCCTGCTCCGATTGCTCCATATCCTGCCAATGTAGAAGATGAAGTAACCATTGGATATATTCCATGATCCGGATCCTTCAGTGATCCAAGCTGTCCCTCTAACAATACTTCTTTTCCTTCTTTGAGCGCATTGTTCAGGAAAATAGAAGTTTCACATACGAATGGTTCAACCATCTTCTTATATTCTTGAAGTTCATTATATAAATCATCAGGATTGATCAATGGTTTATGATAAAGGTGCTCCAGTAATACATTCTTCTGCTCTGCTACGCGAACAACTTTTTCTTTTAACAGTTCATCATCAAACAGCTCACTGACCTGGAATCCGATCTTTGCATATTTGTCTGAGTAGAATGGTGCGATACCTGATTTTGTAGAACCGAAAGATTTTCCTCCCAGTCTTTCCTCTTCGTATGCATCAAAATTCTTATGATAGGACATTACCATCTGAGCTCTGTCAGATACCAGAATCTTCGGCATCGGAACTCCCTGATCGATGATAGACTGTACTTCTTTAAATAATACCGGCACATCCAGTGCTACACCATTTCCGATAATACTTGTCGTATGATCGTAAAATACTCCTGATGGAAGTGTGTGTAATGCAAACTTTCCATAATCATTGATAATTGTATGACCTGCGTTGGCACCACCCTGGAATCTTACGATGATATCAGCCTGTTCAGCCAGCATATCTGTGATCTTACCTTTTCCTTCGTCGCCCCAGTTGGCACCGACTACTGCTTTAACCATATCCATTCCTCCTGCGATATTAACATGACTTATCAGTCTTCTTTAGCGGATCTAATCAAACCACCCTAAGCATTATACTATACATTTTACCTTGGTTCAATAACATTTTTACATAAAATCCACAGGATTTCCTATGTTTTCTACATTAGCGGCGCAACCAGTCTTAATACCTGTCCCGCCGTCTTCATCAGAATTCCTCTGTTTCTCACTTCCGTCACTGTAACCTTATGACATTTTGCCAGCGTATTCTGAAAATCTTCTTCTACTTTCTGCACTTCAGGATTATCGTAGATAAACACACCATTCTCAAAATGCAGATACAGGCTGCGGAAGTCCAGATTGATACTTCCTACAGTTGCAGTATCATCATCTGATACAAACACCTTGGCATGTACAAATCCCGGCGTATATTCATAGATCTGTACCCCGCCCTCAATCAGTTCCTTATAGTAGGTCTTTGCCACAGCAAATGCATACCACTTATCCGGAATATGCGGCATGATGATGATCACCTCAATACCACTCTTCGCTGCACGGATCAGTGTAGTAAGCATCTCATTGTCCAGGATCAGATACGGGGTCATGATATGCACATATTTTTTGCATGGTTCAAAATATGGAAATATACTTCTTCTCCTACATTTTCATGATCAAACGGGCTGTCTGCATATGGAATCACATATCCCAGTTTTTCATTCAATGTATCCGCTTTTTTGGTCAGATATTTTCCATAAGGCTCCACGCCCCGCATATCCACATCCCACATCTGCAGAAATATCATCGTCAGGCTCTGGACAGCATCACCTCTTAACAGTACCGCCGTATCCTTCCAGTGTCCGAACCGTTCCTTCTCATTGATATACTCATCAGCAAGATTCACACCCCCTACATATCCCACCTGTCCATCGATCACGCAGATCTTTCTGTGATCACGGTTGTTCTGGATTGTTGAGACAAATGGCCGGATCTTATTCGACATCTTGCAGTTGATACCGTATTTCTGAAGTTTCTTCGGATAGCTGTACGGCAGCAGGTCAAATGCACACATTCCGTCATACATGAACCGGACTTCCACACCTTCCGCTGCTTTCCGCTTCAGGATCTCAAGGATCGTATTCCACATGATACCTTCTTCTACGATGAAGTACTCCATGAAAATAAACTTTTCCGCCTTTTCCAGTTCTTTTATCATGGATGCGAATTTGGCTTCTCCAACCGGAAAATATTCGGCTTCGGTATTCCTGTAAGTCGGAAATCCCAGTTGATGCGACAGATAATATGACAGCTGTGCATTTGCAGATTTACCCTCCCAGAGTGCATCTGTGATCTTCTGATCCTGATCCATGTAAGGTTCCGTCTCCATACGCAATGCCGCCAGGCGGTTCTGTACAAACCGTGTTTCCAGCTGCAGATGCACATAGATGTAAAATATCGTCCCGACAACCGGTACTGCCATCACACACAGAATCCATGACAGCTTGAACGCCGGATTTCCCTCTGTATTAATAATATACACAAGAACTATAATCTCCATCAGAGACATCACACTGTATATAAATGTTGCATATTCTTTCAGATAGTACGGAATCCCCAGAAAAACCAGCATCTGTATCAATATCAGTATCACAAAAATTCCGGCACGGCTGAATACCATTTTAAAGAATTTCTTCTTTGCAACAGTCTTTGTGCTTTGTTCTTTCATACTTTTTCTCTCCTTTATCCAGGGCTGTACATCCACTTTGTTCCTAATATCTTACTCCGTTTTCTCAGGCTCCGTACCGCCAGAATATGTTATACAGTGTATCATATTTTCATTTTCTTCTCAACTTGCAGATAATTTATTTTAATTTAATAGAAAAATACATATAATATGTGCTATGATAAGGAAAAGAATGGAAAGGAGTCATACAATCATGGCAAAATGGATGAAAAAATTATTGGGTCTTGCTGCAATCGGCAGTGCCGCTGCAGGTCTTGTTATTATTTTAAAAAATCTAAAAAAGATGTGGATGAAGATTTCAAAGATGATTTTGAAGATGAAGACTTCGATCTTGACAATGATCTTCAACCGGTCGACCGGGGATACGTTGATCTGAACGCAGGAAAAGCTTCTCCGGAAGAAGCAGACGATGCAGAAGAAACAGAGACCGGCGAAGATACTCTGGATGCGGATGCTCACGAAGGGAAAGAAGATTAGTTCTGCTGACACAGACTGAATTCAGACTGCAGCTATACAAAAGAGCAGTAAACAATGTAAATTATTTTCTTATTTTACATTGCTTACTGCTCTTTTTTATCTTCTCCAACACCTATTCAAAATTCCCACTGCTTCTTTGATATCCTCTTCATTCATATTTGCATATCCCAGAAGAATCGTTGCCCGCTCATCTGTATCTTTCCTGATCCTGTAATCCGAAAGTCCATATACACGGATATCCTCTTTTTTGCCCGTTCGATCAGCTCATTTTCGTTCCATCCCTTTTCGAATGTCAGCAGGATATGTACTCCCGCATGCTCTCCCGATATCGCACAGATATCTGCCAGAGGCTTCAGTGCATCGATCAGAACATCATGCCTGTTTTTATACAGAGCTCTTGTCTTATTCAAATGACGTTCGTAATAACCATCTTCGATAAAATGTTGTACGATCATCTGATCCACCTTTGAAACGGTCGAGTTGATAAAGTTCACTTTTGTCCGATACACATCCAGGAGAGATTTCGGCAGTACCATATAACTCAGACGAATAGCCGGTGCAATGGATTTTGAAAAAGTTCCCAGATAGATAACTTTATCTTCTGCATCATATCCTTGCAGAGCCGGGATCGGTTTCCCTTTGTAGCGGAATTCACTGTCATAGTCGTCTTCTATGATATATCTGCCTTCCTTCCCGTATGCCCACTTCAGAAGCTCCATTCTTCTTTTGATCGGCATAACGATTCCTGTCGGATACTGATGCGACGGTGTGACATATGCAATATCTGCCTCTGAATCTTCCAGCTCTGATATTCTCATTCCATTGTGATCCATTGTAACCGGCACAGTCTCATATCCAAGTGTCTGAATCACTCTATATGCCTGCTTATATGTAGGATCTTCAAATGCAATAGTATGTTCTTTTCCAAGAATCATACTAAGCAGTATCAGAATATAATCACTTCCCGCTCCGATCACGATCTGCTCCGGAGAACAGTCCACGCCTCGTGCCTGATACAGATAATTGCAGATGGCTCCCCGGAATCCATATTCACCTTGCGGATCTCCTGAGCGGAACAACTCCGTCCTGTCATCCAGCAAAATATCTTTCGAGAGTTTTCTCCAGACATTATATGGAAAACTGTTAAGATCTACTCCGTTCGGTGTGAAATCATAGCGGTATATTCTTTTCTTTTTTCTCTTACGTTCCGGCTTTTTTCTTCTTTTTTCAGTTGATATAATTCATCAATCTGAGCCACAAAAAACCGCGGTATGGCGCAGACTCGATATATCCTTCTGATAATAACTGTTCATATGCCAGTTCAACCGTACTGCGGCTGACTTCCAGATGCTTGGACAAAGCCCTGGTAGACGGGAGTTTCTCCCCCCATAGCGGAGTCTCCCGTTCTGGATATCAGACTTGATATGATCATAAATCTGCTCATACAGCGGCTTCTTCGAACGACTGTTAAGATTTATCGTTAATTCATTCATTTTTTATTTTGCACCCGTTTATTTCTTTGGCAGTTTAAAAGAACTCTTCAGAGATACGATACGGTTAAACACCAGATTTTCCGGTGTGGAGTCTTTCGAATCAATACAGAAATATCCATTTCTTACAAACTGGAAGCTGTCACACGGACCTGCTTCGTTAAAGCTGTCTTCCACATAGCACTCTTTTTAAAATCTGTAAGGAATCCGGGTTCAGGTTCAGCGATCCATCTTCTTTATTATATACTCCCTTCTCTTCATCGATCAGGTTCTCATATAATCTAACTTCTGCTTTCTTAGCCTGTGGTGCACTTACCCAGTGGATCGTTCCCTTTACCTTACGTCCGGTAAATCCTGTTCCGCATTTTGTCTCAGGATCATAGGTACAATGTACCACCGTTACATTTCCTTCTGCATCCGTCTCATAGCTGACACATTTCACAAAATATGCATGCATCAGACGTACTTCGTTTCCAGGGAAAAGGCGGAAATACTTCTTCGGAGGATCAATCATAAAAATCATTACGCTCAATGTAAAGTTCACGTCCAAACGGCACTTTTCTCACACCAAGTTCCGGATTCTCCAGATTGTTCTCTACATCCAGATATTCCACTTCTCCTTCCGGATAGTTGTCGATCACCAGTTTGATCGGATCCAGGACTGCCATCATACGAGGCTTCTTCATCTTCAGATCTTCACGGATACAATACTCCAGCATTGCATAATCCACCGAGCTCTGGCTCTTGGATACTCCGCACATTTCAACGAACATCTTGATAGATTCCGGTGTAAATCCTCTTCTTCTGAGAGCAGCTATAGATACAAGCCTCGGGTCATCCCATCCGTCTACAATACCATCCTCAACAAGCTTCTTGATGTATCTCTTACCTGTAACAACATTCGTCAGATACAGCTTGGAGAATTCAATCTGTCTCGGTGCCGGATCAAATTCACACTCTTTTACAACCCAGTCATATAATGGTCTGTGGTCTTCAAATTCCAGTGTACAGATAGAATGTGTAATGTGCTCGATTGCATCTTCGATCGGATGTGCAAAATCATACATTGGATAAATGCACCATTTATCTCCCGTATTATGATGCGTCATGCGGGCTACTCGATAAAGGATCGGATCACGCATATTGATATTCGGTGATGCCATATCAATCTTTGCACGGAGAACCTTTTCTCCATCCTGATATTTTCCGTCTTTCATCTCTTCGAAAAGTCTTAAATTCTCTTCTATCGGACGGTCACGATACGGACTGTTCTTTCCAGGCTCTGTCAGGGTTCCGCGGTATTCACGCATTTCTTCCGCTGTCAGGTCACAGACGAATGCCTTTCCTTTTTTGATCAGCTTTACTGCACACTCATACATCTGGTCAAAATAGTCTGATGCAAAATAAAGATGATCTCCCCAGTCGGCACCCAGCCATTTTACATCTTCTTTAATGGACTCTACGAATTCCATATCTTCTTTCATCGGGTTCGTATCGTCAAAATCTTAAATGAAAGGTTCCGTTATATTTCTTTGCAAGTCCTGAGATTCAGAAGAATCGACTTCGCATGTCCGATATGCAGATATCCGTTCGGTTCCGGCGGGAAACGCGTACATACGTGATCGTAAACGCCTTCTGCCAGATCTTTATCTATTTCCTGTTCAATAAAATTTTTTGGAAACTGTTGTTTCTTCTCCCATGGTGTCCTCCTTAGGTTTTAACTATACATTATGCTCATTATCTTATCATAAAAAATATGATGAAACAAGGGAAGATACCTCTTTTACCGGTTTTGCAGAAAAATGTAAATGCATCCAGAAATTCAGAATTACTTGGGCACTTGATCGCATGGTAACCAAGGATCTCCATCATAAGTTCTTTATCTTCTTTCCAACACTTATCAACGACTACACGTATCCCGCGTTCCACATTATAAAAACTGGTTTCGTGTTTTTCTCCTATCGGGATATATATATCATTCTGTGTCGCAAACGGCTTTTCTTTTGTATGGAATCCACTGATGATATCTGCAGCATCCAACAGATAATAGTATCCTTTATATCCTGATGTGACTTTAAATCTTCTGAGTGTCTGTATCATAATATTCCTATTCATAAATAATCTCCCTTTTTTGGCTCTATCTAAAAAATAAATCACAACATGTCGTTTGTCAATGATTTCGATACCAAAAACCTCTTTTTTTATTTTTTAGACCTTTATGTGTCTGATTTCTTCGAAAAAGATCAGCTATAGGTCAAAAAAAGTTTGAAGACATCTTTTATCTTCAAACTTTTTTTGCATTTGTCTATATCTTTTCCGTCCTTAAAACCATCCATTTTCCTTTCCAGACATACAGAATCATCAAAAGCATGCCCAAAAGCCATGAGGTCGGATAGCACATCATCACATGGCCGAGACTCTTTGCCCATGCCATGGTTCCTGCAATCCACATCACACGGAATCCGCATAACGATACCAAAAATACAATCATGGCCTGCATCGTCTTGCCGGTTCCTCTGATCGTTCCGCCAAGCACATGCAGGATTCCAAGCATCCAGTAAAACGGGCAGAAATATTTCATAATATATACACCATATTCCACCACCTTATGGTTCGTCGTAAAGACTCCGATTACCTGCGGAGCGAATATCAGCAGCACAATTCCGGTTATCACAGAATACCCGGCACCCATTGCTGTGGATATGTACATTCCTTTTCTGACCCTATCTGCTTTCCCTGCACCAATATTCTGTCCGGCAAATGTAGTTGCCGCCATACTGATACTCAGTACCGGCAGGATATTAAATCCATCGATTTTTATATAAGCTGCAAAACCGGCCATAACTGTCGCTCCAAAACTATTCACACTTGCCTGCACGATCAGGTTTGAAAGCGAAATTACAATATTCTGGATTCCTGTCGGGATTCCGATGCGGATGATCTTCGAAAGCAGATGATCATAGCATCGGATCTCCTTAATCTTCAACTTATATACATCTTCACTTCTGATCAGAAATCCCCATATAAAAATGCATGATATCAACTGACTGATATCCGTAGCCAGTGCCGCGCCAACGATTCCAAGCTTCAGTCCGACAACCATGATCAGATCCAGGAATATATTTGAAATCGCCGCGATCATCAGGTAAACCAGGGAACGTCTGGAATTGCCCACCGCATTCAGAATACCTGCCGACATATTGTAAACTACCGAAAATAAACTTCCGCCAAAATATACCTGCAGATAGATTACCGACTGTTCAAATACCTTGTCCGGTGTTCCCATCAGGCGCAGCATCGATGGTGTCACTGTAATTCCGATTACAGTCAGAAGCACTCCTGCTACCAGCGCGATTGCCATCGTAGTATGTACGGCCTTCCTCACGCCTTCTGTATTTTTGGCCCCATAAAACTGCGAGATTACAACACCTGCACCAGTCGATGCTCCTATGCAGAAACCGATCAGCAGGTTAATGATCGCACCGCTGGATCCGACTGCTGCCAGTGCGTTACTTCCCACATAGTTGCCGACAATAATCGAATCCACCGTATTATACAGCTGCTGAAACAGATTCCCCAGAATCAGTGGAATTGCAAAGCATAGTATTTCTTTCCAAATCACTCCTTCGCTCATTGTTTTCATCTTTTTCATTTTCTTCTTCCTCTCTATTACCATTTCTTTTCATATTCCTGATTTTCGCAGGATTTTTCACGATTTTCAATTAATATCACGAAAATATATTGACAAATGTACTTCTTTCAGTGTATAGTATCAACGTTGCATATCACTTATGCATGCTGCCTTGGCTCAGTCGGTAGAGCGTCGCCTTGGTAAGGCGGAGGTCGGCGGTTCGATTCCGCTAGGCAGCTTACAAGAGAAGTCCCGTAAAACTTTCAAATGATTGTTTTACGGGATTTTTTACAATTACAAATTCAGCCGATATTTATATCCTCTTTAGATTTATTTTTCCTTTTCCAGAATCTTCTGCATCTTTCCCTTGATTCTCTGAAGTGCATTATCAATCGTCTTTGGACTCCGGTCCAGAAGCTTTGCGATCGTCTTATAATCCGTTCCCATCAGATGAAGATACAGAACTCTGCGCTCCAGTTCACTTAATTCTTTTTCCAGACGTTCTTCCAACGTCTTCGCACGTTCCTGACTGACAAGCAGTTCTTCCGGATTCGTCTCATGTCCGGATTCCATTGTATCGATCAACGAGTTTTCCCCGTCTTCTCTTTCATACAGGGAAATATAACTGTTGAGCGGACTGTGTTTCTTTCTGTTTGAAGCTTCAATTGCCGAATACAACTGTCTTGTCACACATAGCCTTGCAAAGCTGAAGAAGGATGCTTCCTGATCCACCTCGTAGTCCTTAACTGCTTTAAAAAGTCCGATCATCCCCTCCTGGATCAGATCATCCGTCTCACCGCCGAGCAGATACATTGCATTGGCTTCTTTTCTGACCAGATTCTTATATTTTTCCATCAGATAATCGATAATTCCCGTTTCTCCCATCCGGAGTCTACGGATCAGTTCTTCATCTGTTAATTTTTTATACTCTGTCATACACTCCTCTGTCTCACAATCTCATATGCAAGGACACCTGCTGCCACCGATGCATTCAGGGAATCGATATCCCCCTTCATCGGAATTCTTGCAGTAAAGTCACAAGTGTCTTTTACCAGACGTCCCACACCTTCGCCTTCATTACCAATTACGAGTCCGATCGGTCCTTTCATATTGACATCATACATGACATCCCCGTCCATATCGGCACATACGAACCACAGACCTTTTTTTCTTCAAATCTTCCATCGTCTTTACCAGATTTGTTACTTTTGCAACCGGCGTATAATTCAAGGCACCTGCGGAAGTTCTTGCTACGGTTGCCGTCAGTCCGACTGCCCGTCTCTTTGGTATGATCACACCATGTGCGCCTGCCAGGTTTGCGGTACGGATGATCGCACCGAGATTGTGCGGATCTTCGATATTATCCAGAATGATCAGAAACGGATCTTCTCCCTTTTCTTCTGCAAGCTTTAACATATCCTCTACCTCTGCATATTCATATGCAGCAACACTTGCAATCACTCCCTGGTGTTTACCGGTCTCCGACAACTGGTTCAGACGGTCTTTTTCCACGAAATTCAATATCGTGTCATGTTCTGTCTTGCCTCACGGATGATGGATCTCACCGCACCATCCTGACATCCATCCAGTACATACAGCTTGTCTACCGGTTTTCCGGAACGAAATGCTTCCATAACGGCATTTCTTCCTTCTATGATACTTTCATTTACATTCTTATCGTGACTCATATTTGACACTCCTTATTATTCTTTGATACTGTCCAGACCTATTTTAACCAGTTCCAGCATTCTTTTCCACTCTTTTTTCAGATATAGATATCCAAGCAGAGCTTCAAATCCCGTCGCATGTCTGTAATCTGTAATCGACTGGTTCTTCGCCGGCGACACGCTCTTGGCATTGCGGCCTCTTTTATAGACAGCATGTTCTTCTTCTGTCAGGTGTTCCTGCATCGTACGCATCATTTTCGACTGTGCGGACGCCTGGACATAAGAGCTGGTCTTCTGGTGCAGCTTCTGTACCTGACGGTTTCCTTCATTGATCACCAGGGATTTAATGATCAGATCATAAATGCAGTCTCCGATATATGCCAAAGTAAGAGGTGAATATTCTTTAATATCCACCTCTTTCATCTGGAAAATCTCCTGCATATAAGTGTCAAATCCCCACTCTACGCTTTTTTCCATTGTACTCCTTCTCTGGTATCCTTCAGGATAATTCCCTTTTCCAGAAGCTCGTCACGGATCGCATCGGCTCTTGCAAAATCTTTAGCCTTTCTTGCTGCCTGACGCTCCTCGATCAGTTTCTCGATGTCTTCATCCAGGATCTCTTCTTTCTTATCTACGATCAGTCCCAGAACTCCTGTTAACTTCACAAGCAAATCGAATAATTTCTGAAGATATTCTTTGGAACTTTCTGCATCGGTTGTTGTATTGATATATTTTACAAGGTCAAAGATTGCTGCAACGGCATCTGCTGTATTGAAGTCATCGTCCATTGCCTTTTCAAATCCTGCAACAAACTCTTCTGTTTTTGCAAAGTTTTCTACTTCTGCATCTGTGATTGCTTCTGCTTTTGCATTTCCCATAAGGAACTTCAGATTATCTGCTGCATTTACGATACGCTCCAGACCGTTCTTGGATGCTTCCATCAGCTCTGCGCTGAAATTCAACGGACTTCTGTAATGTGCGTTCAGCATGAAGAAACGAAGCACCTGCAGGTCATACTGTTCGCTGATCTCACGTACGGTACGGAAATTGCCAAGCGATCTTACTCATCTTCCTGTTGTCAATGTTCAGGAATGCATTGTGCATCCAGTATCTTGCAAATTCTTTACCGTTAGCGGCTTCACTCTGTGCGATTTCATTTTCATGATGTGGGAATATCAGATCCTCTCCGCCGGCATGAATGTCGATCTGCTCGCCTAAGTATTTCTTTGACATAACAGAGCACTCAATATGCCATCCCGGACGGCCATCACTCCACGGAGATTCCCAGTATGGCTCTCCTTCTTTTTTCGGTTTCCAGAGTACGAAATCCAACGGATCTTCTTTTTCATCCTCACCGCTTACCAGAAGAGAACGTCCACCGGAACGGAGATCATCCAGATTCTTGTGCGAAAGCTTACCGTAATCTTTGAACTTTCTTGTACTGTAATATACGGTACCATTCTTCTCATATGCAAATCCTTTATCAATCAACGTCTGGATCATATCTACCATACCGCAGATTTCTTCCGTCGCAAGCGGGTTCTTGGTTGCCGGTTTGATATTCATACCGTCCATATCTTTTTTACACTCTGCAATGTAACGTTTGGAAATCTCATCGGCTGTCACCCCTTCTTCGATGGCTTTTTTGATGATCTTATCGTCTACATCTGTAAAGTTGGATACATAATTCACATCATATCCTTTGTATTCAAAATATCTTCTGACCGTGTCGAATACGATCATTGGTCTGGCATTTCAATATGGATAAAGTTATATACGGTAGGCCCGCAGACATACATTTTTACTTTTCCTTCTTCCAAAGGTATAAATTCTTCTTTTTTCTTTGTCATTGTATTAAAAATCTTCATTTTTCGCGTTCTCCTCCTCTTTTTTCTTCCGGTATCGGATTCTCTTTTAAACATTGCATGCGTTTCTCCATCTCCTGGATCTGTCTGTGCATTCTTATGTTATCTGCCTGCAGTTCTCTGATATCATTTGAAATCGGATCCGGCAGATGCACCTGATCCATATCGAGTCTCGGTATCTTCTCATCATTCATCTTAACCACTCTGCCCGGCACACCTACAACTGTACAATTCGGCGGTACTTCTTCCAGTACTACCGATCCCGCTCCAATCTTGGAATTTTCTCCGATGGTAAATGAACCAAGAACTTTTGCTCCTGCACTCACCATAACGTTATCTCTCAGGGTCGGATGTCTCTTGCCTTGTTCTTTTCCGGTTCCTCCAAGTGTGACTCCTTGATACAAGGTAATATTATCTCCCAGTTCCGCAGTCTCTCCGATGATCACTCCGCTTCCGTGGTCGATAAATAATCCTTTTCCTATTGTTGCCCCCGGATGGATCTCGATTCCGGTCTTTCTTACTGCCCGTTGCGATACCCATCTGGCAAGAAAATAATGTTTCTTCAGATAGAGCTTATGTGCGATTCTGTAATGAAGAATTGCTTTGAAACTAGAATACAGGAATACTTCCATATTCGACTTGATCGCAGGATCCCGTTCCCGTATCACCTGAATTTCTTCATTGACATATGATATGATGCCCATCTATGATCTCTCCTTTTTATAAGTTTACCGCCTGTTCTGTATGCTTTGGTACAAAAAAACTCCGTCTCCTGCTTTACACAAGAGACGAAGTATATCCGCGGTTCCACTCTTTTTAAAGAATACAGTTCTATTACCCGCATTCTTCTCTCAGTACACGTAACGTGTGTAATCCCGGATCCGGCTATGATGTTATCCTTCTTTCTCACCGGACCGACTCCCGGACGCACTTCACAAAAGCTGTAATCGGAAACTGCTTTCAGCCGGTGACAGTTTCTCTCTTTCGACACAACGCATCTGCTACTCTTTCCGTTCAAAGTCTTTCTCATATAGAATATATATTATGCGATATCATCTTTTTTGTCAACCAGTTTCCATCGGATCTCTGCTTTAAAAAGATCTGCTTCCGTCTCGATCCAGAACTTTCCTTTCTGAATTTCCACAAAGCTCTTAACAATTGCAAGTCCGAGTCCAGATCCTTCGGTATTTCTTGCCGAATCGCCTCTGACAAAACGCTCCGTAATCTCTTCCGGATTAAATGTAAGCTCGGTGGCCGATACATTCTTCATCCGGAATACCGCCTCACCCTCTTCCGCTGCAATCTTCACGTAAACTCTTGTATGAGGCATTGCATATTTCACTGCATTTCCAATCAGATTCTCGAATATCCGGTATGTCTTCTGTCCATCCAGCGCCACGATCACTTTCTCCTCCGGAATATCCAGACGGAAATCCAGATTTGCTTCCGTAATCTTTTCTTCCATTTCTAATTTCACCTGTTTAAAAAGATTCACAATATCCATCTCGATAATATTCAGGTTCACCGAACGGCTGCTCGCTTTACTGATTTCAAACAAATCTTCAATCAATGCTTTTAACCGGAGTGATTTTCTATCCAGTACATCAATGTATTCTTTCTGTCTTTCCGGATCATGTTCCATCTTCAGCAGATTCACATAGGTGATAATCGCAGTCAATGGAGTCTTCAGGTCATGCGAAACATTCGTCACCAGTTCGGTCTTCATCCGCTGGCTTTTCACTTCTTCATCTACCGCTTTCTTGAATCCGGTCTGTATCTTCTCAATCTCTTCTTTAAACGGTTCGAACACCCCCAGATTTTCATCAATCTCCACATCCAGATTTCCATCGGCAATCTCATTTGTCGCTTCTAACAGTCTGTGATAGTTTTTCTTTATTTCATTAAAATATTTCTTCAAAATAAAGTATAGAATTACCGAATATATGATCAGTGCCATAATTCCATAAAACCAGAAAATACTCGTCACTGCCAGAATGATAAAGTTCACAAGCACAATCCTCAGAATTGCCTTACTGCTTTTGTCTGTAAAGTCGATCTCTGTAATGGTCTGATACAGCCTGTGTACCATTTCTTTCACTTTCCGGTACAATCTTCCGCTGTCTCGTCCGACTCTTTCCGCTGCTGCCGGAGCTTCTTTCCTCAGCGTTTTCCACATACGCCACAACAGCGTCCGCTCTGTAACATACTTTCTGACACCAGTCTTCTGTATTTCACTGACACAGCTTGCTGCCCAGTATGTGACAGCAAATGCTGCAATCCAGATTGCGGCATCCATCGCCCCTGGGCCTTCCCTTCGTCCTTGTCACAATCCAGTTCAGCTTATTGTCCAAAAGTCCCAGTCCTGTTACCGCAACGATAAAAACAATCTCAAACGGCTGTTGAAAAAGCTTTCTGCCGCCAATCCCCAGCGTATCACTTTGTGCAAGAATCCATGCTGCCACACCTACCGCTGCCATGCAGGCAAGCATCATATACCATGCATCATTTGGCGCTTCATCCCCGAACCAGTACCATTGGTTCAGATATTGTTCAATTCCGTTTTTCTTCATTCCATAGATATATGTACGGTTCTTCGGTGTCTTCAATTCGCCGCCGGCGGCATCCTCAACCGTCTCACTCCAGTTATCTATAATCTTTCTGAGAGCAATACTCTGCGTTGTCTTTTCACTGCTCTTTACAACTTTTACATCCAGATCTCCGTGTTCATCATAAGTCAGTACCATACCAAATGCATATTCTTTGAAACTGTCATCTGCCAGACCCTTTCCGGTATTCGCTGTGCTTCGTCCCAGGACTGCCCCTGATCCATCCTCAATCCTGTAATCCAGATATGGATATAACGCTTCATAATCCTCCATCCATACTTCTGCAGCATCATGGATCTCCTCCTGAGACATTTTTGCTTCTCCTGTCTTGGATGATATCTCCTGATTATAAAGGACATAACTGAATTCCAGAAAGCTTTCCAGATATTCCCTGTCTGAAAGTGAAGTTGTATAAGTCTTCTGCGCTTCGCTGACTGCTTTTCTATATATCGTATGATAATTATATATCATGAAAAACGCTGCTCCAAGTATCGTCACAGCAGCAAGAAAAAGTCCCAGTTTACGCCTGTTTTCAATTTTGTATCCAACGCCCCACACCACCTTTAAGTATTTTGGTTCTCTTGGATTTACTTCTATCTTTTCACGGATATTTCTGACGTGCACCATGATCGTATCTGTATTGACCGCACGTTCATTCCATACCCTCTCGTAGATCTCCTCCGCAGAGAACACCCGTCCCGGATTCTTCATCAGAAGCAGCAGGATCTTGTACTCGATCGGAGTCATCTTTACCGGTTCGCCGTCAACGGTCACTTCTACATTATCCTCATTGATCTCCAGTCCGCCGATTGTATGGATTCTGGAATTTTCTTCTTTATCTCCCAGCTTTTCCATAAAGCGGCAGTATCTGCGAAGCTGTGAGTTGACTCTGGCGAGCAGTTCCATCGGTGTAAATGGCTTCGTCACATAATCATCTGCTCCGATATTTAATCCCATGATCTTATCCACTTCCTCTGATTTTGCCGACAGCATGATCACCGGAAAATCATATTTTTCCCTGAGCTTTACCACCATAGAGATTCCGTCCATCCTCGGCATCATGATGTCCACAATTGCCAGATGGATGTCTTCTTTTCAATGACTTCCAGTCCTTCTACACCGTCAGCTGCCTGAAATACTTCGTACCCCTGACTTTTCAGGTATATTTCCACACCTTCTCTGATTTCCTTGTCGTCTTCAACGACCAGTACATGATTCATCTCCATCTTATTTCTCATCCTTTTTCCTGATTCCAGCTGTTTCCTCTGTTGTTATTATATTACCCGGCATTTCTTAAGGGTGACTTCAGAAAATTCTAAAGAAAAACGAAAGGCACTTCCTTTTTACACTGTCTCGTTCAGATAAACCCTTGACAATGGTATGATCTTACCAAGTTCTTCTTTCATACGTTCCGACATGACTGCATCACCGTCCGCACAGATTTCTTCTGCGGTCTTCACACCGAATACAAGGCTCGTAAGCGCCGCTACGGTGAGTGTTCCTTCACTGTTTTCCTGCTTTCCATCCATCAGCATCACTCCCGAAAATTCTGTCCCCGTAATCATGACACATCGGTTATTCTCTTTGATAACCGGATCTGTCACCGTAAAACATGTTCCCATAAATGTTTTGAGTCTCAAAGACATCAGCATCCGTCTGACATCTATGATACGGATCATAATCTTAGGGTTTTCCCCATCTACTTCTTCAGCCTCTGCTGCGATCTTAATATCTGTGACCGCTCCTTCTTTTTTCATATATCTTTAACGTCCCTCCGTCACTTGCATATTCTTTGATCAGACGTTCATAATAAGCTGTATTTCTTTTTGCGTAGACCTGATACGACTGCGACAGTCTGCCTTCCATATAAACAGCCATTTTTTCTGCATCTTCCACTGAGGCATCCGTCACATCTGTACCTTCTTCCACTTCCGCTTCCGGATCATAATATGCCCGATTCTGTTCATACACCGTCCGGAAATCAAATGGCAGATAGATGCTCTCCGATGCCGGCATCAGAAATGTAAATGTCTCCGTCTGCATACATATCATTTAACGCCTGTTTCAACATTCCTGCCATAAAGCCACGTTTCCGATATGCTTTTCTCGTTGCAACAGCGACAATATAATTCACGTCTTTTCTGCTGCCGTTTACTGCAAGTTCGTACGGATTCAGATGCAGCATCGCCTGTATCTCCCCGTCTTCTTCTACCACATAAATCTGATTGTCTTTTACTTTTTATCTTCGTAATAATAGTCAACAAAGTCTTTGCTGTCTTCTGAAAACACTTCTTCGTACAGTTTTCTTGTATTCAGCTTTTCTCCTGTTTCCAGTTTTCTTATTTTCATTTTGATTTTCCTTCCCAACAAGTTTCTTATCTGTCCTGCGCTTTCATACATCCGCCGCATCCGGCACATCCTCCTTCTGCCGGTCCGACTCTGTAACTGTAATTAGCAATCGTATCCAGACTTGCAATTGCCTGAGAAGAAATACGTTCTCCCGTTCCGGTAAATCCAAGTCCTTCCTCCGTTGTTGCCTTAATGTTCACCTGTTCAACTTCAATGTGCAGTGCTTCTGCCACATTTTTTCTCATCTGTTCAATGTGCGGTGCCATCTTCGGGCGCTGTGCGATGATCGTTGCATCGATATTGCCGATCACATATAATTTTTCATCAATTAATTTCCCTACTTCTTCCAGAAGTTTTATGCTGGATGCTCCCTTGTATGCAGGGTCATTATCTGGAAAATGCTTTCCGATATCTCCAAGTGCCGCGGCTCCAAGAAGCGCATCCATCATTGCATGAAGCAGCACATCCGCGTCTGAGTGTCCAAGAAGTCCCTTTTCATACGGAATCTTCTCACCTCCGAGGATCAGGTCTCTTCCTTCTACTAATTTATGTACATCATAGCCCATACCTACACGCATATATTATTCTCCTTCCTTTGTTTCTGTTTCTGCTTCTTCTGACTGTTCTTCCTTATCTTTTAATTGTCCCATCACACTGTCATCTTGATATTCCTTTTTCATAGCTTTGAACCATATTTTCCAAGCCAGAAGATTCCTATGATCACAAAAACAACCCCGGCTCCCGCATAAAACACATAATTGTCCGGATGATCCTTCAGCGAATCCACTAAAAGTTTTCCTCCCAGATAAGTTATATACGCCCCGGCAAGCGAACGAATGATCAAACTGCTTCTTGGTACCATATTCCTATCCCTCCTGTTTCTATACATCACATGTAATGTATTATAGACGATTTCGCTTTTCTTGTATACTTCGATATATAAAATTAAACAACAAAAAAGAACCGGATACTTCCGACTCTCTTGCTGTGTTACGATATATAGAAATGCAGCAAAAACCTGCCACAGGCAGCTTGTTCCGCATACATTGGCATAAAAATAGCGGGAACTGGATTTGAACCAGCGACACCGCGGGTATGAACCGCGTGCTCTAGCCAACTGAGCTATCCCGCCATATGATATGTTACTGGATTTGAACCAGCGACACCACGGGTATGAACCGTGTGCTCGTCACAGCTATCCCGTTCAATGTTTTCGACTTTAAAAAACTTTCTCGCGAAATGGGACCAATAGGGCTCGAACCTATGACCCTCTGCTTGTAAGGCAGATGCTCTCCCAGCTGAGCTATGATCCCATATGTTCGTCCGTTTTACAACCGACTTCGTTATTATACAATTATCTACTTCTAAATGTCAACTATTTTTTTCATTTTTTTGTTTTATTTTTACCATTTTTCATTCGATGCCATTGAAACAAGCGCTGGAAAAATCGTTGTGCGTTTTCCCAGCGACCGCCCACACAATATCATTCAACATTTTCGCATAAATCAGAAAAATCTCCGGATTGCTCCGAAGATCTTTCTGATTATATTTTTAGAGGAATGTCTTATACAATTCCCTGAGCCTGCATTGCGTCTACAACTTTTTCAAATCCTGCAATGTTAGCTCCTACTACATAGTTACCTTCTGCTCCGTAACGTTTTGCTGCGTCTGCTGCGTTGTGGCAGATATTTACATGATGTTTCTGAAGTTTTGCATCAACTTCTTCGAATGTCCAGCTTAATCTTTCGCTGTTCTGGGACATTTCAAGAGCAGATGTAGCAACACCACCAGCATTAGAAGCTTTACCAGGTGCGAATAATACACCGTTCTCCTGCAGATACTGTGTAGCTTCTAGTGTGGTAGGCATGTTTGCTCCTTCTGCTACTGCAATACATCCGTTTGCAACAAGCTGTTTTGCATCTTCAAGATGAAGTTCGTTCTGTGTTGCGCAAGGAAGAGCGATATCAACTTTTACTGACCATACACCGCGTCCTTCATGATATTCTGAATTTGGACGGTAATTCTTGTATTCTGTAAGTCTTGCTCTCTTCACTTCTTTGATTTCTTTCAGTGCTGCAACATCGATTCCTTCCGGATCATAAACCCATCCTGTAGAGTCGCTGCATGTTACAACTTTTGCACCCAGCTGCTGGGCTTTTCAATTGCGTAAATAGCAACGTTACCGGCTCCAGAAACAGCAACTGTCTTGCCAGCGATGTCTTTTCCTGCAAGTTTGAGCATTTCGCGTGTAAAATACAGAAGTCCGTATCCTGTAGCTTCTGTACGTGCAAGGGATCCACCGTAGCTGAGTCCTTTACCTGTAAGAACACCCTCTGATAATCCACGGATTCTCTTGTACTGTCCGTACATATATCCGATCTCTCTTGCACCTGTTCCGATATCTCCGGCCGGTACATCTGTGTCTGCTCCGATATATTTGCAAAGCTCTGTCATAAAGCTCTGGCAGAATGCCATAACTTCACGATCTGATTTTCCTTTCGGATCGAAATCTGATCCACCTTTACCTCCGCCGATCGGAAGACCTGTCAGAGAGTTTTTGAAGATCTGTTCGAATCCAAGGAATTTGATAATTCCGATATTTACTGAAGGATGAAGACGCAATCCTCCTTTATATGGTCCAATTGCACTGTTAAACTGTACACGATATCCTGTATTAACCTGAACCTGTCCTTTGTCATCTACCCATGGAACACGGAATTTGATCTGTCTTTCAGGTTCAACAAGTCTTTCAAGAAGAGCGTCTCTTCTGTATTCTTCTTCATGAGCTTCTACAACTGCACGAAGAGATTCCAGAACCTCTTTTACTGCCTGATGAAATTCTGGTTCATCTGGATTTTTCTTTACTACAAGTTCAATTACTTCATCAACATAAGACATACTACTCAATACCTCCTGAATGTTCTTTTACAAAAATGTGACTTTGCACACTTCTTCGCTAAAAAAGAGGGACAAACAAATGTCTGTCCCTCCGGAACACCTTTGTTCTTTAACAGAGTAAAGCATTCAGGCGCCTGTGTCAAGATTTTTTTTCATATTTTTCAATTTTTATGAATTTCCACTACATTTTTGTTTCAAATACAGCTGATTTTCATTTTTTTTCTTGATACTTCTTCTCTTTTTTGCAAGTTCGTGTCGACAATCTTGCATTTTCGTCTCATTCGAAGCATTTTATTCCAGATTTCCCGTCTTATTTGAAATATTTCACACCGGATTCAAAGATCTTCATATCCTGCTCACCATAAATATTGATTGCCACGGAATCTGCACGACGTTCTGAATGAGCCATCTTACCAAGCACACGGCCATCCGGACTTGTGATACCTTCAATTGCGCGATAAGAGCCATTGACGTTCCATTCTTCGTCCATAGATACATTTCCATCAAGGTCACAGTACTGTGTTGCAACCTGTCCGTTTGCAAAGAGCTTGTCAAGCCATTCTTCACTTGCAACAAAACGTCCCTCTCCGTGGGATGCCGGGTTCGTATAAACTCCGCCAAGCTCTGCTCCCTGCAGCCATGGGGACTTGTTGGTTACAACTTTCGTGTAAACCATCTTGGAAATATGACGTCCGATGGTATTGTATGTCAGGGTCGGAGAATCCGGTGTCTGTCCCACAACTTCTCCGTAAGGAACCAGACCAAGTTTAACCAGTGTCTGGAATCCGTTACAAATACCAAGTACAAGACCATCTCTTTCGTTCAGAAGTTTTTCTACTGCTTCTTTGAGTTTTGCATTCTGGAATGCAGTTGCAAAGAATTTTGCTGAACCATCTGGTTCGTCACCAGCTGAGAATCCGCCCGGGAACATGATGATCTGGGATTTTGCAATTTCTTTTTCAAATGTATTCACAGAATCTACGATATCTGCTGCATCCATGTTACGGAATACTTTTGTGATGACCTTTGCACCTGCTCTTTCAAATGCCTTTGCACTGTCATACTCGCAGTTTGTTCCCGGGAATACCGGAATAAATACAGTCGGCTGTGCAACCTTGTGTCCGCAGATTACAATGTCTTTTGTATCATACAGCGGAGATTCTACCTTTTCGTCAGAGCTTCGTCAGATACCGTACGGAATACCTGTTCCAGAGTTCCTGTCCATGCATCTTCTGCTTCTTTCAGTGTGATTTCTGTATCTCCAAATGCGAATTTCGCATCATCTGTCACTTCACCGATCACAGTGTAAGAGATGGAGAGTTCTCCTACCTTGTCTGCCGGAACTTCTGCTAACGATATCACCGAATGCAGGTGCAAAAAGTTCTCTTGCATCCATGCTGTGTTCGATCTTCACACCCATTCCGTTACCGAATGCCATCTTGCTGACAGCTGCGATCACTCCATGACGGTCAAGTGCGTAAGCAGATACGATCTTTCCGTTATGGATATCATCGAACTTACCGTATTGATCCATTACCTGTTCATATACCGGAAGCTCATATTCATCTTTTCAATCTTCATCCATACAAGTTTATTACCTGCTTTTTTCAGTTCCGGAGTAATGATATCTCCTTCTTTGGCAATGTCAACTGCAAAGGATACCAGTGTCGGCGGTACATCGATATGTTCAAATGTTCCGGACATGCTGTCCTTTCCTCCGATTGACGGAAGTCCGTAAGCAATCTGTGCCTCATATGCACCAAGCAGTGCTGCAAATGGCTGACTCCATCTTTCCGGATCTTCTGTCATTCGACGGAAATATTCCTGGAATGTAAAACGGATCTTGCTATAATCTCCACCACAAGCCACGATCTTTGCAACTGATTCTGTCACCGCATAAACTGCTCCGTGATACGGACTCCAGCTTGACAGATACGGATCAAATCCATAACTCATCATCGTAACGGTATCGCATTTACCATGCATAACCGGAAGCTTTGCAACCATACTCTGCGTCTCTGTCATCTGGTATTTTCCACCATGAGGCATGAACACAGAGCCTGCTCCGATGGAACCGTCAAACATCTCCACAAGACCCTTCTGCGAGCATACATTCAAATCTTTCAGAGTATCCAGCCATTTTTCTTTTACATCGCCAACCTCAACCTGTTTCTTAAGGATGGTATCTTCTCTTGAAGGAATATCAACTTTAACCGTTGTCTCCTGATGTGCTCCGTTGGTATCCAGGAAGGCACGGGAAATATTTACAATCTCTTTTCCTCTCCATGAAAGTACCAGTCTCGGATCTTCGGTTACAACTGCTACCTTTACCGCCTCCAGGATTCTCTTCTGTTGCATATTTCATGAATTCATCTACATCTTTTGGATCTACCACAACTGCCATACGTTCCTGTGATTCAGAGATCGCGATCTCTGTTCCGTCAAGACCGGCATATTTTCTTAGGTACTTTATCCAGATTGATCTGAAGACCGTCTGCAAGTTCTCCGATTGCAACAGATACTCCGCCTGCTCCGAAGTCATTACACTTCTTGATCAGCTTGCTGACTTCTTCTCTGCTGAATAATCTCTGGATCTTTCTTTCGGTCGGCGCATTACCTTTCTGCACTTCTGCTCCACATGTTTCGATGGATTCTTCGGTATGAACTTTGGAAGATCCGGTTGCTCCGCCACAGCCGTCACGTCCGGTACGTCCGCCAAGAAGAATGATGATATCTCCCGGATCCGAATTCTCTCTGATAACTGCACGTCTCGGTGCTGCTCCAAGCACCGCACCGATCTCCATACGCTTTGCGACATAATTCGGATGGTAGATCTCTTTTACCGCTCCGGTTGCAAGACCGATCTGGTTTCCGTAAGAACTGTAGCCGTGTGCAGCCTCTACGCACCAGCTTTTTCTGCGGAAGCTTTCCTTTCAATGTATCCTTTACGGATACGGTAGGATCTGCTGCTCCTGTGATACGCATAGCCTGGTATACATAGGTACGTCCGGAAAGTGGATCTCTTATAGCTCCACCAAGGCAGGTTGCCGCACCACCAAAAGGCTCTATCTCTGTTGGGTGGTTATGAGTTTCGTTCTTGAAGTTTACAAGCCACTCTTCTTCCACTCCGTCTACCTCGATTGGAACAACGATACTGCAGGCATTGATCTCATCAGACTCTTCCTGATCTGCAAGCTTGCCTTCTGCTTTCAGTTTCTTCATTGCCATAAGTGCAAGATCCATCAGGCAGACAAACTTATCTTCTCTTCCTTTGAAAATCTCACTGTGGTCAGCGATATACTGTTTATAAGTTCTTCCATCGGCTCTCTGTAATCACCATCGCCGAACGAAACATCTGTAAGCTCTGTCGAGAAAGTAGTATGACGGCAATGATCAGACCAATAGGTATCCAGAACACGGATCTCTGTCATGGAAGGATCGCGTTTCTCTTCATTTCTGAAATAATTCTGGATATGCTGGAAGTCCTTAAATGTCATGGCAAGTCCGAGAGAATCGTATAATTCTTTCAGTTTGCTTTCTTCCATATCTTTAAACCCGTCAAAGATCTTTACATCTGCCGGTTCCGGGAATACAGTAACCAGTGTCTCCGGTTTTTCTTCCTGTGCTTCTCTGGAATCTACAGGGTTAATACAATGCTCTTTGATTGCTTCGAATTCTTCATCCGAAACAGTTCCGTTTCCACCATGGATCACGTAAGTAGTCGCAGTACGGATTACCGGCTGTTCGTCTTCTTTGATAAACTGAATACACTGCACAGCGGAATCTGCTCTCTGGTCAAACTGTCCCGGTAAAAATTCTACGGAAAAGATCTTGCTTCCTTCTTCTGCCTGAAATTCTTCTTTATATAATGTATCTACAGGTGGTTCAGAAAAGATGCCGTTACATGCTTTCTCAAATGTCTCATCCGATACGTTTTCCACATCGTAACGGATCAGTACACGGACGCTGTCTACGTCTTTGATTCCAAGATAGCTTCGGATCTCGGTCTTAAGTTCCTTTGCCTGTACATCAAATCCTGATTTTTTCTCCACGTACACTCTTTTTACATTGCTCATAAGTAATCCTCCACAAATGAATTTTTACACATTTTCTATTGTTAGTATAACACAACAATCATTATTTAATACAATTAATATATCTAAACACTTTTATAACTTATACTTATCAATCATCTTTTTCTCTTCCTTTTTATAATTTCTTTTTCCCCAAAACAATACAATCCATATCAGAAGCAGCACTGCAACAAACACTTCACTGATGCGGATCACCATATCAAAAAGAATCCTTCCGGCAGCATCCGTATCATATAATCCGTCTCCGGGTCGAATAGCCACAGATCATTGGTAAAAAAACAGCTTATGAAAAATCGTAAAACACGTTGTAAAATCTACACGGAATGCAATCCCCAGCAGTACGCCTATGACCAGCCAGGCACTCAGTGCGATCGAATATGTTCTGAAATACAGTCTCTTCCAGTCTTCTTCCCGTGTTCTCAGTACCGCCAGTATAACTGCTGCCACAGCCAGACAGATTACTCCGACTTTCATTCCTCCCAGGAACAGATTCCTGACATCACGCATATGCAGCCGGTCTCTTTCATTAAAGAAATCCTGCTCTCTTCCTTCCACTGTCGTCACAACCGACAGCTCCTCCTCTTTCCCGATCAGATAATTCATCATATGTTCTGTCACATACATGACATGGTCTATGCTCATATCCAGATCTTCCGTCACTTCATAGCGTTGATATTCTTTTTTATAAAACCTGTAATTACTGTCTCCATATACGGCCAGCCATATACTAAATATCAATGCTGCCATCACTGCACACATCATGGCCGTAACAGATATAATCGTTGTTAGCTTCTTCAAGTCTTTTTTTCCTCCTCCTGCTTTTCATTATTATAACACTTCTATTTATAAATACGGTTGTAATTTTCTTTCATTTCACTTATAATACAGTTAAGATTCATTAGGAGGACTTATCATGGATGTGAACTACGAATTATATAAAGTATTTTACTATGTAGCTTCCACCTTAAGCTTTTCGGAAGCCTCCAAGCAATTGTTCATCTCACAGTCGGCTGTCAGCCAGTCCATCAAGGCACTGGAGAAGAAGCTGGATCAGACCTTATTCATCCGGAGTACCAAGAAAGTCCGTCTTACTACCGAAGGCGAGATCCTTCTGCGCCACATCGAACCGGCGATCAGCCTGATCAAGCGCGGCGAAAGCCAGCTCCTCGATGTCGGCGCACGCGGAGGACAGCTTCATATCGGAGCCAGTGACACAATCTGCCGGTATTTTCTGGTACCTTATCTGGAACGTTTCCACCGGGAATTTCCCGGAGCGCATATCAAAGTTACCAATGCGACATCCATTCGCTGTGTAGAACTCCTTGAGACCGGACAGGTGGATCTGATCGTTGTCAATTCACCGAATGCTTATCTCGGGAATGTTCCGAATGTAAAAAAAATCAAAGATTTTCAGGATGTATTTATCGCAGACAAGGCATTTGAGGAATTAAAAGGAAAGAAGCTCTCTTTCAAAGAACTTCTGAACTATCCGTTCCTTATGCTGGACAGAAAAAGTACGACCAGTGAATATCTGCACAATCTGTTTCTTCAGAACCAGCTGGATCTGGTTCCGGAGATTGAACTCAGCAGTAATGATCTTCTCATTGATCTTGCCCGCATCGGACTTGGAATTGCATTTATTCCGGATTTCTGCCTTTCCCAGACCTCCGATTCGGATTCGCTTTTCATTGTCGAGACAAAAGAAGTACTTCCGGAAAGGGAGCTTGTCATCGCATATAACGAGAAAGTCCCAATATCCAAGGCCGCGCAGGAATTTTTATCTTATTTTTAATACATCTTTCGGATGCATGACGGAAAATACCATAGGAGCATATGTTCCTCATGGTATTTTTCTTTTTAATGCTGCTTATTTCGCATCTGTCTGTTCTTCCGCCTTCCAGAATTTTGCAATCTTTTCTTCAATATTTTCACTGTTACAGATCTGGAAATCATTCCACTCCCTCGGGAACACCTCCTGGCACTGTCTGTCCATAAATCGGTCATCCAACAGTGTTATCACACCTCTGTCCTGATCGGTCCGGATAACTCTTCCTGCGGACTGTAACACCTTATTCATCCCCGGATACAGGTAAGCATAATCGAATCCGTTCAGATTCTTCCGGTCAAAATAATACTTTAAAAGTTCCCGTTCCAGGCACACTTGCGGAAGTCCTGTCCCGATGATCATTGCCCCGATCAATTTATCTTCCGTTAGATCAATTCCTTCTGAAAAGACACCACCCATCACACAGAAACCGATCAGGCTGTGTGCTCTTTCCTGTTCGAATTTTTTCAGGAATTCTTCCCGTTCCTGCTCCGTCATATATTGGGACTGTACTACAACTTCAATCTGTTCCTGTGGCAATTCCATGAATACTTCCCAGACTTTTTCCAGAAATCGATAAGACGGGAAAAACGCAATATAATTCCCTGTTCTTCCTTTTATCACATGCATCACGTATTCTGCATACTTCCGGTACATCTCCGGTCCTCGCCTGGTATACTTCGTGCTGACATCATTTCCCAGAATCAATAATCTTTTGCCTGGTTCAAATGGAGATTCCGCATAGATTGCATAGTCTTCCTTTGTTGTAGATAACAGTTTTTTATAATAATTGATCGGAAGAAATGTTGCCGAAAATAATATCGTACTATTTGCTTTCCCCATATATTCCTGCAGACATCCTGCCGGATTGACACAGAACAGATGCAGGTAAAACTTTCCTTCTTCACTAAGTTCTGAATAGATCAGATAATTTTCATCCTGCCGGTCATGAATATATATGAAATTACGGATACCAAAGTAAAACTCCAGCACCTCTTTCCGTATCACTTCATCTTTACAGTCTTCTATAAACTCTTCCAGCTTCGTCATCAAAGACAGAAGCTTAATATACACATGTGACACACTGTTCAGTATCTGGCAGCCGTCACATTCTTTTTCAATTCCAGAAGCTGCTTATTGCAGCTCTCCAACGCCGAGACAAGTTTCGGTTCCCCGTATTTTACCAGCTTTTTGATCTTCAGAAAATCCTCCTTGCAAATACTGCTGCTGTACATTGTCCTGCCGCGTTCTACCAGATTGTGTGCCTCATCGATCAGGAACAGGTATTCTCCTTTGACGCCGTCTCCGCAAAAAAAGCGTTTCAGATGTGCATTTGGATCAAAAACATAATTATAATCACATATAACAGCGTCTACCCACTGCGATACATCCAGTGCCATTTCAAATGGACATACATTCCATTTTCTTGCCTGTTCTTCCAATACTTCCCGGCTCATCTCGTCTGTCGATGTGAGCAGTTCATAAACGGCATCATTTACACGGTCAAAATGCCCTTTGGCATATGGGCAGTCATCCGGATTGCAGCTTGTCTCCTCACAGAAACAGATTTTTTCTTTTGCCGTTAAAGTGATCACCTTGAACTTCAGATTCTGTTCTCTCAGAATCGCGAATGCCTGACTTGCCACCGTTCTGGTAATCGTCCTGGCCGTCAGATAAAAAATCTTCTCACCCAGTTCTTCTCCAACCGCTTTCACTGCCGGAAATACGGCCGCCATCGTCTTGCCGACTCCGGTAGGTGCCTGGATGAATAATTTCTTTTTTCTTAAAATGGTCCGATATACAGACTCAACCAGTTTCTTCTGTCCATCTCTGTATTCGAATGGGAATTCTACGGTTTTAATGGAAGCATTTCTCTTTGCTCTCCATGTCATCTGGTATCTTGCCCATTTTTCATATTCAGATACCAGCTTTTCGAACCATTTCTTAAGTTCTGCCCGGGTATATGTCTCCCGGAATCTGCGGATCTCTTCGGTATCCAGATTACAATACGTCATCTGCACTCCGATCTCTTCCAGATTGTTTTGTTCTGCATAAATATATGCATAGCATTTTGCCTGTGCCAGATGCAAAAGCTGTGGCTCTTCCAGACGTTTCAGATCTTTAAATACACCTTTGATCTCGTCGACCACCACACGCTTCGGAAGTTCTATGATTCCGTCCGCTCTTCCTTCTACACTCAGGATAAATCCATCACACGGGATCTGATATCTTAACGGAACTTCTGCACGGTACTCTGCCCCCTGCTGTCTCTGGATTTTCCGGTGTATGCGGCTGCCCTGCTGCATGGCATCCTTATCTGCCCCTCCGGTCCGGTTGTCAATGTCTCCATGTCTTAATATAAATTCCACCAGATTCCGCACCGAAATGCGGATACACGGCTGTTCCAGATTCATGATCTGCTTTCCCCCAATCGTTCTTCATACATCGATCGAATCGCTCCCGTCATCCCTGCGATCACATCGATCACCGTCATGATATCTCCGCTCCGATTCTTCTGGTAAGCGTGGTAGCTTCCCTGGATACAATAGCTGAGCATCACATTCATTGCTGTATCTTCTTTCAATTCCGGGTATTTTTCAAAGATCATCTGCTTGATGCTCCGCTCGATACTATCCGCAAAATGATTCGCCTGACTGCCGGAAAATAAAATCGCCGTCAGGGAATTCTGCGATACATAAGCCATCAGAAGTTCCCGTGCAAACTCTGCCGGATGCTCCAGCAGATATTCCGGATGCTGGATACTGTTCGCAATCGACTGTACTACTTCTTCTTCCATCGCATCTGACAAATCATAGATATCTTTATAATGCGCATAAAAGGTAGACTTATTGATTCTTGCACTTTCACATAGTTCTTTTACTGTTATCTTTTCCAAAGGTTTTCTGGAACGCAGTTCGATAAATGCGTTCTTGATTCCCCGCTCTGTTTTCTCAATTCTAAGATCCATCTTACCTCCCATTTCCCAACACTTTCTCATATTCGTCGGTTATCCATCCTTTCGTCGTTTTTGTTGATGGATACCTCCTCGCATTTTTCTTATAATATGATTATAAATCAAAAAAAGCAACTACTGTCCATTATCTTTTCGACAGTTGATCTTTTACGTTGCATTTTCAGGGAGGTTAATATGGATTTTTACGGATTTTACACAGGAAAAATATTCGACGCTTATGAATTTCTCGGCGCACACCCGGACAAAGACGGAACCACATTCCGTACCTTTGCACCTGCCGCATCACGCATTACAGTCATTGGGGAATTTAACGACTGGCAGGAATGGGAACTGAACAAAACTTATGACGGCAATTTTTGGGAATGCTATGCCAGGGGAGCAAAACCGGGTATGATGTACAAATACCGCATTTACAGACAGGACGGAAGCTGCGTGGAGCACTGCGATCCTTATGGCTTCGGCATGGAACTACGCCCGGCCTTTGCTTCCATCATCCGCGATCTGTCCCACTATAAATTCAAAGACAGCAAATGGATGCAGAAACGTTCGGTATGCAAGGACAAGCCGCTGAACATCTATGAACTGCATTTCGGATCATTTAAAAAGCCTTCTAAAAAAGCAGACGACTGGTATACTTATGTGGAAATGATCGATATCCTGATTCCTTATCTGAAAGAAAATGATTACAATTATATTGAGATTATGCCGCTCAGCGAACATCCATGTGATGAGTCATGGGGCTACCAGAATACCGGATTCTTCAGTCCGACCGCCCGCTACGGAACTGCCGAAGAACTGATGAAATTCATCGATGCCTGCCATAAGAATGACATCGGTGTCATCATGGATTTTGTACCGGTACATTTTGCCGTTGATCACTATGCGCTGTCCGACTATGACGGAACTGCACTCTATGAATATCCACACCAGGATGTCGGTGTCAGCGAATGGGGCAGCTGTAACTTTATGCACTCCAGAGGCGAAGTCCGAAGCTTCCTTCAGTCTGCTGCAAATTACTGGCTAAGTGTCTATCACGTAGACGGAATCCGCATGGATGCCATCAGCCGTATCATCTACTGGCAGGGCGAACCTGCAAGAGGTGTTAACAATAATGCGGTGGATTTCATCCGTGAAATGACCCGCGGATTAAAGACAATGCATCCGACAGCCATGCTCTCCGCCGAAGATTCCACCTCTTTTGAAGGTGTCACAAAACCTGTAGATCAGGGCGGACTTGGATTCGATTACAAATGGGATATGGGTTGGATGAACGATACTCTCGACTACTTCCGCACAGCACCGGAGTACAGAAGCCGTGATTATCATAAGCTTACTTTCTCTATGATGTATTATTATAACGACGATTCCTCAAACACGTTCGCTTCGTTCCTTTAACGGTGCTTCTGACTCTCTAACTGTTTCTAATGGCATTCCACATTCACAATAATCCTTATCTATTGTTTCCTTCAAGTCGTGACTGGCAGCGGATGTTAATAAATGAAATGCCCGGAAGTCTAACCCGGTGAGCCACTACGGTTACGCAATTGCCATTTCATTCTTAAGGCATTTGATACACACGGAATAAAGCTTGGAAAGGCGTTCCAGTGAATGTGAAAGAGGCGTTGGTAATTCTTAAGGGGCAAAATTCTGCGTTGGGTTTTCAAAATTTGACTGTCTGAGGCGTATGCCGAGTTTCAAATTTTGAAAGCCTGCTTTTAGCAGAATTTTGCCCCTTTAGAATTGACCCGCCGATGGAACCTGCCGGAATACATCCACGGTTCAGACAGGTTCCACCGGCTCTTCGTTCTTCTATAATTGCCGTCTTAAGCCCGAGCTTTGCAGCTTTGATCGCAGCCACATATCCCCCCGGTCCGGCGCCGATTACTACAACATCATATTTTCCGCTCATTTCATTTTCCTCCTGTAAAATCTGTGATCTTTACAAGGTTTTCTTATCATTCTTATAAATCCGTTTCCTGAATCCAGGCAATCACATCATTCATCATATTTTCGACATTCTCATCCTTTGACCAGAATAATCCAAGCTGCACACACATGGTTTCTTTTCGGTATTTGATTCCTTTTAAAAATTTTGGAATTGCCTCCGCCAGTTCAATATTCAGCGCATCGGAATAGACTTCCACATCCTTGATCTTTCCTGCTTCTACCTGAAACTGCATAGTAATCCCGCCCCATGCAAATCTGTGACTCAGCTCGTACTGGAAGTCCAGTTTTCTTCCATACAGCCATTTCCAGGATGAAAATGTGCCTTCTTTTCTTCAACCTCATCTGCATCCAGATCTTCCATCTTCTTTTCTTCCGATTTGAGATTATAAACCTCTTCAAAAGATTCGCGAAGTGCCTTCTTTAACTCTTCCAGTGTCAGTTCCGGAAGATATTCCCTCAGATTTGTCACTCTGGATTTTACAGAATCCACACCTTTGATTTCAGTTTATCTTTGGATACGGTCAGATATCGGGACAGTATTTCCATATTTGTTTACATCTACCATAATGGTTCCGTGATGATAGCAATGCTTTTCCTGCTCATAAAACGCATTTCCCGAGAATTTCTTTCCATCGATCAGGATATCGTTACGCCCGGATTTTTCTGCCTTTCAATCCCAACCGTCCCATTGCATTTATGATTACCTGTAACTGTTTTTCCAGACTATATTCATCTTTATTTACCAAAAATGTAAAGTTCATATTTCCCAGATCATGATAGACTGCTCCGCCACCGGAAAGTCTTCTCGCAAGATGACCATTCTCTTCTTCTAATTTTGTAACTTTACATTCTTTCCATGCGTTCTGGTTACGCCCGATTACAACAGTATTCTGATTCTGCCAGAGATACAAAATACACTCTTTATCCTCACAGTGGAGGAGTAAATACTCCTCCACTGCAAGATTCTTATATGGGTTCACCTGATCGCTTTCTATATATATAAGCTTTTGACCATAACTTGTTCCTCTCTTCACTTTTCCTTAAAACGCATACCTCAGATGCGGATGTCTTGCCGCATTGACCTCATCTAGTCTTGTAACCGGAGTTGTCACAGGCGCCTGATGTAACTTTTCAGGATCTGTCTCTGCCAGTTCATATAATTTGCGGAATACTGCGATTGCATCGTCCAGTGTTTCTTTGGATTCTGTCTCTGTCGGCTCTACCATCAGCGCCTCCTCAACGATCAGAGGGAAGTACATTGTCGGTGGATGGATACCGTTATCAAGAGTCCTTTTGCAATATCCATTGCAGAAATTCCTGTTTTCTTTTTCAAATCTGCAAGACTCATAACAAACTCATGCATACACATTTCATCATATGCCATCGGATACAGATCTTTTAACTTGTTCATCATATAATTTGCATTCAGCACTGCATTCTGACTTGCTTCCGGGATGCCTTCTCTTCCGAGTGTCTTGATATAGGTCAGAGCCTTTACGATACTACAAGGAAGTTGCCGTAGAAGCTCTTCATCTCACCGATACTATTTGCCGGTTTTTCCAGATGTAACGTCTCTTCACCTTTCACCAGATAAGATGGCAAGAAGTCGGATAACATTTCCTTGCATCCGACCGGTCCGCTTCCCGGGCCACCGCCGCCGTGCGGAGTTGAGAATGTTTTGTGAAGATTCAGATGGATCACATCGAATCCCATATCGCCAGGGCGTACCGTTCCCATAACTGCATTTAAGTTTGCTCCGTCATAATAGCAGAGGCCGCCACAGTCATGGATGATCTCTGTGATCTTCAGAATATTCTTATCAAAAAGTCCTACCGTATTTGGATTGGTAAGCATAAGTCCTGCTGTATCCTCTCCGCATACTTCCTGTAATTTTTCAAGATCAACACCACCATCCGGTGCAGATTCAATGCTGACTACCTGGAATCCTGCCATTGCCGCACTTGCCGGGTTGGTTCCATGTGCAGAATCCGGAACGATAATTTTCTTTCTCTTCTCGTCTCCACGGCTCTTATGATATGCTTTGATCAGAAGAAGTCCTGTAAATTCTCCGTGAGCACCGGCTGCCGGCTGGAATGTCATACGATCCATACCTGTGATCTCGCAGAGAAGATTTTCAGATTCTTTGATGACTTCCAGGCATCCCTGTACCGTATGTCCGGCTGCAATGGATGGATCTCTGTGAATCCCGGAAGTGCGCCATATCTTCATTGATCTTCGGATTATACTTCATCGTACATGATCCAAGTGGATAGAACCCGTCATTCACGCCGTGTGATTTCTTTGCAAGTTCTGTATAATGTCTGCTCAGTTCAATTTCAGAAAGCTCTGGCAGATGAAGTTTTTTCTCTTTTATCTTTTTCCTTCCGGTAAGTAGACTTCTACATCTGCATGCCAGTAAGTCGCAGCCTCTTCCCGGTCTGCTTTTTTCAAATATTAACATCCCTGCACCTCCCTTAAGATATGGACTGCCTGATCCATCTCTTCTTTGGTATTCACTTCTGTGCAACACCACAGAATATGATGCTCATCTAACGGATATCCGCCAAGGATTCCTTCTTCTTCAATGCTCTTAATATCTTATCCGAATCCGGAACTTCTGATCTGGTAACAAATTCATGGAAGAACTCTGCCTTTGTTTCGGTCAAACTGTCAGACCGATCTTTCCAGTTTCTCTGCAAAATAATGTGCTTTAGACATAGACAGAATTGCTGCCTGTCTGACACCTTCATTTCCCATCGTTGCCAGATAAACGCCTACTGCAAGTGCACAGAGTGCCTGGTTCGAGCAGATATTGCTGGATGCTTTTTCACGACGGATATGCTGCTCTCTTGCCTGGAGCGTCAGCACATATCCGGTCTTTCCGTTATGATCGACCGTCTCACCAACAATTCTTCCAGGAAGTTTTCTCATCATTGCTTCCTTACTTGCCATGAATCCGAGATAAGGACCTCCGAATCCAAGCGAAAGTCCAAGCGGCTGTCCTTCGCCAACTGCCACATCAGCTCCATATTCTGCAGGAGTCTTTATCACTCCAAGTGAAATCGGGTTCACACCCATCACATATTTTGCTCCTGCACCGTGTACGATCTCACCGATTTCTTCTGCATCTTCCAGATTACCGTAATAATTCGGATGCTGGATATATACGCATGCAGTCTGTGCATCGATGTGTTCCTTTTAAATATTCTTTATCCGTCAGTCCGTCTTTTTCCGGAATTACTTCTATTTCCATTTCATTACCGAAGCAGTATGTTTCGACCACTTCAAGAACATATGGCGGAACAGTTCCTGATATCAACGCTTTATGTTTCGTTTTCTTTCCTGACACATTACAACACCTTCTGCCGCTGCAGTTGCACCGTCATATACAGAGGCATTGGATACATCCATTCCGGTCAGATCACTGATCATCGTCTGATATTCAAAGATTGACTGTAAGATTCCCTGGCTGATCTCTGCCTGATAAGGAGTATATGCAGTGTTAATAGATTTTCTTTGGAAATCACGCTCTTTACTGTGGCCGGAATAAAATGTCTGTAAGCTCCGGCTCCGCGGAAGATTGTCCGGAAGATCTGGTTCTTTGCAGCAATCTGTTCCATCTCACGCCGTACTTCTAATTCTGTTTTTCCCTTCGGAATATTCAGTTCCCCCTTAATCTTTACTTCTGCCGGAATGTGTGCGAATAAGTCCTCAATTGTCTGAAACCCAATTTCTTTCAGCATTTCCTGACGCTGTTCTTTTGTATTCGGTACATAGCTTCCCATCGCTGGTTCACCGCCTTTCCCTGATTATTCCTCGCTTGCTACAAATGCCTCATATTCTTCTGCTGAAAGAAGTTCCTCCGTTGCCGATACATCTTTTACTTTGATGAACCATGCATTATACGGGCAGCGCCATTGATCTTTTCTGGTGCGTCAAGAAGTTCTTCGTTGATTTCTTCAACTTCTCCGGTTACCGGTGAGTATACATCTGACACTGCTTTCACAGATTCTACATCACCGAATACTTCACCCGCTTCTACACTGTCTCCCACTTCCGGAAGGTTTACGAATACCAGATCTCCAAGTGCTGACTGTGCATAATCCGTCAGTCCAATTGTCCAGACTCACCTTCTTCTTTTACCCATTCGTGTGATTTTGTATATTTTAATTCTGCTCTTACTTCCATGATTTTAATCTCCTTTTCTTTTCAACTGCCGGTGATATTTTCAAACACTTTATATCTTTTTTTCTGCGACCGGACTGTTAATCTATTTTCGTTATTATTTTCTTTTATTTTGCTCTCTTATAGAACGGAAGCTGCACAACTTCTGCTTCCACTCTTCTTCCACGTACATCTGCTTCTACTGTATCGCCAATTGCTACGCTTCCAGCATCAACGAGTGCCATGGCGATTGGATATCCAAGATAAGGGCAATGCGTTCCGCATGTTGTATGCCCGATCTTCTGATCTCCAGCATACAGATCCTGATGTTCACGAATGATTCCTCTTCCTGTTACTTTAAGACCAATTCTTTCGATCTTTGGTGTTCCTCTGTCTTCTATGGCTTTCTTTCCGATGAATTCGTCTTTCTTCATCTTAACACCGAAGTTCAGACCTGTTTCAAGAGGTGATACTTCATCATCCATCTCATGTCCGTAAAGAGGCATTGCAGCTTCCATACGAAGTGTATCACGAGCACCAAGTCCACAAGGGATTAGTCCCTCTTCTTTTCCTGCTTCAAGAATGTCTCCCACATCTTTTCTGCCAGATCACTTGCCAGGTAGATCTCTACACCATCTTCACCGGTATATCCTGTCTTGGATACGATGCAAGGCATTCCGGCAACTTCTGCGCCAAATACTGCATGATAATATTTCTTTGGAATATTTTCTTCTGTTGTAAGTTTTCTTAAGGATTTCCATCGCCTTCGGTCCCTGAAGAGCGATCTGTCCATACTGGATGATACATCTGTGAATGTTACCTCTCCTGACTGATGATGCGAGCATCCACTGATAATCCTTATCCTTGTTTGCTGCATTTACTACGATAAAATAGTGATCATCTGATCTTTTGTATACGATCAGGTCATCTACAGTTCCACCGTTCTCGTTACACATCGGACTGTATCTTGCCTGTCCGTCTACCATATTTGTAAAATCGTTTGTAAGGATCTGCTTCAGATTCGCCAGAGCATCTTTCCCTTCACATAATACTTCTCCCATATGTGAGACATCAAAAAGTCCTGCCTGTGTACGTACTGCCATATGCTCTTTGATCACACCTGTCTCATACTGTACCGGAAGAAGATATCCGGCAAACGGCACGATCTTTCCACCTGCTTTTACATGAACGTCATAAAGGGGTGTTTTTAATTCCATTATTTTTTCCTCCTGTTATTCATAAAGTGGATATTTATCGCAGATCTTTGTAACTTCGGCACGGATTTCATCTGCTTTGGTATCAAAGTCTGTAATCGTCATCTTGATCAGTTTTGCGATGGTCTTCATATCTTCTTCTTTCAGACCTCTTGTTGTAACAGCCGGTGTTCCGATACGGACTCCGCTTGTCACAAACGGGCTTGCAGGATCGTTCGGCACTGCATTCTTATTAACTGTGATGTAAACTTCATCCAGTCTGTTCTGAAGTTCTTTTCCTGTGATATTCATGTTCTGAAGATCTACCAACATCAGATGGTTGTCTGTTCCACCGCTTACCAGATTGAATCCTTCATCGATCATTGCCTCTGCAAGTGCTTTTGCATTCTTGACAACCTGTTCCTGATAGGTTTTGAACTCCGGTTTTAAAGCTTCTCCGAAGATACAGCTTTGCTGCAATAATATGCATCAGTGGTCCTCCCTGTGTTCCCGGGAAGATTGCTTTGTTGATCGCTTTTGCATATTCTTCTTTGCACATGATCATTCCACCACGAGGTCCTCTGAGTGTCTTATGTGTTGTTGTTGTAACTACATCAGCATAAGGAACCGGGCTCTGGTGAAGTCCTGCTGCAACAAGACCTGCAATGTGTGCCATATCTACGAAAAGATAAGCTCCAACTTCTTTTGCGATATCTGCAAAAATATCAAAACGGATCTCTCTTGGATAAGCCGAAGCTCCTGCTACGATCATCTTTGGTTTGCATTCACGTGCAAGCTTACTGATTCATCATAATCCAGATCACCGTCGTCGTTCACATTGTAAGGTACGAAATTGTAAAGAATACCGGAAAGGTTTACCGGTGAACCATGTGTAAGATGTCCGCCGTGTGCCAGGTTCAGTCCCATAACTGTATCACCTGGTTTGATCAGCGCCTGATATACAGCTGTATTCGCATTTGCTCCTGAATGCGGCTGTACACATACATGTTCACATCCGAATAATTTCTTTGCACGTTCAATTGCAAGATTTTCAAGAATATCTACATCCTCGCATCCGCCGTAATAACGTTTTCCCGGATAACCTTCTGCATACTTGTTTGTCGGTACAGTTCCCATCGCATAAAGCCGGATAACTGCCGGATTTCTTCTCTTACGATATTCTCATTCTGTGATGCGATTCTGTTCAGTTCCTTCGGAATTTCTTTTCTGCCCATTCCCCATTTTAAGCATTAAAAAGCAGGCTACTTTCTTCTCAAAAAGTCTGCTTCCCCTGAAAGATTACTTCTTCATCATTCTAATTGTTTCGTCGTAATGTAAGTTTTTTGTTACATCTTCTTCTGCCACTTCGTCGATGTGGCTCTCGCCGAATACGGAGATCTTACGTCCGCAGTCCGGACATTTCAGATAACTGTAGTTCTCCACGATTCCGAGTACCGGGATATCCATCTGTCCTGCCATGTGGTAAGCTTTCTTTACGATCATCTGTACCAGATCCTGCGGAGATGTAACGATCACGACACCGTCCACCGGAAGGGACTGGAATACGGTTAACGGTACATCACCGGTTCCCGGTGGCATATCTACAAAGAGATAATCCAGTTCTCCCCATGCAACATCTGTCCAGAACTGTGTGACAACACCTGAAATGACCGGACCTCTCCAGATAACCGGATCATCTTCTTCCGGAAGTAAAAGGTTGATGGACATGATCTTCGTTCCATCCTTTGCCTCACATGGGAAAATATTTTCTCCATCCCCTTTTGCTTTTTCATGGATTCCATACATCTTCGGAATGGATGGACCTGTGATATCTGCGTCCATGATACCTACAGAAAATCCCTGTTCTCTCATCAGCCTTGCAAGCGATGCGGTAACCATAGATTTCCCAACACCGCCTTTTCCGCTGACAACTGCGATCACATGGTTGATGTGTGATTTTTTATTTTCCGGTTTGATCAGACTCTGCGGTTTGCTTCCGCATTCACCTGCATGGGAACAGCCCGCACAATCGGACGGGCTGCAGCCTGTTTTTGTTCTTCTGCCATCTGTCTTACTCCTCTACAGCCGCAATAAGCTCTACTTCACACAGAACTCCCTTTGGAAGTGTCTTCACAGCAACACAGCTTCTGGCTGGTTTTGATGTGAAATATTTTGCATATACTTCGTTAAATGCTGCAAAGTCACTCATATCTGCAAGAAAACAGGTGGTCTTCAATACCTTGTCAAATGATGTTCCAGCTTCTTTTAAGACCTCTCCTAAGTTCTTACATACCTGCTCTGTCTGTGCTTCAATTGTAGTTGCTTCTACATCATTCACTTCCGGATTGATTGCGATCTGTCCTGCTGTATACAGTACTCCGTTGTGTACATATCCCTGTGAGTATGGTCCAAGTGCCTTTGGTGCTTTTTCTGTTGCTACGATTTTCATAATGTTATTTCTCCTTTGCTACTTCATATAATTTCTGTGCGATACACACATCAAATAATCCCATTCCAACCGATTTGAAATATGTTGTCTGACCTTCTTTGATCTCTTTTTCCCCCGATACGAGATATTCATGCATCAATTTTACCCGGTCTTTTGTAAGTTTTCCACTTGCCAGAGGCTGGCTTAGATCTCCGCTTTCCTCACATGCGTATGGCAGTTCAATGTATACATTGTCCACCAGATCCAGTACTGCATCCGGGATTTCCCTCATCTCCGGCATATAAGAGCCGATCGCAATGATGCATTTTCCTCTCAGAAGTTCTTTGTCATCCGGAAGAACAGGTGTGGTAGAAGGAGTTGTTGTACAGATGATATCACTGTTTCGTACAAGCTCTTCCACTGCTTTACATTGTACTACCTTTACGTCTTCCTTATCAATAGCTTTTTTCAGTCTTTCCAGATAATCTGTCAGATCACGGTCACTGTGATTGAACACATATACGGTATGGATATCTCTTGCCGCACATGCATACACAGCCTGATGGAATCCCTGCATTCCTGCTCCGATGATTCCTACGGTGCGACAGTCTTTTCTTGACAGATGGCGGATCCCCACACCGCCGACAGCTCCGGTTCTCCATGCCGTTACCGATTGCCCGTCCATAACAGCAAGCGGCGCGCCTGTCGTATAATCATTCAGTAACACGATACCATCTATCGACGGCAATCCCAGTTTTGAATTCTCCGGGAAGATCGACAGGATCTTTGTCCCTATGATATCCTTTGTGTAACATGGCATATACATGAGCTGCTTATTTTCATGTTCTACCGTTGGTCTTGGCGGCATATAGAACTCGCCTGATCCATAGATCCGGTATGCCTCTTCGATCTGATCCATCATCTGATCCGGATCAACCATTTCTTCGATCTGCTCCTTGCTTAATACGATCATTTTACATTTCCTCCAATTCTTTTTGTTCCCTTGTGACATCTCTCAGCCACTTATATGTCAAATACCGCTTTAAAGTAATCGGTACTTTGATCAGTTCATCACTCATCAGTATAACATAGACGACCGGCACACTGGCATGCAAAATAAATGCCGCCACTGCCCCGAGTAAAATGGAGAATCCCCACATCGTCGATACATCCATGATCAATCCGAATTTCGTATCCCCGCCTGCACGGAATACCCCCACTACCATTGTGGTATTAAATGCCTGTGCCACAGTAAAATACGACATAACGAAGAACATGAAACTTAAGTAATTCTTTGCCGGTCCGGTCAGTGCCAGATTCGCATTGGCGATTGGGGCCGAGATCAGTATCAGCACACCACCCAGGATTCCAAGAATCAGACTTAACCACACGAAACGTTTTCCGTATGCCTTTGCCAGTTCCATCTTGCCTTCCCCGATCGTCTTGCCGAGATAGATCGCCGTTGCATGGGAAATCCCGAATGTTACGACTGTTGCAAGCTGTCTTGCCACCTGCGCAACCGAGTTAGCTGCCACTGCTGCGCTTCCAAGATGCCCGATCACCGCCGTATTCGCCGACGTTCCCAGTCCCCACATCAGTTCATTTAATACCACCGGCATGGAATAGACCGCAAAATCTTTCAACAAAACTTTATCTATCTTCACCATATCTTTAAGCCGGATCCTTACTACTTTATTTCGGAAGATGGCATAAACGAGAACCATCACTGTCTCGGCTGCTCTGGCACACAGCGTACCGATTGCCGCACCCCTTACTCCCATTACCGGGAATCCAAATAGTCCGAAGATCAGAATCGCATTTACCACAATATTCATCAGCAATGAAATCAGATAAATAAATGTAGCCACCATTACCCTCTCGATACTGCGCATAATATTCAGATACACCTGTGTCACCGCCATGAACACATAGGAAAATCCTACGATTCTTAAATACTTTACTCCTTCTGCAATAACTTCCGGATCAGAGGTATAGATCCGCATCAATGTCTCCGGCATGCCAAGGGCTGCTCCTGCGAATACTACCGCAACGATGAGTCCGGCACTTAATCCCATACCCAGGACTTTCTCTATCGTTCTGGTGTCTTTCTTCCCCCAGTACTGCGCCGTCAGAACCGTTGCTCCGGAGGTCACTCCGTAAAAGATCAGTGTCATGATATACTGGATCTGTCCTGCAAGAGATGCCCCGGATAACACTTTCTCCAACCTTTCCAAGCATGATCACATCCGTTGCCGTGACTCCTACATTGATCAGATTCTGGATTGCGATCGGGATGACCAGAGCGAATACATTCCGGTAGAATTGCTTCCAGTTGATTGTTTTTGTATATTTACTTTTTTCTTCCATTTATTTTTTTTCTCTGCTCCTATTTATTCTTATCACATTTTCTTCCTCTCTGCAGATAATACACCGCAAGCTGTGTCCGATCTCTTAATTCCAGTTTCTCGAGCACATTGCTGATATAATTCCGGACCGTTCCTTCGCTTAAGCAGACTTTCTCCGATATCTCTTTGTTACTGAGTCCCTCAGCAACCAGTGCTGTGATCTCCAGTTCCCGTTCTCCGATTCCGTAACTGTTCCAGTCAAATGTCTGCTCTTTTTCTTTCTGCTCTTTCTGAAGCAATCCCGGGATTCTGGACATAATCTCAGTTCCGAATACGGTCTGATTCATCTGCACCGCCTGCAATGCCGGAAGGATACTGCCGTAATCCTGTTTTATCAGATATCCTTTCACACCATATTTTAATGCTTTTACGATGTACACATCATCGGAAAACGTGGTAAGCAAAAAGAATCTTTGCATCCGTATGCCTTTTCAAAATCTGTTCTGCGGCATCCAGACCGTTCATGTCCTTCATACGGATGTCCATCAGAAGAACATCCGGCAGCAGTTCATCATATAACCGGACGGCATCTTTTCCATCCTGCCCGGTGCCGGTTACTTCTACTTCTCCTCCTGCTTCCAGGATTGTCTTTAACGCACTGGACACCAGGATATCATCATCTACAATTACTATCTTCATCTTTTTTCCCTCATTTTTGGGAACCGTAATAAATATCCGAAAGCCAGTTTCTTTCTGGATCTGCATGGTTCCGCCCAGCATTCGGACACGTTTTTTCATATTCTTAATTCCGATTCCGCTGCATTCTGTGTTTTCTGTTTTTCGAGTGTTTCCGGTCTTTCCAGCACTTTCCTTCTCTGCATATTCTTCTCGTTCTCCGTTTGGCCGGATCCGCTCATCTGACGTTCCATTATCTTCTATGATCAGCTGATATAGTCCGGGATGTTCTCTTGCCAAAATCTTCACCTCATTTGCATTGCTGTGGCGCATCACGTTATTCAGTGCCTCTTTCGTAATGGCTATAAAGCTGTATTTGATCTCTTTTGGAATATCATATCCCATATCATAAGTAAGCTGTACCGGACAAAAGCGGAATTCTTCTGCCAGCGATTCCATCACTTCTTTTAAATTTACCGACTCATCATGCAGATCGTGCACGCTCTGTCTTACATTCGTCATGGCTTCGTTCAGCGTCTGATCCAGCTGCTCCATCGGGACTTTCAGATTCTCAGCCTGATTAACAGTCTTTAACGCTCCCACCATCAGGATGGATCGCGACAGCATATGTCCCACATTGTCATGGATCTCTCTGGCGATACGATTCCGTTCTTTCAGTGTGGCCAGATATACTTCTGTGTCCTGCTTTTCCAGCAGATCCTGATTCTTCTTTTCCAGCATCAGTGTCAGTTCTCTGCTGTCATCTCTGGCCCTTTTATATTCCTGCTCCAATTCATTTAGCCTCCTGGTCCGTCCATATAACAGAACTGCTGCTGCCAGCCCGGCAACAATAAGCATCTCTTTTTTCCAGCCCGTAATATTCCCGGAACGCCGGCGCCTCACAGGCCACGATTATACCACCAACCCCTATATAAGCCGGAGAATAAAAGCATAGCATATTATATAAAACTACCGGAAGAAACATCCACATTTCTTTAAAAACAATTCCGGCTGCCACGAAAGCAATCGTCATAATGTAATGCAGATACTTTTCTTCCCCTACCAGATTCACACAGGTATAGATACACGCAAACAGAATAGTGATAACCGCCGGCATCCCTGTTTCCGCTGTTACCAGAAGTCCTGCTCCGTAAAGGAACAAAAATCCTTCATCTGTTATCTTTCTCATTCTTTTCTCCTATATTACATTTGTCACATTCAATTTATGACCTGTGACACTACCATTATAATCAGCCATCCGCTATACTACAAGTAACAAATCATCAAGGAGGGAATCTTATGCTTGTACATATAGAAAATCTTGTAAAACGTTACGGTGATCTGTTAGCGCTTGACCACCTGTCACTCGACATCGAAGAAGGCGAGATCTTCGGACTGCTCGGACCAAACGGTTCCGGTAAAACAACCGCCATCAACTGCTTGCTCGCACTGTTAAAATATGACAAAGGAACGATCACAATCTTTGGAAAGGATATGAAGCCGGACAGCTACGATATCAAGCAGGATATCGGTGTTGTCATGCAGAACGTTGCCGTCTTTGAGCAGATGTCCGTCTATGAAAACATCGATTATTTCTGCGGACTCTATATCAGAGACAAACAAAAACGAAGAGAACTCGTGGAAGAGGCCATCGCATTCACCGGTCTGTCCGATTTCCGTAAGATGCGCCCGAAGAAACTCTCCGGCGGACTTCTACGAAGACTGAATATCGCATGCGGCATTGTCCATAAGCCCAGACTCATCATCATGGATGAACCGACCGTTGCTGTAGATCCTCAGAGCCGTAATAAGATTCTGGAAGGGATTCTGGAACTCAACCGTCAGGGATCTACCATCATCTATACCTCTCACTACATGGAAGAGGTGGAACAGATCTGTACCCGTATCGCGATCATTGATCATGGCCGTGTACTTGCTTCCGGCACAACCGAAGAACTAAAAAAATGATCAAGACCGGTGAGACGATCACGATCGAAGCGGTTGCGTTAACGAAAAACAACCTGGCAGATATCCGCTCCCTTTCACATGTATTTGACTTATCATACCAAGATCAGACAATGATCCTACGCTGCAGCGGTGCAAAACACAATCTGATCCGGGTACTGAATTACCTGCAGGAACAGGACATTCCATTCGGACGCGTCTTCTCCGAGCTTCCGACTCTCAATGATGTCTTCCTTGAGATCACAGGAAAAGAACTCAGGGATTAAAGGGGGACACTTTATGTTACATTTATTAAAATATCAATTCTTACAGACGATACGTTCCCGCTCTATCATGTTCTGGGCTCTCGCATTTCCGCTCATCCTTGGAACCCTGTTCTATGTGTCCTTTGGAAATACCGGTCTTGCAGGAACCGGAGAGACCGACTGGGAACCGGTTCCTGTTGCCATCGTCACAGTGGAAAGCAGTTCCGCAAATGCAGCATCTTTCCTGACATTTCTGAATGAAACGGATCAGGACATGATCGATATCCATTCTTACAAGACAGAAAAAGCTGCCAAAAAAGCGCTCAGGCGGGAGGAAATATCCGGCATCTATTACGTGAAGTCGGTTCCTTCCCTTACCATTGCTTCCAATGGCATTAACCAGAGCATTCTGTCTTCCCTTCTGGACAGCTATGAAAAGAATGCTGACATGATCCGGGATATTGCCACACAGCATCCGGAAAAGCTTTCGGACGCCCTTGCCTCCCTGAACGACTATCAGACACTGGTGAAAGAAAAGTCCTTAGGCGGACATTCCTTAGATCCGACACTGACTTATTTTCTCGCACTGATCGCATTTGCCTGCTTAAGCGGAGTCTACTTAAGCATCCATTCCGCGGTTCAGCTTCAGGCGAACTTAAGTGCACTCGGAGAACGGCGCAGCATCACACCGACCCACAAACTTTCCCTGATTCTCGGCGATCTGCTGGTACTGGAAAGTATTCATTTCGTCAACATCCTGATCCTGGAGCTTTACCTTACCCAGGTACTTCATATCAGCCTTGGGCATGACATTCCGAAACTTCTTCTCATTACATTTATGGGAACCCTGATCGGTATCTGTCTCGGAATCCTGATCGGGTGCGCCGGCAAACTGTCCTACAGTGTCAAATCCGGATTCGGTGTCCTCGTTACACTGTTACCAAGTTTTCTTGCAGGCCTGATGTTCGGTGGAATGAAAAATGTGATCGAACAGCACTGCCCGGTCATCAACCGGATCAATCCTGCCAGTGTCTTAAGTGATGCATTCTACTGCCTCAGTGTCTATGATGATGCTGTCCGCTACCGCAGGTGTATCCTGATTCTTGTAATCATGTGTCTGCTTTGTATCAGCTTCTCATTTCTTATGATAAGGAGGGAACGTTATGACAGTATTTAAAGGATTTTTAATCATAACCAAACGCAATCTCCTGATGGTATTCATGTATCTGGCAATCTTTCTTACGATTGGAATCCTTGCCTCCGGCAGCGACAGCAATACTTCCGGCAGCGGGTTCCATGCCCAAGCACTCACGGTAGGTGTGGTAGATCATGATGGGGGCGTGCTTTCCAAAGGGCTTTCCACATATCTATCACAGTATCATACCATCAGGCAAATGCCGGATGACACTGCGAAACTCCAGGACGCACTCTTTAACCGGAATGTCTCTTATATCGTGACCATTCCGAAAGATTTTAAAGTCTCCTGTCTCCGTGAACATCAGGCATTGCCGGTATCCAAGATTCCGGGAAGCACAGACGGGTACTACGTCGATCAACAGATCAACACCTATCTGAATCAGGCACGTGTCCTGACAGACAGTGGTTATTCCGATAAAGAGGCAGCTGCATATATTCTGAAACATGCAGACAGTTCTTCTCATGTTACGATGTTAAAATCTGCTTCTTCTGAAAAGACGCCGGGTTATGGTTACATGTATCAGTATCTGCCATATGTGTTAATCTCCATACTGTGTTATGTAATGGGGCTGATCATGATCGCATTCCATCAGCCGGATCTACAAAAACGCATCCTTTGCTCAGCTGTATCCATCAGAAGCCAGAACCTGCAGCTTGCACTGGGATATCTGGCAGTCGGATGCTTCGTCTGGCTGCTTACAACATGGATCCCTGCTTTCTTCTTTTACCGGAAAGCATTTTTCCAGTCGTCAAAGATGCCATATTATATGCTCAACAGTCTGACCCTGCTTCTGGTCGGTCTTGCTCTTTCCTTCCTTCTTGGTACATTTATCACCAAAGAAGATATCCTGACCGCCCTCGTAAATGTTGTCACACTTGGCATGAGCTTCCTGTGCGGCGTATTCGTTCCACTTGATATCATGGGAAAAGGCGTGAAAACTGTGGCTCATTTTCTTCCGGTCTACTGGTATGAGATCAGTAACAATCTGCTGAACAACTCTGCTGTTCTCACTCAGGCACAGAAACAACTCTTATACCGCAACTATGGAATCCAGTTACTTTTTTGCCGCTGCGATCTTCTGTATCGCACTGGTAGTCAGTAAAAAGAGCAAGGCAGACAGCATAATGCTGCCTGCCCTGCTCTTTTTTCTATCTCTATTTTATCTTTTTCTTCTGTATCCATTCCACAATCTTATATCCCAGATATCCAGAAAGACTTCCGAATATCACGCCGCCAATAATATCAGTCGGATAATGCACATACAGGTACAATCTTGATAATGCAATCAGAACCGCAAGTACAAGAGCCGCTTTCCACATCTTCTTCTCTCCGGCAAGATACAATGCCGTTACCGAAGCAAATGAAGCCGCCGTATGACCCGACGGGAAAGAGTAATCCTGCGGCTTTTCAATCAATAATTGTACTGCTGTATTGACATCAAATGGTCTGGTCCTTGCCACCAGATTCTTTATGAGCACATTGCAGAGCAGCACATCCACCAGCAATGCCGCCATCATGATCACCCCTGTCTTTCTTGTCTTCGGAATGATCAGTAATAATACCGTCAGAATGATCCATATGATTCCCGCATCTCCAAGTCTGGTAATGAGCGGAACAACCACATCTCCTATTGGTGTTCTTAAATTCTGGATCATATCAAGAATATGTATCTCCATCTATCTTATCCTCTCAAATTGATTTTTCTTATTATTTATATTTTTTTTATATTTTCCCTCTATATTTTTCCATCTGTCTTTTCTGTCCTGAGTACCGGCATCCGGAATGTCTGGATCAAAAGCGGGATTACCATAATAAACCACACGATCGGTTCACAGATGATCACACCCGTATATCCAAGCCACGGAACCAGAGTGGCCGCGATCACGATCTTCCCTGCCATCTCAAGGCCGCTGGAGATCAGTGGTGTAATATGATCCCCTAATCCCTGCATCGCATTTCTTAAAATACAGATCAAGGTAGTCACAATATAAAACAGCGTATCAAACTTCAGATAATTGGTTGCATTTAAGATTACTGTCTTATTATGACTTCCGGTTACCAGATATACCAGCCATCCTCCGATCGTATAACTTGCAATGATCGTAAGTCCTGACCAGATCGCAGTGTAAACAATCGCCAGCCAAATGCCTCTCTTCACACGGTCGATCTTCCCTGCTCCCATGTTCTGCCCACAGTAAGTTGCCATCGTCTGTCCGAATACACTGAACATGATCATGAATATCTCCGCGATCTTTCTCGCCGCTGTATGGGCAATGATAATGTCTTTTCCAATCTTATTGATCGCCGTCTGTAATGTCAAAGTACCGATATTAACCAGAGAACTCATAAATCCCATCGACATTCCGGCACTTATCATCTCTTTTACCATGATTGGACTTGGATCTTTAAAATCCTCTTTCTGAAGCCTTAATATCTCATATTTTCTAATCATATAGATCCAGCAGATCACAAATGCAATGATCTGTGCCAGTACAGTTGCAATTGCTGCTCCTTTTACGCCAGTCTTCAATACCACAACGAAGAACAGATCCCCCACGATATTCAGTGCTACAGATATCGCCAGAATGATCAATGGTGTTACTGCATCTCCGATTGCACGAAGCGTCGCCGCACAGGCATCATATAAAAATGTTGCAAGCAGTCCTGCTATGATGATCGCGATATATCCTTTCGCCACCGGAACCAGATGCTTTGGCACATTTAAGAAATGTAAGATCGGTTTCAAAAATAGCAGTCCTGCTATCGTAAATAAAATGGATATTCCAGTCCCGATCACAAGCGACATTGCAAAGGACTTTTTCATATCTGCGATGTTCTTCGCACCAAATTTCTGTGCGGTAATAATCGCAAATCCGTTGGATAATCCCAGTAAAAATCCGATGATCAGACCGCTCAGTGTACTGGTCGCACCTACTGCTGCCAGTGCATCTTCTCCCAGAAACGAGCCGACAATCCTGGTATCTACCAGACTGTAGGTCAGCTGTAATAAGTTTCCTAAAAATATCGGTAATGCGAAACTTAGTATCAGTGCCGAGGGCTTTCCCTTCGTTAAATCTTTCATTCTTTCTCAATGTCCCTCCTTTTTCAGTATGATTTTCTCTTTACAAGAAAACATGCACCGCTCATTATAGATCATACTTCCGAAGAGAGCAATCTCTGAAAGAATTTTTTCCGCTTTCTTTCTGTCACCGGACTTCCGCTGCGGATAACCTGTGAACGGATTCCGATGTTGGTCAGTTCCTGCTGAAGCTTAACGGCTTTCTCCGCATCCATACCATCCCGGATCAGAAATGGTGCCATAGACAGGTCTTCCTTCGTTTCAAAATTATATTTTTTCGCAAGCTGTAAGAAGCCATTTCTCTGACCATAATATTCTACAATTCTCCCAAGTACAATGACCTGTCTGGATGGATAGCCGCACACCTCACATGTTTCTTCCAGTGGTGTGATCTCGTATTCTACTTCATAAAAATCAAACACCTCTTTAAAATATTCCATGCCTTCTTCGTCCAGATTATCAAACAGTGTGGCTGGAAGGTTCGATACGATGCGGTTAGCCATCACTTTATCGAGGCCTGTCAGAAGCTGCAGATAAGCGGATATCTTCTGGTCTTTTCCGCTGCATTTTAATAAACGTATTTTATATGTTCTCATGTAATTTTTATCCTCTTTCTGTTTTCAGATATTTTTCGGTTATGCTCTGTTCTGACGCCATAATATCCTCTGGCGTGCCTGCTGCTACAATCGTTCCCCGGCATCTCCACCTCCCGGGCCCATATCAATCATGTAATCTGCATTCTTCATCACATCCAGATCACGCTCGATCACAATGACAGATGCTACATTTCGCTGTAGTTACCTATCATGTCCGACTCTGCCTGAACCTCCATGAAAGTTGTTCTTTCGGGTGGGTGGGGTATTGCTTTTGGATGTATGTGAATATTTCTTGTTGGTTCATGGGGATTCCTTCTTTTTGTCAATAAAATAATCTCCCCGTTGGACACATCACTTGAGTTTGTGAGAGGTGTGGGGAGATCTGGGTTTGTGGTTTTTATGTTTTATGTACTGTATTTTTCAATATGTTATAAATACATTTAATTAAAAATAGTTCATTCCATTTATCTGCATAACCACACCAAAAGCAAATTTATTACGATCTGTATATCTGATATTCGGTACTTTTGTAACTCCTCTTTTCTCTTTTTCATAATTTTACAGAAACTGATTGTATTTCTCATTTATACGATAAAAATCCATATTTATCCTCCCTAGCAAAACAGGGAGATAAACACTTATCTCCCTGATAATTAACGGTTCGCATTCAAGGCTGCGAAGCACTTAAATTAAAGGTTCACATTCAAAGTAGTGAAGTACTTAAATTAAAGGCTTGCACTCAAAGTAGCAACGCACTTCAAATTGAATAAATCTCTTTGTTCAACTATATTATATTCAATTTCTGTAAAAAATCAATAAAATTTTTTCTTTATATTCGCTCTTTCCTGTTTGCAAGGCTATTATTTTTCAATCTCTTTTACATTTTTTATTCGTGCAAGACTCGTTTTCCAAATTTCGCCACTATAATAAACTTTTATATTATCTCCCGGCGATATAACTGAATAATCATATCTTTCTGGCCAATAACAGATTATTTCTTCTTGTATATCTGTTTCTAGTATTTAAAACTGCTCATTTTTTCGATAACGACTCCTTCAACAAATGAACTTTTTCTTTGAACTGCCACACAAAAAACAACACTACATAATAATATTGCAATGGATATACCGACGATAATTCTTTTTTTCATTCTATTGCTCCGCTTTATTATTGAATCATTTTTTATTTGTGCTTTTTATTTCCGCTACCAGTTCTTCATACTTACGTTCGTCAATAATATATTTCCGTTTAATCAGTATGTACGCAGCTCCTATAGAAATTACCGGAACAGCTACAACTCCAAGACGCAATATAAATCTTTGTCCGGCATCTGCTGTCTGGATAAATTTATCTGCCTGTACAACTACATTTTCCTAAGTAAGTTCTCCTATACCGGCTTTTATTTCTAATCCAGATATTTTCTGACTGATTGCATAGAACATGCCTTTGTTAATCCAGAAAAATGTGTCTCCACAATTCTATCCATTTGACTGGCAATCTCTGCAAACGGCAAATTCAAATCAAGCATCTTAACACTTATCCGACTACCATGCATCTGATATACATTGTCCGGTTGGATTTCTTCTTCCGTCTTCGCGTAAAGAAGCATCCCTGAAACTGTATTCTCTTTTTCTCCAAATTGATAGCTGCGGTTTTTTACATAGGTAAAAATCTGATACAAGATGTATTAATCATTCCTGAAGCGATAAGTGCTGTGACTGTTATAATGCTTCTTGTCTTTACATCAATATCCTGATTATTCCAGTTTTCTCCAAACAAAACATCATCATTAAAATGTGCAAACTGTGGTGCAAATTCATTCAGTGCGTTTCTTCCTGCTGTCTGTACAATTTTTTTCACTTTAATCACCTGTCCTTATTTTAACTTTGCTCCATCCTTAAAAGCATTTCCCACACGTTCTCCAAGTCTGTAATATCCGTGATGTACCGGATCATATGTAATTGGTGTAAACTTACTAAGATCAATTTCTCCGTCATCACCGAGATATTTCTCATCTGCACTTACATTTTTAATTTCCGCAAGATACTTGCTGCCATCAATGACTTTTACAAGTTCACACTCAAGAGTCAATGGAAGTTCATTGATGACTGGTGCATTTACAGATTCACCTTTCGTTGTAGTAAAGCCTGCTTTTTTTCATCTTATCTGCTTCTTTATTTGCAGAAACAATTCCCACATAATCGCAGGCAACCAGATGTTCAAGATCTGCCACCCCTACTGTAAAATCCTTATTTTTTATAATATTGTCTGTTGTCTTATGGGTAGACAAATCTACAATAATCTCATTTGCACCTACAATTCCGCCCCATGCAGCGTTCATTGCATTTGCCTTTCCATTTTCATCATAGGTTCCCAGAATCATAACCGGCTGTGGATATAAAAATGGCTTTGCTCCAAAATTTTTTCTCATTGTTTTATCTCTCCTTATGGTTATTTGTTTATATCAGTATTTATCTGCCCAATCCATTCTGTAATCACCTCTTCTGAAGTTTCCAGATGATCTTTTCCTTTGGAATCAAACTGAATCTGCATTTCATGTGCAAAGGCAGCTCCTTTGCAATTTTCCTTCATATCTTTTATAACATGCCCTGGCCATCCACCATTTGTCATAAATGGAATCACTGTCTTTCCTGTAAAATCATTTGTTGTCAAAAATGTAAGCACTGCAGGTGCCATCGTATACCACCACGTTGGAGTTCCGATAGCAATCACATCATAATCAGCAAGATTTACAGATATCGGATTGATCTGAGGCATAAAGCCTGCCTCTACCTCTCTTTTTCCCTGTTCAACCACATCTTCATGACTGCCGCTGTATGGCTCTGTTGTTTCGATTCTCGCAATATCTGCACCTGTCCCATTAGTCAGCTGCTCTGCAATTCTTTTCGTGTTTCCATTTGACCAGGAATAATATACAACTAACATTTTCTTCATTATCTCTATTCTCCTTTACTTATTTTAGCCCCTGTAAACAGATAGATATAACCCACCATGACTACCGCTAAGAAAGCCACTATTACCCCGATGGTTATCTTTTTCCTTGTTTTCATTGCTCACCTCTTTTATTTCTTCTGTATTTTTGAACCTCCAAACACCTGCGACATCGGCATATGGGCAAGCATCTCATCAATAGATTTTACTTCATCCTGAGTCAGCTTTATATCTGCTGATTCCATATTTTCTTCCAGTCTATTTACTTTTCTTGTTCCCGGAATTGGTACGATATATGGTTTCTTTGCAAGCATCCATGCAAGAGAAATCTGTGCAGGCGTGGCATTTTTTTCTTCTGCAATCACTTTCATCCAGGACATAAATTCATTATTTTCCTTTAATCCTTCTTCTGTAAACTGTGGCATTGCGCTTCGATAATCTCCCGGCTTTTCAAATTCCCCATGGGAATGATATGCTGCTGTCAGTAATCCATTTGCAAGCGGCGAAAATGCAACAAATCCTATTTTCAATTCTTCAAGCACCGGGAATAATTTCTCATAATCCCTGTACATCATGGAATATCTGTTCTGAATCGCTGTAACCGGGCATACTTTATGTGCACGTCGAATAATCTCTTCACTGGCTTCTGATAACCCCCAGTGTGTGATTTTTCCCTGCTCCATTAACTCCTTCATAGCTCCTGCCGTCTCTTCAATCGGTACAGTCATGTCAATACGATGAATATAATATAAATCAAGATGGTCTGTGTTAAGTCTCATTAAAGATCCCTCAATCGATGCTTTCATCGTCTCCGGTCGTCCATCAGGAATCAAAGGTTTATTTACAGTTGTTGCAGTTTCATCAAAACGTATCCCACACTTTGATGCAAGGACAATTTTGTTTCTATATGGCCTTAACACTTTCCCCAAGCAGTTTTTCATTGTGATGAGGGTCTTCTGTTGTTCCGTATATCTCTGCCGTATCAAAAAATGTGCAGCCTTCATCGATCGCTTTTTCAATCAATTCTTCTGCTTCTTTCTGTGTTGAAACAGTTCCATATGCATGACTCATTCCCATACATCCAAATCCGATTTCTGATACTTCTAAGTCTCTTCCTAAAATTCTTATCTCCATCTTTATCTTCCTTTTCTATATTTCAAACTTTACTGTAAGTATAAGAAAAAGAGACTCCGGACAGAAGTCTCTCTTTGTTAGGCAGTTTAAACCTAAAGGTTATGTCTTACTTATTACGATTCCTCCAAATATTTTTATATTCTTTTATAATCCAAGACTGTCTATCCATGAACTGATATCTGATTCAGACGCTCCACCATGGAATCGTTCCCCTTCTTTCCAGTCACCTGTTCCTGTCATCTCTTCCAGAAGATTACCGCTGTCACCGATTCCCGAGGTCGCTGCTGTACAGAATGGGATGACTGTTTTTCCTGTAAAGTCATTCTCTTTTACAAAGTTATCTACTGGCCATGCTGCAATTCCCCACCAGATAGGATAGCCAATGTATACCGTATCATATGAATCCCAGTTATCAACTGTTGTAGATACCAGTTCCACATCTCTTAAGCTCTCATCATCATGTTCTCTTGACACCCGGCTGTCATCATCTGTCCAGTCAAGGTCATCATCTGTATATGGCTCCACAGGCTCTATTTCAAACAGATCTGCCTCTGTAATTTTTGCTATCTTTTCAGCAACATCTTTTGTATTTCCTGAAGCTGAATAATATACAACCAATGTTTTTCCATTTCCTGTTGATGTATTTTCTGTTGTATCTGTAGTTTGCCATGATGCATGTTAAGAGTACTGCTGCTATTTTCTTTGTTTTCATCCTAAGGTTACCTCCTGTCGTATAAAATGTTTGTCACGCTAATTTCTATCGGATGAAATTGGTAAATACAAAATCCGGTGCCTTTGGCATTTCAATTCCCATTTTTGTCGCAACATTTTTACAGTTAATGAAATATGCCATATTGTTTCCAAGAATCTGCATAACCTGCATTCCTTCGAGATCCTGTTTTACTTCATCCGGATTCGTCCCATGTACCATATTCCAATATCTCGATGTAATGATCGGCATCTGCATCAGACCAAAATATTTATTTACCTGGTCCCATGTGGCCGTTGTTCCGGCCCTTCTTGCTGAAATTACCACAGCGGCAGGTTTCAGGCGGAATCTGTCGCCGCCACCGTTTAAATCGGCATAAAAGACTCTGTCCATAAAGGATGTGATTGCACCGCCTGCACCACCCCAGTGTACCGGAGTTCCAAATACGAATCCGTCATAATCCCCTGCTATTTCCAGAAATTCATTCACGATATCATCCAGGATGCATTTATTTTTTTCCTGACATTTTCTGCAGGCAATACATCCTGAAATCGGCTTGTTTCCAATCCAGAAAATATCTGTACTTATGCCATTTTCATTTAATGCACTGGATACTTCACAAAGAGCTGTATAAGTACAGCCATTTTTGTGTGGACTGCCATTGACAAGTAATACTTTCATTGATTTTTCCTCTTATGCTTACCAGTTCTTTTTTTTTCTTTTGAACTGTCATTATTCTTTTTTCTTTCCTCAACCATCTTCACGAACCATTCCACCATATTCGGATCCTGATGCGAGAAGAAGGAGCTTATCTTCTTGTCCAGTTCTGCAATAGTCTTCATATCTTCATCAGAAAGTGTGAAATCAAAAACATTAAAGTTTTCTTCCAACATAATCTATTCTAACCCAAAACAGGCAATTTTGCCAATGCTAATTCAAGATTATCTGGACATCTGTGATCCAGTGCTGACATTTGATAGATTTATGGGAGAAATCGAACTGGAGAAATATCTGAAAAATATTCCGCAACATGATACAGGAAGACTCAGATATGACCCGGTCAGCATGCTGAAAGACAGTTTTGTTTGGATTTATGGCGAATGGCTATATATCATTACGTGAGCTGGAGGATCAGTGTAAAGTCAATCTCCGCTTCATGTATCTTATGGATCATCAAGCACCTTCTTACCGTACTTTCGGCTACTTCATCAACGAAGTACTTGCTGATTCCATAGAAGAGATATTTCAGGACATAAACAAAAAAATCTTCGAGACAGAGCACGTAGATCTCCAACATCTATACATTGATGGCTCCAAGTTTGAAGCAAATGCGAATAAATACTCCTGGGTATGGAAAAAAGCAACCGAAAAATCCAGATACCGTCTCTTTGGTAAGATAACTACACTCTTTGAGGAAATCAATGAGGAACTTCATGTACAGGTATGAAACTTTGTATCAATAGTGAGTACGCACCAGAGTATCTGAAGGAAGCTGCTGAACAGTATGCAGAAGTCTGGCAGATTAATGAAGCAATGTTTGTTCATGGCAGGGGACATCGCAAAACTACGCAACAGCAACGTCATTATGAGAAACTCAAAGAGTATGCTGCTAAGTTGGAAGAATACGTGGAAAAAATCAAAATCTGTGGAGAAGATCGTAACAGCTACTCGAAAACAGATCATTCAGCTACTTTTATGCGAATCAAGACAGACTACATGGGAAATGACCAGTTGCTTCCAGCTTATAATGTACAGGTCGGTGTTGCAGATGAATACATTGCTGTTGTTGATGTAAATCAGTATCGTTCAGATATGGGTTGTTTTATTCCATTAATGAACAAGTTTTATACTACATATGGCTTCTATCCGAAGTACCCAGTAGCAGATGCCGGATATGGTTCTTACAACAATTACATCTTCTGTGGGCAGCATGGAATGGAAAAATATATGAAGTTTCCCATGTTCAAGAAAGAAACTACGGACAAGAAGTATCATGAAGATCCATTTCGTGCAGTAAATTTTCCAATCGGGGAAGACGGAATCATGCGTTGTCCAAACGGGAAAAGCTTTTATCTTCAGTATCGAAAAAACGTAAAAGGGAACAAGTATGGGCGACAGGAAGAAGTGTATCAGTGTGAAGATTGCTCCGGCTGTCCATACGCAGAACAATGTAAAAAGACAGACAAAGAACCGTACTGTTCGGATCAACCGCGAACTTACAGCGATGCATCAGGAAGTGATAGAAAATCTCGAAAGTATCAAGGGAGCGCTTCTAAGGATGAACAGATCCATTCAGGCCGAAGGTACCTTTGGTATCATAAAAACGATCGTTGGTTCTATATCTGCTTTTGGATTTTCTTCATAATACGTGTTGAGAAGTTCTTGCGCTTCATCAATCGAAATATCACCTTCAATATTCTTTATTGCAGTATCAATCAAATACTTCGAAGTCTTTAATCCATCCACTGCTTGAAGTCCGATAGCTGTATGCCAGGCATAACCTTTGTCTCTTTTATTCGGTTCTGATTGTTTCATATACTCTTTAAAGGGATCTTTATCCATCAAATTGCCTCCATTCATTTTTACCAATACCAGCTCTTTCTGATACTGTCTTGTAAAGATTTTTCCTTTTCTTCAGCACTTTTTTTTCATGCTGACGTTTTCCCAGATATTCATCCTCAGTCGCTATAGACGGATCATACCAGTCAGCTTTCTTCAGAGCCCATTCAATCCATTCTGGAGTAATATCTTCATTTCCACTATCTATCATAGCCTGAATATATTCTCTTATTTCCTTTGCAATTCTATAGTCTTCAGCTGTGTTTACAAGTTCTTTTACAAGACGAATTTCTTGTTCTTTTCTTTGTCTATTTTCTTCTCTGCGTCTCTCTTCTTCAACTCTCTTACGTTCTGTCTCTTCACATGCTTCTCGTACAATTCTATTCTCTTCTGCCTTCTCATACAGGGTAACCAAAATATCACCCAGTCTATCTTCTAATTTTTCAGAATCGTTATCTCTTATGTAGCTTCGCGCCCCAAACACAATACGAAGTTTACCATTATATACCTTGTCATACTTTCTAATTTGAGGTTTTGAAGCCCATCTATGATTTTTGATATCATCATTATATTTTACGAGCGCCTGTGCCTCTTGCTTAGTCATTTCATGCTTCACTTGGTCTTGACTCTCAACCATACAAAATCTAACAATATCTCCTCTAATTTTTACAGACAAATCACTATTAATACTTCCACCTAAAGATTCAATTGTTTTGAATATAGTATCTAATATTGCAATTGCACGTAACATACACTCATCAGACATTTCCTTAAAGAATTCAGGCTCGTTTTCTGGTTTGTTATGTCTTGAATTATAGTATGGTCTACTCTGTACTTCTTTCAGCTTTGACTTATAATCTGCAATATCCTTCTTGTATTGGACCAACATTTTATGCAATCGTGTACTTTGACTTATCTGCAGATTGCATGCATATTCTAATACTTTATTTCTTTCCGTCTCATCCAAATAATCAAGAATTCCATCCGGCCACTCAGGTATGTTGCCCGTTTTTTCTGCGGTAAATCCTCCTCGGTTACTACGTCCAATTCTTCTGTTACGTCAGTATGCACTTTCTCTACTACTTCTGCCTTAGCTTTCCGAATACGCTTAACAACCGCGTCTTTCGTTATCAATGAAATTTCTGTATCTTCCAATCCAGAAAATTCTACAATCTCATTCGATACATCTTTTCCCATATTCTTCTTAGTCCAATAACCAGAAGAAGGAAAAGATATATTTTCTACTTTACAAGTTGCTATCAGTTTACCATAATTCAAGTTATATTTTCTGGCTACCCCTGCAACTGAAAGAGCCCATATTTCATCATAGAGCTGCTTACGAGTCAATTTGACTATTCCTTTTTCATTCTCCATCCTGGCAGCTCCTTTCCTGCATATTTTTTGTCAACATCTTTGTATTTTCCCAGCGAAAACGCATATTCATAAAGCTCTAATTCTGCTGATCCTCGTTTTCGCTTAATAGAAAAACCAAATCTTTTTTTCATTTCTTCAAACTGTTCTATTATAGTATTTAGACTCTTTTCTATATTTTGAACTTGTACTTCTGATGTTTTCCCATACTTATATGCAATCAATCTCTCACCAATTATGTGATAGGACCAACTCTCAGAATATGTTCTATCTCTTTCTTCATTGTGAATTGCAAAACCGATCGGTAAAAGATCATTTCTCATGCCGATACTAACCGCCATAGGGGATATGCCTAGGTAATCTGCCGCTATCTTACATGTTATTTTACTCATATTTCTAATATCTTCATCTGTGTATTTAGGCATAATTTATCTCCTTTAATAAAAATATTTTTCCGCCCTAAACAAGAAAAACTTTTTAAGCTATAAGTAAGTCGCCTTAATCTAAAAAATCAAACTGAGATGCTTTTGATGCAGTTTTGAACCCATCATTTCTATCATGCTTTCCTTCTTCGTTTATTTCTGTTAATATATCTTTAATTTTACTTAAGCCACTTATCTTAAATTGAATTCTTATAGCAGTTCCATCAATACTATTAGGCAGATATTCATTTCGAGCCACTATATCCCAGCCGGCATTTCTTAATTGCTTATCAATTTTTACACGAGCTTTTTCTTCCGGTAACATAGGCATACTCTTCCTTTCTAATCCATTCTCCCATATCTGTTGTCCCAAAATCAGGACTTGATATACTTCCCGGACTTAATTCTTTTATCCGCTGGTTTTACAGCATTCTTTGGAATGGCCCAAGTATTACCAAACTTCATAGCCCCTTCTATCATTCCTTCATTGCAGATTGTCTGCACTCTTCTAACTGATAGGTTCCACTTTTCTGCTGCTTCTTTAATAGTCATAAACTCCATATTTTCTTACCTCAATAAAGTTATAAAATGCGACATTTTATCCTAATTTCTATTATAAGCGCCAAGACGCCGAAAATCAATCTAAACCTACATAACTTTCGGCGTACAGTCTATTACTTCTCCGCGTACAAAATCCCATAAAAATAACCTTTCAGCGTACTCTATACGAACTACGCCAAAAGGTTGATTTTCACTACACCCGTATTCTATTTTTCATTTCATGCACATATTTTATAGGCTTATTTTCATAATATGTTCTAGCAGATATACCCCTCAACCCCGCTTAAACTAGGCATTTCTTAGAGAGGAAACACACCGTCTCAACGGTATTACCTTTTTCCCACAAGAGCCGCCTTACCTCTTGTCCATCACGATATATCGGAAAATTAAACTCTATCGACTTCAAAGGCATCTCTGACTCTCCATTAGGATATATCTGAATTTCCTTTATTAGATAAGTTATAAGGCTTTTCTTTTCCTCGTCACTTATTATATCATAGAGCTTTCCGAAATTCAGCATAAGCTTGTAAATATTGTCCAGAGTGATTGTTTCCATTTCGATAGAACTTTTTCTCAGCTTTGCATCTTCAATCCGTTCTTCCAACTCTACAATCGTATCATACAATCCATCAAGCCTTAATGTCATGTCGTGGATTTTTCTTTCTCTGAAACGAGCATCAATAGGCAGATTATCAATCTCTCGCTCCAGACGAGCTTTATTCAAATCTACTTCTTTCAGCTTGCTCTCATAATTGGCAAGTTCCTTATCAATAGCAGTGGTATCGGTCTGTACGCCAATACGCTTTTCTATCTCTTTTGCAAAATATTTATCACTTACCAATTCTTTAACAGCTTCAATTACAAGTGGTTCAATGTCTGTTTTTCTAAGCGATCTGCTTCAATCTGGTGTCAATCTTGTTTATATCAGAGATCATCGGATCACCGATTCCGCTAGCAACGGATCAGTGTTTCCGGTCGTAACGGAACACTTTTCCGCTTCGTCGGATCACGCATTCTTATAAAGTGTTATAGTTTTTCGTAGTCATTATTTTTAGATTACGAAAGGAGGCATTTTTATGCAGGACTACAACACTATTATTGGTGCTATTCAGATGCGTCTGAATAAGTGCCCAACCAGATCTGTTATGGATCGTTTTCGAATCGGATCAAGCACTCTTAACTTGATCATGAGTCGATATAAGGCTCTTGAGCTTACCATTGACGAGCTTGAAGCTATGTCACCCAAAAAAGTAGAGAACCTCTTTTACCCACAGAAAAATCTTCAACGCAAAGAAGTTCCACTTCCAGATTTTCAGTATTACTATGATCGTATTCATGCCCCAAACAGTAGAGTAAATATTTCATTCTGTTGGCTGGATTACAAAGAAAAGAATCCAGATGGATATGAAAAATCTCAGTTCTATGAATACTATCAACGTTTTGTTCAGGAAAACTATGGTGGCACAAAAATTTCAATGGCGGTAAATCGCAAGCCTGGTGAGAAGATGTATATCGACTGGGTTGGCGACCAGCCTGGACTTCTGACGGATGTTACAACCGGTGAAATCATGAGAGTTCATATCTTTGCCACAACATTAGGCGTGAGCAGTATGATCTATGCAGAGGCATTTCCAAATGAAAAACTTCCTTGTTTTATCGAAGGCTGTGTACATGCGGTATCCTTCTATGGTGCAGTTGCTAAACACTTTGTCCCAGATAATCTAAAAACAGCTGTTACGAAGCATACAAAAGATGATCTTGTATTACAGTCAACCTTCTCTGATTTGGAAGACTTCTATGATACGATTGTGCTCCCACCACCGGCTCGTAAGCCTAAGGGAAAGCCAACGGTCGAGAATCATGTGCGTTACCTTGAAACACATCTTATAGAAAAGTTAAAAGAAAAGATTTACACATCCTTTGAGGATTTGAATGCTGATATCAAAAGATAGTAGCCGTCCTCAATGCGAGACCTTTTCAGAATCAAGCTTTTTCCAGACAAGAAATGTTTATCAAGTATGACAAACCATGTATGAAACCACTGCCAGGCGGAGAATACACAACTTGTGATTACAAAGCAGTACTGAAGGTGCCTAATAATTATCACATCGATTATGACGGCCACTACTACTCTGTATTGTATACTTACTGCGGAAAACCAGCAATCCTTAAAGCTACACCTTCTGAGATTCGTATCTGTGATCAGTACAACCGTCTGATCTGCACTCATAGAAGATCTTATAAGGATTTTCCGTTGTACATAACTACGGATGAGCATATGCCTCCAGAACACCTTTATTATCAAGAAATCAATTCGAAAGATGGAAACTATTACAGGCGCTGGGCGTCTGTGTTCGGTCCTTCCATGTCGGAATTGATTGATCGAATCCTAAAATCTTCTAAGCACGAAGAGCAAGCATTCAATGCATGTACCGGGATACTACATCGAGTAAAAGCAATCCCTAAAGGCATTGCAGAAGAAGCCGCTCGTAAATGCATTGAAATGAACTCCTGTCGCTACTCGACGTACAGGCAGGTGCTTAAAAAGATGGAGTGCGATGAGCATCCAGAATCATCACCGGAATCACTTCCATCTCATGAAAACATCAGAGGAAAGGATTACTACAAGTAAAGGTGAATGATTATGGCATACAGACAGAAAGAATACAATTATAACGACAAACTTACAAAGAATCAAAATCTTCTTATGGACAAACTCTATAAGATGCGTATGTCCGGCATGGCAGAAGCTTTTGAAAACCAACTTATGAATCCGAATTCGGGATTAGAGAGCTTTGAAACAAGGTTCTCTGAAATCATCAACCATGAGTGGTTAGGGAGAGAAAACAAGAAGTTCAATCGGCTCTTAAAACAAGCAACACTAAAATATCCGGCAGCTGACCTTGATAGTTCTCTTTATGATCCAGAGAGGCAGTTAAACACACATGTCATTGAATTACTGGCCAAAGGTGATTGGATCGATGAACCGAACAATCTTTTGATTACAGGTGGAGCAGGAGCTGGCAAAACACATGTTGCATGTGCACTTTGCGTCACAGCACTACATCAAATGAGGACTGTTAAATATATCCGTGCGAATTATCTGCTTCAAGAATCCGCCCATGCACATAGTGAAGATAATTACTATGAGTATTCAAACAAGATGGCCGGTTATGATCTTCTTGTTATAGATGATTTTGGATTGATGGACTTAAATCTTGACAAGTGCCGTGATCTCTTTGAAATCATCGAAGCTAGAGATTGCCGAAAATCAACAGTTATCATCTCGCAGATGCCAGTAGCGAACTGGTACCAATTGTTTGGTGATAACACATATGCAGATGCATGTCTCAGCCGCATGACCTCTAAAGCATATCGATTAGACTTTCCAGGTCGCGATAGACGTGTAGAAAGCAAGTAACTTTATTAACAAACAGGGCAATGATCCGCAATGAACTTTATATATAAACTTTTTCAATATAATCATCGCTTATTAATCTGAGAAAGAATTTCCCTGCACTCTCCAAAAGTATGAATAGTATAATCTGGAATATATCCATTTTCTTTCCACTCATTTTTATATTGTTGCTCTCGCTGGAAATCTTCTTCTTTCCAATGTGATATAGCTACCAATTTACTATATAGGTCCCGAATATCGTCTCTCGGAAAATCACACCATATTGATGTAATACCAGCTTGTTTTGCCATCATCATGTCTTTAGATAAACTATCTCCAATATACACTGCTTCACATACAGAAACTTTCTCCCCACAACAAATTTCTTTTAATACCTCTGCATTAGGTTTCTTGCCATGTACTATATGTGTTTTGGGAGATGATGGAATAGTATCGGGGCGCTTATACAAACTATCAGATACGTATACCTCCTTAAAATAATTATCAATCCCTAATTTCTTTAATCGATAAAAACCATTTTCTTCTGCTGACTCAGTATATGCAACAACCATTATATTATTGTCATAAAAAAATTTTAAAGTCTCTTCTACTCCCGGATACAATTTTAATAACTTTTTACGAGTAGAATTAAATTTATGAAAAGCAGGGTTAAGTTCAATTTTGACTTGTTCATCAGAAATTCCACAATATTTCTTTTTTTAACAGATGGGAGGTTCAAAGTTGCAAATGGATACTCAACACTTCCTACTTCTTGATGAATTGCTTTATATTCCTCCAACAGTTTCTCTTGAGGCACGTTAATTAATAGAGATAGCTCCTGTACCATATCATAAAAAGCTGGTATAAAAAAGCCAATCCATGAGTATAATGTATCGTCCAAATCTGTAATTACTAGCTTTATCATCTATTATCCTCCATCTAATTTTATATTGGTATACGCAATGTTTGAACACATTTATCTGTTTCAGTGTTATCAGCATATATTCTAAAAATTTCAACTCAATATGATCATTGCAAAATGTCAATGTAGAAAACTTATTTTCACAATTAAAAGCTCCTGTCCCTCCCATTCCAATAACGTATATATTTTTCATTCTATCTTCATCAATTTCATAAATGCTGTTATCAAAATGCCCTATTTTAGAAACAAAGGATTGATGCTTATGCCCATGTAAAAGTAACTTAATGTCATATTTTGCTAACCACTGTACAAGACGCTCAGCATCATATACAACGCTACTTGGCTTTTTACATCTACCTGCTCAACCAAACAAGTTGGCATATAATGATGGTGCATTATCACAATACGAACAGAATTTGTTTGAACATTTTCTTCCCATCCCATTTTATTTGCAACATACTCTAACTGTTTATCTGACAAAAATCCATGTCCCTCAAAATCCTTATATTGCTGTAAAATAAGACTATTTAAAGCTACTATTTCTACAGTTCGTCCTGTAGACATTAATAATCTACGCCCACATGCCATATATTCATTAGGATTCAAATTATGAATCGAACTATAGAACTCCAAAGCTGTTAAGAAATTCTTTCTTCTCCAGGTCGGTGAACTTATCATATAGTTTATCAAAATACAAAAGAAATTGATAGACGTTTTCTTCTGATATTTTCTGTTGCCGGATATTCAACAGGCGGTTCTTAACTTCCTCTATACTGTTCTCCACGCCTTCGATCTCATCATACAGACGGTATAACCTTGTCTCCATATCCTGATATTTCTTCTCATAAAATTTATCCATAATATCCAGACTGTCCATCTGCTGTCCAAGTCTTGCTTTTGCTCCGGTCAGCTGCCTGTGCTGCTTTTCCAATCCTTCAATCTCTTTTTCTATTTCTTCTGTATCTATTCTTGAACCGATTTTATTCAGAATGGCTTCTTCAAATTTTGGATTCTTCACCAGCTTCCGAATAACCTCTTCCACTGCATTGTTAATCTTCTCTTCACTCCATTGTTTACGATATCCACATTTATGACCATCTACCAGACGACGATGTTTGCAGGCATAATAGAAATAATCCTTATATAAAGTTCCGTCTTTCTTTTTCTTTCTATTCACGTTTCCATACATACCGCTTCCACATAACGGGCATCTCAATATTCCGGATAAAATATGCTCATGCTCCAGGCTATGCGTCTTTTCATATTTTACACCTGTTTTTTCCCGTTTTTGATGAGCCAGCTCCCAATCTGTTTCTGAAATAATTCCTTCGTGGATACCATCATGCAGCATATAATTTTCCTGCTTTACAATACGGTATTCATTTCTTGTTCCTGATACTTTCTCGTTCTTCCTTCGTCCATAAGCCAACTTTCCACAGTATACCGGATTATCCAGAACACCTTTTATAAACGAAGCGGCAAATGCGTCCAGTGTATTATTCTGTCGTTTTTTCTTTTTATATCCATGCTGGTTCAGCCATGCGGCAATCGCAGAGATTCCCATATTGGTATGAATAAATTTGTCATAGATCAGACGAATAATCTCTGCTTCGTCTTCTGCAATCTGCAATTCTCCATTTACCAATTCATAGCCATATGGAGCAAATCCGCCGTTCCATTTTCCTTCCCTGGCTTTCTGCTTACGTCCCTCCATTGTCTGAACAAGGATATTCTCTCGTTCAATCTCTGCCACCGCAGACAGAACAGAAATCATCAGCTTTCCGCTATCTTTTGAGCTGTCAATTCCATCTTCAACACAAATCAGATTCACTCCAAAATCCTGCATCCTCTGCAAAGAGTTTAAAACATCTGCCGCATTACGACCGAATCTGGAAAGCTTGAACACCAGTACAAACTGTACCTCATCTGTTCCATTCTCAATATTATCTAACATTCTCTGAAATTCCGGTCTGCCCTCTACGCTCTTTCCAGACTTACCTTCATCTGAATACTCATTTACAATTTCCATGTTCTGAAATTCCGCATATCTCTTGAGTTTTTCTTTCTGAGCATCCAGACTGTATCCATCTACCTGCATGGTTGTGGATACTCTGGTATATATATCGCATTTAATTTCCTACCAATTGCATTGCTCTGATTAATTCATAACATACATCCGACTTTCCGTAAGTAATATCTTCCGGATCTGTTGTAATAACTGTGACCTTTACCCCTACTTCCTGTCTCTTCTTGATTAGTAATAAAAATCTGTCAATTTTATCCTGTCTGATATCCGGACTGGAAATTACCACCATTTTTTCTGACTCTACAATATCTTGCTCGAATTTTTCGGTATAATTTACAGAATCAAATATTGCATTTATTATTTGTTTAGGTTGCAACTCTTGCGTCCAGATTGAAAATCCCATCTTCCTATATGTTCTCAATCTTTTTGCATACATTTTATCAAAATAACGCACATGCGAATCGATATAATCATACACATAAACGGCTTCTTTTCCGACATAATCTCTGTTTAATCTACCTACATACTGTTCCAGGCGTCCTTCAAAAGATACAGGTGCTGCAAGCATTAATACATCCAGTCTTGGGAAATCAAACCCTTCTCCTATTTTCTGACCAGTTGCCACCAAAATAAGCGATTCATTTTCAGGTATCTGCTTTAATTTTACTCTTATTTCAGCATTTTCCTTATCCGAATTATCCCCATATAGAAGGAATACATGATCTGCTTTTTCCTTTAAGGCATCATGTAAAAATTTTGCATGTTCCTTAAATCTTGTCAAAATTACAGGAGTTTGTTTTCTTGCAACACAAATTATAACATCATCTATGATCATTTCATTGCGCACCTTACTGGTACTAATCAAATTATATGCTTTATTAATATTATCCTTGCTTTCTGCAGTATCAACTACTCTTGTGTATCTTGGGACAAAATAATGTCCAATCCCCTGTTCCTTAGCCCTCTCCAAAGCAGTAAATCTATGTCTCAAAGGTCCTAACAGCATATAGATAATCCGATCAAGACTGTCGCCACGTTTAGGTGTAGCAGAAACACCATATACGTATTTTGCATTTATTTTCTGCAATAATTCCATAGATGTATTAGAAGCTGCGTGATGACATTCATCCATAATTACCATTCCATAATAATTAATCCGTTCATTAAATTTTCCTCTGCTGTACATTGAGCCAACCATTGCAACATCTATAATTCCTGTTAATGTATTTTTATTTCCGTGCAAAACACCTATCACACTATTTCTTTTTCTCTTTCTACCAGTTTTTGTTTTATATTCCGGTGGTTCTTCTCTTATCTCTAAAAAATGATTCAATTCATCAACCCACTGATTAAGCAAATCTTTACTTTGCAGCAAAATGAGCGTATTTACTTTTCGCTCTGCAATAAGGTAACTACATACTACAGTTTTTCCAAATGCAGTTGCCGCACTCAGAACTCCATCTGAATGTGATAATAATTTTTCTGCTGCTAATTCCTGTTGCATTCGCAGATCACCTTTAAAAGATACTCTGATAGGTTGTCCTGTTTCTCTTTGATCTGAAACATCAACTGAAATGCCTGCTTTTTCACATTCCTGTATAATATTTTCCCGCAGTCCTCTTGGAATCTGTATATATCCATCAATATCTTTTCCTAAATAAACAGCACTAAAATTATAATAATTTGAATATCCAAGCCTTTTATTTTTGTAAAATTCCGGATTATCAAATGCCGCCAAACTACGAATCTGATTTTGTATTCTTGGCATAAGATTCAGAGTATCAATATAAACTCCATTGCCCAATACCATGTGAAGCTTGCCCACAACATCTGACATACAAAACTCACATTTCTTCTTCCATGGTTTCGGTCTGACATTCTTCTCAATATTAGTAAGCGTTCCTCTGACTTCTGCTAATTCTCCTTGCCATTTTGCCATGCATTGTTCAACATCTTCTATTCCCAGCTTTCTTGTTTTATTGAAAAGAGCATCCCATTGATCAGGATATGCATTCCAATTTTCATCTACAAAAGCACTATTTCCATTTTTAAGTGCCTGCCCCTGTAATGGCAATGCAATCAAATTACCTATGCTGCTTGCCACATCCTGCGAAGGATACATTCTATCATAATAATGAAACGATTTCAGATTGATGGAAGTTGAACCCTTGTCTAACAGGAGAAATCCAAAATTCCTTGCCGTAGCCGCAGGTATTGCCTTTTTAAAGAAAATCCATACATGTGCACCTTTTCCAGATCGAGATCTCTCAACTAAAGGTCTGATACCATTAAGCTCACACATTTTTCTAAGCGCATCCACTTCTTTATGCCACTCATTATCCGTATTGCAAAGTCCGTAACCTCTGCTCCTTTTTCGTGATTATCAAAATCAAATACAATAAATCTGCATGTACCATTTGACAATAAAGGATATACACCGATTACATCTGATCCATCTTCTTTTGTGCCTAACAAATGAGCAATTATTTTTTTTACATCCAGACTTATCCATTTGGTATTTTCACATTCATCACACAATACCTTCTCTTTACGTTGTTTAGGGCAAAGCCGGTCATTCCAACGATTCGCACATTGTGGAAAATAGCCCCCGTTCTTTCCTCTTCTGGCATATACATCTTCTCTTCCCCAAAACATCGAAAAGAAACGTATTGCCATTTTCTCTGTAATATACGGTGGATTTACAATACGATTCCCTTGATCCAGGTCATATTCTTCTGCACTTTCTATTTTTTCTTCAAAAGGATTCACCTCTTCATATGAAATGCCTGCTTTCTTCAATTTATCTTTTAATATCTTGTTCTCATATTCAAGCAGCCTAACCATCTTTCTCAATGAATCCGCATCATATGCTTCTATGTTCAAACCTTCCACCTACACTTCTTATTATTTCGTAATGTAACCTTCATTTGTGTCCCAACTTTATTTTAGTACTTGTTCCAACTATTTCCAATACTTATTTTCCTTATTGACGCATTTCTTCGCCAATCGTATAATTAATACAAAAAAACCGAAAAGAGGAGGTGTTAGTATGGCTACTTCAAGTATTACTCATAATTTTGTCGTATCCAATCCAAATAGCGTAAAGCCTTTTGTCGCAGCAATTGACGAAGCCGACCGTGACCGCACACCAAAGCAGACACTTCCCGGACGTCAGTTAACAAACCCACAGGAAATCTTATCTTTAATGTCAAAAAGGAAAAAACAAACTCTTGAATATTAAAATTCCTCAACAAAAATCCTCTAAGACAATAGGTATTTCACTATCTCTTAGAGGATTTTTCTTCAAAACTTGTTCCCGTCTTTTATTCCTTTTCATCACTGATTCAGGAAACCTGGTCGCTAAAAAAAGAAATTTTTTCAATATTATCTACTATTGTTTCCGATACTTTTCCCCACGAAAGATTATCAACAAAATAGTTTACTCGCTTAAAACGATTCCACATTTCTTCGAGTCCAGAATCATCTTTAATCTTGTCTAAGGTTTCTCTCATTCCTCCTCGCCAAAAGAAGTTTTTTTCACGCTTCATGCAAGTAGCCGCAAATGCCTTTTTCAAAACATCAAAGCTTATCTGATCAGCCTTTGAATTCATAATCTCATATACATCATAAAAATCCCTCATTCTGGTATTCGCAAGTCCTCTTGCCAAAATCGTCTGCATCTTTTCCGCAAGAAGAGTTTCAAGATTATACGACAAAACTGAAATTAATCTGTCTTCAAACATAAGTTTATATTTGCCATACTCCACTACACCTAGCGTGATTGCATCATCCGTAGAAATATCGATCTTAAAAGGTTGTCTCATTCGTTCCAGATTAGCTTCTATCATCATCCTAATGCCAGGATAATCAAATTCTTCCATGATTTCTTTTACTGACTTGATCTTAAAGGTTACCCCATCTTCAAGCTGAAGCCCACCGATTCTCTCAATGATTGCTCTAGCATCCTTCTCATTAAACAGTGGTATCGATATCCATTGTAGCTCTCATGTCTACACCAACAATAGAAGCAACAAGCATTCCGCCTTTCAGAATAAAATTATTCCTGTATTCAGAAACAGAAACTCTTTCTAAGAACCTTTCCATAAAATATGTTCTAATGCGCAACTTCACTATTCCCACCGGACATGTTTTTTACTTTATCTTTAAGTTGTTTCGCTGTATGAATCATACCATTACCTCCACATACATCATCACTTCATCCCTTACTCCAAGTTTAACCGCATACTCAATCAATCTTGAAAGATTCTTTTCCTTCGAGGACATATATGATTCTGTCTTGATTAACTGTTTGATATAACTTTGATCTTTTCAAATCATCTACATTTCTTTCGATAAACAAATCAGGAATCACAAATACATCTCTGGGTTTTCCTTTGTTTTTTTTTTAGGATATGTGTTTTCTACCCGAAGGAACAGTGAAACAAATATGACTGCTTCTATACGTAAGGCAAATAAATTCTCAAATTCTTATTTCGTTCCCCATATCTAAAATATAAATGCCATGTGCCACTTTTTCCATGTCATTCTCTGACGTATTTTGAGACAGATGCATACACTGATTCAAAATTCGATGTTCAAATATCCATTGTCTTTTTTCAATTTCCAAAATATCTGATATTTAATTGTCCTCCTTATCCTTGATATTTCACTTTTATGCTCAGATTATATTATATTTAAGCGTTTAAAAAATTTATTTGATTCATAAAAGTGCATGAAAAAAGCGACAGTCTGATTTACATTTTGTATTTCAGGAAACTGCCGCTTCTTTTTAGGGATCTCTGAATTGCAAAAATTATCCGGCATCATCAAGGAATACCATTCCGATGAACTGTCTGGATTATGCCATTAATTATGCTACTAAATAACAATACCAATGGTAATTATACTATGCGTCAGCTGAAATTACCATTAGAAATCGAAAAATTGATCGATATTTCCGATCCGGTATACACTTTTTGTGAGGTTATGGATCACATTGACCTATCCAGATATTTTGTAGAGAAAGGCTATAAAACAGGTCGCCCAAGATGTGATGCTCAAAAACTCCTTAAAGTAATACTTTTTGCCTTTATGGAAAATGGCATCTGCTCCTTACGAGAAATAGAAAAGCTCTGCCGTAATGACATTCGTTACATGTATCTTCTTGATGGCATGAAAACACCTTCTTTTGCTACATTTGGAAACTTAATCCGAAACGAACTAACCGATTCTATCGAGCAGATATTTGAAGACATTAATTCATATATTTTTGCCAAAGATCACGTGGATCTGCAGCATACATACATTGACGGGACAAAAATTGAGGCAAATGCCAATCGATATACCTGGGTATGGAAAAAATCGTGTGTGAAAAACCGGCAGAAAGTCTTTGACAAGATTTCACTCTTGATTGATGCTATGAATCGGGAAGTACTTGGATATCTCGGAATAAAATTTGAAAAGCGTGAAGCGTACGCGGTTGACTATGTCTCTGAATTACTTACGATGTACAAAGAAACAACCGGACTGGATGAAACTTCTTTCGTTTCCGGACGTGGTCATAGAAAAAGCATTCGACAAAACAATACGAAGAATTGCATGAATATCTGGAACGTTTGAAATCCTATGCATATCATATCGAGACCTGTGGAGAAGAAAGAAACAGTTATTCCAAAACAGATCATGATGCAACTTTCATGCGTTTAAAGCGTGATTACATGGGAAACGATCAGCTACTTCCGGCATACAACCTACAGGCAGCCATCTGTGATGAATACATAGCTGTAATCGACGTAAAACCATATGCATCCGATATGGAATGCTTTGTGCCTTTGATGGAAAAATTCAATCGCACATATGGTCACTATCCGAAATATCCGGTTGCTGATGCCGGATACGGTTCTTACAATAATTATCTTTATTGTGAAGAACACGGCATGGAAAAATACATGAAATTTACCATGTACAAAAAAGAAACGACGGACAAAAAGTATCATGAGAATCCGTATCGTGCTGTAAACTTTGCAAAAGATGCAGATGGAAATCTCTTATGCCCAAACAGTCGAAAATTCCTCTTCAAGAGAACACAGCATGTGAAATATAATAAATATGGAAGAACGGAAGAATTATACGAATGTGAATCTTGTGAAAGGTGTCAGCATAAACAAGAATGTTGTCCGAGAGCACACAAAAACCGAACGATCCGAATGAATCAGGAATTAACTGCTATCCATCAGGAAGTGCTGCAAAATCTTGAATCCATACATGGTGCTCTCTTGAGAATGAACCGAAGTATTCAATCGGAGGGAACTTTTGGTGTATTAAAGTGGGATAAAGCGTATAAAAGATTATTGCGAAGAGGCGAGAAAAATGTAATTCTCGAGCTTACACTGATTTCATGTGGATTCAATCTTTATAAATATCACAACAAAAAGCAACGACAGACGAAAGTTGCATAAAACTTAAGCGGGCGTGATTAGCCGAGCTTTATTAAATGCACCATTTTTTATACCCA